>ERZ724516.2038-NODE-2038-length-11517-cov-3.474088_pt1 | contig 11517 bp, 8 predicted proteins | sample MGYA00376049_ERZ724516 | MGnify/ENA primary metagenome ERZ724516 (study PRJEB28724, sample SAMN07190886) | activated sludge metagenome | isolation source: activated sludge of sewage treatment plant in Hong Hong | place: USA: Christiansburg, Virginia | collected... | reverse complement strand
ATTGATTCTGCATCGGCGGACGTTTTGACCGCAGGCTTCGCAAACCCCCGCTCGAGGACACAATAAGCGTAGGTCGCGGTGCTATAGAAATAATAAACCTGGTGAAACAAAAGAGCCGCTATCGCGAATAGCGGACCGTGGCGCCCATGGAAGAATACCATAAGGGGCCAATTCGCAAACAGCATCAACGGCGTGGTCAGGAGGAAGCCCCACAACAGAGGAGGCGCAAGCGTGACCAACGGCAGCGCCAAAACGCTCACGATCCATGCGATCGCTATGACGGCGCGCATTTTTTCTGCCTGCGAGACGTTGAGGTCGTCGTCCTTCTTCGGCGAAGAAAGCAGCAGGCGGGACCAGGGCAGAGCGCGCTGGAAGATGTCCGTCCGTATCAGCTCGATCAAGCTCCATCTCTTCAGGTGGGTTCCCAGGAGGCCTTTAGTCAGCCGAATGCGGCCGCCTGCGTCGCGCAAACGATGGCCAAGTTCGATGTCTTCGATCGCGGGCTTTTTGTAGCTGCCGTGATCGAACCCTCCGATCGCGATGAAGGATGACCGGCGAACGGCTCCACATCCCGCCCAGAAGGTCGACGCGTCGTCGCGACCACGTTGGTGGTAATAGCGGTGAACGAGATTCTTGTATTGCGAGGCGAAGTTCATCGCGGGCGGCTCATCATCGTACGAGCCAAACGCCGCAACGACGGTCTCGTCGGCTAGCGCCTCTCGGATCTTCCCGGGGCCGGTCGCGTGCGCAACAACGTCGGCGTCAACGAACCACAGAATCGCGCCGGTAGCGACCTTGGCGGCCAAATTGCGCGCAGCGCCGGGGCCGCCGTTCGCCGGCGTTGACATGATCGTTGCGCCAAGACGCCGCGCTGTCTCCACATTGGCAGGGTCGGTGGAGCAGTCGTCGACGACAATGACCTCTGACACGTCCTGCTGGTCACGCAGCTTGATCAACGGCGGCAAGGAGCGCTCAAGGTAGTGTGCGGCGTTGAAGGCCGGCATTATCACGCTGATCGTGGAAGAGGGGGGCATTGCGAACTTGTTTGCCAGTTTAGGTTTTGCTCGGGTGCTCACTTGATTGCGAGGAAGCCCTCGAAACAGATGTATTTGCTGACGGTATTAATGTCGGCGAAGCCGGCGCGCTTCAGCAGCCCGATATTACCTTCGGTCGAGAACGGCTCGAGCACGCCCTTCAGGCTGCGGGTCTTAGACAGGATTTCCTCCGGCGAGAATCCCTGGCGCAGTTTGAAATCGTTGTAGAGCGAAACACTGATGTCCTGAAACCTCGCATCCGGTGCACGGACCTTCTCGAACATGATGAAGGCGCCGCCCCAGTTGAGGCTTTCATAGACGCGGTTGAATACTTCCTGGCGGTCGCGCGGGGCAACGAACTGCATTGTGTAGTAGGAAACGATCAGGTCGGCCTTCTCGAGCGGTACGGTGCGCAGGTCGTCATGCACAAGCTCGACATTTTTGAGCCCTTTGCAGTGCCGACGCGCCTCCTGGATCATGGGACGCTCGTTGTCGATTCCGATCCAGCGCGAGTCGGGCTTGGATTTGCTGTTTTCGGCGAGCTTCCGCAGCAGCTCTCCTGTCGACGTTCCCAGCTCGTAGCAGGTCGAGTTATTGGATACGAAATAGTCGCTCAACTGGCATACGAGTTCGTGCCCTTCCTCATAAAGAGGCACGGACTGACGAATGTGCTGAACGAAGGTTTTTGCTACGTCGCCACTGAAGGTCCAGGCGGCGTTGTCTGCAACGATGTTATGACCAACCGTCATTTTCTATTTCCCCAACGTCTACTTCGTCGAAATCCAGAGCCTTGCTTATCCACCCAGATCAACCAGGCATGGAGGCTAGCGCATCTTCTACCTTTGAAGCGCCGCGCACCATAAAGAATTGATCCGCGATCGTACATTTTTTACATCAGTTCCGTTGCAAGGATCAGGCCCATTTCGAACGCGCTGGGCACATTATCGACGCTCGTCGCCGGCGATTTCCCGCGACAGCAAAGCTGCGGCATGGTTTTTCGTTCATCTCGCGAAATCGGGAACTCGCGGCACAAAGGTAATACTCGGGTACGGCCCTGACATTACCGGGACGTCGGCTTTGCCCTCTAATTGTACGCCGAGCCTGGGCCGGGCAGGAGCAAGCGACGAAAGGCGCGTGCGCACTGACGTGCGGCTAGATAGGCTGCCCCTGTCCCTGAGAGGAACGAAGTCCAACGTTCAGGATCACGATAATAGAGCATCTCCAATCGCGGTAAGGCGTGCACAGGTGATTTTCGATTGGCGATGCCCAGATTGACGCCGACTGATATTTCATAATTTGCCTCGATCACGGCATCAGCTTCAGGGCCCGTCTCACCATACGGCGGGGCAAAGTGGAGCGCAGGTGTGCCGAGTACGCGCTGGAGGTCTTGTCCGGACCCCGCAATCTCCGCCCTGAGTTCACTCCCCTCCAACTTGGTTAGATGAGCATGAGTTCGGCTATGGGGCGCGAACGCGATGCCCTTGGCGGCCAACGCTCGGATCGTATCCCAGCTCATGATGGACTTGCTGCCCTTCGGCGAACCATCCCAAGTTGCCAAGCCACCCACAAGACCGGTGGGAACAAACACGGTAGCTGGAAAATTATAGCGGTCCAGCACCGGAAAGGCGCTCTCCGCAAAATCCTGATAGGCGTCATCGAATGTGATGACGAGCGTTCGGGTTGGCAGAGACCCGCCCTTGAGTCGCCAGTTGGAATAGGCGCTGAGGGGCGCCACGTTCCACCCCGCAACTGCAATTGCTCGCATCTGCGCCTCGAAGATCGCCGGCGCAATCGACGTCGGGCCGCTCTCCATCGAGATGGAATGATACATGAGGATCGGGATCTTATATGCCGACATTGAAGCGACGGCACTCATAACGTCAGTCCTCCACGACGTGCGACTCGAACTCGTGCCGAAGCTCTGCCCAGCGCTTGTTGTCAAACGTACCGCTGCGCGAGAGACAACTCACGGCGCCATACGCCATCGCCAAGGCGTGGTGCGTGTTGTCGTGCGCAAAAAGGCCTTGGCGTCCAAACGTGAGCAGGTTGTCGATGCTGCCAATCCAATCGTCCATGACATCGAAATTTTCAGCGAAGCCTCGATCATAGACAGGGTAGGCGAAGGGCAGGCGACGTGTGTGAGTTGCGCGTACCCGCGATGTGACGGGCAGGCCAGTTCCGGCAAGCCACTCACAAAGTTTGGCGCCGAGCGCGGCGTCATCCATGCTCCAGAATTGATCGCCAGGGTCCGACGGCAATTCTGCGCACAGCACCGTGTGCGTCGTCGGCTCGGTGGCGTCGTAGTAGTTCTTCGTTTCTGACAGACGCGATATCGGGATTGATTCCTCGGGGAAGTAGTGCGCATCGAACTCGGTAAAGCGATCCTGTTCAAGCACCAAATAGACCAGGATCATGCCACGGTATCGGATAGATCTAGAGGCATGTTGCACGCGGTCGGGCGCTGCGGAGCCTGCGGCGCGCACCAGCGTTGTGATTGGCAGGGTAGACCATATTGTGCCTGGGGAGCGGCTGATCTCGCCCTCAGGCGTTTTGAGCCGGATCGACTGGATGCGGTTGTTTTGAATCGTCATTCCCTCGAAGCGCGAGCGTAGGCGCACATCGGCCCCTGCTTTCTTCGCTTCCTCGGAAAGTCGTTCGCATATCAAGCCGAACCCGCGATTTGGATAATAAAACTTGCCTGCCGTCTGCGACTTCAGGCCCGGGACCTGACCGAATATTTTCTTCATCAGCTTGGGTAGTGAACTGCCAGAGACCCGCCGCTTTGCCAGTGTCGGCGCCAGTTCAGCAGGTTGCAGCCCCCAAAGCTTGCGCATGTAGGGAAAGTAGAAGCTTTCACACATCGTACGGCCGAGTCCCGCCAGCATGACGCTTTCAAATGTCTCCACCTCTACCTTTGGAGCCCGTAATTTTGCGGTCGCTGCGTCGACAAACAGAGACGCGGCAAAGGAGGTTGGCAGCCGCGTGGCAAGATCCACCGGTTTCAGAGGAAAGTGAATCCACTTGCCCTGCAGACGTATGCGCCCGTGACGGGGTCGCAAGAGCAGGTCATCACCGAGAATGGACTTGATGTCCGCCAAGATGGCAGGGTCGGATGCTGGATGAAGTCGATGACTTCCGAAGTCGCAATGGATGCCATCGATCATAAGGCTGCCGGCATTGCCGCCAACGCGTTCTCCGCCCTCATAGACGGTAACTGTGTAGTCACCGGTTTGTGCCAATTTCAGCGCAGCGCCGATACCGGCGGGGCCGGCGCCAAGAATAGCTACGTTGAAACGAGTAGCATCCATGAAGTCACGTCCTCTTGAAAGCCCGAGAGGCGGAAAGCACTATCTGGACAAATGTGCTGAGCAGTCCGCCCGCGATAACGATGGTCTGCCACATCAAACTCGCCGAGATGGCGAGCGCGGTTGCCGACGTGAATGGCGCGATCAAACCTGACAGGCCAGCTTCGCGCACACCTAGACCGCCTATGCTGATCGGCAGCGTAGCGATGAGCTTTGCGAGGGGCCAAGCGAAAAGCCAAAGTCCGATCGAATCTGGGCCGCCCATGCTGGCTGATAGAGCTGCGTTCAGCATGGCAAAAGCCGCCTGAATCGCGATCGACATTGCTACGCAAACGAAGATTGTCAGCTTGCGTTCGGACATGCGTTCGAGCGCGTGGGAGAGCAGCGCAAGAAGTCGCCCCACTTTGTCGCGCGCCTTGATGCTACCTATTGCTCGGGCGATCGGCAGCAGCATCACGACCACAACCAGGCCAAGAACCGCGAGGCTGATAGTTGCGATATACAGCCAACTCTCGTGCATACCGGCCTCGGCGCCAAGCATGGTGATGCCGATCGCGGAAATGGCCAGGAGGGTGGCTGTATCAATCAACCGATCGACAAGAGAGGCCAGTATAAGATCGGCCTTCCGAACCCCGGTTCGCATCATCACCCCTGCACGGACAACATCGCCGCCCGCGACACCTGGCAGGAAGAGGTTGGCGGTTAACCCGGCAAAGTGGGCCTTCAAAGCAGTGCCGTAAGGGATAGGCTGGCCGATAAGGCTACGCCATTTGGCGGCGGCAAAGGCATGGCCTGCAAGATATCCCGCGAAGACGCCCAGCCACACGAGGGGGTCAGCCCTGATCAAACCGGTCCAAACTTCATCAAACGGGATCACAAAGTACAGAACCGCAAAGGCCGAGAGTGTCCCCCCGAGCTTCAACCAGGCGACCAGTTTACTCTTCCTGGCGGTCTGCTGCGGTTCGGCGGTCATTGCCATATCCCGGGTGCGATTTCAGGCGCGCAGGTGAAGACGCGAGATCATGTCGGCAATCAGTCCGAGTGACCAGACCATGATGGCGGCGAGCAGCGCGAAGATGGCAGACTCCGACAAGTTGCCGATCCAAAAATCGTAGATGGTCTTGCCGATCCCGAGAGCGAACAACATAAGTCCAACCGGCATGAACACACGCAACGGATGGAAGAACACGATGATACGAACTACGAGGAGCATGAAACGGAAGAAATCGGTGGGACGGATTTTGGAGTGACCAATCCGTTTTCCATATGAGACTGGATGATAAACGACCGACAGACCGGAGCAGATCATACAAAGGGTAATTGTCGTCGTGAATGAAAAGCCATCGGGAAGCAGCTGGATGAACCGCTGCAGTGAAGATCTGCGCATGATGCGCAGGCCGGAGTTGAGGTCGGGAATTTTTCGCCTAGCCAATGTATTGGCTAGTGCATTCAGGACCCATTTTGCCGGCTTGCGGATCAGCGGAACGCCCGTCATGGCTTCGCCGCGATCGCCGACGATCATGTCGTGCTCTCGTGCTTGATCGAGCATCGCCGGTATTGCCGATACAGGATAGGTGCCGTCCGCGTCGATGATGGCGACAAAATCCGAACTCGTGGCCGCGATTCCAGTTTTCAACGCGTGTCCGTATCCCACATTCGAAGGTGAGCGAATGACGCGTGCGCCAGTATTCGCTGCAGCTTCGCCTGTTCCATCGACTGAACCGTCGTCCACGACGACGATCTCGGCATCGAGTCCGTGGCTGGCAATCATCTGTTGCAGCTGGGCGACGGTGTCCGCAATTGCCCCGACCTCGTTGAAGGCAGGGACGATGATGGCCACTTCCGTATGTTTTCTACTAGGTGCCGCGATCACTGTTCATTCCAACCAGGTTAGATTCAAAACCAATCGCCTCGGGCGCAGGTTCATAGAGCAAGCATTGGGCCAGCTGCCCGCCCTGAGTGCACGCGCTTTTGCGCGCTTCCGGCGACGGAGCTCCTGATTGATGGAATTGCCAATATCTGTGTTTACCATACGCAGATAGCAAAGTCCTAAGGGTTGGCTTCCGATGTTCAACAAATGGCGCAACATTTGCTCGAATGACCGCTTGTTCTGATCTGCCTTATTCCAAAAATAGCTGGCGTTTGCATGCAGCTTGCCCAGGAGTAGCACATGACCGTTAACAGCAAGCAGCCTGGCGGCCTCTCTCCTGAGGGGCGGGAAGCCATTCTTGCGCGGCGTGCATCGTGGGTGATTTTTGCTCTCTCGGCTCTTATTGCCTCGATACATTTCGCTGCCGGGCGAGCTCTTTGGCTGGACGAGGCGATGATCGCCCTCAATCTGCGAGACTTGGGCTGGCACGAAATTATCCGGAAGCTTGAGTACTCGCAGATGGCGCCAATTGGCTGGCTGGCCGTCCAGAAGGCGCTGCTGGAGATTACCGGCAACCTTGAGTATGGCCTGCGGATTTTCTCGCTCGTGGCATGGCTTGGTTCAGCGCTTCTGTTCAGGGACATGTGCTTTCGCCTCTTCGCCCCGTTTGCGGCTACTTGCGGATTCACCCTTTTCGCCTTCTCCGCTATTTTGCTGAAATATGCGGTGGAATTGAAGCACTATGAGGTCGATGTCTTGGTTGCGACCGCTGCGTTGTGGTCGTGTGTGACCATTCTGTCGAATGATCGCTTTGCTTGGCGCTCATGGGCGCTTTTTGCTCTTGCAGCCGCGGTCGGCGTCTTCTTTTCCTTTGGCGGATTGTTCGCAATCGCGGGATCTGCTTTGGCGATCTTGCTTCGCGCACTGAAGGCGCGCCGGATGGACAACATAGTTGCTCTAGGAGTGATCGGCGGGTTGTGCTTGCTGATCTTCGCTTGGCTGATGCTGAGCGTCTATCGACCCATGATTTCAGGAAGCGGACTCGTCGAGGGGGGGAACGATGCGTTCTTCAATCGAACGTCTTACCTGCCGATGCCTACCTCTTTGGCTGACCTCGCGTGGCTGCCCAAATGGCTCTGGACGTTTCTGCTCTATGCCTTCTCATCAGGCTCAAGAGCGGGGGCTACAATGCTCATTGGGGTTGGCCTCGTCGTGGTTTTCGGCAGACGTCCAGAGCTTCTGCTCGCGACCGTTGGGCCTCTTTTGATCGGACTGCTCGCTTCAAGTATCAACGCCTATCCGATGTTTGAGCGTCTAACGCTTTTCGCACTGCCCGGGTTGTTTCTAGCCATAGCGTTTGCAATAGCGTGGTTCGCGGACAAGTTGCTACATTTTCGCGGTGCTACGCTGGCGTTGCTCGCAACCGCCCTAGTTGGCCCACTCGTGGATACGGCTTACTTCATTCGGCTTTCGCCTCCGTATGCAAATCAGGATATTAAACCTGTTATGAGGGCGCTCAGCGAAAACATCGCGTCCAACGACAAAATTTATGTAACGAACCTAGCCATTCCTGCCTGGCTACTTTATCGCAACAACTATCGACTTCGGCATCAAAGGTGGACTCCCGGCCTAACAAACGTGGTGAGCTGGCCGTGTTTGATTCGCGATATGCGTTCCTTGCAACCGGGAGAAACGGTGTGGGTGGTGGCAATCCAGACCAGCTCCGAATTGGAAAACAATGGCCTGTTGGATTCTCTAGCCGTGATGGGCCTTATTGCTAAGCACGACGTTGTGGTCATAGCCGATGGTGCGGTACTCCATAGACTGCAGCTGTCAGCTGCGGAACGTCCTTCCTCAACACTCCCGAATGCTGAATGCGGAGTAGATGGAACAAACGCATATCTATATCCGCCTGAACGGTTTCGGGATTTCACAATCTCGACCGAGAGTTTGGGCTCGTGAACTGAACTTACGTAAGCGCGAGTCAGAAAGATTGTGTTTTTCCATGACGCGCAAGACGCGATCCGACTGCGTTTTACCAAGTCATCCATCGATGCGGGCTTAGTTCGTGACTCCGTCAGGATGCAGTCACAAAAACCCGTCCGCGCGACTAAGGGGAAGGCGGACAAAAACCTGACACGTTGTGGATATGTTCCTGCCGAAGAATCCCCGCATGGCCATACCGATAGCGCAATATATTTTGCCGCCGAAAACCGTTCAGGATACCGCGCGCGACCTTTGATCCAATTGCCAGTGCGTCCCCGACCTCGGCATCCGACAACGGCATTGGAAACTCAGTATGACTCGCTAGTCGTGTCTGCTGAAGACGCCATTGAAGTTCAAGTAGCAGGTGAGCAACCCGTTCTTCGCGCGAAGGGTTTGCAAGCCTTGCGATCTGATTCACTAGGAATTCCTCGTCCTGGAGATGCAGCCTCTCGATCGCGCTTCTGACCCCAGGCTATTGGGATGGATCGGATGCGCACTAGCTTTGTCTTCTTCGATTCTTGCATATATGCCCGTCCCCGGGTGAGTTGCGGTGCCGCCGTCCTGCGCGTTGGCAAGTTGATCCGCATTAATTCGCATAATCGTCTGGTTAGAAGATTGTAAGCGCGGGCAAAGTCACGGCAAGCAAATTGCGATCACCAAACCGAGTTAACGTTCTCACCCATTCGAGGCACGCTAGCCCTGGACTCGATGCCGTCTCCCCGCATAGCCGCCGATGCCGCCTCAAGCGGCCGCGCTGTCTCTCAACGTCGACACCTTTCGTGCGAGGCGACCAGCCCACGGACTTTGCGGCTTGTGCGCCAGGCGTTCGGCCGCAAAGGCCTCGGCGGTTGCGGTCAGGCCGCCTTTTATCGCCGCATGCAGAGCCGTCAGCGTGAGGATATCACGCTGGGCGTGGCTGCCGCCAAAGCGTTGTGCGAGGCTGCGTGCGGCCGCCAACTTGTCCACGCACTCCGTGTAGCGACCCGCCTCGAACGCCACGAATGCTTCCGCGGCGGGCAGGCCAACCTTGCGGGTCATGTATGCATTGTCGCCACCGCCAGCAGCTGCGTGACGCATGGCTTTCAGCGTGCGCTCGGCGTCGGCAAGGCGGCCGGCGCCGACGAACGCCATGATCGCGTGCAGGTCATTGAAGGCGTAGAACGCATCTTCCGCTGATCGCTCCCAGGCTGCAGCCAAGCTTGTAAAGCGATCACCCACGTCGACGCCCTCGAGCTTAAGCCGCCACAGCAGCGCCGACGCATCGATCGACTGCAGCACAATGGACGCGTCCGGGTCTGGCCGCACCTTTTCGTCATAGAGCTTCAGCACGTGGCCAGCGTCGCCCGTGTCGAGATAGAGCAGGGCGAGGTGCCACCAATTGTGATAGGCAAAGCCTGACTCCGGCGCCCAATGAACCGCATTGTCGGCAAGCCATGGAATGCCACGCTCAAGATCGCCGCGCATTTCGTTGACGTGCGCCACCGCATGCACGGCCCACCCGTCGCGCGGATCGATTTCGACCGCCTCGCGGCCCATGGCTTCGGCGCGCGCGAAGTCGCCGCATTCTTCCATGCCGAATGCAGCCATGCCGAGAAGCGGCCCGTAGCCGTCGTCGCCGGGTCGGAAGGCCCGTAACGCCTGCATGGTCCAATCGCGCAATTCGTGTTGCATGCCGAGGTAGAAGCAGCTCGTGTGCGCGAACTGCACCGCGAGCAGATCGCGCGGGTTCTCCTGCGCGATGCGGGCGAGCCCTGTGGCGCTATCCGTGTAGCGTCCTTCTGACCAGGCAAGCGCTGCTTCCAGGTGCGCACGCTCGCGATCATTGAGCCGGGAAGCAGCGCCGGCGCGATAGCTTTTGGCCGCTTCCTCATCGTAGGCGCTGTCGGTCTGTTGCACGAGCAGCCCGGCGCGTGCCGCCCAGGCGGCGCCAAACTCAGGGTCTTCACTCAGCGCCGCATCGAGCGCGGCGACAGGGTCGCCACGATACAGGCGGATGAGATCAAGCGCTTCGTCATACTTCGCCAGCGCCGCTTGCGAGGATGTCGAGACGGGGTTGCCGTAACGGTCTTTCAACATGGGGAGGTCTCCAAAGACGAGTTCAAAGAAGGATGGTTCCGCGCGCCATGAGAACCGCCGCCGGCCCGGCGAACACCCAGACCGCAATGATCCCAGCTGATCCATGCATCGACGTTTGCCCTTTCGCGTCGGGCAGAACGCGTCCGCCGTGCTGACCTGTTTAGCGTACGGGATTTCCTGTGCTAGAAAACTCATGGTGCTGCTTGTGCAGTTCGACGATTTTCGCTTTGGTTCTAAAGCTTTGCGGCGTCACTGGCGTGTGAGCGTCGCCTTGGGCGGCGGCCAACGCGGACAGAAAAGCACCGCAAGTGCTGTACTCATGGTTTGGTTTTGCACATGACTGTCAAAGTTCAGAGCAAAGGCGAGCAGACGCGCAAGCGGATCATGGACCTCGCCCAGGACGCTGTGCTCCAGAAAGGCTTCGCCGCCACATCGATCGAGGAGATCATTGTCGAGGCCGGCATAACCAAGTCAGGCTTCTTCTATCATTTTCGCGACAAGAACGATCTCGCGAAAGCGATGCTGCAGCGATACCTCGATGATGAGTGGACGGTCTTCGACCGCCTTTTCAAGCAGGCCGACGCGCTGAGCGAAGACCCGCTGCACAGCTTCCTGATCTTCCTCAAGCTGTTCGCCGATTTGATGGCGGACCTGCCGAACGGCCATCCCGGCTGCCTGGTAGCGTCATACGTCTATTCCGAGCACCTGTTCAGCCGCGATGTTCGCACCATGACCACGGAAGGCCATCTCATCTGGCGCAAGCGGTTTGGCGAGCGGCTGCGGCTGATTGCGGAGCGCTATCCGACCCAAACCGAGCTCGATCTGGACGATCTTGCTGACATGCTGTCAGCGGTTGCGGACGGCGGCATCATTCTGGCCAAAAGCCTGCACGACCCGACGCTGCTGCCCAAACAGATCCTGCTTTATCGCAACCTGATCAAGGCGACTTTTCTGGAGTAATGAGGCAGCGCCGTTCTTGGCGCGAGCGGTGGGGCAATCGCTTTACCGCAGCTGCAAGAGGCTCGACAGGAGCGCTGTTCTCGCAGTTCGGCGCGAAAGCTCGCAAAACCTGCTATCAGGGAAATCTCGGCTTTTCTTGCCTGGCGGCATTGCTTGCAAGCCCACAGAAGTCGCGGCTCTAATGTCCGATCAAAATGCGCGATGACCTGGGCGGCCTGAAGGTGACGACGCAGGAGCGCCAGTACTAGAGCTGGGATCAACTTCAATCGAAGACGCAATGCGCTTT
>ERZ724516.2035-NODE-2035-length-11521-cov-7.368306_pt1 | contig 11521 bp, 9 predicted proteins | sample MGYA00376049_ERZ724516 | MGnify/ENA primary metagenome ERZ724516 (study PRJEB28724, sample SAMN07190886) | activated sludge metagenome | isolation source: activated sludge of sewage treatment plant in Hong Hong | place: USA: Christiansburg, Virginia | collected... | reverse complement strand
TCTGGGTCGGCAACTACGTGCTGATGAGCTACGGCGATGGCGCCGTGATGGCCGTGCCGGCGCACGACGAGCGCGACTTCGCCTTCGCCCTGAAGTACAAGCTGCCGATCAAACAGGTCGTCGCCGTTGACGGCGAAACCTTCAGCGACCAGGCTTGGGCCGAGTCCTACGCCGACAAGGTCAAGGGCAAGTTGGTCAATTCCGGCAAATACGACGGCCTCGGTTACGAAGCCGCCGTCGACGCCATCGCTGCCGACCTCGCCGACAAGCAACTCGGCGACAAGAAGGTGCAGTTCCGTCTGCGCGACTGGGGTATTTCCCGCCAGCGCTACTGGGGCTGTCCGATCCCGATCATCCATTGCGCCTCCTGCGGCGACGTGCCGGTGCCCGACGAGCAATTGCCCGTCGTGCTGCCAGAGAACGTCGAGATCACCGGCGCCGGCTCACCGCTGGCTCGCATGCCAGAGTTCTACGAGTGCAAGTGTCCGAAGTGCGGCGGCGATGCCCGGCGTGAAACAGACACTATGGACACTTTCTTCGAGTCGTCCTGGTACTTCCTTCGCTACGCCTGCCCGGACAACACCACGGCCATGGTCGACGAGCGCGTCCAGTACTGGTGCAAGGGCGGCATCGACCAGTACATCGGCGGCATCGAGCACGCCATCCTTCACTTGCTCTACTCGCGCTTCTTCACCAAGCTGATGCGCGATGTCGGCCTGATCGGCGACCTCGGCGAACCGTTCGCCAACCTGCTGACCCAGGGCATGGTCGTCGCCCCGACCTTCTACCGCGATCTCGATGCCGGCAAGAAGCTGTGGATCAACCCGGCCGATGTCGATGTCGTCACCGACGAACGCGGTCGCCCGACCGGCGCCACGCTGAAGACCGACGGCCTGCCGGTGGTCATCGGCGGCACCGAGAAGATGTCGAAGTCGAAGAACAACGGCGTCGACCCGCAGGCCCTGATCGACCAGTACGGCGCCGACACGGCCCGCCTGTTCATCATGTTCGCCTCGCCCCCCGACCAGTCGCTGGAATGGTCCGACGCCGGCGTCGACGGGGCTTACCGCTTCCTGCGCCGCCTTTGGAAGACGACTTACGACCACGTTCAGGCCGGCCTCGTCGATTCCAGTTTTGAGCAAAATTCCCTGTCGACCGTGCAAGCCGACCTGCGCCGCAAATTGCACCAGACCATGGGCAAGGTCGCCGATGATTACGGCCGCCGCAAGCAGTTCAACACGGCCATCGCTGCCGTCATGGAACTGCTGAACGCCTATGACAAGACCGACCTTTCCGACGCCACCGGCCGTAAGCTAGGCCAGGAAACGCTGGAAAGCATCGCCCTGTTGCTCTTCCCCATCGTCCCGCACATCGGGCAGGCGCTTTACGCCGAGCTGAAGCCAGGCCAGGATGCCGGCGTCCAGCCCTTCCCGAAGGCCGATCCGGCCGCTTTGAAGCAGGATGAGATTGAACTGATGGTGCAGGTCAACGGCAAGCTGCGCGGTTCCATTCGCGTTTCTGCCGAAGCCGACAAGGCGAGCATCGAAGCCGCCGCGCTAGCCTCCGAAGGCGCCGTCAAGTTCATGGAAGGCAAGCCGGCGAAGAAGGTTGTCGTCGTGCCGGGCCGTCTGGTCAATATTGTCGTTTGAGGTTAGCCATGTCGCTCTCCCGTCGCCGCCTGCTCTCTACCCTTCCGGCTCTCGTACTGGCCGGTTGCGGCTTTCAGTTGCGCGGCACGAAGAGCGGCAACCTGCCCTACAAGACGATGTATATCGCCTTGCCCGAAACGGCTGACGTCCGTATCTGGATGGAGCGTTACATCAACGCTGCCGGTAGCACTGAAATTGTCAGTGATGCAAAGCAGGCAGATGCCACCTTCCAGCAACTGATCGATACTCGCCAAAAGACCATCCTCAGCGTCAACGCTCAGGGCCGCGTGCGTGAATACCGCTTGCAATTGAACTACACCTTCCGTCTGGTCAACCAGAAAGGGCAAGTGCTGATTCCGCCCAACGAAATCAGCCTGTCGCGCGATATCACCTTTGACGACTCGAACGTGCTGGCCAAGGATCTGGAGGAAGGTCTGCTCTGGCGTGACATGAACAACGACCTGGTCAATCAGATCATGCGCCGTCTGAGCATCATCAAACCGAAAAACCCCGACCTCGAAGAAGACGAGTAATGCTGCTCAAGGGCGAACAACTCGCCGCCCATCTCGAACGTGACTTGCGCCCGCTCTACGTGCTCTATGGCGATGAGCCGCTACTGGTCATCGAAGCGGCCGATGCGATTCGCGCCAAGGCAAAGAAACAGGGCTACAGCGAACGCGAAGTTCTCACTGTGCTGCCACATTTCGACTGGGGTCAGTTGCTGGCGGCGGGCGGCAACATGTCGCTGTTCGGCGATAAAAAACTGATCGACCTGCGCATTCCGACCGGCAAACCGGGCAAGGAAGGTGGCGCTGCATTGCAGGAATGGTGCAAGCACCTCTCAGCCGACAACATGCTGCTGATTACCTTGCCCGAGCTCGACTGGCGCGACGAAAAAGCGGTCTGGTTCACCACCTTGGTCAATGCCGGAATCGCGATCAAGCTGACGGCCCCACCGCTGGCCGAACTGCCGGGCTGGATTGCCGGTCGCCTGCGGCGCCAGCAACAAAGCAGTGATCTGGAAAGCCTCAAGTTCATTGCCGAACGCGTTGAAGGCAACCTGCTCGCCGCCCATCAGGAAATCCAGAAACTCGCCCTGCTCTACCCCGCCGGCCCGTTAAACACCGCTCAAATCCGCGATGCCGTACTCAATGTCGCGCGCTACGATATTGATGGCCTGCGTGAAGCACTACTCAGCGGCGATATCGCCCGCCTCACTCGCACCCTTGATGGCCTGATGCACGAAGGCGAGGCACCACCGCTGGTGCTCTGGGCAATGAGCGAGGAAATCCGCGCATTGGCGGTGATTCGCATTGGCATGGACGCCGGCAAACCGACGGAGGCTCTGCTCAAGGATGCCAAGGTCTGGGGGCCACGCCAGATGCCAATAAAAAAGGCCCTGCAAAGGCTGTCGACCGCAACACTCGAAGCAGCGCTGCAACATGCCGGGAAAATCGACCTGTTGGCCAAGGGCATAGGCCGGGGAAACATCTGGGAAGAATTCCTACGGCTGGGTCTGCGGCTTTGCCAAGTAACTCATCCTAAAACCACAGCATCCGGGTAAGCTGCTTACCAAAACAATAAGCAGGGGGAGCCATGAAAAACTATCGACTGAAGCAAGTTGTTCTCAGCCTCGTCATCACCGGAGCCTGCGGAGCCAATGCCGCCGATAGCGCATTAACACTGCTACCCCTGTCGCTTGAAGAACTTATTGCAACGCCGGTGGTCACCGCATCGCGCCGCCAGGAAGGCCGTGAACAGACGCCTGCCCACATCATGGTGATTACCCGCGAGCAGATGCGTGATCGCCGCTATAACAGTCTCGCAGACCTGCTGGAAGATTTACCCGGCGTAGATTTTCAGCGTGGCACGCGCTCGTCAAGCTACAACAATTTCGTATTTCAAGGCCATGTCAGCAACAACAAGTTGCTCATCCTGCTCGATGGGGTCCGTATCGATCACCCGGCTGGCGGCAAGATCCCGATTGCCGAGAATTTCTCGCTTTACTTTGCCAAGCAGGTCGAGGTTCTTTACGGCCCGGCGGCAGCTCTTTACGGGGCTGACGCCTTTGCCGGGGTAATCAACATCATTACCGACAAAGCCGGCGCACCACACGGCGGGAAAATATCTGCCGGGGTAGGCAGCTTTGGCTCACTGGAAGGCAATTTTCTGGTCGGTGGCGATCTGGGCAACCATATTTTGATCACGGCCGGCGCACACTATCAAAAGAGCGACCGCGCGCAACTCGATAAATACTATCCCAACGATTATCCGAAAGTGGATGCCAAGACTTTTGCCGGGAATACCGTGATCCCCGCCAGCCAGCGCGAGGGCTACGTTGGCGGCATCAGCAGCGAAAGTCAGTATTTTCGGGTCGATGCGGGCGAGCGCCTGACCATTGGTTTCTACCGTAACCGCTTCAAGAGCCTGACCAGCACCGGCGACACCACCGGCTCCGCACTATTTCTGGCCGATGCACGCTGGGACACAACGATAGATACCTGGTACGGAAAGTACCGTTTTGATCTGAGCCCGACGCTGAGCAGCGAAACCGTAGTTGACTACTCAAATTACGAAGTCGATCCAGCCAGCCGTTACGTCAATATCTTCACCGACTTTCAGGATCACGGTTACGACTATTCAAAGGCCCGGCGTCGTGGCGTTGAACAGAATTTCAACTGGCGTGCCAGCGACCAACACGCAGTCCTCGCCGGCATCAGCTACCGGGACTATTACGCCCTTGAAACCCCGGATCTACCCAAGCCCTACGACACTGGCAAAGGCCCGCAGGAGCAAGGCCTCCTCTATCCCAACACCACCCTGCCCCTGAAGACATTCGATACCAACTACTACAGCTGGTCCAGCTATCTGCAGTGGCAGGCCCAGTGGACGCCAAGCTTTTCGAGCATGGTCGGCGTTCGTCAGGACTGGTATTCAACCTACGGTAACAGCACGAATCCACGCCTTGGTGTCGTCTGGCAACCAGCCGCCGGCAATTATCTGAAGCTTCTTTACGGCGAAGCCTTCCGCGCGCCATCGCCGGAAGAAACCTTGAGCGCCTTCGGCACCTTTACTGGCGCCAAAGATGCCAGCGGCCTCTACATCGGCCGGAATTTCCGGACACCGAACATGGATCTGAACCCGGAAAAATCCCGGAACCTCTCGCTGACCTGGGACTGGCGACCGCGCAAGGACTTCAACCTAGTTACCAATATTTATCAGGCCAGAGTAACGGAAGTCATCATTACCCGCGATGAAGCCGTATCAACCCAATACATCAGCGGGGCAGTACTCTCGAGAACCACCTCAAAGCAGAATGGAGGAAAGGACGAGTACCACGGGATAGACATCATCCCGCAATGGCAAACTCATGTTTACGGCGCGTGGACAGCTGATCTCTGGGGCAGTTACAGCTACGTCAAGGGCCGCGTACAGGAAGCAGCGAACGAAATCGAATGGGACCAGACCAACATCGCCACCAACAAGGTCAAACTGGGGACAACTTTCCGCTACAAGGACTGACTAACCATTACCCCTCGCTTGCAGTGGATAGGTGAGACCAATACTGGCCGCAAGAACACGTTAAGCCCGGGCGAACGGCTGACCGTGGATGCTTACACCATCGCCAGCCTGCACTTTGGCGTGCACAAACTGGCCGGTGAGCGACTGTCGCTCTATCTCGACATTTACAACCTGTTCGACGAGCGTTACTACGCGGCACACGGCTCCTCGAGCACGACGATGCTGCAAGTACCGCAGCAACCACGTACCGTGGTCGGCACACTGGAATATCGTTTCTAGTCCAGCACTGTGCACTTTCTTCACCGCTACCTCGCTGACCTGCTGGGAAAAAGCCTGAGGCTCTGGCTCTGCCTGAGCTGTGCCTTGCCGCTTACCGCTCAGGCCGACGAGATTTCGGAATACGGGATGAAGGCCGTCCTCTTCTACCGACTGTCCCAATTCATCTACTGGCCGACTGGAGAAAAAGCACCCAATCCAGTGGTTTTCTGTGTCGTCGGGAAAAACCCCTTTGGTAGCACCATCGGCCAGATTGATCAAAACACCAGCAACATCGAAGTCCGCCTGGCACCAAGCGACCCGACGGCCTGCAATCTGCTGTTCATCAGCCGCTCTGAATCAGCCAACGTAGATGCCTGGCTGAAACGCACCGACAGCCGCAGCGTGATTACCGTTTCAGATATCGTCGGATTTGCCCGCGCTGGCGGAATGATAGAACTACCGCTCGACGGCGAGCGCGTTGGCATTGTCATCAATCGCCGCACCGCGCAACGCAAGGGTATTGAATTCAACGCCCAGTTACTGCGTTTGGCCAGGGTGATTGAGCCATGAAGGCATTATTCAGGCGCTTGCGGGCTGCGTTTCCGGAATCAACCATCCGCAACAAACTGGTCGCTCTCTCCTTTTCATTTTTGTTGATCACCGTCGGCCTGGTTTTTTTACTCTTTTATACGCAACAGAAACAACTGCTGCAAACCCAGTGGGCCGAATCAATGGCGGCCCAGGCACGACTCCTGGCAACCAACTCGGAGGCTGCAGTTGCCTTTCTCGACCGGCGCGAAGCCGACCGCCTGCTCGCCTCGCTGGCCAGCAACCCAGCGGTCGAAGCGGGCTGGAGCACACTCGCCGATGAAAAGCCACTGGCCGTCTATCAGCGCAATCCAAAAAGTCCGCGAGCGCGCCCTGGCGGAACACAGATGCAGCAGTTTATGGATGACTACCTGATCATCCGTGAACCCATACAACTTAGCGGCAAAAGCAAGCCAGCCGGCCATATAGAGTTGCTGGTTTCGCTCGAGCAATACAATCAGACAATGCGCCAGACCATGCGAGACACCTTGTCACTACTGGTCATTGCGCTCGTTGCTGCACTCTTGCTGACGCGCTACGTGGTCGGCCGGATCACCGCCCCGCTGGAAAACCTTGACCAGTTGGTGAACCGTGTTTCGCACGATGCCCGTCTCGACGAGCGACTGACAATCAGCACCAAAGACGAAATCGGTAGCCTCAGCCACGGCTTCAACCAGATGCTGGATACCTTGCAAGCCCGCGATCAGGAACTTTCCATCTATCGTGAAACACTGGAGAACCTGGTTGGCGAGCGTACCCAGGCGCTGCAGGAAGCTATCGCCGAAGCACGTCAGGCCAACCGCGCCAAGTCAGACTTTCTGGCGCGCATGAGTCACGAAATTCGTACCCCGATGAACGCCATTACCGGCCTCAGTCGCATGGTGCTGGAAACACCGCTGGCTCCCCAACAACGCGAATATCTCGAGCAGGTAATGCACTCCTCAGAGGCACTGCTCGGCATCATCAACGACATCCTGGACTACTCGAAAATCGAAGCGGGCGGGCTGACACTGGAGAGCACCCCATTCGAACTGAACAAGGTATTTCAGTCACTCAACAGTTTGTTCCGGGCCAAAGTAAGGGCGCAAGGAATTGGCTTGCGCTTCACGCTCACCGAGGGTGTACCAGCCAAACTGCAGGGCGACGCGCTAAGGCTGGGGCAAATCCTAATCAATCTGGTGGGCAATACCATTAAATTCACCACCGAGGGTGAGATAGAAGTCACTGTAAGCCACCGGGAAAACCTGCCGGATCGGCGCGTCAGGCTCGAATTCTCGGTACGCGATACCGGCATCGGCATTCCGCTCGCTCAGCAGGAAAAACTATTCACCCCTTTTACCCAGGCCGACAGCACGATCACCCGCCGCTTCGGCGGCACTGGCCTTGGCTTAGCCATCTGCCGGCAACTGGTTGAATTGATGGGCGGTGAAATTTCCCTGGAAAGCACCCCGGAAAAGGGGAGTACCTTCCACTTCACCACCCTCTTTGCCCTACCGGTGGCTGATGCCCTGGGCAGCACCAATCAGCGAAATGTTGCGGTCGACCCCAAAAAACTGTCCAATTTTCCGCGCTGGGCCGGCGAGCGAGTTCTGCTCGTCGAAGACATCGCCATCAACCGCACCATCGCCACCGCCCTGCTGCAACGAGTTGGCCTCAGTGTCGGTATTGCCACCCAAGGCCAGGAGGCGCTGGACATGCTGGCACAGGAAGATTTTCGTCTGGTCCTGATGGATATTCAGATGCCGGTCATGGATGGCCTGAGTGCCACCCGCGCCATACGCGCCAATCCACGCTGGCACGACCTGCCGATTATCGCCATGACTGCCCACGCCATGACCGAGGACCAGCAGCAAACACGCGACGCCGGGATGAATGCCCACCTGACCAAGCCCATCATCCCCAAAACCCTCTACGAAACGCTTAGCTTATGGTTGCCGCCGATTTCCGCAAACGTGGACATCCGTGCCCCGGAACGCCCGCCCGAATCAGTCAACATCCCGGCCAACTGGCCTGAGCAGCCAAGCATAGACCTGGGCTACGGACTGGCCCTGCACCTTAACCGCCCCGATCTCTACGAAAAATCGCTACGAGGCTTCAGCCATGACTTTGCCGATAGCGCGACAAGAATTCGTGCTGCGCTTACCCGTGGCGACCGTATTGAGGCCCGGCGACTGGCCCACTCAATCAAATCAGTGACCGCTTCGCTGGGTGCCCTTCAAATTTCTGAAGCCGCCCGCACACTGGAACACGCGCTGGCCAGCGAAACCCTTACCCCAGGCAGCGAAGCACTGATTCACGCACTAGAGCAAGAAATTCAAATGGTTGTCGATGGACTTGCCAGACTTCCTCAGATAACCTCACCAACTGTCGCCGTACAAACAAGCAACTGGGGCGAACTGGAAAACATGTTCGAGCAACTCTCCAGCAATCTGGCAAGCGCCGATGCGCGCTGCGAGGCTCAATTTGAGAGAATCAGAAGCGCTGTAGCGGATTGCCCGAAAATGAATGGCGAATGCGAACAAATGCTGACAGAAATTGCTGGACTGATAGACGATGTTGAATACGAATCTGCCCTCAAAAAAGTGCAGGAATTGCGCTTGATCATGAAAGAACATCTCTCATGAATCCACAGCAAACCGTCTTGGTCGTCGACGACGAGAAACAGAACCGCAGCCTGATGGCCGAACTACTGACCGATGATTGCCGGGTCATCCTCGCCAAAAATGGTATCCAGGCTCTCGAACGTGCTCAGGAACTAAAACCCGACCTTATCCTGCTCGACGTATTGATGCCGGAAATGAGTGGTTATCAAGTCATACAGGCGCTCAAGCACGACGATAGTACGCGCCAGATTCCCGTCATTTTCATCTCGGCGCTCGACTCTCCGGCCGATGAGGAGCGCGGGCTGGATCTCGGTGCCGTCGACTACATCACCAAGCCATTTCACCCATCCATCGTCCGCAAACGCGTGCGCAACCATTTGCAATCCGTACATCACCGCAATCTGCTTGAAAACCTGGCGATGATCGACAGCCTGACCGAAATAGCCAATCGCCGACGCTACAACGAATCTCTGGAAAACGAATGGCGGCGTTGCGCACGCAACATGAAGCCGCTTTCACTGGCCATCGTCGACGTTGATCACTTCAAAGCCTATAACGACCATCTCGGTCACGCTGACGGTGACCAGGTTCTACGTCAGATTGCCCATGCGCTGAGTGCTTTTGTGCGCCGCCCCGGCGATCTGGTAGCACGCTACGGTGGCGAAGAGTTTGTTTTGCTACTCCCCGATACGGATGCCAAGTCTGCAGCCCGGCTGGGCAATGAAGTGCGGACGCGTATTGAAGCCCTGCAACTTCCGCACCCCAGTTCACCGGTTTCGCCCTACGTGACGGTCAGTCTGGGTGGCATGACCGCCATTCCTGATGGCGGGAACACTGATCCACTATTTTTTCAGGAAGCCGACGCCGCACTTTATGCAGCCAAGGCAGAGGGAAGAAATCGCGCCATCTGGCGCCAAAACAAAAACTAAGCGGCCAGAAAACTAGCGTTCCGGCGACTTCGCGAGCGCGTTGCTATCTGAATCATCCGGCGTAATCTCTTCCCACAAACACGCGGCTTCGCTGCTGCTATGGTTGAGACAGGACTTTTTACTCTCCGTTACCAGACATTCACCATGGCAATCATCAGCAACCACGACGACATTAACTTCCTCGTCTATGGCTCGCTCACCGTCCCAGAAGCTGCATGTTGCGCAAACCCTGACTTCGGTCGGCAAAATCAATTTTTCAGCCATTTTGTCCTCAAGCTAAAACCCTTGTTGTTGGTGCGGGTAAGAGTTTACCCGCATCCGGAAGTTCCCTGTAATTTAGCTGGCTATAATGTTCTTTTGCCTTGCCACTGAAAATCATGGACATCAAAGACTACATGCAGACCGTCGGCCGCCAGGCCCGTGCTGCCTCGCGCCGTTTGGCCACCGCCTCGACCGCTGAAAAGAACGCCGCCCTGCTCGCCATTGCCGCCGCCATACGCCGCGAAAAGTCCGCGCTGGTTGCCGCCAATCAGGAAGATTTGGTCGCTGCCCGCGCCGCCGGCCTCGAGCCCGCCATGCTTGACCGCCTGACCCTTAGCGAAAAAGGTGTGGACAGCATGGCCGATGGCGTCGAACAGGTCGCCACGCTGCCCGATCCGATTGGTGAAATGGGAGAATTCAAGTTTCAGCCTTCCGGCATCCAGATCGGCAAGATGCGCGTGCCGCTCGGCGTCGTCGGCATCATCTACGAAGCCCGGCCCAACGTCACCGCCGATGCCGCCGCGCTGTGCCTGAAGTCCGGCAACGCCGCCATCCTGCGCGGCGGCTCGGAAGCGATCCGCTCCAACCGGGCGATTGCCGCACTGGTTCAGGAAGGCTTGCAAACCGCCGGTCTGCCAGCGGATTGCGTGCAGGTCATCAACACCACCGACCGCACGGCAGTTGGCGAACTGATCACCATGCGCGAATTCGTCGACGTCATCGTGCCGCGCGGTGGCAAGGGCCTGATTGCGCGCCTGCTTGCCGAATGCCGCGTGCCGATGATCCAGCACCTCGACGGCAACTGCCACGTTTATCTGGAAGAGGAAGCCGACCCGAACAAGGCGCTGAAGATCGTCGAGAATTCCAAGACCCAGCGCTACGGCACTTGCAACACCGCTGAATCGTTGCTCGTCGACCGTTCTGTAGCCGCCATGCTGCTGCCGCCGATTGCCCACATGCTCACCGCCAAGGGCGTCGAAATCCGTGGTTGCGCTGAAACCTGCGCCATCGTCAAGGAAGCCACAGCCGCCAGCGACGAGGACTACTACACTGAATTCCTGGCGCCGATCATTTCAGTCAAGGTCGTCGCCGGCATCGACGAAGCGATCGCCCACATCAACCAGTACTCATCGCACCACACCGAAGCCATCGTCACCGACAACCATCCGAAGGCGATGCGCTTCCTGCGCGAGGTCGATTCAGCCTCAGTCATGATCAATGCCTCGACGCGCTTTGCCGATGGTTTCGAGTATGGTCTGGGTGCGGAAATTGGCATTTCCACCGACAAGATCCACGCCCGTGGCCCGGTTGGCCTCGAAGGGCTGACCAGCCAGAAGTGGATCGTCCTCGGCGATGGGCACGTCCGTGGCTAACGCCTCGTTCTGCTGGGAAGACCCGCTGCTGCTCGACAGCCAGCTGGCGGCCGACGAGCGCATCGTGCGCAACGCGGCACACGATTACGCGCAGAAAAAGCTGATGCCGCGCATTCGTGATGCCTTCCGTCACGAGCAGATGGATGCCGGCATCTTTCGCGAAATGGGCGAAATGGGCCTGCTCGGCTGCACCCTGCCGCCGGCCTACGGCGGTGCCGGTCTCAACTACGTTTCCTACGGTCTGATCGCCCGCGAAATCGAGCGTGTCGATTCGGCCTATCGAACCATGATGAGCGTGCAATCCTCGCTGGTCATGGTGCCGATTTACGAATTCGGCT
>ERZ724516.2032-NODE-2032-length-11525-cov-4.898605_pt1 | contig 11525 bp, 12 predicted proteins | sample MGYA00376049_ERZ724516 | MGnify/ENA primary metagenome ERZ724516 (study PRJEB28724, sample SAMN07190886) | activated sludge metagenome | isolation source: activated sludge of sewage treatment plant in Hong Hong | place: USA: Christiansburg, Virginia | collected... | reverse complement strand
CCTATTGCCCGCACTGTGACGGCCCGCTGTTCAAGGGCAAGCGCGTGGCGGTGATTGGTGGCGGCAACTCGGGTGTGGAAGCGGCGATCGACCTCGCCGGTATTGTCGGCCATGTGACCCTGCTCGAATTCGACGTGCAGTTACGCGCCGATGCCGTGCTGCAGAAGAAGTTGCACAGCCTGCCCAACGTCACCGTCATCACTCAGGCGCAGACCACCGAAGTGCATGGGGACGGCGGCAAGGTAATAGCCCTGTCCTACAAGGACCGGCCGAGTGGCGAACTGAAGCGTGTCGAACTCGAAGGCATCTTTGTGCAGATCGGCCTGCTGCCAAACACCGACTGGCTCAAGGGAACGCTTGCCTTGTCGAATCGTGGCGAAATCGAGATCGATGCGCGTGGCCAGACTTCGGCGCCGGGCGTCTTCGCCGCTGGCGACGCAACGACAGTGCCTTACAAGCAGATCATCATCGCCATGGGGTCGGGGGCAACGGCTTCACTGGGCGCCTTTGATCACCTGATTCGTAGCTCGGTGCCGGAGACTGTGGCAGCTTGATTCACGGGCGGCCACCTTCTGGTGGCCGCTATTCCGACGGGTTGGCGTCAATCTGGCTTTCTAGGCCTCAGCACGAAGCGCCCCGCGTCGCGCTCGGCAGGTATCGCGAAGTCGAACCGGTCGGCCTGCGCGCATAATTCAAGGTCAGACTGAGGCAGGTTCGGGTTGTCGCCTGTCGTAAAGCGACGGCCGAAATCAGAGTTGCGCACACGTGCTTCGAAGAGTTCTGGGTCAGGATGCTTTTGGCGTAGCAGCGCTTCCAGATAGTCGGCACAGGCGACATCCTCGTCGCCATCGCGATCCACCCATTCCCCGGTAATCAGCAGCATTACATCCCGCGGCTTGAACCGCAGAATGGCGTCTGCCGTAGCCCGAGCACAAACTAGGCTACCTGCGAAGACGGCGCGGGCATGGGCGAACCGTAGCAAGCCGCGCACACCGGCGATGGTTGTCTGGATCAGCTCGCGTCCGTGCAGATCAGCGGCTGCCAGCGCACTTGGCGAATTGCCGAAATCAAAGCCCGGGGCCGGATCGCCACCGGCGATGGCGCCGGTGGTTATCGCGTTCGGCAGCGTCTGCTGCAACAGGAGGGCTTCGGTGATCGTTTCCACGGGATGGATCACGCTGGCGCCGGCAGCAAAGGCGTAGGCGGCGGAGGAAAACGAGCGTAGCACGTCGATGACCACCACGACATCGTGGGGTTCGGGGGCTGGATCGAGGCGATTGAGAAACTGGCGGCGGATGCGCATGGTGCTCTGGCGGTTGTTTTCGGTAGCATGCCACGGACCGGGCAAAAGCCGGAAACCTGTTATTTTTCAGCGAACTGGCGTAGAATCTCGCCCCTTCTCCGCGTTTTGCGAACAGGTTTTGAACCCCATGCAGTATCCCGAGCGATTCGACGTGATTGTCGTCGGTGGCGGCCATGCCGGCACCGAGGCGGCGCTCGCCTCGGCACGCATGGGCCAACGCACGCTGCTGCTGACGCACAACATGGAAACGCTGGGGGCGATGAGCTGTAACCCGTCGATCGGCGGCATCGGCAAGGGGCATCTGGTCAAGGAAGTCGATGCGTTGGGCGGTGCCATGGCGGCCGCCACTGACGAAGCCGGCATCCAGTTCCGCATCCTCAACGGGTCGAAGGGGCCGGCGGTGCGTGCGACGCGCGCGCAGGCCGACCGGCTGCTCTATAAGCACGCCATCCGCACGCGGCTGGAAAACCAGCAGAACCTGACCATCTTCGCCCAGGCTTGTGATGATTTGATTCTCAACGGCGAGCGCATTGCCGGCGCGGTAACGCAACTGGGTGTGCGCTTCGAGGCGCGCGCCGTGGTGCTGACCGCCGGCACCTTCCTCAACGGCCTGATCCACGTCGGTCTGCAGAACTACACCGGTGGTCGCATGGGCGATCCGCCCTCGGTGTCGCTGGCGGCCCGGTTGCGAGAGCTGGCGCTGCCGGTCGGCCGGCTGAAGACCGGCACGCCGCCACGGCTGGACGGCAAGAGCATCGATTTCTCGGTGATGGAAGAGCAGCATTCGGACGATCCGTTGCCGGTTTTTTCCTACCTCGGCTCGGCCAGCCAGCATCCGCAGCAACTGCCGTGCTGGGTGACGCACACCAACGCCCACACGCACGACATCATCCGTAACAACCTCGACCGCTCGCCGATGTACACCGGGGTCATCGAGGGCGTCGGGCCGCGCTACTGTCCGTCGATCGAGGACAAGATTCATCGCTTTGCGGCGAAGGACAGCCACAACATCTTCCTCGAACCCGAGGGGCTGACGACACACGAGATCTACCCGAACGGTATCTCGACCTCGCTGCCTTTCGACGTGCAGTTGCAGATCGTGCGTTCGATCAAGGGCATGGAAAAATGCCACATCCTGCGCCCCGGCTATGCCATCGAATACGACTACTTCGACCCGCGCGGTCTGAAATCCTCGTTTGAAACGAAGGCCATCCGCGGCCTGTTTTTTGCTGGCCAGATCAACGGTACGACGGGCTACGAAGAGGCTGCGGCACAGGGCCTGCTGGCCGGTGCCAATGCCGCGCTGTACGTGCAAGAGAAGGCGGCCTGGAGTCCGCGCCGTGACGAGGCTTACCTCGGCGTGCTGGTCGACGACCTGATCACGCGCGGCGTTTCCGAGCCATACCGCATGTTCACCAGCCGCGCCGAATACCGCCTCTCGCTGCGTGAAGACAACGCCGACCTGCGCCTGACCGAACAGGGCCGCGAACTGGGTCTGGTTGACGACGTGCGCTGGGGGGCCTTCAATCGCAAGCGCGATGCGATTGCCATAGAGCAGGAGCGGCTCAAGGCCACCTGGGTACGGCCGCAGACCCTGCCGCAAGCGGAGGCCGAGCGCGTTCTGGGCAAGGGCATTGAACGCGAATACACGCTGTTTGACCTGCTGCGCCGGCCGGATGTCAGTTACGCGGCGCTGATGACGCTGCCCGAGGCCGACGCCGGCCTCACTGATCCACTGGTCATCGAGCAAGTCGAGATCCAGGCGAAGTACCAGGGCTACATCGACCGCCAGCAGGACGAAGTGGCGCGCAGTCTGGCGCACGAAGAAACGCTGCTGCCGGAAGGGCTGGATTACACCACCGTGCCGGGTCTGTCGAAGGAAGTGCAGCAGAAGCTGGCGCAGCATCGTCCGCAAACCCTGGGCCAGGCCTCGCGCATTCAGGGCATCACGCCGGCGGCGATTTCGCTGCTGCTGGTGCATCTGAAACGACTCCGTTCATTCGGTACAGACGAGAAAAAGTCGGCATGACGCGCCAAGATCAGCTGTCGTCAGGCCTCGTCGCCTTGGGAATCGATTTGTCGACAGAGGCGCAGACCAGACTGCTTGCCTATGCGGCATTTCTTGAAAAATGGAACCGCACTTATAGCCTGACAGCGCTGCGTGATCCGAAGCGGGCGGTGAGCCATCATCTGCTCGACTCGCTGGCGATTTTGCCTTTTGTTAAGGCGCCGAATCTGCTGGACGTGGGCAGCGGTGGTGGCCAGCCGGGTATTCCCCTGGCCGTTGCCCACCCGGAACTGGCGGTGACACTGCTCGATAGCAACGGCAAAAAGACCGCGTTTCTGAAACAGGCAGTGATCGAACTCGGACTGAAGAATGTACAAGTGATTTCGGCACGGGTAGAGGACTACCAGCCAGAAGTCCTTTTTGCAGCGATTACCTCGCGGGCTTTCGCCGAATTGGCTGATTTTGTGAGGCTGACGAGTCATCTGCTGGCGCCTTCTGGGGTCTGGCTGGCGATGAAAGGGCAACGTCCGGACGCGGAAATCGCTAAACTTCCGGCCGGAGCAAAGGTAAGTGCGGTACACCGGCTCGATGTGCCGGGGGTGGATGGCGAGCGCCATCTGGTAGTGATCAGGGGGCAATGACGTGGCCAAGATTCTGGCGGTAACCAATCAAAAAGGCGGGGTGGGCAAGACCACTACTGCTGTCAACCTATCAGCGAGTCTGGCGGCGCTGGGGCAGCGTGTGCTGATGATCGACCTTGATCCGCAGGGCAACGCGACTACTGGTTGCGGCGTGATGAAGCGCGAGGCCCTGCCGACGGTCTACCAGATTCTGATCGGGCGCTCGACACTAGAGCAATCGCGTATTCGCACCGAGTTCGGCTTCGACATCCTGCCAGCAAACCGTGAGTTGGCAGGTGCCGAGGTGGAGCTGATCGAAATCGAGAATCGCGAGTTCCGCCTGCGCGATGCGCTGCATGCTGCCGGTGATCAATACGATTTCATACTGATGGATTGTCCGCCGGCACTGAACATGCTGACAGTCAATGGTCTGGTAGCGGCCGAGGCGGTGATGATTCCAATGCAGTGCGAGTACTACGCGCTGGAAGGTCTGACCGATCTGGTCACCACCTTGCGCAAAGTGCGCGCCAATCTGAATTCGGTGCTGCAGATCGAAGGTCTGCTGCGTACCATGTACGACCCGAGGATGACACTGATGCAGCAGGTTTCGGCCGAGCTTGAGAGCCATTTCGGCGAAAAGGTCTATCAGAGCATCATCCCGCGCAATGTGCGCCTGGCTGAAGCGCCCTCGTACGGCAAGCCGGTGATCGCTTTTGATCGCCAGTCGAAGGGCGCACAAGCCTATCTGCAACTGGCGCAGGAGATGCTGGACCGTCGCGATGGCAAGATCGCGATGAGCGTCAGGAATGAACAGGGAGCACTGGCATGATTACCAAGATGAGGGGCTTGGGGCGCGGTCTCGACGCGTTGCTGGCCGGCGACGATTCGGCGAAGAAAGAGCAGCAGCGCTCGCTGCCGGTGACGGCGCTGCAGCCAGGCAAGTATCAGCCGCGAACACAGATGGACAAGGCGTCGCTGGATGAACTGGCAGCGTCGATTCGTGCCCAAGGGCTGATGCAGCCGATTCTGGTTCGCCCGGTAGCGCAGGATCGCTACGAGATCATTGCCGGCGAACGTCGTTGGCGTGCCGCGCAACTGGCCGGGCTGGCCGAAGTGCCGACGCTGATCCGCGACATTCCGGATGAGAACGCGCTGGCCATGGCGCTGATCGAAAACATCCAGCGCGAAAATCTGAATCCGCTTGAAGAAGCGCTCGGTCTGCAGCGACTGGTCGACGAATTCAGCCTGACCCACCAGCAAGCGGCCGATGCCGTCGGCCGTTCACGCCCTGCGGCCAGTAACCTGCTGCGCCTGCTGGCGCTGGCTCAGCCCGTACAGGACATGCTGATGGCCGGCGAAATCGACATGGGACATGCCCGGGCATTGCTACCACTGGCGCTCGCGCTGCAAGTTCAGCTTGCGCAGCGCATTGCCCAAAAGGGGTTGTCCGTGCGCGAAGCCGAACGTCTGGTGCAGCGCGAAATGTCGCCGCCGTCAGTGCGCGTGGCGCCTAAGCCGGATCGCGACCTGTTGCGCCTGCAAGAGGAACTGTCAGATACGCTCGGTGCGACTGTTGCCATCAAGACCAATCGCAAGGGCGCCGGCAAGATGACTATCGATTTTTCTGATCTGGATCAGTTAGAAGGCATTCTGATTCGTCTACGATAGCGAATTGAAGTCTTATGTGCACCGCAGCATTTTTATTGACTCTTGTAGAAGAGTCAGTTAAACTGCGGCGGTTTTAGTCGGAGCATTCCTTGCACCCGCAAGTCCGCTGGATCATAGGCTGGCAGGCAGCGCTGACGCTTTTCATAGCGACGGTTGCCGCGGTGCAGGGGGGCGCAAATGCTGCATTATCGGCTCTTGCCGGGGGCAGCGTCGGGGTGGTGGCGAATCTGCTCTACGTTTGGCGAGCGATGCGTCTGTCGGCTGATGATGCCGGCAATACCGATCCGATGCGTGCGTACAGGGGTCAGGCAGCAGGGGAGGCGTACAAGTTTGCAGCGACACTCGGGGGTTTTGCTCTCGTGTTTGTCGGCTTCAAATCTGTTTTACCCATCCCGTTGTTTGCAGCCTATGCATCGACCTTCGTTATTTTCTGGCTGGCGCTGGCACGACGGCGCTGACTTGATGATGGTTCTAAGGGATTGAGGAAAGATCATGAGCGCAGAAGGCGGCCTGACTACCGCAGGTTATATCCAGCACCACCTGACCAACCTCGTCGTCTGCTCGGATGCAGCCAGGGATGCGGCTGGTAATTGCCAGGGATTCTGGTCATTTCACCTTGACACGCTGCTGGTGTCGGGCATTCTGGGCCTCGTCGTATTTGGCATGATGGCCATGGTTGCCGGCAAGGCAACTGCCGGCGTTCCCGGCTCCCTTCAGAATTTCGTCGAGATGGTCGTTGGTCTCGTTGATCAGCAGGTCAAGGACACTTTCCATGGCCGCAGCGCCCTGGTGACCCCGCTGGCCATTACCATTTTCGTCTGGGTGTTCGTAATGAACGCCATGGACTTGATTCCGGTTGATTTCCTGCCGGTCGCACTTCAGAAAGTCACTGGTAACGAACATCTTTTCTTCAAGTTTGTGCCAACTACTGACCCCAACCTTACCTTTGCCATGTCGATCACGGTGTTTTTCATCATGATCTGGATGAACCTGAAGGTGAAGGGTTTCGGCGGCTACATGCACGAGATTTTCACCGCTCCGTTCGGCGCCAAGCTGGCTCCGGTCAACTTCATCTTCCGCGTCGTCGAAGACATCGCCAAGCCGATCTCCCTGGCCCTGCGACTTTTCGGCAACATGTACGCCGGCGAAATGGTGTTCATCCTCATTGCGCTGCTTGGCCTGTATCAGCTGCCCCTGGCTTTGCCGTGGGAACTGTTCCACATCCTGATCATCACGCTGCAAGCCTTCGTGTTCATGATGCTGACCATTGTCTATATGTCGATGGCTGCCGAGTCGCACTAATTAAGAACCACTTTTCCCAACCGTTTTTTCGATTAACCGTTACTTTTCAAACTTAGGAGTCAACATGGAACTCGCAAACGTCCTTTCCTTCACCGCTATTGCGGTTGCCATCCTGATCGGTTGTGGCGCTCTTGGTACCGCTATCGGCTTTGGTATCCTTGGCGGCCGTTTCCTGGAAGGCGCTGCCCGTCAGCCGGAAATGATCCCGACGCTGCAGGTCAAGATGTTCATCGTCGCCGGTCTGCTCGACGCCGTCACCATGATCGGTGTTGGTATCGCTCTGTTCATGCTCTTCGCGAACCCGTTTGTTCCCGCGATCAAGGCAGCTGCCGGTCACTAATCCCGCAACCCGTAGTTCTAGCTAGGAGGTTGGCGTGAATATCAACGCTACTCTGATTGGTCAGGCAATCTGGTTCGGTCTTTTCATCTGGATCACGATGAAATTCGTGTGGCCGCCGCTGCAAAAGGCGATGGCCGACCGCCAGAAGCTGATTGCCGATGGTCTGGCAGCCGCCGAGCGCGGCAAGCAGGAGCAGGAAATCGCTGCCAAGCGTTCCGCTGATGCCCTGCGTGATGCCAAAGAAAAGGCTTCTGAAGTGATCGCAGCCGCTGACAAGCGTGCCGCACAGATCGTTGAAGATGCCAAGGGTCAAGCCAAGGTTGAGGCGGACAAGGTTGTCGCCGGTGCCAAGGCCGAGATCGAGCAGGAAGTCGAGCGTGCCAAACAGCAACTGCGTGAGCGTGTTGCCGAGTTGGCCATTGCCGGCGCGGAGAAGATCCTGAAGAAGGAAGTCAACGCCGCTGCGCATACCGACATGCTCGCCTCGCTTAAGCAAGGTCTGTAAAGCAAATGGCTGAAACCGTCACCATTGCCCGGCCGTACGCAGAAGCGGTGTTTCAGCTGGCGCGCGAAGAAGGTGCGCTGGCGAAATGGTCCGACCGTCTCGAGTCGCTGGCGCTTGTCGCCCGCAACGTCGAGGTGGCTGCTGTCATCGACGATCCGAATGTTCGGCAGGAACAGCTCGTCGAGCTGTTCGGCGCGGCATGCGGCAAGACGGATGACAGCCTGACCAGCCTGCTGAAGTTGTTGGCCAAGAACGACCGGCTTACGTGTTTGCCCGAGATTGCGGGTCTCTTTGAGACCTATAAGCGCGCCGAAGAAGGTACGCGGGATGGCGAAATCATTTCTGCCTTCCCGATGACCGACGCCCAGGTTCGCGACGTTACCCCCGAGTTGGAGAAGCACTTCAAGTGCAAGCTCATTCTGTCGGTCAAGGTTGATGAAACCCTGATCGGCGGTGTCGTGGTGACCGTCGGCGACCAGACGCTCGATGCCTCCGTGCGCGGCAAGCTTGCAGCCATGGCCGTGGCGCTGAAAAACTAGGAGATTTCCATGCAGTTGAATCCATCCGAAATTAGCGAACTGATCAAGAGCAAGATCCAGAATCTGCAGGCGACCAGTGAAGTTCGCACCCAGGGCACGGTTGTTTCCGTGACCGACGGTATCTGCCGTGTCCATGGCCTTCAAGACGTCATGCAGGGCGAGATGCTGGAATTCCCGAACAACACGTTCGGCATGGCGCTGAACCTCGAGCGCGACTCCGTCGGCGCCGTGGTGCTGGGCGAATACGAGCACATCGTTGAAGGCGACACCGTGAAGTGTACGGGCCGCATTCTCGAAGTGCCGGTCGGCCCCGAGCTGCTCGGCCGCGTGGTCAACTCCCTCGGTCAGCCGATCGATGGCAAGGGCCCGATCAATGCCAAGCAAACCGACAAGATCGAAAAGGTTGCACCTGGCGTCATCTGGCGTAAGTCGGTTTCGCAGCCGGTACAAACCGGTCTGAAGTGCGTCGACTCCATGGTTCCGGTCGGTCGCGGTCAGCGCGAACTGATCATCGGTGACCGTCAGACCGGCAAGACCGCGGTCGCTATTGACGCTATCATCAACCAGAAGGGTAAAGACCTCTTCTGTATCTACGTCGCTATCGGTCAGAAAGCTTCGACTGTTGCCAACGTGGTGCGCAAGCTTGAAGAGCATGGTGCGATGGAATACACCATCATCGTTGCCGCTACCGCTTCCGAATCCGCCGCGCTGCAGTTCATTGCACCGTACGCCGGCTGCACGATGGGTGAATACTTCCGCGACCGTGGCCAAGACGCCCTGATCATCTATGACGATCTGACCAAGCAGGCCTGGGCCTACCGTCAAGTGTCGCTGCTGCTGCGCCGCCCGCCGGGCCGCGAAGCCTATCCGGGCGACGTGTTCTATCTGCACTCGCGTCTGCTCGAGCGTGCCGCTCGCGTGTCGGAAGCCTGGGTAGAAAAGTGTACCAATGGCGAAATCAAGGGCAAGAGCGGTTCGCTGACCGCCCTGCCAGTGATCGAAACGCAGGCGGGTGACGTTTCCGCCTTCGTTCCGACCAACGTGATTTCGATTACCGACGGCCAGATCTTCCTTGAATCCGACCTTTTCAACGCTGGTATCCGTCCTGCTATCAACGCAGGTATCTCGGTGTCCCGCGTCGGTGGTGCGGCTCAGACCAAGATCATCAAGAAGCTCGGCGGCGGTGTCCGTCTGGCGCTGGCCCAGTATCGCGAACTCGCGGCGTTTGCCCAGTTTGCTTCCGACCTCGACGAAGCCACCCGCAAGCAGCTTGAGCGCGGTCGTCTCGTGACCGAGCTGATGAAGCAGCTGCAGTATTCGCCGATGAGCATTTCCGAAATGGCCGTTACGCTTTACGCAGCCGACAAGGGTTACTTCGACGATGTCGAAGTGAAGCGCGCCCTGGAATGCGAAAAGGCCATGATTGGTTATCTGAAGGCTAACTGTACCGACCTCATGAACAAGATGGAGTCGACCAAGGAGCTGGACGCCGAGTCTGAGAAGCAACTCGCCGCCGGTATCGTTGCTTTCAAGAGCAGCTGGGCCTAACCAGCTAGGAGAATGCCATGCCTAGCGGCAAGGAAATTCGAAACAAGATCAAAAGCGTAGAGAATACGCGCAAGATCACCAAGGCCATGGAGATGGTGGCTGCATCCAAAATGCGCAAGGCGCAGGAACGGATGCGGGCCGCCCGCCCCTACGGCGAAAAGATCCGGCGCGTAGCAGCCAACCTCTCGCATGCGATTGCCGAGTACAAGCACCCCTTCCTCATTGCGCGTCAGCCGGTGAAGAAGGTGGGTCTGATTCTCGTCACCTCGGACAAGGGACTTTGCGGTGGCCTCAACGCCAACCTGCTGCGCCTTGCCGTGACCCGCATGAAGGAATGGGAAGCCCAGGGCGTCGCCATTCAGGTGACCGCCATCGGCAACAAGGGTTTCAGCTTCATGCAGCGTGCTGGTGCCGAGATCGTTTCGCATGCAATCGGGATGGGCGACACCCCGCACCTCGAGAAGCTCATCGGGCCGGTCAAGGTTCAGCTCGATGCCTTCATCAAGGGTGATATCGACGAGCTCTACCTCGGCAACACCCGTTTCATCAACACGATGAAGCAGGAGCCGGTGCTTGAGCAGTTGCTGCCCTTGTCCGGAGATGCGGTCGGTTCTGCAGGTAGTCACAAATGGGACTATGTCTACGAGCCGGATGCCAAGGAAGTTATCGACGATCTGCTGATTCGTTACGTCGAAGCGCTGATCTATCAGGCGGTAGCCGAAAACATGGCTTCCGAGCAAAGCGCACGTATGGTGGCGATGAAGTCCGCTTCGGATAATGCCAAGACAGTGATCGGCGATCTCAAGCTCATCTATAACAAGGCGCGCCAAGCGGCGATTACCAAAGAGCTTTCCGAGATCGTCGGCGGCGCTGCGGCGGTGTAACAGGTTTCAATCATTGAGGGATTCAATATGAGTCAAGGTACCATTGTTCAGTGCATCGGCGCCGTTGTGGACATCCAGTTCCCGCGCGAGGCGATGCCCAGGGTCTATGACGCCCTGTTGCTCGACGCCGGCGAACAGCACGGTAACGTCGAAGCTTCGCTGACATTCGAAGTTCAGCAAGAGATCGGTGATGGCGTTGTGCGTACCATCGCCATGGGTTCTTCCGACGGTCTGCGTCGCGGCATGAAGGTCAACAACACCGGCGCCGCCATCTCGGTACCCGTCGGTGAAGGCACCCTGGGCCGCATCATGGACGTGCTCGGCCGCCCGATCGACGAAGCCGGCCCGATCGTCGGTAACGAAAAGCGCCCGATTCACGCCGCTGCACCAAAGTTTGATGAGCTCTCGCCTTCGGTTGACCTGCTCGAAACCGGCATCAAGGTTATCGATCTCGTCTGCCCGTTCGCCAAGGGTGGTAAGGTCGGCCTGTTCGGCGGCGCCGGCGTCGGCAAGACCGTGAACATGATGGAGCTGATCAACAACATCGCCAAGCAGCACTCGGGTCTGTCCGTGTTTGCCGGCGTGGGTGAGCGTACTCGTGAGGGTAACGACTTCTACCACGAGATGAAGGACTCCAACGTTCTCGACAAGGTGGCGATGGTCTTCGGTCAGATGAACGAGCCTCCCGGCAACCGTCTGCGCGTGGCGCTGACCGGCCTGACCATGGCCGAGCGTTTCCGTGACGATGGCCGCGACATCCTGCTGTTCATCGACAACATCTACCGCTTCACGCTGGCCGGTACCGAAG
>ERZ724516.2030-NODE-2030-length-11531-cov-7.118682_pt1 | contig 11531 bp, 12 predicted proteins | sample MGYA00376049_ERZ724516 | MGnify/ENA primary metagenome ERZ724516 (study PRJEB28724, sample SAMN07190886) | activated sludge metagenome | isolation source: activated sludge of sewage treatment plant in Hong Hong | place: USA: Christiansburg, Virginia | collected... | reverse complement strand
ACGACCAGTACGCCCACTTTCTCCTGCAAAGCCGCGTCGATACACGGCTGATCGAGTTTTCCGAAAACGATATCGTGCGCATGGTCAGCGTCATAGACATACTGGATGACGGCCTGTCATCGGTCTACACCTTCTACGACCCCGATATACCGCAGGCCAGCTTCGGCACCTACAACATCGTCTGGCAGGCCGCCCAATGCCGCGCTCTTGGTTTGCCCTACCTCTATCTCGGCTACTGGATTGCCGAATGCCGAAAAATGGCTTACAAAGCCGCCTTTCAACCCATTGAGGGCTATGTTGCCGGTCAGTGGACACCACTACTGAAACCTGAGTCATCTGCCCCATGAAAAAAATGCTGCTCATCCTCGCCCTGCTTCCCGGCATCATTCCCGGCATCATTCCCGGCATCGTCCTCGCCGCTAACCCTAGCAGCACCTACACCTGCGACGACAGGAGCAAGATAGAGGTCACCTACCTGACCAATAGCGAAGGGCGCCCGCTGGCCACCCTCAATGTTGCCGGTAAAAGTCTGAATCTGGCCTTGATTCCCTCTGCTTCCGGCACACACTACCGGGGCGATGGGGCCAATTTTTACACCCGGGGTGACGACGCGATCCTGGAAGACGGAACCGCTCAGATACGCCGCTGCACGTTGGGCGACAAACCGCCCGCCATCGCCCCCCAGCCGGCACCACCCGTCGCCGTCAGCAGCTTCGTCGACATCTCCGGTAGCGTAGCCTACCGCCAGCGCATCGCCCTGCCACCCGACGCCATTCTCACGGTGCGCGTTCAGGACACCAGCCGAGCCGATTCCAAAGCCCGCACGCTGGCCGAGCAGACTATTGAACTGGCTGGCCAACAGGTGCCGATTAATTTTCAGCTGACGGTCGACCGCGACCTGATGGGTAAAAAAGCCAGGATCACGCTGGCCGCACGCATAGAAAGTCGAGGCAAGCTCTTGTTCATCAGCGACAAGGTTTATCCGGTCAACATAGAGGCCGGCAAAAGCCATATCGACATGCAACTGCGCCAGGTCTCCGCACCGCGCAAGCCCTAACTGGCTGGCCTTGTGCTGAATCAAGGCCGCTTTACCCGCTACTGTGCGAGAGTGCGCACCCTGAACCCTTTGCCGGCTTTTACTCTGTGATATCTCCCAAACACCCCTTCTGGCTCGTTGGCTTCCGGCCATTTTTCAGCCTTGCCTGCATCGCCGGCCTGAGCCTGCCTATCCTCTGGATACTTGTCCTCAAAGGGGTGCTGCCAGCGCCCAGTGCAGTCTATTCACCAACGCAGTGGCATGCCCACGAAATGTTCTTCGGTTTTGGCTGGGCAGTACTCGGTGGCTTCCTGCTGACGTCCACCAAAAACTGGGTCAATGTACGCGGCTATCACGGCAGCGTCCTGATCTACCTCACCCTGGCCTGGCTGGTCGAACGCGGCATCATGGCCTTCGGGGGCCACTTGCCAAGTGTTTTATTCTGGCTTGGCAGCCAGCTGTTTCTGCTCAGCATTGTCGGCTTGTTGCTCGCCACCTTGATCCGGCATCGCCAGAGCGACAGTTATCGTCAGGACAATCAGTTCTTTCTGATCATTTTGCCGGTCTTTGCCCTGGCAAAAATTCTCATCCTGCTACCGGACAGTTTTCAAATTGGCTGGACCATGACCCTCGGCCTCTTCCGCATCGCCTTCCTGGTCATGCTGGAACGTACGCTAACGCAGTTCATGAAGAGCATCTTCAAAGTCGACATCCTGCGCCATCCGCTGCTCGACAACAGCATCAAGGTCCTCGGCATTCTGCTCGTGGCGGCAGCATTCGTTCCGCCGGCCATCGCTGCTGCCATCAGCCTGCTGCTCGCCACCCTGCTCCTCGGCCGGCTCGCCTATTGGCACCCGTTCAAAGCCTTGACCCGGCTCGACGTCGGCATCATGTATCTCGGTTACCTGGCGATCGTCACCCAGTTGCTGATTGAAGCCTCCAGCCTTTTCTTCAATATCGCCTGGACTGGCAGCGTCTCGGTACATGTGTTCACCTTCGGCGCCATGGGCCTCGTCATTCCGGCGATGATCATCCGCATCTCGAACGGCCATACCGGACGCAAGGTGGCGTTTGGCACTTACGAAAAAAGCATCCTGTGGATCATGATCCTCGCCTTTGCCGTGCGCCTGATCGGCCCGCAACTGGCGCCCGCTACCTACCTGCGCTGGCTGGACATGGCCGCCACCTGCTGGTTTGTCGCCTTCATGCTGTTAGGATGGCGCTTTATTCCCTACTTTTACAGGCCGCGCATCGATGGCAAGGATCATTAAACAACTCGTTTGCAGCGCCAGCCTGCTGGCGCTCTCCGGCGCGGCACTGGCAGAATCCATTGTCTGTCATGTCAGCTATGGCGGCACGACGCAGTTGATCGAAGCACTCCCGGTTGGCTCGCCCTATCGGGTTGCACCGGTCGCCGTCGGTTCCTACTTCCTATTCCGCATTGTGTTTCAGAAAGAACCCGCCGACCTCGCCGGGATCAAACTGTACACCTACGCCGACCGTGACCGTGGGCCGGTGATCATTCATCAGGCCAATTACAGTTACCCGCCGGCAAATGCTGCGGTCAACGGCTTTAGCGGCTTGAATTATGTCTATGAACCGGTGCGCGATGGCGAACTGCAATATTGGTGCGAAATAAAATGAGCCAAAAATTCTGGTTGACCGCAACATTTGCCCTCGGCCTCAGCCTCAACGTTGCTGCCGAGCCGGTAAACCTCATTTTCGCCGGCGACATCATGCTCGATGATGGCCCCGGTCGTTTTATCAGCGAAGGCGGCGATCCCCTGCTGCCCTTCGCCAGCATTCTCAAGGAAGCCGACTACCGTATCGGCAACCTCGAATGCCCGATCGCCAGCAACGGCGTTCAGCTCGACAACAAGATCTACAACTTCCGCGCCAAACCGCGCGTAGTGCCCGTGCTGCAAGGTCGTTTCGACGCCCTCTCGCTGGCCAACAACCACTCCGGCGACTACGGTCGCGAGGCCTTCCTCGAAACGATGATTCACCTCGACCAAGCCGGCATCAACTATTTCGGCGGCGGTCGCAACCTGGCCGAAGCCCACAAGCCGCTGTGGATCGACCGCAAAGGCCTGAAGATCGCCGTCCTCGCCTACAACGAATTCAAGCCGCGCTCCTTTGAAGCCGGCGCCAACTACCCCGGCATTGCCTGGAGTGAAGACACCCAGGTCATTGCCGACATCCGTGCCGCCAAGGCCGCCGGTGCCGACCTCGTCATCCCCTTCATGCACTGGGGTTGGGAAAACGAAGGCAAACCCAGCGAACGCCAGCAACAGCTCGCGCGCAAAATGATCGATGAAGGCGTCGCCCTCGTCGTCGGCAGCCACCCGCATGTCACCCAGGGTGCCGAAATCTACAAGGGCAAGCCAATCATCTACAGCCTCGGCAATTTCGTCTTCGACGGCTTCGACTACCCGGCCGGCAAACGTGGCTGGGTTTTACGCCTCAAGCTTGACAAATCAGGCGTGGTTTTCTGGGACACGCTGGCCGCCCAGATGGACGACAACGGCACACCACTCCCGGTTTCCGGCTTCACGCCATGCGGGCGGGCCGGAGACGAAAGTCTGTCGGAATGTCTGAACCCTTAATTTGACGGAGCGCAGCATGGATACCCGCTACCTTGATGATCTTTTCCCCGGCCAGCATTTCAAGACGCCAGGCATCACGCTGACCGAATCCGAGATTATCGATTTTGCCTGGCGCTACGATCCACAACCCTTTCACCTCGATGTCAATGCGGCGGCCGAATCACCCTATGGCGGCTTGATTGCCAGTGGTTTCCAGAGTCTTGCCCTGTGTTTCCGGCTATTCATTCAATCCGGCGTGCTCGCCGAATCAAGCATCGGCTCGCCCGGCATCGACGAACTGCGCTGGCTGGCGCCGGTACGACCCGGCGATACCTTGCATACGGAAATCGAAGTACTGGAAGTACGCCCGTCCAATTCCAAGCCGGATCGCGGCATTGGCCGCCTGCGCTATCACGCGGTCAACCAGCGTGGCGAAGTGGTTTTGACCCTGATCATCAACCACCTGCTGCGGCGCCGTCAGCCCTGATCGCTGTCTGAGCCAGATCAGGCAATGAACTCGCTTCGGGAATTCACCCAGCGCTATCTGATTCCCGACGCCGCCCAGTTGTCACCGGCCGAACGCTGGCGCAGTACCCTGGCGGCACTGATCGGCATGTTGCTGATTCAGGGCATCCTTGCCGTCATCCCGGCCCAGCCCGGCATCAGTTACCTGCTCGCCCCGCTCGGGGCCACTTCGGTGATTCTGTTCGTCCTCCCGCACAGCCCGCTCGCCCAACCGTGGCCGCTGGTTGGCGGACTGTTGCTGCCAGCCATCATCGGCCTGCTCTGCGGCACCTGGATACAGCCGGCCTTTCTTGCCGTCGCCATTGCCCTGGCGCTGGCGATCTGGGTAACTGCCTGGCTGCGCTGCATCCATCCGCCGGGTGGGGCGATGGCCGTAGTCTTTGCCCTTGCCGCCAGCCAGCAGCCAGTTTCTCTGGTGACCGCCCTACTCAATGTCGGTGCCGTGCTGATTGCTGTTCTTGTCGTCAACAACATCATTCCTGGCCGTCACTACCCGCAATTCGCCCCTAAAACACCAGCAACGCCCACCCCACGTACGCAACGCGGAAGTATTCGCCACGAAGATCTCCAGTACGCGCTGGAAAAGATAGACACCTATCTCGACATCAGTGAGGAGGACCTCGTCCGAGTTTACGATCTCGCCACCAATCACGCTCACCAGCGCCACGAGCAGCGGATTTGCGCCGAGATCATGACGACTGAAGTGGTCAGCGTTGAATTCGGCACCGAATTGAATGAAGCCTGGGCGCTGCTGCAAAATCACAAATTACACGGCCTGCCGGTGGTTGACCGCAGCAAACGGGTAATCGGCCTGCTGACCCTAGATAATTTTCTCCGCCATGTCAAACCTGAAGTGGATCAGGGTATAGGCGACAATATCCGGCGCCTGTTACGCCCGACACCATCCGCCTATTCGGACAAACCGGAAGTCGTCGGCCAGATCATGAGCGAACGCTTTACGGTGGTGCGTAGCGCTGACTCGATCAGCCAGACGGTCAGCCTGCTTGCAGCCAGCAATCATCCGGTCATCCTGCCGGTGATTGACGAGAATGAACGACTGGCTGGCGTCATCAGCCAGACCGATCTGCTGGCCGCGATTTATCAGAAGCAGGCAGCAACTGCCGCGCGCTATTGAACCTTATTGGTAGCGCAGCGCCTCAATTGGGTCGAGGCGAGCCGCCTTGCGCGCCGGATACCAGCCGAAAAAGATGCCGACCGTTGCCGCCACGGCAAAGGCAACCAGCGCCGCACTGCCGGAAATGACCACGACCATGCCGGTAAAGGCGTTGATCCCGAGCGCAATCGCCAGGCCGAGCACCAAACCGAGCAGGCAACCGGCGAAAGAGATCATCACTGCCTCCAGCAAAAACTGGGTCAGGATGTCTTTCTGACGGGCGCCAATCGCCATTCGAATGCCAATTTCCCGCGTTCGTTCAGTCACTGAAACGAGCATGATGTTCATGATGCCGATACCGCCAACCAGCAATGAAATTGAGGCGATGGCGCCAAGCAGGATGGACATCGTGCGCGTTGTTTCGGCCTCGGACTCAGCTGCTGCCGAGAGATTGCGCATGAAGAAGTCGTCGGGCATGCCATCGCGCAGGCGGTGGCGCTGCCGTAGCAACGATGTGATACCGGCTTCGACCTTGGGCATTGCTGCGGCCGACTCGGCCTGAACCATGATCATCCGTACCGAACCCAGAAAAGGCGTGCCAAACACCTTGCGCTGCGCGGTACTGAGCGGAATGATCACGGTATCGTCCTGATCGCGGCCATCGAGATTCTGGCCCTTGCTGCCGAGCACGCCAATCACCGTAAAGGGGTTTTGCTGGATGCGCATCGTCTTGCCGACCGGATCATCATCACCAAACAGATTCTGGGCAACGGTCTTGCCGATCAACGCGACACGGGTTGAGGAGCGTACGTCGGATTCACCAAAGGCTGCGCCATTCACAATGCTCCAGGCACGCGCCTCAAGGTAGGACGGCGTCGTGCCAACCACCTGCGTACTCCAGTTTTGCGAGCCGTAAACCAGTTGCCGGGTGCCCTGATGGGTCGGGGCAACGTTGCTTACGCCATCGAGTTCACTCATTGCTTCGGCATCGGCTACGTTCAGCGACGGCGCCCCGGCTGAACCGCTGCGCACACCACCAGCGGTAAAGGAGCCGGAAAGCACGATATACAGATTGGAACCCATGGTGCTGATTGTCTGCTGCACGGCGTACTGCGCGCCCTGGCCGATGGCCAACATGATCACCACGGCCCCGACACCAATCACCATGCCGAGCATGGTCAGCGCCGTGCGCAGGCGGTTGGCCCCCATCGCCAGCCAGGCTTCGCCAAGCATCGCCTTCAGCATGGCACCTGGTCCGTCAGGTGATCACTGACCAGTTCACCATCAAGAAAGCGCACCTGACGTTTGGCGTGCGCCGCAATATCCGGCTCGTGCGTGACCAGCACAATAGTGATGCCCTCGGCGTTGAGTTCGCCGAACAGGCGCATGATTTCTTCGCTGGTATGGCTGTCTAGGTTGCCGGTCGGCTCGTCGGCAAGAATCAGGCGTGGCTTGTTGACCAAGGCACGGGCAATCGCCACGCGCTGCTGCTGACCACCGGAAATCCGGCTGGGCAACGACTCGGCGTACTGGCCCAGGCCCACCTTGTCGAGCAACTCACGCGCCGCCACACGGCGGGTTTCTTTATCGGCACCGGAATAGACCAGCGGCAGCGCGACGTTGTCCTGCAGGCTCATGCGCGGTAAAAGGTTGAATCCCTGAAAGACAAAACCCAGCGTCCGGTTACGCAGTTGTGCCAGATCATCATTATCCATCTGCGCCACATTCTGCCCAGCCAGGTAGTAATCACCGGTCGTTGGTGTATCAAGGCAGCCAAGCAGATTCATGAAGGTCGATTTACCGGAGCCGGAAGGCCCCATGATGGCAATGTATTCGCCAGGCAGAATCTGCAGATCCACTCCACGCAGGGCCGGGAACAATCCGGCTGCCGTTGCATACGATTTGCCCAGGCCAGCAACCCGGATTACCGGCTCGGCCATCAGAACATTCTCATGCCGACGCTGGAAGGCTTGCCGGTGGTTGTGGTGTTTTCGCCGGTCACCAGACGATCCCCCGCCTTCAACTCGCCGCTGACAATTTCGGTATTGCGGTTATCGGTGATGCCAATCTGCACGCTAACCGGTTTGATTTCGTCGCCAGCAAGAACATAAACCGTCCCGCTCTGGCCGTCGCGCTTCTTGCCCCTCTTGTCGCCCGCCCCGGCCGCCTGACCGGGAACGGTTGCGGTCGACGCCGATTTTTGCCCGTTTTCTGCCTTCTTGTCAGCCGCATCGGCGGGCTTGAAGCGTAGCGCCGCATTTGGCACGAGCAATACATTCTCGCGCTTCTGCACACCAATATTGACGTAGGCTGTCATCCCCGGCAGCAGCACCTGCTCCGGATTGGCGACGTTGATGCGCACGTTGTAAGTCACCACATTCTGCTGATTGGTCGGATTCAGGCGAATCTGCTGCACCTCTCCGGTAAAGCTGCGGTTGGTAAAGGCATCAACGGTAAAGCGTGCCTTCTGTCCCTCACGAATACTGCCGATATCGGCCTCTGCAAAACTGGTGTCGATACGCATCTCCGAAAGATCTTGCGCAATTTTGATCAGCACCGGCGTCTGAAAACTGGCGGCGACCGTCTGACCAAGATCGACCACCCGATCGACAACGACACCTGAGACTGGCGAACGTATCGTCGTATTGCCATGATTGACACGATCCTTCTGTAACTGGGCGCGAGCCAGGGCAATCTGGGCTGTTGCCGACTTCAACGCCTGGTTCGACTGATCGTACTCCTGGCGCGAGACATACTCCTGGGCAAACAATGACTTCATCCGCGCTTCATTGGCCTGCGCCAGTTCCAGCCCGGCGCTGGCATTGGCCACACTGGCTTCGCTCTGCTTGACCTGCGCTGCTAGCAAGGAATCATCCAGCTCAAGCAAGGCCTGTCCAGCTTCTACCTTGTCGTTGAAATCGACATAGAGTTTCTTGACCGTCCCCGAAACCTGCGTACCAACACTGACCAGCACCACCGGGTTAAGTGTGCCGTTGGCCGACACGGTTTGCGTCACATCACCATTTTCAATGCTCACCAGCTTGTAGCGCTGCTCCGGATTCTGCGCCGCGCGCTGCTTGCTGTACCAGACGCCACCAGCGACCAGGCCGCCGACGAGTACCGCACCAATAACGATTTTGCTGATGAGTTTCATGGTCTTCCTTGCACTGCGGGTTGCAGCAGCGTGTAATCCAGCGCGCCGACGGTCTGGGCCAGGGTGGCGCGATAAACGTGCCAGTCAAGACCGGCCTGAATGCGCTGCAGGCGGGCATTGGCGAGCGCCGTCTGAGCCGTCAACAGATCAAGCACGGTGCCGACACCAGCCTTGTAGCGGCCGAGCGCAACGCGTTCGGATTGCTCGGCACTGGCCATCAGATCAAGCGTTGCCTTGAGGCTTTGCGTTGCCGTATTAAGATTTTGGTAGGCTTTCCAGACATCCAGCGCCACCTGATTACGCAAACGATCAAGTTGCGCCGCCCGGAGATCAACCTGCGCCTCCGCCGAACGCACGCGATAGCTTGTCTCGAAACCGGAAAAAATCGGCACGCTCAGCGTCATACCGATATTGCCGGTATTGGCCGACACTCCGCCGATGTCCTGCCAGAGCGGTCCGGTAGACAAACTGACACTGGGCAGCCCCTGGGCACGCGCCACCTCGACACTTGCCTCGGCCGCCTTGACTTGCGCCTCGGCCGACTTGAGGTCGGGGCGACGATTGCGTGCCTCCTGAATCAACGCATCAACATCATTCTGAAAGGCCAGTTCAGGGGTCGCGCGCGGAATTTCACCGAGGACAATGCTCTGCTGGGCATCAAAACCCATGGCATTGGCCAATACTCCCAAGGCATTGCGGGCATCGCCTTCGGATCTGATTCGATTAAGCGTTGCCTGCGACAAGGCGGTTTGCGCCTGCAAGCGATCGGCTGGCGTCCCGGCACCAACACTGTAACGACTTTCCGCCGCCGCAAAACTTTCACGTGCTGCGCGCTCCGCTTCGGTGGTCGAGACAACTGCCGCGCGTGCCGCCTGGGCTGTGTAATAGGACTGCAAGGCAGCAAGAAACAGATTTTGCACCGTCGCATTTTGCGTGGCCGCCGCCGCACTCAACAATTGCCGGGCATTTTCAATATTGGCTGAACGTTGGCCAAAATCAAAAACCAGCCACGACAATGTCAGCGCCGCGCTGCTTTGATTGAAATTTCGTGCCTCAGTGAAATTGCGACCCGAAGTGAGTTTTGCATCGAGATCCGGCAGCCAGGCTGATTGCGCCACACCGACCATGGCGGCCTGAACCCGGGCCGCAGCCCAGACCTCACGCGTCTGCGGATTATTGCAAAGGGCGAGGTCGACCGCATCGATCGCCGTCAACCCGGTGGCTGGCAGTGTATTGGTGCAGGGTGCGTCACCGACCCGCGCCGCGAGCTGTGGCGACGGCTTGAGCGGAGCCATGCCGGTCGTGTCGAAAGGATCGCTCAGGCCGGCCGCGGCGACGGGTAGCGCCAAGGCATATAAAACAGGGAGAATTCGGTAATTTGGCAGCAACATGGAGGCGTAGTTTAGCCGCCCTCCGGCTTTTCAAGCTGTTACAGTTTGTTTCTACAAGTTGCGCTATCTTCCCGCTCGATGAAATTCGCCACAAAAACCCTCCCCCCCGCCTTCCTGAGCGGCGCCCGTGAAGGCTTCAACGCTTTTCTGCCGCTTTCGGTCGGCCTCATTCCCTGGGCGCTGGTCATGGGCATGGCGATGGTCAGCATTGGGTTTTCGCCCTTGCAGGCGATGGGCATGAACATCATCGTCTTCGCCGGCACGGCACAGCTCGGCACCTTGCCGCTGATTGCTGCCGACGCCCCCGTCTGGCTGATCATCACCACCGCCCTCGCCCTCAACCTGCGCTTTGTCATTTTCAGCGCCGCCATCGCACCCGGCTTTCGCGGAGTTGGCGCGCCGGGCCGCTGGCTGGCGGGGCACGTGCTGACTGATGGTGTGTTCGCCACTTGCCTCGACAAGCTAATACGCGTGGACGACCCGCTCTGGCGCCTCGGCTATTACCTGGCGCCCGCGTTATGGGCCTGGCTGCTGTGGCAAGTCTTTGCCCTGACCGGCATTTACGCTGCCGGCCTGATCCCCAAAACCTGGTCGCTGGAATTCATGGCGACCATCGCCCTGATCACGCTACTGGTGCCGATGGCCAAGGTACGCCCGATGCTTATTGCGGCGCTGGTTGGCGGCGCCAGCGCAACTTTGCTCCGTAACCTGCCCTTGCGCCTTGGCGTCGTCGCTGGCATCTGTGCCGGTATTGCAGCCGGATTTGCCGCCGAACACTGGGAAGAAAGACGGAGCCAGCCATGAATTACGACGCCTCACTGTGGCTAATTTTCATCTTGATCGGCCTCGCCACCACCTTGCCGCGTGCCAGTTTTATCGTCCTTGGCAACCGCGTCGTCCTGCCCTCGGTGCTGCAGCGCGCCTTGCGCTACGCCCCGGCGGCGGCGCTGGCCGCCATCGTCGTTCCGGATGTGCTGGTTGTTGGCGGCACGCTGGAAGTTTTCAATCCCAAACTGGCGGCAGCCATTGTTGCGGTGGCCGCTGCCAGCCTGTCGCGCAACCCGTGGCTGCCGTTCATTGGCGGCATGGCTGCACTGCTTGGCATTCGCTTTCTCAGCGGCACATAAAAACCAAGCAAAAACCGCCGTCGACCGTACGATTTTGCTGCATTGCGGTAAAATCGCGCCCACTATGCTCTATCCCCTCATTCGCAAGTTCTTTTTCTCCCTCGACGCTGAAACGGCGCACGGCATCGGCATGAATGGTGTTGATCTGCTCAACGCCAGCGGACTGGCCGGTTGCTTGGCCAAACCGGTTGCCGCCTGCCCGGTGGAAGTCATGGGTCTCAAGTTCCCCAACCCGGTTGGCCTCGCCGCTGGTCTGGACAAGAATGGCGACCATATCGACGGCCTCTCGCGCCTCGGTTTCGGCTTTATTGAAATCGGCACGATCACGCCCAAGCCACAGGATGGCAACCCCAAGCCGCGCCTCTTCCGCATCCCGGAAGCACAGGGCATCATCAACCGCATGGGTTTCAACAACGCTGGCGTCGATAAGTTGCTGGAAAACGTGCGCGCCGCGCAGTTCCCCAAAAAGGGCGGCATTCTCGGTATCAATATTGGTAAGAACGCGACGACACCGATCGAACACGCGGCTGACGACTACCTGATTTGCCTGAACAAGGTTTACAACGACGCCAGCTATATTGCCGTCAATATCTCCTCAC
>ERZ724516.2028-NODE-2028-length-11536-cov-18.345092_pt1 | contig 11536 bp, 9 predicted proteins | sample MGYA00376049_ERZ724516 | MGnify/ENA primary metagenome ERZ724516 (study PRJEB28724, sample SAMN07190886) | activated sludge metagenome | isolation source: activated sludge of sewage treatment plant in Hong Hong | place: USA: Christiansburg, Virginia | collected... | reverse complement strand
CGCCCGAGGCGGCGGCGCCCAAAGGCGCCCCCAACGTGATCGTGATCATGGCCGACGACCTCGGCTACTCCGACCTGGGCTGTTACGGCTCGGAGATCGCCACCCCCAATCTGGACGCGTTGGCGGCCGGAGCCCTGCGCTTCTCCAACTATCACGCCACTCCGATGTGCTCGCCAACCCGGGCGGCGCTACTCACAGGCGTCAATTCGCACCTGGCCGGGGTGGGTCACGTTGCCCACTCCGATGCCGGGTTCCCGGGATATGCCATGGAACTGGCCGACGACGTGGCGTCCGCGGCCGAAGTCTTCTCCGATGCCGGCTACTTCACCGCCATGGTGGGCAAGTGGCATCTGACCAAGGACAGTCACTGCTCCGACGCAGGCCCGTTCGACTCCTGGCCCGTCCAGCGTGGGTTCGACCGGTTCTACGGCTTCTTGGACGGGTTCACCAACCTGCACCACCCGCATCGACTGATCGATGGCAACTCGCCGGTCACCGTCGACACCTACCCGGAGGGCTACTACCTCACCGACGACCTGACCGACCGGGCCGTCGAGATGTTGCAGGGCGCCAAGGCCTCCAATCCCGCCAAGCCCTTCTTTCTCTACTTCAGTCACGGTTCGGTGCATGCGCCGCTGCACGCCAAGCCGGCCGATATCGAGGCGCAGCGCGGCCGCTACGACGCGGGCTGGGATGTCCTCCGGGAGGAACGCTTCGCCCGGATGAAAGAGATGGGCCTGGTGGATGAGTCGATCACGCTGCCGCCCCGAAACGCCGAGCCGGGCCAGGAGGTGGCGCCGTGGGACTCGTTGAGCTCGGACGAGCAGCGGCTCTTCGCCCGCTACATGGAGGTGTATGCCGCCATGGTCACCTCGGTGGACGAGAGCTTCGGCACGTTGCGTTCGGCGCTGGAGCAGATGGGCGAGTTGGACAACACCATCATCATGTTCACCTCCGACAACGGCGCCTCCCGAGAGGGCGAGTCCGAGGGCACCACCGCCTACTACGTGCACCTGCTGGGTGCCACCGACACCACCGCCGACCTGGCCCGCATCGACGACATCGGCGGCCCCACCACGATGCCGCACTATCCACGCGGCTGGGCGGCGTGCGGCAACACGCCCTTTCGCCTCTACAAGATCAACACCCACGCCGGCGGGCATCAGGTACCGATGATCCTGGCCGGGCCGGGCGTGGCCGAATCGACGGCCAATGGAGCCGCCGGAACCTGGCGGGACCAGTACACACACGTCGTCGATGTCCTCCCGACGCTGCTGGAACTGACGGGGGTGGCGGCGCCATCGCAACGCAACGGCAAAGCACTGAAGGCGATGCAGGGCATCAGCTTCGCCCCGGTTCTGGCCAATCCGGCGGCCTCGTCCGCGCGCACCGAGCAGTACTACGAGATGCTCGGCCATCGGGGCTACTACCGCGATGGCTGGGAGGTGGTCAGCCTGCACTACCCGCTCACCCGGTTCTCCGACGAGGAGTGGGAGCTGTACGACCTGACGAGCGACCCCACCGAGACCAAGAATCTGGCCGGTGCCCACCCCGACCTGGTGGCCGAACTCTCCCAGGCGTGGGACCAGGCGGCCTGGGCCAACCAGGTGTACCCGCTCGATGAAGGCAGCGGGCTGAAGTACCTGCAACGCCCGCCGTGGAATGAGGTGTACGAGCGGCCGGTCACCCTCCTGCCCGGCACACCGACGCTGGAGCGGTGGCGTTCGCTGCAACTGGTGATGATCCGCAGTTTCAGCGTGACCGCCCGAATATCGATCAACCCGTCGGACGAGGGCATCATCATGGCGCACGGCGACCAGGGCGGCGGCTACTCGATGTGGATGGATGCCGCCGGTGTTCACCTGAGCTACAACAGCGGCCGGGGAGTGCTGGAGACCATCGATGCGCCCCGTCCCGACAGTGGCGAACACGTGGTCGTCGCCGACTTCGTGGCGCCGGGCGGCAATGTCTGGAACGTGACGCTGAGCGTCGACGGCACCGAGGTGGGCGCCGCCGACGGATGGACCTGCCTCTTCCCCATGGCTCCATTTGAAGGTATCGACGTCGGTCTCGACCGTCGTTCACCGGTGCATTGGGGGCTGTACGAGGCCCATGGCGCCTACCCGTTCACCGGTACGATCCACGGTGTCGACGTGCAGCCAGGGGCGGCACCGCCGGACTCGCCCAACTCGCTGATCGAGGTACTACGCGAGATGGGCGCAGCCTTCGAGTAGCCCACCAGGCGGTCAGGCGGTGCCGAATCCCGGCGGGGAAGTTCGCCGGCCTACCATCGAACCATGGCCGAATCCGCAACCTCCAAGCGGGAGCGCAAGAAGCAGGCCACCCATCTGGCCATCACCGAGGCGGCCTGGCAACTCTTCGCCGACCATGGCTATGACGCCACCACGGTTGACGACATCGCTGCCGCCGCCGAGGTGTCCCAGCGCACCTTCTTTCGCTACTTCGATTCGAAGGAGGCGGTGCTCTTCGGTGCCTGGCGGGACGAGTTCGACGAGCTGGCCCGGCGAATGCGGGAGCGTCCTGCGGACGAGCCGCCCATGGCGGCCATGCACGAGGCCCTGATCAGCCTGGCCGGGTACTACAAGCGCCAGCGCGCCGTGCGCATTCAGCGGGCCCGCCTGGTGGCGACGTCGCCCAACGTGGGCCGCTACCAGCAGGTGACCATTTCGCCGGCCTTTCAGGCGATGCTCACCGATGCCCTCGCTCACCGTCTCGGTGTCGATCCCACCGATGACCTCCGCCCGGCGTTGTACGCCGCGGTTGGCATGGCCGTGGTGCGCACGGCGACCGACCGATGGTTGGTCGACCCCGACCGACTCGATCTGGCAGAGCTGGTGCACGCCGGTTTTGCTGCCCTGCCGGGCCCGACCAGCTGAGCGCGGTCACCCGCCTCCGAAGCTGAGTTCCGGCAGCGAACCATCCAACAGCACACTCGGCGTCGGATGAAGTACATGATGAACACGCTGATCGAACGCGCCGAAACGGGACGCCTCCCCAAGCGGGCCGTGCGGCTGGGGATCCGAGCTCGTATCGCTCGCCGGGTCTCGCAACTGAACTCCGGCACGGTCGAGGACTTCTCGCAACGCCAGCGTGTGCTGATGGCCGAGCGGGCGTCAGGCCCGATCACCACGCATACGGCCGAGGCCAACGAGCAGCACTACGAGGTACCCACCGAGTACTTCCAGGCGGTGCTGGGGCCCCGCCTCAAATACTCCTCCGCCTACTGGCCGGCAGGCACCACAACATTGAGTCAGGCGGAGGAGGCAATGCTGGGGCTGACCTGCGATCGGGCCCGTCTCGCCGACGGCCAGCGGGTGCTCGAACTGGGATGCGGGTGGGGATCGCTCACCCTGTGGATGGCCGAGCGGTACCCGGGCTCGGAGATTGTGGCGGTGTCCAACTCGGCCACCCAGCGGGAGCACATCACCGCCGAGGCAGGGCGGAGGGGCTTGAAGAACGTGGTCGTGTTCACGGCAGACGTGGCCGACTTCGAGCCTGAAGGCCACTTCGATCGGGTCGTCTCGGTGGAGATGTTCGAGCACGTGAACAACCATCGGGCGCTGATGGCCAAGGTCGCCGGTTGGCTGAAGACTGACGGGCTGGCGTTCGTGCACATCTTCACCAACCGCAGCGGATCGTGGGCCTTCGAGACCACCTCGGAGCGGGACTGGATGGGTCGCTACTTCTTTTCCGGTGGCGTGATGCCCGCCGACGACCTGCTGCTGCACGAACAGCGCGACCTGGTGGTCGAGGACCACTGGCGCCTGGACGGCACCCACTACGCGAAGACCCTGGCCGCATGGCGCGAGACCCACGAGCAACGACAGGACGAGATCGTTGCGTTGTTCTCGTCGCCCGACGCCTACGGCGAGGATGCCGAGCGCTGGTACTGGCGCTGGTGGCTGTTCCATCTGGCCTGCGAGGAACTGTTCGCCTATCGGGGTGGATCGGAGTTCTGGGTGTCGCACTACCTGTTCAGCCCACGCTCCCCAAGCTCTCGCTGAGCGGCACGACCAAGCAGCGTTGAGTTCTGGCTCGGCACCCAGGCAAGATTCGGGCGTGGACGCGACGAATCCCCGGCCACCTGAGCGGCCGGGGATTCGAGGAGGTTCGTGCGCTGCGCCGGCCCGTAACGGGCTCAGCACAGCGACGAGTTCAGGATCGGCTCAGACGGGCCGAACGTTCAGGGCCTCGGGGCCCTTGCGGCCGGGGCCGATCTCGAAATCGACGACCTGACCCTCCTCGAGGGACTTGTAGCCCGCGACGTCGATGTTGGAGTAGTGAACGAAGACGTCCTCGCCGTCTTCACGGGAGATGAAGCCATATCCCTTGTCGGCGTTGAAGAACTTGACGGTGCCCTGTGGCATTCGGTTGCCTTTCTTTGGCGTTGAACCGACCGCTATGCGGACGGGTATTGGATGATGGACGCGACCGAACGCCGGGCGAACCCGACATCGACGCGACCGATTGATCGAGACGGACTGGTGCCCGCTCGATGCTGGTCAGGTGTGTTGACAGAGGTGACCGGCGCGGACAGAAGTCCAACCCGGGGGAGTAGCGGCATCATATTTTGCGTTAACTCCCAGAGGCGTGGGAACGCCCCCTCACTGCAACTCGCATCGGCGACAACGTTGTCGCCCTTACGTACTGCACTCTCGCCAACGATCCCGACCGTTGGTGGGTGTCTGTTCGACTCCCAACGACACTCTAACCCCATTTCGGTGGCCGGTGCGCGTCATTGGCTCTTTTGCCTTGGTTTGGGGGTCGGGTTGGTGATCGCCACGGCTTTGGGCCTCGCACCTCGTCTGGTCGGGAACCCGGGCAGATCTGTTCTGATGCGACAAGATGACCAGGCACCGGGTGGCCAACCCCGGTGTGGTTGGTGTCTGAACGGGAGGGGTCGTCGTGGAGAAGCTGGTGTACTTGGGGTGGGCCTCAGAGGGCTCGGGGTGGGCTTCAGAGGGCACTACCGGGGACGTGCTCCGGGACCGACTGCTGAGCGAGGTGGTTCCGGCATTGCAGGCGGGGGGAGCGGGTTCTGTGCAGGTGGCCGTGGCCGATGCAGCGGTCGGCGGTGACGGGGTGTTCTCGTTCTCGTCGGAGGGCACCCCGAAGGATGCGGTGGTGTCGTTCTGGCTGGAGGTGTCCGCCGAACGGGCTTGGGCCGAGGCGCTGCTGACGGGTGTGTTCGACTCGATGCACGGCTACCTGGTGTGCGAATCGCGCCCGATCGTGCCCCAGGCGGTGGCCAATCCCGGTGACCGCAGCGTGGGCGCCAGCCAGATCACCTGTATTGCAGCGCGCCCCGACCTGAGCCACGACGAGTTCATCGCCCGGTGGCAGGGCGCTTTCTGTGATGTGGCTATCGAGTGTCAGCACACGATCGCCTACGTCCGCAATGAGGTGGTGCGGGCGCTGACCGACGGGGCGCCCGACTGGTGGGCGATCGTCGAGGAGAGTTTCCTGGTCGAGGCGATGACCGACCCCGCCGTGTTCTACGACGCTCAGGGCGACCCTGAACGTCTGGCCACCAATCAGGCCCGGTTGTTCGAGTCGGTTGGCGAACTCATCGATTTGGCTCGGGTGGATGCCCGCTTCTACTCCGAGTATCGCTTCGAAGGCTGACGGCCGGTGCAGGTCGGCAGCGTCGGTCAGCTCTGTTCCTGCCCCAACGTGGCCTCGTGGATGATGCGGGAGCGGACGAACTCGCCCAGCGATTTGGCCTGGGTGTCCTGACGAGAGTTCTGGGCAACGCCGCGGCCAAGGAGGCCCACGATGACGAAGTTGACCGCCATCAGGTTGTCGAATTCGTACCGGTGCACTGCCAGGCCGTCGGTCTCGGCCGGTGCCAACGTCCGTAGCCGGTCGGTGGTAAGCCACTGACGAAGCCACGCCCAGGCCTCGTCGCTCCGTGCGAACAGACCGACGTTGGCCGAGCCCCCCTTGTCCCCGGATCGTGCGCCGATCAGGGACGCCAGCTCGGGCGGTGCAATGCGGGGCGATCGGTCGCCCGCAGCCGCAGGACCGTCCGATGCGGGTTGTGCGTTGGCCGTACCTGCGTCCGAAGCGGCCTGAGCCGCTGAGGCCGGCCCGTCGCCTGCGACGCCAACTTCGGGTGACGTCGCGCCGGGCATCGGCACCTCCCAGGTGCGGTCGCCCAGCGTCACGCGCTGGGTCACCAGCGACGCGGGGATCAGCGCGGGCCAATACACCCCGAACGCCGAGGCGGATCCGGGTGGGGTCGAGGCGTAGAAGCCGGGGATCGACGACAGCGCCAGCTGTGTGGCCGCGCCGGAGAACGACCGGCCGGCCTGCTTCTCCTCGTCGTCCCAGACGGTGACCCGCAGCCAGGCGGTGGCCGCCTCGTTGCCGGTGGCGTCGGGGGAGTCGGTGCGAACCAGACGTGTCTCGGTATCGTCGAAGGCGTCGCGGCCACCGGGCACGGTGGCCCACAACTGGTTGGTGACCAACTCGGCCTTTGCCTCGATGTCGAGGCCGCACAGGCCGACCGCCATCGAATTGCGATACCCGCCGTGGTAGTTGATGGCCACTTTGGCCGTCGGAGGCGCGGGCAGGCCGACCGTGCCTGAAAGGCGCACCCGGTCGGGGCCCTCCTGGGTCACCACCGTGGTGTCGAAGCGGCTCATCACGTCGGGGTTGGCATAGACCGGCCCGCCGATCTCGTACACCAGCTGGCTGGTGACCGTGCCCACGGTGACCCCGCCGGCGGTGCCGTCGTGCTTGCCGATCACCGAGGACCCGTCGCCGGCGATCTCGGCCCAGGGAAACCCGGGAAGGAGCCCCTCGGCCATGCCGGGAAGTTCGGTGAAGAAGCTGTAGTTGCCGCCGGTGGCCTGGGCTCCGCACTCGATGACATGGCCGGCCGCAACCGCCCCGGCGAGTGCGTCCCAGTCGTCGCGTGCCCAGCCGTGATGCCAGGCTGCCGGGCCCATCACCACGGCTGCATCGGTGACGCGGCCGGTGACCACCACGTCGGCCCCGGCATCGAGCGCTTCGACGATGCCCCAGCAGCCCAGGTAGGCGTTGGCGGTGACCACCCGGCCCACCACGTCGCCCAGCGGCTCGCCGGTGTCGATGTTGGACAACGAGTGCCCGGCAGCGGTCAACACCTCCAGGCGATCGATGAGGTCGTCGCCGTCGACCACCGCCACCGACACCTCGCGCCCTGCGGCACGGGCCGCCTCGCGAACCGCCTCGGCGCACCCGTGGGGGTCGAGGCCACCGGCGTTGGACACCACCTTGATACCCCGGTCGAGACAGGTGGTGAGCACCTGATGCATCTGAGCGACAAACGTGCGGGCGTAGCCGCCGTCGGCGCGCCGAGCCTTGGTTCGGCTGAGCACGTACATCGTCAGCTCGGCCAACCAGTCGCCGGTGAGCACGTCGATGTCACCGCCATCCACCATCTCCCGGGCGCCGTCCAGGCGGTCACCATAGAAGCCGGAGCAGTTGGCAATTCGGACTGGTTCGGTCGAACCGGGGGTGGCCATGTTGCTCAGTCCTTCTCGAGGCTCTGATCGCTGAACAGGTACTTCTTCAACTGCTCGTCCATCACGGGGTCGCGGCGGCGGATCCACTCCAGCACCATGGCCGCGTGCTCCTTTTCCTCGTCCCGGTTGTGGATAAGGAGACCTCGAAGCTCCTCGTCGGTGGTCACCTGGACCCGCTGGTTGTACCAGTCGACCGCCTCCAGTTCCTCCATCAGTGACTCGAGGGCCCGGTGCATGTCACGGGTCTCGGCGGTGAGTTCCTCGTACGGTTCGTGATAGCTCTCGCTGCTCATGGTCACACTCCTGTGTGGTCGGTTCGGTGTTGGCTGCGCGGCCAACGGTAACCTCGGCAACGACAGTCCTCGAATCGTCCGGCTGCGTCAAGTGGTCTGCATCGTGGCTGGATCGTGAGGCCAGTTCTCGTCAGCGAAAGGGAGACCGAGCACCTGCTCCGTGTCGTTGGATTCCGCTTTGTCTCACGTCCCTCGATGTGGGCCTGGCTGAACAGGGTGTCTGCGACAAGCCTCGACAAGGGCTGTGATCACCCGATCTACATCGTTGTCGGACAGTCCATTATGAAACGGCAGGCGGAGGATCTGGGCACTGATCCGATCGGCCGTCGGGCAATGGGCAGGACCGTCCGAGACGGCCCTTCCGGCGGGGCTTCGATGAAGTGGCTGATAGTGGAATGTGGCCGCGATGCCAACCGAATTGAGCTCGTTCAGTATGTGGTCGCGGCGATCCTCTCCGCCGACCAGCACATAAAATCCGTGCCTGGCTGATTTCGGGCCCGGATCGTGAGGGAGCGTCAGGCGCAGCCGGTCGGCGACTGGACCGAGTGCCAGACGATAGCGATCCCAGATCTCGCTCCGACGGTCAAGGATGAGGTGTCGACGTTGCAACTGGGCAAGCAGATGGGCGGCTTGAGCTTCTCCGAGGGCAAAGGCCGATCCGGTCAGTTGCCAGGTGTATGCGCTGCAGGCTCCTCGAAGAAAGCCGCGCCTGTTCGTGCCCTTGTCCGCCAGTATCTCGGCGCGTTCCACATCGTCAGGATCATTGAGTACGAGCGCACCGCCCTGGCCACATGTGAGGCTCTTCGTCTGGTGGAAGCTGAGCGCTGACATCCGCCCGAAAGTGCCCAGAGGTTGCTCGCGCAGCGTGCTGAAGATGCCGTTGGCGTTGTCCTCAATGACCGCCGCTCCGACGTTGCGTGCAGCTTGGAGCACGCCGTCAATGTCACACGCAACGCCGCCGTAGTGCACGGGCACGACGGCCGTGACGGCGTCGTCGAGAGACGCAGCCAACGATGCTGGATCCATGCCCAGCGTGATCGGGTCGATGTCGACGAAGCGAATCCGGGCGCCAGTTCGAGCGAATGCCGAAGCCGTGGTGGGAAATGTGAAGCTGGGAACCACCACAATGTCGCCCGGACCGATGCCTAGCGTCATGGCGGCCAACTCGAGCGCGCTGGTGCAGGACGTGGTCAGCAGCACTGCTGCACCATGGTGCCAGGAGCTGAGTAGCTCCTCTGCCATGGTGGTGAACTCGCCTCCTGCCGCAAGAGTCCCTGCGGACATTGCCTGGGTGACGAACTCGACCTCATCGCCGGCAAGTGCCGCTCGGGAGAACTCGATGTTTGTGGCCTCGGCCTTCTCAGACCTGACGCCGGTGGAGTCGTCGGTTTTGTGCTGCGTCATTGGATGAATGCTCTGGCTGTCATCAGCGGTAGGCATCGCGGTTGAAGGCACTGCTGCCGGGGTCATTGCGCTCCTTGTGGTCCGGCAACATGACGGAGAAGTCCCACTCAACGGCCGCCGAAGCGCGAGGAGCTGACATGGTTCAAGCGTACAAGCGAAGCGGCGGACGGTTCAGGTTCCTCACCTCGATCCAGCACGTAGGGTCGTGTCTGAGACACTCAGGGCCGGTCCCCGTAGGAGCGACCTCAGCTGAAGATCACCGACGCGGCTGCCAGCAGCCCCACGATCACCATCATGGTCCTGAGCAGCCGATCGGGGATGCGGCGACCCAGGAGGGCACCCAGATGCCCACCTGCCAGGGCGCCCAGGGCCACTGCCCCGGCCAGGGCCCAACGCACTTCACCACTGAATGCAAATATCACGGCCGCCAGCAGGTTGGCGGCGGCAGACAGTGCGTTCTTCACCGCATTGGTGCCCTGCAACTCATCGGGATGCAGGGTGCCCAACACGGCCAGCAACACGATGCCCAGACCGGCACCGAAGTATCCGCCGTACACCCCGGCGCCTGCGGTGGCCGCCAGCAAACGGGTGTCGCCGTGAGTGCGGTCCTTGCTGCGTTGCCGGCCCCGGGTTGGGTTGCCGACCTCGCAACTCGCGTCAATCCGGGCGTTGACCCGGCGGGCGATCAGTGGCTGAGCTACCAGCAGGGCGGTGGCGCCAAGGATCAGCAGCGGTACGACGGCCTCGAAGACCTGGGGCGGCGCGGCCAGGACGAGCAGCGAACCGAAGGCCGCCCCAACGCACACCGCCGGGACCAGGCGTCGGACGATGGCCCACCTTGATGCCAGCTCGTTCCGGTACCCGTATGACCCGCTGAGCGACCCGAACACCAGGCCAACTGTCGAGGTGGCGTTGGCGGCGACCGGCGGGACGCCCAGTGCCACGAGCGCCGGGAAGGTCACCAGCGTGCCCGAGCCGACCACCACATTGATCATCCCCGCGGCCAGGCCTGCCAAACCGGCCCCGGCCAGATCCCCCCAACTCACCGGCACGCGTCGGGTCCGGGCTCTGGGGTGCCCGTCGGTTGGGCGGGGAGCGGAGGGGGCGATCGGCGGGCCACGAGGGCGGCGAGACCGATGCTGAGTGCGTACGCAGCACCGGCGAAGACGAGGGTCGTCGTACTCAGATCGGCCAGACCGGCATCGACCCGCCCCACCGACGCGCCCGCCAACACCAACGCGACCACCCACGGCACGATTCCGATCGCAGTGCCCGCCAGGAAGGTTCGGCGTGGGATGTGCAGGCCACCGGCCAGCAGGTTCACCGGGTCGAACGGCACCATCAGCAGGCGCATCGTCAGCACGGTGGCAAACCCGGCGTGCTGGATGCGATGGGCCCAACGGCCGACCGGAGGGCGGTTGAGCGTGTCATCGGATGGTCCGACGGTGTGTGCCACCTCGTAGCTGATGGCGGCGGACACCAGTGCGCCCACCATGGCCAATGGAATGCCCAGCCACGGACCGAAGAGCACCCCTGCCGACACGGTCATGAGCGATGCGGGGAAGAGCACCAGTGACCTGGCCGCGTACGCGACCAGATATGCCGGAGCGGCCCACCAGGACCCGCGGACCAAGTCAACGGCATCGGAGAACCACTCCACGGCGCCCTTGCCGCTGCGGGCTATCGCCAGTTGTGCGGCGATGAACAGTGCGGCCACCAGGGCCAGGACACCCAAACGATGAACCCTGCGCCGCCGGATTGAACCGTCTGTAGCGGGCGGCTCGGGTGGCTCAAGTGTCTCGGTCGTCTCGGTCGTCTCGGGCGGCTCGTTCAGCCCGGGCGATTCGTTCATGGTTCCGCCGGGATGGGGTGGCTCACCGAAACGTCGCCCCGGCCAGCCAACGCTGGAACACCTCAGGGTCTCCGAACACCTCGATGCCCGCCATGCCGGCTTCCTGAGGGCCGGCGCCCTTGTTGCCGTCGCCCTTGTTGCCGCCGCCCTTGTTGCCGCCGCCGGCTTGGCCGCCATCATGACGATCGCCTTCGAGGTTCAGGCGTCCCAGTGCGAGCAGTTCCAACGTGTCGGCAGGCGCCCGAACGGCCACATCACCCTTGCCGTGGCCATGTCCAAAGCGACAGCCGTCGGCGTCGAACTCGATCATCCATTCGCCCAAACCTTCGGCAAGGTCGGGATCGGTGGCGTGGAGGTGCACCGTGCCCGAACCGGTGAACGGTGTTTCGGGAGTCGCAACGGCGCGAAGGTAAGCCAGGTTCTCCAGGTACTCGTCCAGTCCGTCGATCGCCACC
>ERZ724516.2026-NODE-2026-length-11541-cov-6.311161_pt1 | contig 11541 bp, 6 predicted proteins | sample MGYA00376049_ERZ724516 | MGnify/ENA primary metagenome ERZ724516 (study PRJEB28724, sample SAMN07190886) | activated sludge metagenome | isolation source: activated sludge of sewage treatment plant in Hong Hong | place: USA: Christiansburg, Virginia | collected... | reverse complement strand
CAAAACCTTGCAACAAGAAGCGCTCGCTACCCAGCGCACCCTCCAGCAGTTGCAATCACGTGAGGCGCCCGGTCCCTTTTCCTCCATGCCCCCCATGGATTTGGCCTTGCTGGGCACTATGGCACTGTTTTTTGGCTTGATGCTTGCCGTGTGGTGGTACCTTTGGCAACGCCCTCGTACCCGACTGGAACAGCAGAACCGAGTGGCGGTCAAAGACCTCAGGCACCCGCGCGAATTTGCCGGCGTGCAGCGCCCCGAAGCCCAACCCCGTGCTGCTGAACCACCGCCTGTTGCCGTTCCGGTGGCACCGGTTTATGAACCAGAACCAGAACCAGAACCAGAACCAGGCCCGCCACCCGTGTGGGAACCCGCGCCTGCCCCTCAGCCGGTGGCAACACCAGAGCCCACTGAAATCGCCCCACCACTTCCGCAGCCCCCGCCCAGCGCAACGATCTTTGCACGCGCTCAGCCTGCATTTGCGTTTGATCCCGAAGCGGCAGCCAATGAAGTGACCCGCGTCCGAAAGTCCCTGGCTGAAAAGCGCGAAGCCCGTTCCATGCTGCGTGAATATGAAGAAGATGGACCCGCGCAGCCGGATGATGCTCCTACCGCGCTCGCCAGTTTGAGCAACCTTCCGGGGGGCGAAACGCCTGCGCCTGCGCCTGCGCTCCTGTCTGCGACACCTGAACCTTTCCTGGACGAAGCAAAGACGCAAGCTGTGGTCGAGAACGCAGACAGCGCAAGTTTGGAAGCGCACCCCCAATTGGAACTCGGCCCCAGTGCAGACGAATCGCCGACTCCCATGGCGGCTGCAGCATCAACCGAAACATGGGAAACAGAGGGATCACACGAAATTCACGAGCCAGACTACGCCGTGACCCTGGCGTTGGCACAGGAATCTGTGGCGCTGGAACTGTGGTCTGAGGCGCGCGAGCTCGCTAACGAGGCATTGGAGTGCGGTGATGCAACGGTCAAAGAAGGGGCGCGGGCCTTGTTAAGCAGCATCGAAGCCCATGAAAGACAGATGCGGCTGGACGCACAGGTACTCCTCAACTCGCCGGATTCTGCAGCCTGATTGTCAGCAGAGTCAGCGTAAGCCAAAAAAGTTGAAATCCGTCAGAACGGGTTTGGTGCTGTTGGTGGTCGCAGGCGTTTGCTCCTGCTCAATGATTGGCAAACTTACGCTTGTTGGAACCCGCATCGGGCCTAAGGGTGCGACCTGGTTGTCGACAGCCCTTGCCGGGTCGGGTTCGTCGCCCGGACCACGCCGACGCGAGCCTCGCAACGGTGTGGCCGTGCGTGGGGTGCGTGCTCCATTAGCCTTGGTTTCACGCACCTGGCGTGCGGGGGTGGTTGCTTGCGGGCGTGGCGAAATGCGCAATGACTCCGATGTATCCACTTCAACGCCAGCTTCCGTTTGCCGCACGATTCGTTTGGCAACACCGTGCAGAAACAGCAGATCAAGGTAAGCCTGCAAATCGAACACCACACCGTCACCCTCTTCTGCGTGTTGGTAGATGCAACCTTCGATGTATTCAAGCACCTCTGGTGAGGGCCACAGGGACACAATACGCTCCATGATTTTCGGATATCGTTCGAGCGAGCGACCGACGTTACCAAACTCTGAATACTCCGGTACCCGTCCGGCGAACCAGTGGTTGAACTCGGTGCGCATGAAGTCAAACTCGGCTTGCCGACCCAGGCGGTGGTAAATCTTCAACAAATCCAGGCACACCAGAGGACTGGACACTCCCACTTGCGCGATCCGCGTGGTCAAAATTTCAATCGCCTTTTCGTGTTGCCCCAGAGACATAAAAAATTCGGCCTGCTGACGCGCATCCACCAGTTCGGCCGAATCAATGGCACGTGCGCCGGGTGAAATGCTGAGCTGAAAGTCCACATGTCCGACACCACGCTCCGCAGCGGGTGATAACTTCTTCGAGTCGCGCATCGAAGGCGGCGGCACCGCAGGGGCTGGAGGCGAATAAATGGCGCCAACCGGCATCAACGCGCTCTCAGACGACTCCATCAAGCCCAAATCCAAGTCCACCTCGGTCAAGGGTGGAGTTGCAAGCGGTTGGACAGCCACCGGTTTGGGCTTAAGCCCCCCAGGTGTTTCAGGCTCTGATCGCCGCACCGGCTCGTCCGGCAAGACGTCGGGCATCACGCTTTCATCCCCATAGTCAAGGCCTTGCGCCCAGTTGCTCACATCTTGTTCCCGCATCCGCCGCCAAACCCAGAACAACACCAGCAGACTGATGATCCAGAGTGCAATCAGGCCATATACCAAGCCGTTGGCGTAACGTTCCGACTCCGCTTGCTGGGTTTTGCCCGCGAGTTCCAGTAAACCCTTTTGGTTCTCTGTTGTCACAGCACGCAGGGTTTGCAGGTCTTTCTGCAGACGCTGCAGTCGCTCGCCTTCCTGCAGCAACGCTTCAGGACTGGCATTCAGCGCCTGCCATAGTGCAGCCGCTTCACTGCGCTTTTGGGGGTCCTCCTGAGGGAGTGACAACATCTCATCTGACGACCGCAAGACCGGGGCATAGTCCATCAAAAGGTCCAGTGGGTCGAGCTTGAGGCGGGCTTTGGACGGCGGACGCTGGGGTTTGATCACCCGCACAGGTGCGGATGGCACCGTGACCGGCACGGGTTCAGTGCGGGGTTTGGCGACGCGTGGCGTCGGCACGGAAACCTTTGCTGGCGCGGCCGGGCGGGGTGGTTCGGCGCGCCCACCCACGCTGGCGGCTGCGGCCAACACGGCAGTGGTCACCAACTTGGCACCGGCTTGCGCAGTTTGCGGGGTCTGCGCCGGTGGCTCCACTACGCTGGTGGGCAAATCGGCAAACAAAACATAACGCTTGTATAACTTTTGCTGACAACCGACCCGCAGGTTCACGGAGACAATGGGTTCGTCAATCAGGACTGTGGACCTGACACGGACCGCCTGTCCGCTGCCGACTGCCCGCGCGTTAGCCGGTACCCAGCTCACGGTAATCCGTGCGGAGTCCACCAGGGTCTCGCCATACTGCACATCTGCGCCCAGACAATCGGGTTGAACGTCGTCGTTGGGATCGAGTTGGGCCGGAATTTGAACGTCCAGGCTTTGCCCCACCCATGCCGCCCCTTGCAAGCGCCCCAGGCTCAAGGCAGCACTGCCCATGGAGGTGGCCAGCAGCACCACTCCCACAGCAAATGACCTGAATGCGCAAGAATTCATAGAGCCCGATTCTCGCACAGCAATTTGGGCTGCCGAGGTGTTGCGGGCACCACCAACTTGCTGATGCAAGGACGGCCTAAACCCCCGTCAGATCTCAGCGCGTCGCTCTCAATTCGAGAGCGCTGAAGATGGTGGTTGTAGCGGGCCGGTGTCCCGGCCCCAGGCTCACTCGTCGTCCAGGTTGACCGCCTTGTGCGCCGACACCAGTTGGGCCTGGGTCTGGCTTGGCACCTGGGCGTAGTGGGAGAACTCGATGGTGTAACTGCCCTGGCCTGCGGTCAGCGACTTCAAACGCCCCTGGTAATCGTCCAACTCTGCCAATGGAATCTGGCCGCTGATGGCAGCCGTTGCCGCCGGACGGGGTTGTGTTCCCGTCACATGCCCGCGTTTGCTGGACAGGTCGCCGGTCAGGTCGCCGATGGACGCCTCGGGCGCCAGAACCTCAATATTGACCATGGGCTCCAGCACAATGGGTGTTGCTTTGCGCACCGCTTCAATGGTGGCTTTGCGGCCGGCCAGCGTAAACGCGATGTCCTTGCCATCCACCGCATGGGTCTTGCCGTCATACACGGTGACGCGCAAATCGTGCACTGGGTAACCCGCAACAACACCATCGGCCAGTGCCTGTCGTACGCCTTTTTCCACCGCGGCCATAAAGACCCCGGGAATGGCGCCGCCTTTGACGACGTCGACAAACTCGAAGCCGGCACCACGCTCCAACGGTTCGATGCGCAACATGACTTCACCAAACTGGCCGGCACCGCCGCTTTGTTTTTTGTGGCGGCAGTGGCCCTCGGATGCCTGGGTGATGGTTTCGCGGTAGGCGATTCTGGGTGGACTGGTATCGAGCTCCATCTTGAACTGGTGCTGCATACGCGCCAGCTTGGTGCGTAAGTGCATGTCGCCCAAGCCCCGAATCACGGTCTCGTTGGTGTGGGGGTGGCGCTCCACCTTGAAACAAGGGTCTTCGAGCTCCAGTTTGTGCAAAATTTCAAACAAACGGTGTTCGTCGCTTTTGCGTTTGGTGTGCACCGCCAGCCCCTGCATCGGCAACGGAAACTGCAGGGGTTTGAGATGGATGTGGTCCTCGTCGTGGGAATCGTGGAGCACACAGTCAAACTCGATGTCATCCACCTTGGCCACGGCACCAATGTCGCCCGGCACCAGGCTGGGCACTTCGACGTAGTCTTTGCCCTGCAACCGGTACAGGTGGGCTACCTTAAACGGCCGCTTGCCCGAGCCCACAAACAACTGCGCGTCTTTGCGCACCGTGCCCTGGTGCACACGGAACACCCCCATCTTGCCGATGAAGGGGTCCATCACCACCTTGAACACATGGGCCAGCACATGCAAGGCATCGTCCGGCTGGCTCTCAAAAGACTGCGGTTGGGCGCCTGGCTCACCTTTGTAGAACGGAGGCGGGTTGCCCTCGGCCGGATTGGGCGCCAGCTTGGACAAGGCATCCAGCAATTGCGGCACCCCGGCGCCGGTGCGGGCCGACACAAACAAAATGGGAATCAAATGCCCGGAACGCAATGCCGCTTCAAAGGGTGCGTGCAATTCCTGCGGATCAGGTTCCACGCCGTCTTCCAGGTAACGCGCCATCAGGCTGTCGTCTTCTTCAATGATCTGGTCAATCAGGGCGCGGTGCGCCGCTGCCACCGAGGCGAAGTCGCTGTCGCCGTCGGCATGCCCCAGCAATTCGACCACGTCTTGCCCCTGGTGGGCGGGTAGGTCCAGCAACAGGCATTGCTTGCCAAAACGTTCGCGAATCGACGCCACCAAGGCGGGCAGGTCCACATTGTCGGCGTCGATCTTGTTGACCACCAACATGCGGCACAGGCCCCGGTCACCCGCCAGGTTGAACATACGTTCGGTCGCCAGCTCGATGCCGGTTTGTGCATTGATGACGACTAACGCGGTATCCACACCGGCCAGGGCCGCTATCGCCTGACCGGCAAAGTCGGGGTAGCCGGGGGTGTCGATCAGGTGGATCTGTGCGCCACCCCACTGCACACTGGCGACCGCCGTTTGCAGTGAGTGGCCAAACTCCTTCTCCATGGGGTCGAAGTCGCACGTGGTGTTGCCTTTTTCTACCGAACCCCGGCTGGTGATGGCCCCGGAGGCGGCCAACAGACTCTCGGCCAGGGTGGTTTTGCCGGCTGCGCCATGGCCGACGAGGGCCACCGTACGAATGGAAGTGCTAGGAGTTTGGCTCATGACAGGGTCTCGGTAACCAGCCAGCGAAAGGCGTGTGCCGAAGTGGCAGGCGCCAGTGCGGGCCAGGGGTTTGTTGGGGAATGCATTGCGACGCAATCACATTTCCATCTTACCGTCGCCTATCAGCCTGTGGAGCAGCGGCCCCGCTCCCGCGCGCCAAAAAGTTGATGCAGGTCAGGTTTTCTGCAAGCGGGCAAAGGTCTTGCGGAACTTGGCCACCTTGGGTGCCGCGACCGCCATGCAATAACCCTGGTGCGGATTGCGCTCGAAAAAGTCCTGGTGGTAGTCCTCAGCCGGCCAGTAATTGGCCAACGCGACCACTTCGGTGACGATGGGCCGGCTGTAGGTGCCGCTGGCGGCCATCTCGGCAATAACTTCACGCGCGATGCCTTCCTGCTCGGGTGTGGAGAAATAGATGCCGCTGCGGTACTGGGTGCCGGAGTCGTTGCCCTGGCGGTTCAACGTGGTTGGATCATGGATCACAAAGAAGACTTCAAGTACCTCCCGCAGGCTGATCAGGGCCGGGTCAAACACCAGCTTGACCACCTCGTTGTGGCCTGTGGTGCCGGTGCAGACGTCTTCGTAGCTGGGGCGCTGTGCGTGGCCATTGCTGTAGCCGGACTCCACATCCAGCACGCCGCGCACCTGCACAAACACCGCCTCGGTGCACCAAAAGCAGCCACCGCCGAGCGTGATGGTTTGAAGGTTGGTGGGCACGGTGGCAGTCATATGGGTTCTCCGGTGATACACATCTGTCGGGCGAGAGGGGCAAATCTTACGCGCAGGGCAGGCAGCTCCTGAACGGCGCACCAATGGCCTTGACTGGAACACGGCTACAGTAGCGCTCCTAACCTACGCTTCCTAGAGTCTCCGATATATGAAAAAAATCACCCTGCTGGCCCTGCTTCTGGCGGCTGGCATTGTCCACGCGCAATCAACCCCGGCCAAGAAAGAGCTGGTCGCACGCATCCTGGTCTTGCAACAGAGCGCCATTGAACAAACTGCGCAGTCCCTGGTCGAACGGCCCGCCGCGCAAATGCAGCAACAGGCCGGTATGGCCTTGCAGACCCGCATCGCGCCCGAAAAACGCGAGGCCATTGCCAAGCTGGTTCAGGCAGATCTCAAGAAGTATGTGGATGAAGTCGGCCCCTTGGTGCGCCAACAGGCCGTGAAGCTGGCCCCGTCAACCATTGGTGCGCTGCTGGAAGAAAAGTTCACCGAGGACGAACTCAAACAACTGATCAGCATTATCGAGTCACCGGTCAACCGCAAGTTCAGCCAGATGGGGGGTGATTTTCAAAAGGCTTTGGGTGAAAAGCTGATTGCCCAGACCCAGTCCATCGTGGAGCCCAAGGTCAAGGCGCTGGAACAGGCCGTGGTCAAACACCTGGGCCTGCCAAGCGCACCGCCAAACAGCGCACCAGAAACGCCCAACAAACCACCGAAGAAATAGGCCTTGGGCTAACGGATGCGGGGCAAGGCCAGCATCTGCTCCGGTGTCGTGAAATAGGCCGCAGTCGAGCCCGCCCTCGCCCGCCCCTGCGCCAACTCATGCCGCGCCACGGTGCGCAAATGCACCTCGTCCGGCCCATCCATCAGGTGCAGCGCCCGACCCCAGGTCCAGAAGAAGGCCAGCGGTGTATCGGGCGACAGGCCCATGGCGCCAAAGACCTGCATGGCACGGTCCACCACGCGGGACTGCAGGCGCGCCGCCACCACCTTGATGGCGGCAACTTGGGCGCGCAAGGCTCCAGGCGCGACCACGCCGGGCGGTTGGTCCAGCATCCACGCCACCTGCAGCACCAGCAAGCGGGCCTGGTCAATCTCCATGCGCGACTCGGCAATCCAGTCCTGCACATTGGAAAAGTCCGACAGATATTTGCCAAAGGCCTGGCGCTCCAGCGTGCGCTCGGTGGCCAGTTCCAGGGCCAGCTCACACTGGCCGATGGCACGCATGCAGTGGTGCACGCGGCCCGGCCCCAGGCGCGCTTGCGCCATCGCAAACCCTTCGCCCCAAGCACCCAGCAAATGGTCGGCGCTAACGTGCACATCGCGCAGCACGATTTCGCAATGGCCTTCGGGCGACTGGTGGTGCACCACGGCGATATTGCGCACCACCTGCACGCCGGGCGTGTCCAGGGGGACCAGCACCATGCTGTGCTGGTGGTGGGCGCTGGTGTCGGCGGCGTCATCCACATCCACTGCATTGCGGCACATGACGATCAGCAGCTTGCACTGCGGATGCGCCACGCCGGTGATGAACCACTTGCGGCCATTGAGCACCAGTTGCTCGCCGTCGCGGCGCACCGTGGTCTGCAGGTTGGTGGGGTCGCTGGAGGCCACATCGGGCTCCGACATCGCAAAGGCGGAGCGGATGTCACCGTTCAGTAGTGGCTCCAGCCACTGCGTGCGCTGCTGCGCATTGGCAAAGCGGTGCAGCAGCTCCATATTGCCGGTATCGGGTGCGCTGCAGTTAAAGACCTCGGGCGCCCAGTGCAGGCGGCCCATGGCCTCGGCCAGCGGAGCGTAGTCCAGGTTGGAGAGAGGGGTTCCCGGTTCGTCCGCGCGCAGCGTGGGCAGGAACAGATTCCACAAGCCTTCCTCACGGGCCAGGGCCTTCAGGTCTTCCAGAAACGGCGGCGGGTAAACACCCGCTTGCACGGATGCGTGCCAGGCCGCGTTGTACGGCAAAACATAGCGCTGCAGAAAGGCTTCAAGACGCTGGCGCAGGTCTTGTGCCCGGGGGGAATGTGCAAAGTCCATGGGTCAATTGTCTGCGTGGCGGCTGCCACCTGTCAGAACACACGTGACAGCACGCCCTCACCCCAACAGGGCTTAGCGCGGCACAAAAAAGGTCGATTTTTCGCGTGCCACACGTTCGTTGCTGTCGCTCAGCGCCTTGACCTCGAAAACGATGGGGGTGGAGCGACCCTGTACATCGGCGGACACGTCGGCTGGAAGTGTCAGCCGCACCGGTAATACACCAATGCCGGTCGCCGCCACGCTCAAGCGCGTGGGCGTGGCAATGGCCAGACCCGGCAGGCCGGAGACGCTAAGGGCATAGTCCTGCGTGTTTTCCGTGCCGTTCATAATCTGCAGGCGGTAGACGTTCTCAATGTTGCCTTGCTCCACCACCCGCGCCTGGGTGCCCCGGTCCTTGATGACATCGACCGAAAACCCCCGCCGCATCGACAGGCTGGTAACAAACACCGCACTGGTGATCAGCAGCAGGGCACCATAGATCAACACCCGGGGGCGCCAAACACGCGCCACCATCTGGCGGTTGTTCAGACCCTGTTCAATGCCGCTGCCCGACGAGTAGCGAATCAAGCCCTTGTCGTAACCCATCTTGCCCATGACGTCATCACACACATCAATACACGCCGCACAGGCGATGCATTCGTTTTGCAGGCCGTTGCGAATATCGATACCGGTGGGGCAAACCTGCACACACAAGGTGCAATCCACACAATCGCCCAGGCCCAGCGCCTTGGGGTCTGCGCTGCGTGGGCGCGAACCACGCGCCTCGCCGCGGCCGGTGTCATAGGCAATCACCAGCGAATCCATGTCGATCAGGGCGCTCTGGATGCGGGCATAGGGACACATGTATTTGCAGACCTGTTCACGCATATACCCCGCGTTGCCATAGGTTGCAAAAGCGTAGAACAAGACCCAGAACCATTCCCAGGGTGAAAAAGCCAGTTCCATCAATTCAGTGGTGAGGCTTTGGATGGGTGTGAAGTAGCCGACAAAGCTGAAACCGGTCACCAGCGCCAGCGACACCCAGGCCAGTTGCTTGGCGCCTTTGCGCCCAAACTTCTCCACACTCCACGGCGCGCTGTCGAGCCGCATGCGGGCCGAGCGATCGCCCTCGGTGTGTTTCTCGATCCACAGAAACATCTCGGTGTAGACCGTTTGGGGGCACGCGTAACCACACCACAAACGACCCGCCACCGCTGTGAAGAAAAACAAGGCCAGCGCGGCAATCACCAGCAAGGCAGCCAGGTAGATCAGGTCCTGGGGGTGCAGCACCAGGTTAAAGACAAAAAAGCGCCGCTCGGACAGGTCAAACAACACGGCCTGTCGGCCATTCCATGGCAACCACGGCAGACCATAGAAGACCACCTGGGTCACCCACACCATGACCCAACGCCAGTTGGAAAACAAGCCGCGCACCGAGCGGGGGTAAATCCGCTCCTGTTTTTCATAGGCCGAGAGAAAACCGAGATCGTCGGCGTCAGACGCAATGGGCTTGATGGGAATGACTTTGGTCAAGGCAGGCTCTGTAAAACAAATACAAAAAATGAATCTTATCGCCAAAACCAAGCTTTTGCTGCGCACCAGCCAGAGACCCCACACAACACCGGGGAGTTGAATTCAACACATAAAATGTGCAACTAGCCCACGTGGAATATAGGCTTATAGCTATAATAGTGATAGCATTCAACCCTGCTTCCTGGGTAAACCTTGCGCTGCATCTGGCGTCAAAGACGGTTCCCGCACTTTGCTCCGCTCAGTGGATCCCCTGTAGCAGGCGGTTAACCGCCGCAGGCAGCGCGTCCGTTTGCACGTCCGCGTGTGTGATGTGCAGCGCGCCATAGCGGTCCAGCAAGGCTGGCAGAAGGTCGGCCTCTTCACGTAGCACGAAGAGACCCGGCAAGCCGGTGCTGGCCAACGCCGTGCGCAACCCCACCAGCCAGGCTTCTGGCGTGCCGGTGCACAGTGCACTGTCCATCACCAGCGCAATCACGTCACCCTGTTTTTCTATATAGGCCAGAGCTGCACTTTCGTCGGCAACGCACTGAACTCCGTAACTCAGCGCCGAGGTCAGACGTGTGGCCAAGGCTTGGTCGTTGGACAACAACAGCAGTTTCATGCGCCGGTCCGCCTGGCTCTCAGAAGTCACATCAAAATTCAACGCCCCCTGATCCTTGCCATGTTCTTCGGCGAGCTCAGACCAGAACCTCACGCCCAGCACCTTTTGTACCTCCAGCGGCGTGGTCATGCCCGACACAATCCAGGCCTTGGCACTCGCCGCCATGGATCGACGATGGCCTTGCACTGCATCTTTCAGCGTGGCCAGACTGCGCCCCCCGGTCAGCAAAGCCTGGCGCAACTGGGGTGTCATTTCTACAGTTTCAATGATGGGCAAACGGCCGCGAAAGCCGGTGTAGCCGCAGGCCTCGCAGCCGACCGGGCGGTAGGCCGGAAGCTCTCCAGTGATGCGGTGAAACTCCTCTTCCACCGCCAGCAAGGGGGCACGCCGGGGTTGGCGGCAGGCATCACACAGGCAGCGCACCAGCCGCTGCGAAACCACACCAATCAATGCGTCAGCGAGCACGCTGGCGTCCAGATTCAAATCCAGCAGACGGGGGATGGAGCCGAGCGCATCATTGGTATGCAATGTGGATAAGACCAGGTGCCCCGTCAACGCAGCCTGCAGCGCAATTCGGGCCGTTTCCTCATCCCGTATTTCACCCACCAGCACCACGTCCGGGTCTTGCCGCAGGATGGAGCGCAGCGTGTCGGCAAACGACAGTCCCTGTTTCTCATTCACCTGCACCTGTGAAATGCCCGGCAGCACATATTCCACTGGGTCTTCAATGGTCATGATGTTGACATCGACACCATTGAGTTCGGCCAACAACGCGTACAGCGTGGACGTTTTGCCCGAACCCGTGGGGCCTGTGAGCAGAACGATGCCTGCGCTTTGGCCTATCAAGCGATGCAGTGCTTGCTGGTCCGCCGTTGAGAACCGGCTTTGCTGCAACGAGAAGTTGCGGCTCTGGTCCAGCAGGCGGCAGACGATGCGGTCGCCGTCATAGACCGGCAATATAGACAGGCGCACATCAATCTCACGCGGCCCATATTTCAGGCGCAAGCGACCGTCTTGGGGCTTGAGGGGATTGGGCTCCAGCCCGGCATGGGTCTTGAGGTAGCGCGAAATAGCCTCCAGCGACGCCATGGGCAGCGTGGCAATGCGGCGCATCACGCCGTCAATACGAAACCGGATAGCCCCGCCACCGACAAACGGGTGGATGTGCACGTCAGGTAGAGTAGAGATGTGGCGCGGTGGCGGTAGGTCTGGCATATCTGTTTGCCGC
>ERZ724516.2021-NODE-2021-length-11552-cov-4.678438_pt1 | contig 11552 bp, 10 predicted proteins | sample MGYA00376049_ERZ724516 | MGnify/ENA primary metagenome ERZ724516 (study PRJEB28724, sample SAMN07190886) | activated sludge metagenome | isolation source: activated sludge of sewage treatment plant in Hong Hong | place: USA: Christiansburg, Virginia | collected... | reverse complement strand
CTGTTCGATCTGGACCGATCGGACCTCTTCTCTCTTGTTGTGTGTATGCCATCACTTCAACTTTGTCAACAAGTTTGCCGATTGCTCAGCGAGTCACACCTATCAAGAAGAAGTCGCGGCAAAATTCAACAGCGCTTGACTGCTACCGACCAGTCTGGGATTATGCAACCACGGTTCGTGACAACTACGCACCCAACCGCAGCCTCCCACACACCATTGCGCACACATTATGATGAATTGGGGCCCTGAGCTCGCCGTCATTCTCGGCATCATTGAAGGACTGACAGAATTTCTCCCCGTCTCTTCGACGGGCCATCTCATTCTCGTCGGGCATGCCCTCGGGTTTACGGGTGATATCGCCTCCAACGTAGAGATCTCCATTCAGCTCGGCTCGATTCTCGCGATCATCGCCTACGAGCGCACCAAGCTCGCGTCGCTGGCGTCGCATGCGCTGCGCGAGCAACGGGACTTTCGCGCATTGATCGCCAGCAGAGGCACCAACTCCTGGGCTGCAACCATTCAGGCATCGATCAATGCCCAACCCAATCTCTGGTTCGTCATCGGATTGGGTCTGGCCTTCTTACCCGCCGCGCTGGTGGGCTTTCTCGCGCACAAATCGATTAAGGCCTATCTCTTCTCACCGACGACCGTCGCCATTTCCTTAATCGTCGGAGGCGTGATCATTCTGGTGGTTGAGCGAATGCAGAGCCGTGTCCGTGTGAAGGAGCTGCTACAGGTGACGCCCCGATCGGCCCTGCTGGTAGGGCTGGCCCAATGCGCCTCCTTAATTCCAGGCATGTCCCGCTCGGGCTCCACGATTGTCGGAGGTCTGCTGGCCGGCCTCGACCGGCGTGTCGCCACCGAATATTCCTTCTTCCTGGCGCTCCCGACCATGATCATCGCCACGATCTATCAGATGCTCAAATCGCAGGCCGCCTTTTCTCAGGATGACTATGTCGCGCTCGGGATCGGCCTGGTGGTGTCGTTCGTCGTCGCCTGGGCGGTCATTGCGGCGTTCCTCACCTTCGTGCAACGCCACAGCCTCAGCGTGTTTGCCTACTACCGTATGGTCCTGGGCGTCATCGTGCTGCTCGTGGTCCGATAACTCAATCCCAAAACAGGAGTCGACTCGTCATGGCAGGTAACATGGACAGCGTCCACGTCTATGATACGTGGGTCAAAGGAAAGAACGGAAAACTGCACTTCGATGTGATGACGACCAGTCAGGAAAAAGCCCTGACGCTCGCGAAGCAGTATTTGGTGGGAATCGGCGAACCTCAAGCCGAGATTACGCTCAAGGAATGCCAGTTCTGCCATAGCGAACCGCTTGTGATGTTTTCGGTCGAGCAGCAACGGCAGTTCCGGGAGCAGGGCGGATTTATCATCACCCTGCCGGCCTGAGGGCCGGGAAAAGCGGATTACGAGGACGGCGGCTCGGAAACAACCGGCTGATCCTCCGGCTCCTTCTCCGTCGCGAAGTGAAGAATCAAAAACACAACGCCAACGGTGATCGCCGAATCAGCCACGTTAAACGCCGGCCAGTGATATCCGTTGATGTAAAAATCGAGGAAGTCGATCACTTCCCCGTACCGCAACCGATCTAACAAATTTCCAATAGCCCCGCCGAGAATACCCGCTACGCTGAGCCGCCCCATCCAATCGTCTTTCGGCATGCGCACCATGATCATGCCCAGCAAGCCAACGGCAAAGACCGAGGTCAGGCCGAAGAAGACAAACCTGAACGAGCTGCTACTGGATGACAGGAACCCGAAGGCCGCGCCGGGATTGCGAATGTAGGTGATACTGAACAGATTGGCGATCACCGGGATGGACTCATGGAGCCGCATGGACTCCATGACAGAAACCTTCGTGACTTGATCCACCACCACGATCGCCAGGCTCAGCAGCCCGAGCAGTAGATAGCGGATGGACTGGCTCAACGGACGGCCTCGATACAGCGATCACACAGTGTGGGATGGTCGGCGGAAGTGCCCACAGCTGATCGATAATTCCAACAGCGCTCGCATTTGGCGCCCGTAGCCTTATCGACCGTGACGGCAAACCCGGGCGACTCCGCGAGATGATCAGCCCGGGTGAGGACCACATCTGACACGATGAAGAAAGATGAGAGATCCTGCTCATACCGCTTCAAGAACTCATACCGCTTGGCATTCGCCTCGATGACGACCTTTGCCTCCAGCGGTGCGCCGATCACCTTGTCGCGGCGCTTCACTTCCAGCGCAGCCTGAACAGCCACTCGCACTTCCAGTAATTGCTCCCACCGCTCCGCCAGTTTCGGATCGGCCCAGCGGGGATCAACTTCGGGGAACAGGGCGATGTGCACACTGTCGGCTTTCGCCTCTGCACGCACGGACTCGGGCAACGACCTCCAGATTTCCTCGGCGGTGAAACTCAGCACGGGCGCCATCAATTTAGTCAGCGCCACCACGATGTCGAACAACACCGTCTGCGAGCCACGCCGGAGCGGAGAATCCTTCCGGAACGTATAGAGCCGGTCCTTCAGGATATCGAGGTATACGGCACTCAGATCGACGGAGCAAAAATTGTTCAACGCGTGAAAGATCGTATGGAATTCAAACTCGTCATACCCCTTCCGCACGCGCGGGATCAGGTCGCCCAGCCGCATCAGCGCCCAACGGTCTAATTCAGGCAACTGCTCGAAGGGCACACGGTGCTGCGCCGGATCGAAGTCGTACAGATTGCTCAGCAGGAAACGGCAGGTGTTGCGAATCTTTCGATAGGCTTCGATCAGGTGATTCAGGATCTCCTGAGAAATCCGCAGGTCTTCACGATAATCCTGTGCCGACACCCAGAGGCGAAGGATCTCGGCACCGGACTGCTTAATGACGTCCTGCGGCGCCACGACGTTGCCTGCCGACTTCGACATCTTTCGCCCGGCCCCATCCAGCACGAAACCGTGCGTCAACACAGCCTTATACGGCGCGCGATGATCGGTGATCACACCGGACAACAGGGCGCTATGGAACCAGCCCCGATGCTGGTCTGACCCTTCCAGGTACAAATCCGCCGGATACCATTGGCGTGGCTTGAGGACGGCCGCGTAACTCACGCCGGACTCGAACCAGACGTCCAGAATGTCGCGCTCCTTTTCGAATTCAGTTTCCCCGCACCCTTCACATTGAGTACCGGCAGGCAGCAGCGCGCCCGCCTGATTGGCAAACCAGTAGTCCGTGCCATGTTGCCCGATCAGGTCCGCCACATGGTCGATCACTCGCGGGTGAGCCAAGACCTTGCCACATTTCATACAGGTAAACCCTGGTATCGGCGTGCCCCAGACCCGTTGGCGCGACAGGCACCAATCGGGGCGGTTTTCGATCATGCCATTAATCCGGTCGCGGCCATAGGCCGGGATCCAGCGCACCCGTTCGATCTCCGCCAACGCTTCTTTCCGCAGATCATTCGTCTCCATGGAGACGAACCACTGCTCGGTGGCGCGAAAGATCACCGGCTGCTTACACCGCCAGCAATGGGGGTACGAGTGATTGAGCGAACCGTGGCCAAGCAGGCGACCGTTTTCCGTCAGGCGTTCCACGATTTTCGGATTGGCCTTGAAGACATGCTGACCGGAAAACTCAGGAACGGCTTCGGTGAATCTGCCGCCATTGTCTACCGGGGCCAGGATTTCGAGTCGTTCGCCCACGCTGGCCTTGGCATTGTGATCCAGCACCAGCAGGTAGTCTTCCATGCCATGTCCCGGCGCGATATGCACGCAGCCGGTGCCCTGCTCCAACGTCACGAAATCACCCAGGAGCAGCGGCGAAAGACCCGTGGTCAGCGGCCGTTGCGTCTCCAAGCCCTCAAATCCCTCACTGCCTTTTTTCACCGCGACGATCGTGTACGTGGCAAGATTGCAGGCCTTGGCTACCGACTCAACGAGCTTCTCGGCCATAACCAGCAATTCGTCCCCGACCAGCACAAACGCATAGTCGATATCGGCATGCAGACACACGGCTTGATTGGCGGGCAACGTCCAAGGCGTGGTCGTCCAGATCAGCACCGACGCCCGCTTCGCTTCGGCAGGAAAGGCAAGCGGCCCAAACCTCTTGCTCAACACAGCGGGGGGGCTCACCAGCGGGAACTTCACATAGACCGAAGGTGACGTATGGTCGTCGTATTCCACCTCAGCCTCGGCCAAAGCCGTCTGGTCCTGCGTGCACCACAAGACCGGCTTCAACCCTTTATAGACGCCGCCGCGCTCCACGAAGCGGCCGAACTCACGGATGATGGTGCCCTCATAGGCCGGGTTCAACGTGAGATACGGCTGCTGCCACTCACCCAACACACCCAGCCGTTCAAACTCTTCCCGCTGAATGGCGACATACTTCTCTGCATACTCTTTACACAGCTTGCGGATCGCCAGCGCATCCAGATTCCGCTTCTTGTCACCCAGTTCCTTCAGGACTTGATGTTCAATCGGCAAACCATGGCAATCCCAGCCAGGCACGTAAGGCACCTGGTAACCGGACATGGTTTTGGACTTCACAATGATGTCCTTCAGAATTTTGTTGAGGGCGTGGCCGATATGGATCCGCCCGTTCGCGTAGGGCGGCCCGTCGTGCAGGATGTATTGCTCCCGCCCCCGGCGGGATTCCTGAATGCGTTCGTACAGCTTTTCCTGCGTCCAGCGGGCCAGCATCTCCGGCTCCCGCTGCGGCAGGTTCGCCTTCATGGGAAAGTCGGTCTTCGGCAAATTGAGGGTCGATTTATAGTCCATAGGTACTCACGCTGTCGGCTGACAGCCTTCAGCGATCAGCATATCAAGAGGTTACACGCTTCGTCTCAGGTGATCTGGTGGAATATACCGGAAGGAGACAAGAGGAACCAGTGGTTTGTTGTGGGCGAAACCCGTCAAGTCCCGAGCAACTGAAATACTGTCGTGCGTCTGGTTTTTGAGGCGATCGGTTATGGACAGAATCGTCAAAAGCGTCTGCCGGCAAGGCCGCAGCGAGCGAGAATGCGAGGCGTACCCTTGCGGTACGTCGAACATTGGAGCGACGCGAGAACGCAGCCGGAAGCGGTTTTCACGACTCTGTCAGCTGAGGGCCATCATGCGGTCCAACGCCACCTTCGCCAATTGCTTTTCGTCGTCTGGAACGACAATCCGGTTGACGACGTGTCCATCGGCAAGATTTTCCAACGCCCAGCAAAGGTGCGGCGCGTCGATGCGGTACATGGTGGCGCATTGGCAGACCGTCGAGGAGAGGAAAAACACCTTCTTGTCCGTCTGCTCATGCTTCAGGCGATTGACGAGGTTGAGTTCCGTCCCGACCGCCCAGGTCGTCCCTGCAGGGGCCGCCGTAATCGTCCGGATGATGTATTCCGTCGATCCGACCAGATCGGCCTTGTTGACCACATCCTCATGACATTCGGGATGCACAATCACGGTGCCCTTGGGATGCTTCTTGCGGAAGTAATCGATGTGGGATGGCTGAAACATCTGATGCACGCTGCAATGGCCCTTCCACAGGATTAACTTCGCCCGCTGGATGGCCTCTACCGAGTTGCCACCACGCGGCATGTAGGGATCCCAGACGATCATCTGCTCGCGCGGGATGCCCATTTTGTTCGCGGTGTTCCGGCCCAGATGTTCATCGGGGAAAAACAGAATCTTCTCACGTCGCGCCCAACTCCATTCGATCACCTTGCGCGCGTTCGACGAAGTGCAGGTCAACCCGCCATGTTCGCCGCAGAACGCCTTTAAGATCGCGGCGGAGTTCACGTAGACCGCCGGCATGACCGTCTCTTCCACCGGCACCACGCGACCGAGCGCATCCCAACACTGCTCCACCTGTTCGATCGCCGCCATGTCGGCCATGGAGCAACCCGCGGCCATGTCGGGAAGAATGACGGTTTGATTGGAGCGGCTCAGCACATCGGCGGTTTCCGCCATAAAATGCACGCCGCAGAAAACCACGTATGGCCGGTCTGAACGCTGCTCGGCGACCTGGGCCAGGATGAGGGAGTCGCCGCGAAAGTCAGCATGTTGAATGACTTCATCGCGCTGATAGTTATGACCGAGAACCATGACACGATCGCCCAGCGTCCGTTTGGCCGCGCGGGTCCGTTCAAAGAGTTCTTCGGCAGATAGAGATTGATAGTCGGTAATGGGACGCGGAAGCGCAGCGACCGTTTTCACCTGCAGCCTTTCGGTAAAGTGAGACTCCCTGTGTCACCGGCACACATGTCGTGAATAATTCTACGACACCCTCTCGCGGCTACGCAATGAAATGAGTCAGCGCAGATGGCCTATGGGGAGTGGTGGGATGGGTCGAAGGGGAAGGAGGAGCCGGTGCCTAGGAGGACACTTCCTGCGCCCACGGAACAAATGGTCGCGGCATCGCTTCTTTGGAGAAGAACATTATGAATGGACCGGGCCGAGCTGAAAAAGTAGAATGCCTCAAATTTCTCAACAATAGTCGAGAGAGCACATTTATTCAGGCACAGACTGTAACCGAATAGGCCAATCACGTCCTGCAAATTGAGCAAGTGAAAGCCACAGGTTATCGATTGCCCTAGATTTCATTAACTTTAGTTTACACCTCCATGAATGAAATTCAGGTGCCCTCAGGAGATTTACCACCGCCGACTTTGACATCCATCATTCCACCGCAACAATACAGGGCGGACAGACTTCAGTGGATTACCTACATCTCGTCGCTTACCGTCATCTTAGTTGCAGCCGGATATTTGATAGGTTTTATTGTAGTCAACTCAGCTCTATTCAAGTATGGAATGGTTCCTTATGACTTTTTGCAGCCACGCTATATTTCTGCAGGATTGCTTTATCTCGCAGCAACGGCTGGATTCTCGGGCGTACTATTCTTTCTTGTCCATCTCACGAAGAACAAGCATCTACTCGCCGACAGAACTAATGGAGAAATAAAGAGCGCTTGGGTATTTTTTTTATCTTTGCCATGTCCAGCCCAAGAATAGGTTGGCTGCAGCCCAAATCTGAAAATATACAGTGGTGGGTCGCTTACCTCGACATTCCCTCCCTGATAGTTGCACTGGTCATTGGCTCGCTTAATACGACGCTGGTCCCCCTTAAAGGGCGATTCAATAGTTTGTCTCTCTGGTGGGAAAAGCATATGTGGGAACAAGGTTGGCTATCGCGGGTTGTGTTGTCACTGATGCTCATCAACGGGATGGCCCGATTGGGACAGGCCTATATTTTTTATCCGTTGTTCTTGTTGGGAGCATGGTTTTTCGTGTCTGGGTTTCGGCCGAACCAGAGCGTTGAGTCTGCGACTTCAGAAAATGCACATGGGTTACTATGGGGAGCAACTAATTTATGCCTTTCCATCTATACATACGGCACACTCACGTATCCCCTCGTATCTGCCCATGTCGGCGGAGGGAAACCACTACTTGTGTCTATTTCCATCAAAGTCGATAACAGAAAAATAATTGGCAGGATCATGGGCCGAGAGGATTCGAACTGCGTTATGCACAATATTTCATTGATACATGAAAACTCAGAACTGATCTATGTATTGCCAAACGGCTACCTTTCTGATGATGCGGCAATTGCAATACCTAAGAGCGAAATTATATCCATGACCTACCAGCGAAAAACGAAAGATGAGCATGCAACCTGCCTGGATTGATATATGAATCCAGACAACAGAATGCAGAAGTTTGGCGAACAAGGAGAATACTTCAGGAAAAAGAGGGAACTGTTTCAGCAATCGTTCTCGAGGGTTAGCGGAGGGCACCCGATAGATGTAGACATTCGCAGCGCATGGCAGTCCAGCCCTCCCCCTTTCCCCTCGTCTGGAATAGTAGCTACGGCGCCGCCTTCCGCTTTGCGCTAGACTTGACTCAGCAAACTCTGCGCTCGCCATTGCGGATCACGGAATATTCATGCTGGAACTCAGACCGACCTGTGAGCATTGCAACAAAGCTCTGCCACCCAACTCATAGGACGCGCGCATCTGCTCCTATGAATGTACGTTCTGTGCCGCCTGCGTTGAGCACGTGTTGAGCAATGTCTCTCCCAACTGTGGCGGCGGCTTCGTGCCCAGCCCCATCCGGCCGTCGAAGAACTGGAAAGGCGACAACTTTCTTGGCGAGAACCCGGCTGGCATAACCATCACACACAGGCCGGTTGATCCCTCGGCGCATGAGTTGTTCTCGGCCGCTATTAAAACCATACCGCCTGAGGAACGGTAGCACGTGAATGCGGATGGTCAGAAGCAGGCGGTCCTTTCAGACTGGCGGTAGCATAGACGTGGCCATGAGTCGCCTCGACCACGGAGGCTCGCATCCCTCTTATTTGACACCCCTCGCGATTTTGCGTACTCTCCGCCGCCAGATGATCTACGTACCACACCGGATCGAAGGGGTCGGGCGGCGGGTGGTTGCCGCATTAGCGTTGGTCGGCATCTTCAGCCTAACGCTTGGCTGTGAGTACGTGCGCCCCACGATGAATGCGCCGCTCGCCACGTGGGACCCCGCGTATGGCTATCGCTCTACGAACCTGCCTCCATCCAAAACGGGTAGCTCCGACAGCCTCTTCATTGTGGCCTCGTTCTCCGGCGGCGGCACAAGAGCGTCGACTCTTGCCTATGGCGTGCTGCGTGAACTGGCGCGGACGCAGATCGTCTGGGAAGGCCAACGCAAGCGGCTGCTGGATGAACTCAATATCATCAACGCCTTGTCGGGAGGCAGCTTCACTGCGGCCTACTATGCTCTGTACGGCGATCGCATCTTCGACGACTTCGAGACGCGCTTTCTCCGGAAGAACTGGGAGAGCGAATTGCGCGCGCGGATCTTTCGATCCCCGATCAACTGGTTCCGTATGTGGTCACCCTTCTTCGGCCGCGCGCATATTTTTTCTGAACTGCTGGACGAAGCGCTGTTCGAGGGACACACGTTTGGTGATCTCATGGCACACCCCCGGCGGCCAATGATATTTATTCATGCCTCCGACATGGCCAGCCTCTCGCGATTCGAATTCAATCAGCGACAGTTCGACCTGATTTGCTCCGATCTGAATCAGTTGCCGCTGTCGGTGGCCACTGCCGCCTCCAGCGCTTTGCCTCTGCTGCTCAGTCCGATCTCCATGACCAACTATGCCGGGCAATGCGGGTATATGCTGCCGCTCCAACTGCAAGAGCTCCGAAAAACCTCGTGGGGACGGCTACGGGCAACCCAGCTGCGGGCATACCTCGATGCGAAAAAACGTCCGTACATCTATCTGCTCGACGGCGGGCTTTCCGATAACATCGGCATGCGAGAAGTGTTGGAAAACACGGCCTTCTACGGAGATATTGAGTCGACGTTTGTGTCATTGGGCACAAAACAGATCAGAAAACTCGTCTACCTGATGGTGAGCGCGGAGACCTCGCCGGATCCGGACCAATATATCCTGAACGAAATCCCCGGCCTGATGCGCGTGAGCAGAGCACTTGTTGATATCCCCATCAATCGCTATTCCACCGACACCTTGGAGTTCATGAAGCAATCTGTCGAGCAATGGCGGACGCAACTTCTCCAGCGACCGCAGGGCATCGAAAGTGCGTTCACCCCCGATGCAGACATCTATATTATCAACGCCAGCTTCACAGAGATGGAGGACTTACAGGAACAAGCACGCCTCATGAATATTCCAACGAACCTGGCCTTGACCGGGGAGCAGGTCGATCAGCTTCTTCTGGCCGGGTCCCATCTGCTCAGGAACGACAAAGAGTTTCAACGTCTCATGCGGGACTTGGCGGAGGAAGCGGCGGTTCACCCGTCACCTTGAGAGCGCACATATCTCACCTCCCTTTCGCTTCACAGTGCTACTTACATCCTCCGCCCGGGGTACCCACTGGGCTGCGCCACCCATTCCGAAGCGTGCATGCTCCTCTGCTGCTCTTGCCTTCAAAACAGTGCCGAGCATTGGTAGCTCGGAAAGTGTCGATGACTGAGCCATGGCAGCATCGGTGAAAGGAATATGGACCGGATCGTCGCGCGCACTGATCCCCTCATTGCGGGACTTGGGGTAAGTTCTGCCTACTGCGGCAGCGGAATCGTCAGCAGAATTCCTCCCATCACGTCCTGTGGCTTGAAATCTTTTTTCGGACTATTAGGATGAGCATTGTGGCAGCCGACGCACGACTGCGACGCCGCTTTGTCGGCATAAATGGCTTGAAACACGGAACTACCGCCTTCAGTCGTTACGGCCATATAAGGCTGATCGGGATTGACGAGGATTTCAGTCAGGCCGGCTCGTTCGAAGTCGGTCATCGGCCGGTTCTTGGCGTTGATGGCCCAGTTGCTGATCAACCGATATTGCAGCCCGCTTCGCCCTGCCGCGACGAGCCGACCGGTTTCCAACAAATATTGAGCCGGAAGCGGAAGCCGCGAGGTCTCTCGCCAATTTTCCGCGGCAAAGGCAATCCCGCGCATCTGCATCCGCTCAACAACATCCGTGGTGTAAAACGTGCGATCAGCCTGAATGACGCTGTGTAAATACTCCGCCACCGCGCCTGCAGGGATACAGGCAGAGCGATCGACGTCCCTGCTTGCGGCGGCAGGACCCCATTGACCGAGGATCCCCATCACACTCGCTCCCAAGACCAGCCCGACCCAGAAGCCTCTCCCGTTCATGATGTGCCTCCATTTCTGTGGGCGCGGTCCATCATTGATCTTCGGAAAGCTTACGCCCGCACAGATGATAAAGCGAGCATGCCGTCATGCATCGCGTGATTTTCTCGTCAGTACTGCGTATGATTGCGCACGGCACCAGTCCCGTCACCCCTGAAGAGGAGGACCCCGCCCGATGACACACCTGAAATCGACGCTTGCCCGATTTGTGTGCCTGCTGGCACTTGGACTCCTGACGAATCTGCCCCTCCTCTGGCCGACACCTAAAGCACAGGCTGAGTCGTTCAACGCGAAACCCGGCGCCTGGGAAATGACCTTTAGCGGGCTATCGACCGGCACCATGATTCCTCCGGATGTGCTCGCCAAAATGCCCCCGGAACAACGCGCCAGAATCGAACAATCGATGCAAGCCCGCTCGGGCAAGCCCGGCAGCCGTTCCACCAAGTCCTGCATCACGAAGGAAGATTTGGACCAGAACCGCATCATTAAGGAAGAAGAGGATGAGGACGAACCGGGTTGTGCGACTAAAGTTGTCTCGAAGTCGCCCCGCAAGATGGTCCTTGAACGATCCTGCCCTTCACCTCGCCCCTCTATCTCACGCATGACCATGGAAGCCAAGACGCCCGAGACCCTTGCCGCGACGATCGACATGGACCGTGCAGGATCCGGCACAGTGCACATCGATATTCAAGGCCGGTGGCTGGGGACGAGCTGCGCCGGTATCGCGGACTGAGCCTCCATCCAGCCTCCCAGAAGAAGTCTGGGAAGCGGCCAGGGTGTGAGGGCCCTGTCGTCCTGAGGTCGCGGATGTCGGGCCCATGGCCAATGGGTCCCCTCGCTCCCTGGGTCTTTCAGAACATTGACTTCGCCCTGGCGGGTCGGTACGATCATCGCCGACAGCTAGGGGTGCCATCCGG
>ERZ724516.2020-NODE-2020-length-11552-cov-6.092024_pt1 | contig 11552 bp, 13 predicted proteins | sample MGYA00376049_ERZ724516 | MGnify/ENA primary metagenome ERZ724516 (study PRJEB28724, sample SAMN07190886) | activated sludge metagenome | isolation source: activated sludge of sewage treatment plant in Hong Hong | place: USA: Christiansburg, Virginia | collected... | reverse complement strand
ATGATCCGCCCTATGGCTGGCGGACGAACCCCCTGGAGGAGATGTCGGTCGTCGACTACGGCGACTGCGCCTTCGACTATGCCAGGTGTCGGATTTCCCCGAGACGCTGACGAACCACATCCGGACCATCCTGAAAGCCGGGGCGGGGACGGTGACGCTCGGGGGCGACCATTACATCACCTATCCGATCCTGAAGGCCTATGCCGAGAAGTTCGGGCCCTTGGGCGTGATCCATTTCGACGCGCATTCCGACCTCTGGCCGGATGACGACCTGAGCCGGATCGACCACGGGACCATGCTCTACAAGGCGGTGAAGACCGGGCTCGTGGACCCGAAACGCTCGGTCCAGATCGGCATCCGCACCACGACCGAGGATTACCTGGGGGTGAACGTCATCGACGCGCGGGAGGTGCATGAGAGGGGCGTCGCGCATGTGGTGGCGAAGGCCAAGGATATCGTCGGCGACGGGGCGACCTATGTGACCTTCGACATCGACTGCCTCGATCCCTCTGCCGCGCCGGGGACCGGGACGCCGGTCTGGGGCGGGTTGCACAGCTGGCAGGCGGCAGCTGCCTTGCGCGATCTGGCCGGGATCAACATGGTCGGCGGCGACATTGTCGAGGTCTCGCCACCCTATGACACCAGCGGGGCCACGGCGATTGCCGGGGCGCATGTCGCCTATGAGCTGATCTGTCTCTACCACTGGGCGCGGACGCAGCGGTGAGGCAGTGGTCGTGAAGGGGCGGGCGAAGGTGGGGCTGGTACTGGCCTTCGCGGTGATCGCCTTTCTGGGGGCGCTGGCCTATGTCAGGCTGGCGCCGTCCGACCCTGCGGACTGGCATGTCGACCTTGCGGCTCCGGGGTTCGATCCGGAGAAGGGGCAGCTTTTCTGCGCGACGGCGGAGAACCGCTATGGTCCCTTGCCGGACGCGGGCGAGGCGCTGGCACGGCTGGACGGGATTGCGATGGCGACACCCCGGACGCAGCGGCTGGCGGGCAGTGCCGGCGAGGGGCGGATCACCTGGATCACCCGGACGCGGCTCATGGGCTACCCCGACTATACCACGGCGCAGGTCATGCCGGACGGCGGGCTGTGCCTCTTTGGCCGCCAGAGGTTCGGCGACGGCGACTTCGGGGTCACTGCGGCCCGCATCGGGGCCTGGGCGCAGGAGCTTCTGGGGTTGAACGAGGTTCCGCCGATGACCGGGCCCTAGCGCGGGGTGGGGCGGTTATCATATTGAGCGCTGACGCGCGAAGTCCTTTTGTCTCGCCTCTGGCGCAAGCGCCAACCGGCTCGGGCGAAGAGCCTCCGGCGGGGATATTTGGGCAAATGTGAAAGGGCCTGGGGCGGCCCCTTGACGCTTGCGGGCCTGCCTGCGAAACCCGCCGCATGGTTCCCTTGGACAGACTTGCCCAGATCACCGAACGGTTCGAGTTTCTCGAAGCGCAGCTCAACGCGGGCGCGGCCCCGGCCGAGATCGCCCGGATCAGCCGGGAATATACCGATCTGAAGCCGGTGGTGGAGGAAATCCACGCCTATCGCCAGTCGCTGGACGATCTGGCCGAGGCGGAGGCGATGCTGTCCGACCCCGAGATGAAGGCGCTGGCGGAGGAGGAACTGCCCCGCCTCAAGGCCCGCATCCCGGAAATGGAGCAGGCGCTGCGGCTGGCTTTGTTGCCGAAGGATGTGGCCGATACGCGGCCCGCGATCATCGAGATCAGGCCCGGCACGGGGGGCGATGAGGCGGCGCTGTTTGCGGGCGATCTGGCGCGGATGTACCAGCGCTATGCCGAGCGGATGGGCTGGAGCTTCGAGGTGATCAGCGAGCAGGCGGGCGAGGTCGGGGGGCTGAAGGAATTCTCGGCCCATATCCAGGGCGAGGGGGTCTATGCCCGGATGAAGTATGAAAGCGGCGTGCATCGGGTGCAGCGGGTGCCGGAGACCGAAGCGCAGGGGCGCATCCATACCTCGGCGGCGACGGTGGCGGTGCTGCCCGAGGCGGAGGAGGTCGACATCGACATTCCCGCATCCGACATTCGCATCGACACCATGCGGTCTTCGGGCGCGGGGGGGCAGCATGTGAACACGACCGACTCCGCGGTCAGGATCACCCATCTGCCGAGCGGGATCGTGGTCACGTCGTCCGAGAAATCGCAGCACAGGAACCGCGAGATCGCGATGCAGGTCCTGCGCGCACGGCTTTATGAAGCGGAACGCGAGCGGCTGCATTCCGAACGCGCGGCGGATCGGAAGTCTCAGGTGGGTTCCGGCGACCGCAGCGAGCGCATCCGCACCTACAACTTCCCGCAGGGCCGGATGACCGACCACCGGATCAACCTGACGCTGTATGCCCTGCCGCAGATCATGGGCGGCGACCTGGGCGAGGTGATCGACGCGCTGGTGGCGCATGACCAGGCCGCGCGGCTGGCGGAGATGGAAGCGTGAGAGCGCAGGACGCATTGCGACTGGCGGTTCCGCGGCTTCAGGAAGCCGGGATCGAGGACGGCGCGCGCGATGCGCGGGTTCTGCTGGCGCATGCGCTGGGGATCGGCCACGACCGCCTGACGCTGAAGCTGCAGGACGAGATGACCTCCCCGCAGGAGGCCCTGTATGACGAGGCGCTGACGGCACGCATGGCCCGGCAGCCGGTGGCGCAGATCATCGGGCGGCGGCTGTTCTGGGGCCTGTCGTTCCGGGTGACGCGCGACACGCTGGACCCGCGGCCCGAGACCGAGACGCTGGTCGCAGAGGCGCTGAAGGAGCCGTTCCTGAAGGTTCTGGACCTTGGCACCGGAACGGGCTGCATCCTCTTGTCCTGCCTCAAGGACATGCCGATGGCGCGGGGGCTTGGCACCGATATCTCGGATGCGGCGTTGCAGGTGGCGATCGGGAATACCCGCGACCTGGGGCTGGAGGCGCGGGCGCGGTTCCGCAAGTCCGACTGGCTCGACAAGGTGACGGGCGCCTATGACCTGATCGTCTCGAACCCGCCCTATATCGCCACAGAGGAGATGCCGCAGCTGGCGCCCGAAGTGCGCGACTGGGAGCCGCATCAGGCGCTCACCCCCGGCGGCGACGGGCTGGACGCCTACCGCGCCATCGCGCGGGGCGCCCCGGCCAGGTTGCTGCCCGGCGGGCGGCTTCTGGTGGAAATCGGGCCGACGCAAGGGGTGGCGGTCAGTGTGTTGTTCCGGTCGGCGGGGCTGGAGGACATCCGCGTCCTGCCCGACATGGACGGCCGTGACCGTGTGGTGGCGGCCAGAAAGCCCGGCGGCGACAGTTGCGGTTGTGCCTGACCTCCGCCTATTCCACCGCAAATGCGCAAATATCCCTTGTCACATGGGCTTCCCTGTGATTAGTGACCCCTGTCGGGCGCGGGTTCCACCTGCCCCTGACGCATTGTCCAAGCCCTGCTGACCCGGATTTTGCTGCCCATGAGGGGCGGCGGTTGCAGGCCAAAGCCATCATAAGGACCAGATGCGCTCCTCCAAGAAACGCTCGCGTTCCAACCAGAACCGCCCGCGCACCCTCGGCAATATCGTCAACCGCGTCTTCGATTCCTCGGGTCCCGAGGGCAAGGTGCGTGGCACGCCGCAGCAGATCATCGAGAAATACCAGATGCTGGCGCGCGATGCGCAGCTGTCGAACGACCGCGTGGCGGCCGAGAACTTCCTGCAGCACGCCGAGCATTACACCCGGATGCTCGCCGAGGCGATGAAGGAAATGGCGGCCGAACAGGAAGCGCGGCAGCAGCAGTACCAGCAGAACGGCGGCCAGAACGGCCAGAACGGGCAGAACAACGGCCAGCAGGGCCAGCCCCGCGGCGATCGCCAGGGCGAGGGCGAGGGCCGGCGCGACCGCAACGACCGGGACAATCGTGACAATCGTGACAACCGCGACAACCGGGGCGAGCGTCAGGACCGGGGCGAGCGTCGGCAGGAGTTCAACCGCGACTACCGCGAGGAGCGCAGTTTCCCCGCCGAAGAACAGCCGATGGCGACCGATGTGATCGAACTGGATGCGGGCGACGACACCGGCCTGATCGAGACTCCGGAATCGGCGCCGCGCGCCCGCGTCGAGGTCGAACCCGTGGCGGAACCTGCGGTCGAGGCCCCGCCGAAGGAAGAGCGCGCCCCGAAGCGTCCGCGCGGGCCGCGCAAACCCAAGGGCGAGGGCAAGCCGGATGGCGAGCCGCCGCAGGAAGCCGCCGAATAGGCCGGAAACGTCAGCAAGGGCCGCCACGCAGGCGGCCTTTTCGTTTGGGTCAGGTCGCGCCGGGGTGCGGGTGCTGCGCCACCAGCTTTCCGATCATCCGAAGCCCGTTGTTCACGGCAACAAGGTCGCGTCGGCGCATCCAGTCGAGCCAGAGCCCGTCCAGCGTCGCCATGATCAGGTCGGTCAGGGCCCGGAGCGTATCGGGTGCGACAAGGGGCGCAAGCAGGGCCTCCAGCCGGGCGCGGTAATGGGTGTAAAGCTGCAACTCGGTTTCGGCCACGGCGGGATGCGCGGCGGCGGCTGACCAGAGGTCGATGCGCGTGCGGATATGCGCGGGGGTCAGGAAGTCGTCCGAGAATCCCGCCCGCAGGAATGCGGCCAGCCTGTCCTTCGGCGTCGCGGCAGACAGGCTGGCGTCCGAGGCCGCGCGAAGCCGGGTGGAGAGCAGACGATAAGCCTCGGCCAGGACCTCGTCCATCCCGGTGAAGTTGTAGGTGATATGGCCAAGCGACAGCCCCGCCTCGGTCGCGACCCTGCGCGCGGTCAGGCCCGCATGCCCCTCGCGCCCAAGGACGCGCAGCGCGGCCTCGGCAATTTCGATGCGCCGGTCGGTCCGGGTCTGGCTGCGGGGCGGGGCTTCGGTCATGGTCCTGGCATAGCCGGTTCACGGGGCGCTTGACAGGCTACTCCGGTTTGTACAAACGTACAAGCCAACGGAGGGCCGCATGGACATCTCGCATTTCCTGAACTCGCATCTTCTGGACCCCTCGGTCGGAGGCAAGCGGCTTTGGGCCGACATGCTGGAACAGGCGGTTCATGCAGAATCCTGCGGGTTCCGCGGCGTTTCGGTGCCGGAGCATCACCTCCTGAACATCCTTCTGGTGCTCTCGCCGCTGCAATTCGCCGTGGCCATCGCGGCGCGGACCTCGCGGGTCGAGATTGCGACGGCGATCTGCCAGCTGCCGATCCGCGACATGCGGGTCTTTGCGGGCGAGGTGGTGCAGGCGCAGGCCCTGTGCGGCGGGCGGCTGGTGCTGGGGGTGGGCAAGGGCGCCTTCGGCTTCGAGACGGGGCGGATCGGGGTGCCGATGGAGGAGACGAAGCCCCGGTTCGAGGAAAGCCTTGCCGTGCTGGAGGCGCTTCTGACGCGGGAAGAGGTCAGCTGGCATGGCGACTGGTACAGGTTCGACGCGCTGACGGCGATGCCGCGACCCGAGGATCCGATCCCCTTGGCGTTGGCGATCATGGCCCCGCCGGGGATCGAGGCGGCGGCGGCGAAGGGCTATCACATCCAGACGACGCCGCTGTCAGCGAGCCACGGCGTGCTGGAGGGGCAGGTGGCGGCCTTCCACCGGGGCGTCGCGGCCTCCGGCAAGACCGGGCAGCGGCTGTCGCTGCAACGGGGGATCTTCGTGTCGGACCATGCGGCGGAAGTGGAGGATATGCTGGCAAAGGCTTACAGATACTACGAAAGCTTCGACAATGTCTTCGGCGGGCCGGGGATCGTGGAGCACGGGATCATCAAGCCGCTTCCCCGGAAGCAAAGCATGGAGGACTTCCGCCGCAACATCCTGATCTGCGGGCGGGAGGAAATGATCGACCGGCTGTCGGCCTATGCGGAACTGGGGATCGACGAGGTCATCGTGTCGTCGAACTTCGGGCAGGCGCAGGGGGCGGTGCTGGACATGATGGGCAGGCTGGCGGAAGACGTCATGCCCAAGGTGGCGCCGACGGCCCGGCAGGCCGCGTAAGGGGGAAAAGATGCCAATCATCCGGATCGAGATGTTCGAAGGCCGCACGGTGGAGCAGAAGCGCGCCTGTGCCGAGGCGGTGACGAAGGCCTGGTGTGATACCTGCGGGGGCACGCCGCAGGCGGTGACGGTGGTCTTCACCGATGTGGCCAAGCATGACTGGGCGACGGCCGGGCGGCTGGCCAGCGATCCGAAGGAATAGCGCTTGGCCCTCGACTGCGCCTACACCGTTGAAGGGCAGGGTGATGCCCTGTTCCTGATCCATGGCATTGGCGCCCGGCGCGCGACCTTTGCGAAGCTGGTGCCGGACCTGAAGGACCGCTTCACCTGCATCAGCTATGACCTGCGCGGCCATGGCGAAAGCCCGGTGCCGGACGGGCGTTTCGGGCTGGACGATCTGGTGGACGACCTTGAGGCGCTGCGGGCGAAGCTGGGGATCGACCGCGCGCATTTTGCCGGGCATTCGCTGGGCGGCATGATCGGCCCGGCCTATGCCCGGCGCCATCCCGACCGGGTGCTGTCGCTGGGCCTGTGGTCGACGGCGGCCTTCCGGACCGAGGACGACAGCGCCAAGGTCAGGGGTGTGGTCGCGGCGATGCGGGAAAAGGGGATCGGGCAGGTGCTGGACACGCTGACCGCGCGCTGGTTCACCGATGCCTTCGTGACGGCCCATCCCGAGGTGATCGAGTGGCGCAAGCGGCAGGTGATGGACACGCCTCCGGACGTGTTCCTCAACGTCTTCGACATCTATGCCGAGACGGAAATGGGACCCTGGCTGCACGAGGTCACGGCGCCCGCGCAGATCATCACCGGCGAGAACGACGGCGGCTGCAATCCGCGGCTCAACCGGCTGATCCAGGCAGCACTTCCGGGGTCGGAGCTGGTGATCCTGCCGGAGCTGAAGCACGCGATCTTCATCGAGGCCACGGACCAGGTCGCCCCGCACATCCGCCGCTTCCTCATGGCGCAGTCCGGGCGCTGACGGCTTGCCTGCGCTCCGGTCAGGCGGCAGGGTGGCCGGGCAAAGTGGGAGGCGGCAATGCAGGCGGCGGGCGGGGTCTTTTCCATCGGCGAATGCATGGTCGAGTTCTTCGACCGGGGCGATGGCTGCTGGCAGCGCGGCTTTGCCGGGGACACGCTGAACGTGGCCTGGACCCTGCGCGCGCTTCTGCCCGCCGAGGTTCCGGTCGGCTATGTGAGCCGAGTCGGGCGAGATGCCGTTTCGGACGCGATGGTCGATTTCATCGCTGCTGCGGGGATCGGGACAGAGGGCATCAGCCGCGATCCCGAGCGAACGGTCGGGCTCTACACCATCGCGACGGATGCGGGGGGCGAGCGGAGTTTCACCTACTGGCGGCAGGCATCGGCTGCGCGTCGACTGGCCGGGGATGGTCCGGCGTTGGCCGACCGGCTGCGCGGTGCGCGGCTGGTCTATTTCTCCGGCATCACGGCGGCCATCGTCGGCCCGGAGGGTCGCGCGGCCCTGTTGGCGGCGCTGGCCGAGGCGAGGGAGGCAGGCGCCCTTCTGGCATATGACCCGAACTACCGGCCGCGCCTTTGGGAGGATGCGGGAGCGATGCGGAGCTTTGCCCGGCAGATCGCGGGGCTTGCCGATATCCTTCTGCCAACCTTCGAGGACGAGGCAGCGGCCTTCGGCGATGCGGACCCGCAGGCCGCGGCAGGGCGGCTCGCGGGCTGGGGCTGTGGCGAAGTCGTGGTCAAGGATGGCGCGCGGGAGACGCTGCTGTTCCAGAATGGCGAACCCAGCCGCCACCTGCCGCCGCAGGGTCTGCGCCCGGTGGATACGACCGGGGCGGGGGACAGTTTCAACGGGGGGTATCTCGCCGCACGCCTGATGGGGCTTGCACCCGCCGCCGCCGTGCCCCTGGCGCAGGCCGTTGCCGCGCGCGTGGTGATGGAGCGTGGCGCGCTGATACCGCCCGACACCTTGCGCCGGGCGGCAGGCTTGCCGGTCAGGGCAGGGTAAGCGCCATTTCGGTGCGTTCGCCCGCCTTGACGGTCAGGGGCGTCTCGGACTGCTTTTCGTCCTTGCTGGCTTTCACCACATAGTCGCCCGCGGGCAGCGTGGTCTGCCACGCGGGCCCGTAGCCATAGCCAAAGGACGCCCGGTCGCCGTTGATGTCGGGCTTGGCCGCCAGCACCTCGATGAACTCGTCCGCTTGCGTGGTGAAGGCCGCGACGCCTGCATTCAGGGGGGCAGTGATCTCGGTCCGCTCGCCGACCTTGACGGTGAAGGGGACCTCGGCCTTGGCCGCCCCGAGCGTCACGACGGCGACATAATCGCCCGCCGGAAGGTCGAAGCTGGCGCCCGCGCCGTAGGTATAGCCCAGCGACTTGCGGTTGCCGTCGATGTCCTTGGCCGCGCCGAATATCTCGACGAAATGATCGCCGCCCTCGACCTTCACCCCCTCGGCATAGGCGGCGTCCACCACCGCAAGGCCGGTGCCGATGATCACGTCCTTGTCGATCTGCTTGCCCGCCTCGAAGGTGAGCGTTTCGTCGACTTTCGCGGCGCCGAGGCTGGCGAGGAAGCTGTATTCGCCCGCCGGAAAGACGTGCAGCGCCTGGCCATAGCCGGATTCGGACACGTCTTCCGGACCGCGCACTTCCCAGAAGGCATCGGAGGCGATATCGCCGCCCGCGAAGGCGTAGAGCTTCAGGTTCAGCACCCCGGCATTCAGGTTCGCGACCGGCTGGGCCAGCGCATCGGCGGTGATCGTCACCTCCTGCTCGGCCTTGGCGTCGTTCAACTCGGTGAACATCCGGTAGGTGCCGGGCGGCACAAGTTCGGTCTGGCGGCCGTAGACCGTGATCGTCTCCTCGGAGAGGGCACCGTCGGGCAGGACAAGGCGCAGGGTGACATAGGCATCATCGACGATCTTATCGGCGGGTTCGGACTGCCCCTCGGCCAGGACGATGACCGGATCGAAGTTCTTGTCCAGCACCATCGGGGTCGGCTCGGGCTCGGGCACAGGCTCCGGTTCCACCACGGCAACCGTGGTCTTCAGCGCCTCGACCAGGCCGCCTGCATCCTTGGCCTGGATGTATTTCCCGCCGGTATTCTCGGCCAGGCAGGCCACGGCCTTGCCTTCCTCCTCGGTCAGGCCGAAGCCCACGACATGCGCGGTAAAATCGACGCCCGAGGCTTCGAGTTCGGTGCCGAGCGCGCAGGGATCGGCCTCGCAGGTCTCGATCCCGTCGGTGATCAGGATGACGGTGGCCTTCTCCTCGGTCGATTTCAACTCCGACGCCGCGCGGCGGACGGCTTCGGTCAGCGGCGTCTTGCCCAGGAATTTCATCGCATTGGCGGCGTCGGTGATCGCCTGCGCGGTGCCGGGGGCGGGGGGCACCACCAGTTCGATATCGTCGCAACTGCCCTTTTCGCGGTGGCCATAGGCCATGAGGCCGATCTCGGCCGCCGGGTCGAGGCCGGAGAGCACCGATCCCAGCGCCTCGCGGGCGATTTCAAGCTTGGGGCGACCGTCGATCTGGCCCCACATCGAGCCTGAGGCATCCAGCACGATGATCGACTTGCCCTCGGCCAGAACCGGGGCCGCAAGACCGGCCTGAACCAGAAGGGCGGCAATGAAGGTGTTGAGAATGCGCATCACCGGGCTCTCCAATGCAACAACTATCGGGCGAGCCTAGGGCAGCCGCTCCGGCCCGGTCAACCGCCGCCACGAAAAAGGTCTTCGGGACATGCCCGAAGACCTTGCCAACCCAGGGAACGGTTCTGGGGACCTTGTACCGGCCCCCGGGGCGGCTCTGGCACGAAGCGCCGGGGGCTCAATCCCCACGGCGCCCCGACCTTCCGTCGGCGAAAGGGATCACATCGCCGGCAGAAGCACCGTGTCGATCACATGGATCACGCCGTTCGACTGCTTGACGTCGGCGATGGTCACGTTCGCCACGTTGCCCTGGCCGTCCTTGATCATGATCTTGCCGTCTTTCTCCATCGCGGTGAACTCGCAACCACCGACCGTCTTGATGGTGTGTTCGCCGCCGTCATCCATGACCATCTTGCCGACATCGGCCGCCATCGCGTTGGCGGCGACGACGTGACAGGTCAGGATCTTGACCAGCTGGTCCTTGTTTTCCGGCTTCAGCAGGGTTTCCACCGTGCCCGCGGGCAGCTTGGCGAAGGCTTCGTTCGTCGGCGCGAAGACGGTGAAGGGGCCCGGGCCCGACAGCGTTTCCACCAGTCCGGCCGCCTGCACCGCGGCGACGAGCGTGGTGTGATCGGCCGAATTCACCGCGTTCTCGACGATGTTCTTGTCTTCGTACATCGCCGCACCGCCGACCATCGGGTTTTCCGCCAGCGCCATGCCGGTGGTCAGGGCCAGGATCGCAACGCCAAGTTTCAGGGATTTCATCGGGTGTTTCCTCCGGGTTCTGGGCGGGGTCATTCCCGCCTCATGCCCTAAGGAACGGAGCCGTTCTGGCAAAGTTTCAGACCGACCTTGTGCTCACGCTCTCGTGATCAGGCCGCATCTCCCACGTTGGCCTTCAGGATCACCGGGCCGGTCGGAATGCCACCGGGTGCACCGCCCTCGGGCTCGACGGTGACGGCGAGGACGTAGGTCTCGGGCGGGTCCGGAAGGGTGATGACCAGCGGCTTGTCTTCCAGCAGGCCCAGCGAGACCGGCGCGGAATCGGGCTCGATGATCCAAAGCTCGTGAACCTGTCCCGCGACGGCCGGAACACCTGCGACACGGGTGATCTGCATCGTGTCGCCAAAATGCGTCACCGCGTAGACAAGCCGGTTGTCCTCGGTTGCAAGCCGCGCGATCGGTTCCTGGTGCGGCGGGGCGAGGGTGGCGATGGAGGCCAGCGCCAGGACGGCGGCGACCGTCGCGCCCGAGAACCAGCCGAAGAGCCCGGAGCGCCGCTTCGGCAAGGGTGCCCGGGGAAAGAGTCGCGCCTCGATCCGGGGCAAGAGGTCGGGGACGGGAGCCGCTTCGAACCCGTCGTTCAGCCCCGCCATGCGGTGCTCCCAGCCTGACACCAGATCGGCGAAGGCGGCGTCGCGTTTCAGGCGTGCCTCGACCTCGGCCCGTTCTGAAAGGCTCAGGACGCCCAGCACATATTCGGCGGCCAGGGCGTCATCTGCCTCGTGGGGGGTGAGCGGGGCGTCGGTCATGCGTCCAGACACTCCTTCAGCTTCAGGAGGCTGCGGCGAAGCCAGGTGCGCATGGTGTTCAGGGGTACGGCATGGCGCGCGGCAAGTTCGACATAGGAATAGCCGTTGAGATAGGCCCCCTTCACCGCGTCGGCGCGGTCGGGCTCCAAAGTCCCGAAGCAATCGGCCATCCGCCGCGCCTCGCCCTGCGCCACGAGCCGGGTCTCGGCGCGGGGCGCGCTGTCCTGCACCGCGTCGAGCCCGTCGTCGGACTGCGCCTCGGGCCGGGCGCGCAGGCGGTCGATGGCGAGGTTGCGGGCGATGGCGATGAGCCAGGTCATGCCGCGACCCTTCGCCGGATCGTAGCGACCGGCGCGCAGCCATACCCTGGTGTAGACCTCCTGCAAGGCATCCTCCGCCTCGGTGCGTTCCCTTAGCATACGCA
>ERZ724516.2018-NODE-2018-length-11557-cov-3.911928_pt1 | contig 11557 bp, 10 predicted proteins | sample MGYA00376049_ERZ724516 | MGnify/ENA primary metagenome ERZ724516 (study PRJEB28724, sample SAMN07190886) | activated sludge metagenome | isolation source: activated sludge of sewage treatment plant in Hong Hong | place: USA: Christiansburg, Virginia | collected... | reverse complement strand
AAAAATGCCACAAATAACAATATCGCAGTAAACAAACAAAACAAACCTAAACCTGTTTTAACGGTTTCACTATCAATAAAAGGCTCTATAGCATTATCCTCTACAACCTCGTTGATTATTTCTTTTTTAGGACGCTTTGCTTTAGGTTTTTCTACATCTTCTGCCATAACCTCCAAAGATACCAAATGTCGTTTGCAGAACTAAGTTACAAATAATAACAAGTGGTGATAACTTGAATTAAAAATTACGAATTACGAATTGTGAATTGTGAATTGTGAATAATTATTTTTTAATTTTTTTTCAAATAATCTCTCAATACATATTGGAGAATTCCACCATTTTTATAATATTCGATTTCAATAGCCGAATCTAATCTGGCATGAGTTTTAAAGTTGGTTTCCTTACCAGATGGATGTATCGCTTTCACCTCTAAGGTTTTATGTGGAGTCAAATTATCTGCTAATCCAAAAATGGTAAATATCTCTGTACCATCCAATCCTAAAGTAGCAGCATTTTCTCCTTCCATAAATACTAATGGAGCAACCCCCATTCCTACTAAATTACTTCGATGAATACGTTCAAAACTTTCTGCAATTACGGCTCTAATGCCTAATAATACTGTTCCTTTAGCTGCCCAATCGCGGGAGGAACCGGAACCGTATTCCTTGCCAGCTAATACAATCAAAGGGGTATTGTCTTTTTGGTATGCCATTGCTGTTTCAAATACTGTTTTTACTTCATTGGTGGGGAAGTAGCGGCTATATCCGCCTTCTTTATCGGTGATTTTATTTTTGATACGAACATTTGCAAAAGTTCCACGCATCATCACTTCGTGATTTCCTCTGCGAGAACCATATGAATTGAACGCTGCATTTTGAACACCTTTAGCTACTAAATATTGACCTGCTGCACTGTCTTCTTTGAAAGAACCTGCCGGAGAAATATGGTCTGTTGTAACGGAATCTCCTAAATACAATAAAACACGGGCATTATTTATATCTGTAACAGCATCGGGAGTATCTTTTAAATTTTCAAAAAATGGTGCTTCCTTGATATAAGTTGAATTTTTGCCCCACTCGAAATTTTCACTCAATTTTACTTCCAATTCTTTCCAATCTGTTGAGCCGTCAAAAATTACATCATATACTTCTTTAAAATCTTCTTGTTTTACACATTCATTCATTGTTTGTTGAATCTCCTCTCTGCTTGGCCAAATATCTTTTAAATAAACAGGATTTCCATTCGGGTCGTAGCCTAATGAATCATTTATCAAATCAATGTCCACCCGACCAACTAATGCATACGCCACTACCAACATTGGCGACATTAAGAAATTCATTTTTGTTTGTGGGTGCACCCGTGCTTCAAAATTTCTATTGCCTGATAACACGGAAGCCACTACCAATTCTCCTTTATCTACGGCTTCTGCAATATGATTAGGTAGTGGTCCTGAGTTTCCGATACAAGATGTACAACCATACCCTACCGTATGAAATCGCAACGCATCTAAATCCACATTTAACCCTGAACGTTCTAAATATTTTGTAACTACTTTAGAGCCGGGTGCTAAAGATGTTTTTACCCATGTTTTAGTACGCAATCCTCTTTCAATCGCATTTCGTGCCAGCAATCCAGCGCCTACCATTACCGCCGGATTAGAAGTATTGGTACAGCTTGTAATGGCTGCTATGGCAATACATCCATCGCTTAAAATATATTCTTGATGGTTGTGAATAATTCTTACTGCGTGTAGAGAATCCTTCACTACTTCTGCGGGAATAGTACTGCCTTCTTTGGGTACTTTTCCAAAAGTAAATTCTGTTCCGGAGCCTCCTTCTGCTAACCATGCTGCTTCTTTACGCTCATTTACCTGCATATACGTTCGTTGGTATTCATCTTGTAATAATGCAGCAAATTTATTTTTCAAATCTTTGACAAAAATTTTGTCTTGTGGTCGTTTTGGACCAGAAACAGTTGGCTCTAAAGTAGCTAAATCAAACTCCACTACGGAAGAATAAGTAATTTCTTCTTTCCCTGTTCTCCATAATAAATTTTCTTTGCAATAGGTTTCTACCATTTTTATTTGCTCTTCCGAACGACTGGTAGCACGCATATATTCTAAGGTGCGGTTATCGACTGGAAAATAAGTAACTGTACAACCAAATTCTGGCGACATATTGGAAATAGTTGCTCTATCCGTTACAGATAAATTATCTAATCCATCTCCGAATACTTCTACAAATTTACCTACTACACCTTTATCTCTCAACACTCTTGTAATAGATAATACCAAATCCGTGGCTGTACATTCATTGGGTATTTTACCGGTTAATTTTAATCCTATTACTTCAGGACAAGTGAAGAAAATTGGTTGCCCCAGCATGGCTGCTTCTGCTTCGATACCACCTACGCCCCACGCTATTACGCCGATTCCGTTTACCATCGGTGTATGTGAATCTGTTCCAACTAAAGTATCTGGGAAAAGCCAACCATCACGAGAGGTAATGCCTTTTGCCAAATATTCTAAGTTCACTTGATGGCAAATTCCCATTCCGGGAGGCACTACTGTAAAATTAGTTAATCCCTTTTGTGCCCATTTCAATAATTCATATCTTTCTTTATTTCTTTCAAATTCTAATTCCACGTTTTTATCATACGCATAATTGGTTCCAAAATAATCTACTTGTACGGAATGGTCAATCACTAAATCGACTGGAATGGCAGGATTTATTTTTTCTCCATTTTTTCCGTGTCTTACAAATTCGGCTCTCAAGGAAGCCATATCTACTACCGCAGGAACACCCGTAAAATCTTGCATTAAAATACGTGCCGGCATAAACGGAATGTCTTTATCTGCTGGATTGGGCGACCAATTCACCAAAGTCTGAACATGCTCCTCCGTTATACTAAATCCATTGAAATTTCTCAGGACATTTTCCAGCAATATTCTAATACTAAATGGTAAATGTTCTATATTTCCTTCGCTTAGGTTCTTTAAAGAACTGTATTGGTAGGTTTTATTATCAATACTAATGTTTTGAACTGATTTTGCTTTTTCGTAACTCATTTTAATAATTTATTGAGGTTATATAAATAAGATAAGTTTTGATTTAATTTTAGACAAAATGAATATTGCTACAAAAAATAAATACTTTTATATTTCATTTAATTACAATTTAGATAAAATATTTACATTTTTACCACTCTATTTCAATGATACTATTTTAACAAAAACAGTTTTATTTTGTTTGTAAAATAAAAACGATTTAAAAAATTATTCTTCTAAAATAAAAAACATGACAGAGCAAACATCTAATCATCATACACCAAAATCTACTTATGATATTGCGTTAATAGGTGGTGGAATTATGAGTGCTACTTTAGCAACACTACTACAGGAATTTGATTCTACTTTAAAAATTGTCATTTTTGAACGCTTAGGCAGGTTTGCCAAAGAAAGTTCTGCGGCATGGAATAATGCTGGCACTGGACATTCGGGTTTTTGTGAATTAAACTATACTACAGAAAAACCAGACGGCACAATGGACATTTCCAAATCGGCAAAAATATGTGAGGAGTTTGAAGTTTCTAAGCAACTTTGGTCTTATTTAATTAATAAAGGATACATAGACAAACCAAGAGAATTTATCAATTCATGTCCACACATGAGTTTAGTTTTTGGCGAAAAGGATGTTGATTTTTTGAAGAAGCGATATGAAGCGATGAAACAATCGCGTCTATTTGACCGAATGGAATTTACACAAGACTTTGACCAACTTAATAATTGGATTCCATTAGTTATGAAAGATAGAAAGAAGGAAGAAGTTTTAGCCGCTACTAAAATGGATTTAGGAACAGATGTAAACTTTGGTACGTTAACTAGAAAATTAGGTAGATTTTTATACGACAAAACCGATGTTGGTATATTTTTATTTCACGAAGTGGAAGATATTGACCCGCGGGAAGATGGGAAATGGACTTTGAAAGTTAAGGATCGTGTACACAAACAGAAATATGACATTACGGCTGATTTTGTATTTATTGGTGCTGGTGGTTATGCGCTTCCTTTATTGGAAAGTTCAGATATTGTAGAAAGTGAAGGGTATGGCGGATTTCCTGTTTCCGGCGAATGGTTGGTGACTCATAACCAAGAATTAGTAGAAAAGCATCATGCAAAAGTTTATACCAATGCTGCCTTAAATGCGCCACCTATGTCGGTTCCGCATTTAGATTTACGAATTATTGATGGTGAAAAAGCCTTATTATTTGGGCCATTTGCTGGGTTTTCTACTAAGTTTTTAAAAGATGGAAGTTATCTTGATTTGCCAGAAAGTGCAAATTTAAAAAACATAAAACCTTTGTTTGGTGCATGGTGGCATAATATTTCACTTACTAAATATTTAATAGAACAAGTAACTATGACAAAATCACAACGAATAGAACATTTACGTGATTTTATAAAAGATGCCAAAGCGGAAGATTGGGAATTAAAAGTAGCCGGACAACGCGTTCAAATTATCAAAAGAGATGCCGCTGAAGGTGGAAAATTAGAATTTGGAACAGAAGTCGTCATCAATAAAGCAGGAACGATTGCTTCTCTTTTGGGTGCATCGCCGGGAGCTTCTACAGCAGCACATGCAATGATTGAAGTATTAGAAAAATGTTTTGGTGAAAAATTAAATGGCGTTTGGAAAGAAAAATTAGTAGAAATGATTCCAAGTTATGGTCAAAATTTAGCCGAACATCCGGAAATAATAGATAAAATTAGAAATTATACCAAAAAGAAATTAGAGTTGGAATACTAAGTAAAAATTATTCTTCCCCTAAATCATTTTTTTTTTTTTTTTCTGTTTTAATTTCTTTCAATGGTTGATTTGGTGTGAATGTATTTTCTTCCGATTTAGTTTCTTCCATTATTTCATTAGATTTCATTTGAGAAATTATTTGTTCATCTATTTCAATTTTTACTGGCTCATTTGCTTGTTGCGCACGAATTTCTTTCGGGATATAATCATCTTTATGTCTATACCGTAAATACCTCTCCTTGCGTTCCTGTCTGCGTTCCTGTCTGCGTTCTTGCCTATTTTCTTGTTTTTCTATTCGAGCTATTTTGCGTTGTTCTACTTTTTCTGCTATTTCTATTTTCCATTTTGCCTCTTTTTCTAAGCGAGCCATCCGTTCTTCTTCTGTTTCCTCTTTTAGGATTTTTATTTTGGATGGAAGAATTTCAAAATCATCGTTTACTGGAATTTCAAATACCCACCAAAGAAATTTTATTTGAGCCGTTCCTATGCTTTTCATTTTTATAGGATGCGATAAAAAAGTAGAAATAGCTTGAAACAAGGAAGTGATGATACTTATTTCTGAAATAGAAGTGAGCACAGCATTATTTTTTCCTTTTATTTTGATGGGGTTTGAATATGTCAAACGCCCCACTTTTATATTATCTCGATTAAATAAATCTGTATTAATGGAAAGTAGTTTTATGGATAAAAAAAAGGAATTATGAATTCGAATATCAGTTTCTGTTTTTACAGAAGTTATTCCAATTTCTTTGGTACGCACCTCCACAATATCTATCATCTTATGTGTTGTAGCCTTTTGTACAACAAATTGTTTTATTTTATTTACAATGAATTCAAACATCTTTTATTGTTTACACAAAATCACCTAAGTTCAAGTAAAAAATTATTCAAAAAAAAAACGCAGGTTCATAAGCCGAATTCTGTTTCTACTTTATCATTTATCTGGGACAATCATCGCTGATTACCTCTATCCATCTACCCTCCAACATTAGGCGAGCCACCCTATATGAACGTTGGTTTACATGATGTTTCAGCGTTTGAGGTTTGCCTGAAGAATGTATTACTACAAACTTATTTTTCACCTTAGACGTATTGCTACGAATGATATTTTCTGTGGCACTTTCTCCCTTTTTGATTCAACAAAATGGAACAGCCGTTAACTGTCAAACTACTCTATGCTGTTCGGACTTTCCTTACTAATTACTTAGCACGATAAAGCGACCTGCGTTGTAAAATTAAGAATTATGAGTAAGATTTAAGAATTATTTTTTTGAATCTATCTCTTGTGGTATTGTCAACTGATTTTATATTTTTTTATTGCTCGTTAATTTCTTCTACTTTTTCTAAAATGAGATAAGTAGTATCGTATTCATTTTTCGCATCTTTTGGAATAAACTCTCGGTGTTTTACTAACCAATGTTCGTCTTCGTATTCAAAGTAAACATCGCCTTCTATTTCGCTGTGTACTATTGTTAGATGAATAACATCCGTAACTGGCAAAATTTGAGCAAAAATTTCTCCTCCTCCAATTACAAAAATTTCTTCTTGTTTTTGTTGGATTGCATAATTAATTGCGTCTATAATATTAGGAAATACAAGACAATTTTCTACATCACAAGTAAAATTGCGGGAAACAATTAATGAAGTTCTATTGGGTAATGGTTTTCCAATGGATTCAAATGTTTTTCTTCCCATGAGCATAAAATGTCCGGTCGTAATGTGTTTAAATCTTTTTAAATCTTCAGACAATCGCCAAGCCAATTGGTTGTCTTTCCCAATTACACCATTTTCAGCAACTGCTACTACGATAGAAATTTTCATGTTGTTAGTCCATAGCCGACAGTCCACAGCCGACAATTTATTTTATTATAATTATAAATAATGAACAGTGGACTGCCCATCAAACACCTATACAGCTACGTCCCCTTTTATATGCGGATGGCTTTGATAATTTATCAATTCAAAATCTTCATATTTAAAATCAAAAATAGAAGATACATTTGGATTAATATGCATTTTTGGCAATTCATACGGAGTCCTACTTAATTGTAATTGCACCTGATCTATATGATTGCTATAAATATGAGCATCTCCAAAAGTATGTACAAAATCACCTAATTCAAAACTACAAACTTGTGCGATCATCATGGTAAACAGCGCATAAGATGCAATATTAAACGGCACGCCAAGAAATGCATCAGCACTGCGTTGGTATAGCTGGCAAGATAATTTATTGTCTATCACATAAAACTGAAATAGCGTATGGCAAGGTGGCAAAGTCATTTGTTCAATGTCTGCTACATTCCATGCCGAAATAATATGCCGTCGAGAATCAGGATTGTGTTTTAAATTGTGTATTAAAATAGCTAATTGGTCAATCTCGCCACCTTTGCCATCCGGCCAGTGCCGCCATTGATGACCGTACACCGGTCCCAGTTCTCCATATAGTTTTGCAAATTCATCCTCTTGAGCAATTTTTTCGGCAAATGCTTTCATTGTTTCACCTTTAAAATCGCTGCTTTTTTGATATTTTGCATAAGGCCAGTCGTTCCAAATATTGCAACCGTTTTTGCATAAATATTGAATATTAGTATCGCCAGCTATGAACCATAACAGTTCATGAATAATAGATTTTATATGTGATTTTTTGGTTGTTACCAATGGAAATCCATTGTTCAAATCAAATCGCATTTGATAGCCAAAAACACTCTTGGTACCAGTGCCGGTACGGTCATTTTTTTGAGTGCCGTTTTCTAAAATATGTTGCAAAAATTGTTGGTACTGTTGCATGACATAAAAATAGTGGATTGCAATAAATTTTTCATGGCAAATTACTGACAATTTATAGAGTGTTGATATTTGTATAGTTGGCAGTCCACGGTGGACAATCCACGGTGAACTGCTGAAAATATTTTCTTTTATCTTTAATCTTTTCTCCTTTATGTGGAAATTTAAAATTAATCTCTGCGTCTTGCCCCCATAAATAAGGAGATGTAATACAATAAAGTTACCAAAGAACCTAAAGCAGCTACCACATAAGTAGAGGCCGCCCATCCTAAGGCATTTTTAGCTTTTTGATATTCTTCACCTACTAACAATTGTGTGCTGTCTAACCATTTTAATGCACGTGCAGAGGCATCAAATTCTACAGGTAACGTAATAAAACTAAACAATGTAGTGAATGAAAATAAAACGATTCCTATTAATAACACCCATGGAATTTTGGTAAACATCAATACTGCCAAACCACCTAAAATCACCCATTGTACATATTGTGAACTTACCTGCACGACTGGTACTAATTTAGAGCGCATGGTTAGCCATGCATAAGCGGTGTTGTGTTGTACCGCATGTCCACATTCGTGAGCAGCTACTGCGGCAGCGGCAACATTGGATTGCGCATAAACCCAATCGCTTAAATTGACTGTTTTGTCCATTGGATTGTAATGGTCGGTCAAGGCGCCTGGCACGGAAATTACTTTCACGTCATAAATACCATTTTCACGCAACATTTTTTCAGCTACTTCTCTACCTGTAAGTCGGATTGGCATTTGAGAATATTCTTTAAACCGTCGTTGCATGGTGGAACTTACATACCAACTCACGCCCATAATTAAAATCGAAATCAAATAAATTCCTGTCATTTGTAGTTATAATTTAAAAGAGATAACAAAGATATGTATTATAAAGTTCCAAAAAACGCTGAAGATGGCTGTAGAAAATATTACTATGTATCGCCACGTAATTTTCGGTATCGTTTGCGGGCCTCTATGGAGAAAGTACTGTCTTTGTATTCTACTATGATTTTTTCGTAATAATTTTTAGCTTTTTCCTCTTCCTTCAAATAGAATTGATACAAATCGCCCAAATAAAATAAGGCATTATCGGCTAAAATATCATCGCCATAATTATCTACTATTTTTTGAAGATAAGAAGCTGCTTTTTCATAATGTTGTCTATCTTTTTCAATGTTGTATTTCAAAAATAAAATATCATCTTGCAAGGCTGTTTGCGGATAGTATTGCAATATAAAATTCAACGTGTCTTCGGCTTCGTCCAATTTATTTTGGTAGCGCAACAAATCGGCTTTAGCAAATTTTAATAAAGCAAAATCTGTATCATCTGTATTGAGGTTGTCTAAGATAAAAACAGATAAGTCAATAGCATCGTTGGATATATATTCTGTGGTGTTTGCCTTAATTATTTTCAATTGTGTTTGTGCCCAACCAAAATCGCCTTTGTAATAAGCTAGTTTTGCGTTTCTAAATTTTGCTTCTTCTCCCAGTGGATTACCTTTTTCATTTTTCTCTACTTGCGTGTAAAGTAATAAACTTTCCCAGGGTTGGTCATTTATGATATAATAATCGCCGAGGTATAATTTAGCCTTGCTTAATACATCTTTAGCCATTCGGTTGTTTTCAGTAATTGGTATCAATAAAGCAATGGCGGAATCTATATCGTGCATATATAATGCTTCTAACTGGGCAAGCTCTAAGGTAGCGGTGGTAACAGTATATTCATTATTAAAATTTTTGATAAAATCTTGATAAGTTTTTTTTAAAGAAAGTAATTGTTCGCGGGTATAATTGGGCGAATTAACGATTTTATCTCTTTTTACGTTAATGAGTTCTAAATTAGCTGTAACGTACGAAGAAAATTGCGGTCCTTTATCAATGATATACTGATAGCCTTTGGCGGCGGCATCGTAATCTTTTTGTATTGCAGCGGTGCGGGAGATGCGCAATACATTTTCTCCATCTTCTCTGCGCATCATATCCAATGATTTTGCTTGAAGAATGGCGCCGTCAAAATCGTTGCGTTGCATATAAAGCCAAACTAATAAATCTTGATAGGCATATTCACTTTTAGTTGCTTGTACTCGTTTTAATAATTCTTTTTCTAAGGCATCTTTTAATTTTTCTTCTGTCAATACTGCTTGCAGTCCATTTTCTATTGGTGTAAGATCATTTGCCTGAAATGGTGCTTCATTCAAATAGGCATTTATCATGCCATTCCAATCATTTTTTAAGTATAATAGTTTGGCGATATTTAAATTAAAAGCATTTTTATCTTTTAATATTTCTTTTCCTTTTTCATACGCTCTTTGTGCAAAATCCAACTGTTTGAGCTGAATAAATTTTTCTGCAATTTGCGAAATAGTGTATCTGTCGGGTTTTAGTTCTTTGATGGTTTTATTGAATTGTTTGTTGGCTTCTTCTTCTTTGTTTTGTTTTAAATATAAATCGGCCAAATCCATTAAATACAAAGGATTATTTCCGGATTGTTTGTAAATGGTTTTGATTGTTTTTTCAGCTTTATCAAAATCTTTTAATAGTATTAGTACATTAAGATAATCAGCATAATATTCGGCTGGATTTTGCTGAAATAAATCGTTGTAATATTCGGATGCTTTGGCATATTCTCCGTTTTCAAAAAACTGACGTGCCAAAAATACATCGTAATCTCCTGACTGGGCAAAAGTGGCAGTAGTAAAAAATAGAAAGAAAATAAAGTAGCTTTTTTTCACGTAATAAACTTATCAAAAATAATGCTAAAAGTGAAGTTAAATAGTCTTATGCTTTTTTTAAGAATATTGATATGGCTATCAATACCCCGACTATATTTGCGGCAATATCCAACACATCAAAGGTTCTGTTGCTTATCAGAGAGGTTCCTTGAATAAATTCTATCAATATACCTTGTGCAATACAAATAAAACTTGCTATGATAATGACTTTTTTGTTTGGATTTGGTGGAATACGAACCAATAGAAATAACAAAACAATGTATAGTTCGGCATGTACTATTTTGTCAAAATAGATTTTATCTAACCAATTTTCTTTGGGTAATTTACCACCAGGAATAAAACAGACAAAAAATATAAATGCCGACCATACAATAGCCGGCAAATAGTATTTGATATTTATTTTATTTTTCATGCGATTACTCCTTTTGCTCGCATTGTCAATTTTGTATTATCCAATAAGTGCCTGATAAGCTGCTGCGTCTAATAAATCGTCTAATTCTGCTGGATGTGCAATTTTTATTTTCACCATCCATCCTTCGCCATAAGGATCGCTATTTACAAGCTCTGGTTTATCTTTTAATGCTTCATTAAATTCGATTACTTCACCACTAATAGGCAAATACAAATCAGATACTGTTTTTACGGCTTCTACGGTTCCGAAAATAGCATTTTTATCTAAATTATCGCCTACGCAATCAATATCGACATAAATAATATCGCCTAATTCACCTTGTGCAAAAGCGGTAATACCTATAGTGCCCGTGTCACCTTCTACTTTTACCCATTCATGTTCTTTGGAATACTTTAAATCAGCAGGAATACTCATAATTATTTATTTTGTACGAAAATAAGATTTTTGTTTCAATTCAAAAAGTTATATCGCTTAATTGTTGAATATATCTTTACGGTGTTAAGGAGAAGCGGAAAGTAATACCACCGCGGTGTGATTTGGTTGGGTAGGAGGCTAATGTTGCGGGGTTTATTCTTCTGAAATCATAAAACAAGCGGACGTTCAATTTATTATTGATGATATAATCAATAGTGGCAGCCAGTGAGATACTTTTTTGTCCGCGAGTAGGCTCTGCTATATTTTGGTCAAGTCGGTAATTTACGGTTTTGTCATCGCGATAGGAGAAATCGGCTCTTAGGTTAATGTCATTATTCAAAGTGATGCGTTTTCCTTTTATTTTGAACGGTAATTTGAATTTTGCTAATTTATATCCTA
>ERZ724516.2016-NODE-2016-length-11559-cov-10.070150_pt1 | contig 11559 bp, 11 predicted proteins | sample MGYA00376049_ERZ724516 | MGnify/ENA primary metagenome ERZ724516 (study PRJEB28724, sample SAMN07190886) | activated sludge metagenome | isolation source: activated sludge of sewage treatment plant in Hong Hong | place: USA: Christiansburg, Virginia | collected... | reverse complement strand
TGGCCAAGGCCGAGGAACTGCTGCGCGTCAAGCTGGGCACCAAGGCGGGCAAGGCCGCGTCGCGCGTGACGGCTGAAGGCGTCGTGACCTGCTTTATCGACGGCACCGTCGGCGCGCTGCTCGAAGTCAATTGCGAAACCGACTTCGTGACCAAGAACGACAGCTTCCTGGCCATGGCCAACACAGCTGCCGCGTTGATTGCGAAGCACAACCCTGCGGATATCGCCGCGTTGAGCGCCTTGCCGTGCAGCCAGGACGGCTACGGCCCGACGCTGGAAGACGTGCGCAAGGGGCTGATCGGCAAGATCGGCGAAAACATGACCTTCCGCCGCTTCAAGCGGTTTGCCTCGGGCGCCAAACTCGCGAGCTACCTGCACGGCTCGCGCATCGGTGTTGTGATCGAGTTCGAAGGCGACGACACGGCTGCCAAGGATGTGGCGATGCACGTGGCCGCGATGAAGCCCGTCGCCCTGTCCAGCGCCGATGTGCCGGCCGATCTTGTTGAACGCGAGCGCTCGGTGGCGGCTGCCAAGGCGGCCGAGGCCGCCGCTGAAGCGATTGCGGCGGGCAAACCGGTGCAGTCCGACGAAATCGTGGCCAAGCGGATCGAAGGTGGTGTGCAGAAGTACCTCAAGGAAGTCAGCTTGTTCAACCAGCCGTTCGTGAAGAACGACAAGCAGACGGTCGAGCAGATGCTCAAGGCCACCGGCACCACCGTGAAGGGTTTCACCCTCTACGTCGTCGGCGAAGGCATCGAGAAACGGGTGGACGATTTTGCCGCCGAGGTGGCCGCCCAGGTGGCTGCCGCCAAAGGCGCGGCCTGATGACCGGCCGCCCGCGGGCGGCTAAACTCACCCCTACAGAAGGAGCCCACGCATGACCCTCGCCCGACCCGTCCACAAGCGCATCCTGCTCAAGCTGTCCGGCGAGGCCTTGATGGGTGACGATGCGTTCGGGATCAACCATGCCACGATCGTGCGCATGGTGGAGGAGATTGCCGAGGTGACCCGGCTGGGTGTCGAAGTGGCCGTGGTGATCGGCGGTGGGAACATTTTCCGCGGTGTCGCAGGCGGTTCAGTCGGGATGGACCGTGCCACGGCCGACTATATGGGCATGCTGGCGACGGTCATGAATTCCCTTGCGTTGGCGGACACCATGAACAAAGCCGGGTTGACGGCGCGGGTGATGTCGGCGATTGCGATCGAGCAGGTGGTGGAGCCCTATGTGCGCCCCAAGGCGCTGCAGTACCTCGAGGAAGGGAAGGTGGTCGTGTTCGCGGCGGGCACGGGCAATCCGTTCTTCACCACCGATACCGCCGCCGCCCTGCGTGGCGCCGAAATTGGCGCTGAGGTGGTGCTCAAGGCGACGAAAGTGGACGGTGTCTACACGGCCGATCCGAAAAAGGATCCGGGTGCGACACGCTATGCCAGGATCACCTTCGATGAGGCCATGAACAAGAATCTGGGCATCATGGATGCAACGGCATTTGCCCTTTGCCGGGATCAGAAGCTCCCGGTCAAGGTTTTTTCCATTTTCAAGCACGGCGCGCTCAAGCGCGTCGTGATGGGCGAGGATGAAGGCACTCTGGTTTACGTCTGAAGGGCGCCTTTCGATCGGGAGTACTGCATATGACCACAGCTGAGATCAAGAAGACCACCGAAACCAAGATGGATCAGACCATCGCGGCATTTACACACAACCTGACAAAGATCCGCACAGGCCGCGCGAACCCGGCGTTGCTGGACACGATCCATGTCGATTACTACGGATCCATGGTTCCGCTCAGTCAGGTGGCCAACCTCTCCCTGATCGATTCACGCACCATCAGTGTGCAGCCGTGGGAAAAAGGCATGGGAGCCAAGATCGAGAAAGCCATTCGCGAAAGCGAACTGGGCCTCAATCCGGCCTCCATGGGCGATCTCATCCGCGTGCCGATGCCGCCGATGAGCGAAGAGCGCCGCAAGGAAATGACCAAACTGGTGCGCCATGAGGGCGAGAATGCCAAGATCGCCATTCGCAATCTGCGCCGCGATGCCAACGAGCACATCAAGAAGCTGGTGAAGGACAAGCTCGCGTCCGAGGATGACCAGAAGCGCTCGGAGAACGACATCCAGAAAGTCACGGACCGTCATATCGTCACGATCGATCAGTTGGTCGCGGGCAAAGAGCAGGAAATCATGGCCGTCTGACGGCCTTTTCTTCCTCATGAGCGCCCCCAACGCGATACCGCATCACATCGCCATCGTCATGGATGGCAATGGCCGGTGGGCGACCCGGCGCTACCTGCCGCGGGTCGCGGGTCATCGTCAGGGCGTCGAATCTTTGCGACGTTGCGTGCGGGCCTGTTCGGATCGCGGTGTCCGCGTTCTGACGGTGTTCGCGTTTTCCTCCGAGAATTGGAATCGCCCCCCCGAGGAAGTCTCCGGCCTCATGGAACTGCTTGCCATGGCCTTGGGTCGTGAGGTGCCCCAGCTCAAGCACGACGGTGTGCGCATTCATATCGTAGGTGACCGCTCGGCCTTGTCTGAAAAAATGCGGCTGGGCCTGACGCAGGCCGAAGCCACAACGGCGCAAAACACGCGCCTGATCCTCAACGTCTGTTTCAATTACGGGGGACGTTGGGATATCGCACAAGCGGCCGCAAAGCTGGCCACCCAGGGCGAAGCCATTACCGAGGCCAGTCTGGATCGCGCCATGGCTCTGGCACATGTGCCGGATCCAGACCTGCTGATTCGCACCGGCGGGGAGCGACGCATCAGCAATTTCCTGCTGTGGCAGGCCGCCTATTCCGAGCTCTATTTCAGCGATCGCCTCTGGCCCGATTTTGACGAGATCGCCCTGGATGAAGCGATTGCCGACTACGGCCGACGGGAACGCCGATTCGGCCTGACCTCCGGGCAGATCGCATCGTCGGGCTCGGACCGGATTGCCGCCTGAAAGGCGACATGCTCAAACAGCGCATCATCACCGCCCTGGTCTTGCTGGCCATCCTGCTGCCGGCCTTGTTTGCTTCGACACCGGAACCGTTCGCTGCTGTCGCTTTGGTACTGATCGCCGCCGGCGCATGGGAGTGGGGGCGACTCAACACCTGTGGACAGCCGCTCTCGCTGCTTTTTGCCCTGATCTGTGTCGGTCTGTGCGCCGGCAGTTGGCGCCTGGGGTGGCTGGGACAGTCGATGCCCATGCTGTGGGCTGGCGCTGGCGTCGCATGGGTGCTGGGCGGCGCCTGGCTCCTGCGTCGGGGCGTGGCGGGCTGGTCATCGATTCCACAAGCGGTCAGGCTCCCGGGCGGGCTGCTCGCTCTTTGGCTGGCTTGGCTGGCTGTGGCGCAGGCCCGCTTTGTCGGCATCAATTTTCTGCTGTCCATTCTGGTCCTCGTCTGGGTGGCGGACATCTTTGCGTACTTTGCCGGACGGGCCTTTGGTGGCCGGGTCGCCGCCGGCAAGCTCGCTCCCTCGATCAGCCCTGGCAAGAGCTGGGAGGGCGTCTGGGGTGGCATGGCCGGCGTGGTGACGCTGGCGTTCCTGTGGGCTTGGGCCGATCGCGCTCTCGGGACGGGCGTGGCCAGTTTTTACACCCGCCTTTCCATCCATGGGGGGTGGTTGTTGCTGATCGCCGTTCTGTTCATGGCAGCCATGAGCGTTGTCGGCGACCTGGTCGAATCGTTGATCAAGCGCAGCGCCGGTGTCAAGGACAGCAGCGGCCTGCTGCCGGGTCATGGGGGCGTGCTGGATCGGGTGGACGCCCTGCTTCCGACTTTGCCACTGGCCATGATGCTGGTGACGCTGGGACGCCCATGAAGCAGCGCATCACGGTGCTGGGCTCGACAGGCTCGATCGGCACCAGCACCTTGGACGTGATTGCACGCCACCCGCAGCGTTTTGAAGTTTTTGCGCTGAGCGCATCGACCCAGGTCGACCTCATGCTGGCCCAATGCCAGCAGTTCCAGCCGCGCTATGCCGTCATGGCCAGCGAGGCCCACGGTCGCCTTCTGGCGGAAAAAATCAAGCAAAACGGGCTGGATGCCAGCGTCCTATGGTCAAAAGATGCTATTGAAATGGTAGCATCTCATGAGTGCGTGGACGTCGTCATGGCCGCCATCGTCGGTGCGGCGGGGCTCGCTCCTTGCCTGGCGGCTGCCGAAGCCGGCAAACGGCTGCTGCTGGCCAACAAGGAGGCGCTCGTGGTGGGTGGCGATGTCTTCCTCCGTGCCGTGCGTCGCGGCGGTGCCACCTTGCTGCCGATCGACAGCGAACACTCCGCGATCTTTCAATCTCTGCCAGAGGATCCGGCAACCTGGGCCGGTCGCATTGACAAGATCATTCTCACCGCGTCAGGCGGCCCGTTCCGGACCCGCGATCCGGCGACCTTGCGCGATGTGACGCCCGAGCAAGCCTGCGCGCATCCGAACTGGGTCATGGGCCGCAAGATCTCGGTGGATTCCGCCACCATGATGAACAAGGCGCTGGAGGTCATCGAAGCCCGTTATCTGTTCGGCGTTTCTCCTGACCAACTCGATGTCGTGATCCATCCGCAGAGCATTGTCCATTCCATGGTCCAGTACAAGGATCATTCCCTGGTGTCCCAGATGGGGACGCCGGACATGCGCGGCCCCATTGCTTACGGTTTGTCCTGGCCTGAGCGCATCACGTCCGGTGCCGCAGCGCTGGACTTTCATGCCCTCCCGGCCATGACGTTCGAGGCGATCGATGCGCCAGGCCATACCGAGCGGTTTCCGGGCCTGCCTTTGGCTTGGGCCGCATTACGGGGGCCCGCCGGTAGCTGTGCCGTTCTCAATGCGTCCAACGAGATCGGGGTTGCGGCGTTTCTGGAGCGGCGTATCCGCTTTGACCAGATTCACCGGACCAATCTGGAAACGCTGGAGGCTGTCACCTGCAGCAATCCACAGTCGCTGGACGACTTGCTCGATCTGGACGCCCGCAGCCGGATCGCCGCGGAGTCGGTCGTCTCGCGCCTGGCGCGCTGAGGTGGGTACGGACTGTTCATGCTGACCGTTCTCGCGTTCGTCGTCGCACTGGGTCTGTTGATCGCCGTGCATGAGTACGGGCACTACCGTGTGGCGGTGGCGTGTGGGGTCAAGGTGCTTCGGTTCTCTGTCGGCTTTGGCAGACCCTTGCTGCGCTGGAAGCCAAAACATCAGCGCCCGGGACAGGACACTGAGTTTGTTCTGGGGGCATTCCCCATCGGCGGCTACGTGCGCATGCTGGATGAACGGGAAGGAACGGTGCCGCCCGAAGAGGCCCACCTGGCCTTCAACAGCCGGCCTTTGCGCCACCGCGCTGCCATCGTGGCTGCCGGTCCGCTCGCCAATCTGCTGTTGGCGGTGCTTCTTTACAGCGTCGTGAACTGGATTGGTGTCCAGGAACCTGAGCCTGTGCTCGCCAGCCCGGTAGCCGGATCGATTGCCGAAAAGGCCGGACTTCGGGGCGGTGAGTGGGTCCGCCAAGGCGGCTTGGCTGGAGGGGATTCCGATCCGGTGCGTTCGTTTGAATCGCTTCGCTGGTTGCTGACCCGCGGCGCCTTGGACGGACACGATGTTCGCCTCACGGTCGCATCCTCGCGCGATGGAGTGGGGCGGGACGTCATTCTGCCCCTGGGGAGCATGGATGCGAGCGAGGCGGACGCCCGACTGTTTCAGCGCATCGGCATCGTCGCGCCCTGGACCGAACCACTGATCGGCGACATCCTGCCGAAGAGTCCGGCGTCGCGCGCGGGCCTTCAGAACGGTGATCGGGTGCTGAAGGTCGATACGGTTGCGATCGTGGACGGTCATCAACTGCGCCAACTGATCCGTGCCTCTTTGCGAGGCCAGGCGCCGGTCCCCATGCTCTGGCAGATCGAGCGCAAGGGGAGCCGACTGGAACTGACCGTCGAACCCGAGGTCAAGCGCGAAGGCGACCTTTCCGTGGGCCGTATTGGCGCCTATGTCGGCGCAGCCCCCGCCATGACGACGGTGCGATTCGGTCTGGCCGATGGCTTGTGGAAAGGGCTGGTGCGCACCTGGGAGGTCTCGATGTTGACGGTGCGCATGATGGGGCGCATGGTGATCGGCGAGGTGTCCCTGAAAAACCTGAGCGGTCCCCTGACCATCGCTGACTACGCTGGCCGGTCAGCCAGCCTGGGCATTACGCCCTATTTGCTTTTTCTTGCCCTGATCAGCGTCAGCCTTGGCGTGCTGAATCTGCTGCCGCTACCGGTCCTCGATGGGGGACACCTGATGTATTATCTTTGGGAAGGGGTAACGGGGCGGGGAATCTCGGAAATCTGGATGGAACGGTTGCAGCGCGGCGGTGTCGCCTTGCTGCTGATGATGATGTCCGTCGCACTTTTCAACGATGTCACACGGCTCTTTGGCTGACCCTGCGGTGAACGCATCGGCGTTGTGCCGGCAACAGACCTATTCATGAAAAAGCAATTCAATCGATTTCGTTTGCGGGGTTCAGTGGCATTGGTCGCACTCGCGTTTGCGGCCAACGCGTGGGCCGTCAATCCGTTTCCGGTCAGTGACATCCGCGTCGAGGGACTGCAGCGAGTGGAGGCGGGTACGGTATTTGCCTCCCTGCCGTTTCGTGTCGGTGATACCTACAACGATGAAAAGGGTTCGGCTGCCATTCGGGCACTTTTCGCGCTGGGCTTGTTCAAGGACGTCCGTCTCGAAGTCAACGGAAACGTGGTGGTTGTGATCGTCGAGGAGCGTCCTACCATCGCCAACGTCGAGTTTGTCGGTACCAAGGAGTTCGACAAGGAGGCCCTGCAGAAGATGCTGAGGGAAGTTGGCCTCGCCGAAGGTCGCCCTTACGACAAGGCGCTTGCGGATCGGGCGGAACAGGAACTCAAGCGGCAATACATCAACCGAAGCCTTTACGGCGCTGAGGTCGTGACGACAGTCACGCCAATCGAGCGAAACCGGGTGAACCTCACCTTCACCGTGACCGAAGGCGATACGGCCAAGATCAAGGAATTGAGCATCGTTGGCAACAAGGCGTTCAGCGAATCGACACTGCTGGGACTCTTCAGTCAGGATACCGGCGGGTGGCTCAGCTGGTATACGAAATCGAACAACTACTCGCGCGCCAAACTCAATGCCGATCTGGAGGCGATGCGCTCTTACTATCTGGCCAGGGGCTATCTGGAATTCCGGATCGATTCGACCCAGGTCGCCATCTCGCCCAACAAGCAGGATATATCGATCACGGTCAACATCACTGAAGGCGAGCGCTTTGTTGTCTCCTCGGTGGCCCTCGAAGGAAATTACCTGGGCAAGGACGACGAATTCAAGTCGTTGGTGACCATCAAGCCCGGCAAACCGTTCAATGCCGACGATGTGGCGGAGACCACGCGGGTCTTCACTGAAAACTTCGGCAATTACGGTTTTGCCTTTGCTCGCGTCGAAGCCCGTCCTGAGGTGGACCGGGTGAACAACCGGGTGGGACTGGTTCTGCAGGCCGATCCTTCCCGCCGGGCCTATATCCGCCGGATCAATATTTCCGGAAACGATCGGACCCGCGATGAAGTCATCCGGCGCGAGTTTCGCCAGTTCGAAGCATCCTGGTACGACGGCACCAAAATCCGGCTCTCGCGGGACCGGGTCGATCGGCTGGGCTATTTCACCGGTGTGAATATCGATACTGCGGAGATTCCGGGTGTCAATGACCAGGTGGACTTGAACGTCTCGGTGGTTGAAAAGCCGACCGGCAGCATCTCGCTGGGTTTGGGTTTTTCCACAGCCGATCGGGTCGCGCTGACCATCGGCATGAAGCAGGAGAACGCCTTCGGCTCGGGCAATTACCTGGGGGTCGAGCTCAATACCAGCAAATACAACACAGTCTTGGTGCTGAATACGACCGACCCGTACTACACGAAGGATGGCATTTCCCGGACGCTGGACGCTTACTATCGAAGCTCCCAGCCGTATGCCAACCAGGGTGGCGCATATCAGTTGGTCACCGCGGGCATGGGCATCCGGTTTGGCGTTCCCTTCAGCGAAAAGGACACCGTCTTCTTTGGTGCCGCGTTGGAGCGCATGGACATCAAGAACGGAACGAACATCCCTGCGTACTACCTTCAGTATGCTGAAGAAGTGGGCAACCCCAGCAATACGCTGCCGTTGACCATTGGCTGGTCCAGTGACACGAAGGACAGCGCATTGATTCCCACGCGCGGCACGTTCCAGCGATTCAACACCGAGTGGGGCGTCGCGGGCGACGCGCGGTACTTGAAGGCCTACTACCAGTTCCAGTACTACCTGCCGATCACCCGCGACTTCACCGCAGCTTTCAACTCCGAGTTTGGCTGGGGCACTGGGTTGAGCGGGAAGCCCTTCCCGGTATTCAAGAATTTCTATGCCGGTGGCCAAGGTTCCGTGCGGGGTTTCGACCAGAATACCTTGGGTCCCCGTGACGTCACGGGCTCCTTCGTCGGTGGCGCCAAGAAACTGGTTCTCAATGCCGAGGCCTACCTCCCGGTTCCGGGAAGTGGCAACGACCGCACCCTTCGAATGTATGCATTCACCGATGTTGGCAACGTCTGGGGTGCGACGGAACAACCGACAACGGACTCGCTCAGGGCGTCGGCCGGCATCGGCCTCAGCTGGATCTCTCCGCTGGGACCGCTGCGAATCGCCTACGCCTATCCTTTCCGCACGCAGCCGGGGGATAGAATCCAGAACTTCCAATTCCAGATAGGATCGTCTTTTTAATGAACTCTTTCCGCCATCTCCGTTCGCTGGCCCTGGTTTTGAGCGCCGTGGCCTGCTGCGTGCCCGTTCAGGCCCAGGATTTCAAGGCCGGATTCGTGAATACAGACCGGATTTTCCGGGAGGCCAACAGCGCCAAGGCTGCGCAGGCCAAGCTTGAGCAGGAGTTCTCCCGGCGTGAGAAGGACATCATCGAACTGGGAAATTCGATCAAGGCCATGTCAGAGAAATACGAGCGCGATGCGCCGACTCTTTCAGAAAGTCAACGTGTTTCTCGACAGAAGCAGTTGGTTGAACAGGACCGTGATCTACAGCGCAAGCGGCGTGAATTCCAGGAGGACCTGAACGCACGCAAGAACGAGGAACTTCAGCAAGTGCTCGAACGGGCCAACCGCGTCGTGAAGCAAGTGGCTGAATCGGAGAAGTACGACGCGATCTTCCAGGAAGCGGTCTACATCAATCCGAAGCACGACATCACGGACAAGGTGATCAAGGCGCTGAACGCCGGCACAGGCAAATAAGGTCCAGTCCGTCCGGTCTCGTGTGGCACTCCGATTAGATTTCATCACAGAGCGGCTGGGCGGAACCCTTCACGGCGAACCGTCGCAAGTCATCGAAGGACTTGCCCCGCTCGAGTTCGCCAATCCCTCCGAACTGAGTTTTCTCAGTCACCCAAAGTTCCGGAACCTGCTGACCGTTTCAAAGGCGGGTTGCGTGATCGTCGGTCCGGACGCCGAGCAGGCGGCGCGGGCGCGCGGCACCTGTATTGTGGTCGACCAGCCCTACCTCTACTACGCCCGACTCACGCAGTTGTGGAAGCGGGAGCACTCAGGCCAGTCGGGCCCGCGTATTCACCCTAGCGCCGTGGTCGATCCCGCCGCGCATGTCGACCCGAGTGCGAGCATCGGCGCGCTGAGCGTTGTCGAGCGCGGCGCGCTTATTGGCGCTGGTTCCGTTCTCAAGGCCCATGTCACAGTCGGCGAAGGCTGCGTGGTGGGTGATCGCTGCATTCTTCACCCAGGGGTGGTGATCGGCGCCGACGGGTTTGGTTTTGCTCCCAATGGCGAAACCTGGGAAAAGATTGAGCAACTCGGCGCTGTGCGTGTTGGCAACGATGTGGAGATCGGCGCCAATACCTGCATTGACCGCGGCGCCCTGGCCGACACTGTGATCGAGGACGGCGTCAAACTCGACAACCTGATCCAGATTGGGCATAACGTCCGCATTGGCAAGAATACCGCGATGGCAGGTTGCGTGGGTGTGGCGGGCAGTGCCAACATTGGGGCCAACTGCACGATAGGAGGTAGCGCCGGTATCCTTGGCCACCTGACGCTGGCCGACGGGGTGCATGTTTCATCATTTTCCCTGGTGACACGCTCGATCCACAAGCCGGGACAGTACACCGGTGTGTTTCCCATCGACGACAACGCCAATTGGGAAAAGAACGCCGCGACGCTTAAGCAACTTCACAAATTGCGTGAACGTCTCAAAGCGCTGGAAAACTCCAAACCTGCCAACCAAAGGAACCAGGGAACTGCATCATGATGGACATTCACGAGATCCTCAAACGGCTTCCGCATCGTTACCCCTTCCTGCTTGTGGACCGGGTGCTGGAACTGGAAACCGGCAAACGCATCCGCGCGTTGAAGAACGTCACGATCAACGAACCCTTCTTCACTGGCCACTTTCCGTATCGTCCGGTGATGCCCGGTGTGCTGATGCTCGAGGCGATGGCCCAGGCGGCCGCTCTGATGGCCTTCGACTCGCTGGGCGTGCTGCCCGACGACCAGACCGTCTTCTATTTCGCAGGTATCGACGGTGCTCGCTTCAAGCGTCCGGTCGAGCCGGGTGACCAACTGATTCTGGAGGCTGAACTGGACCGCGCCCGGGCCGGCATCTACAAGTTCAAGGCCCGCGCGAAAGTCGGGGATGAGGTCGCCTGCGAGGCCGAACTGATGTGCACCATGCGTCGCATCTCCTGAGGAGATCGCCGTGGCGACCATTCACCCCACCGCGCTGGTGGACCCCAAGGCCCAGATCGACCCAACGGTCACCATCGGCCCGTATTCCGTTGTCGGCCCGGACGTCTGCATCGGCCGGGGCACCCGGGTCGGCGCGCACTGTGTCATTGAGGGCCAGACCCGCATCGGGCAGGACAACCAGATCTTCCAGTTCAACTCGATCGGCGCCATTCCCCAGGACAAAAAATACGCGGGGGAGCGCTCCGAGTTGCACATCGGCGACGGCAACACCATTCGCGAGTTCTGCACCATCAACCTGGGTGTCCAGGGGGCCGGTGGCGTCACGCGCATCGGAAGCCACAACTGGATCATGGCCTACTGCCATATCGCGCACGATTGCCAGGTGGACGACCACACCACGCTGGCGAACAACACCACGCTGGGGGGCCATGTGCACCTCGGTCACTGGGTGACGGTCGGCGGGCTGACCGGCATCCACCAGTTTGTGAAGATCGGTGCCCACGCGATGGTGGGATTTGCCAGCGCGGTGTCGCAGGACGTGCCGCCCTTCATGCTGGTCGATGGCAATCCGCTGGCGGTGCGCGGCACCAACAGTGTCGGCCTGCGCAGGCGGGATTTTTCATCCGAGCGATTGAAGGCCGTCAAACAGATGCACCGGCTGCTGTACCGGGAGGGCAAGACTCTGGAGGACGCGCGCCGCGCCATCGCCGAGTTGTCCGTCGACCTGCCGCAGGCAGCAGGGGATGTCGAGCTGATGAACAATTTCCTGGCCGGTGCGGCGCGTGGCATTGCCCGCTGAGTCCGGGAGGCCGGTTTGAAACCTGCTCGGCCCGTCTTCGGCATGGTGGCGGGGGAGCCGTC
>ERZ724516.2014-NODE-2014-length-11566-cov-10.185127_pt1 | contig 11566 bp, 11 predicted proteins | sample MGYA00376049_ERZ724516 | MGnify/ENA primary metagenome ERZ724516 (study PRJEB28724, sample SAMN07190886) | activated sludge metagenome | isolation source: activated sludge of sewage treatment plant in Hong Hong | place: USA: Christiansburg, Virginia | collected... | reverse complement strand
CCGATTCGCCGGCAATCAGCGAGTCGATCTCGACCTGCTCTGGTAACAATGAACGAACGCGGTCGAGGCCGACGATGTCGTTAATGTCCGAAATGGCCAGGGTCAGGCGATGATTGGCGACATCGAAGTCGAGTGGCAGCAGGTGATAACGCTTGGCGATGTCGCGTGGGATCAGCTTGAGCGCCTGCGGATCGACGATGGCGTTGGTCAGGTCAATACTCTGTTTGCCCAGGCTTTCCGAAAGTGCCTCACGCAAGGTGGCTTCCGAGACAAAACCCAGCGAGACCAGCAATTTGCCGATTGGCTGGTTCGACTTCATCTGCTCAAGCAGCGCAATGCGCAACTGGTCTTCCGACAGGATGCCTTCGGAGATCAGGATCTGGCCCAGTGGGCGGCGCTGCATGGTCGATGTGCTCATGGCAGGCTCACGGTGCGATCTGGCTCAGACGCTTGCTGATGCGCTCGCGCTCAAAGGCTGCCGGGCGGCGCTCTGCCGCTTCCAGAGCCATGCGGTAATGCTGGGCAGCGAGCTTGGGCTGGCGTAATTGATCAAGGCTGATTGCCAGATTGAACAGGTAATCCGGGTTGTCGGTGTCGCCGGCAACGGCATTGAAGTAAACCTGCTGTGCTTCGCTCCAGCGCGCCTGCTTGGCGTAGAGATTACCCAGGGCGAAATTCAGCTGTGCTGATTCCGGCTGTGCGGCGAGCAGGGTTTTCAGGCGGCTCTCGGTCGCCTGCGGATCGCTGCCCGAGTTGCCACCGAGGGCGGCCGCCTGGGCCCCGGCATCGCGCGGGTCGGCAATGAAAGCGCGCTGCTGATAGCGATCAGCGTCAGCGGTTTGGCCCTGGCGCTGGGCGATGGCCCCCAGGGCGAGCAGGGCGTCCACGTTGTTGGGGTCGTTGCGTAAAGCCTGTTCATAATCGCGGCGCGCCAGATCAAGCGAGTTGCCCTGTAGATTGGCATAACCGCGCTGGAGATTGGCATCCGGTTCGGGGCGTGTGCGGACCAGGCGAACTTCCGGCGTTACCGGGCCACCGGCGACCGCTTCAGCGTAGCGACTGCGCCGGCTGGGTTCGGCCTGATAGACCGGAAAGGCGCTGGGCTGCTCGAGCCTGGGCGTGCCTGTCGGGTTGGTTGCGGTCGACGGCGAATTTGCGGCAAAAATTGGTACGGCCGGGGGTGATGGCGGCGCGGCCTGCGCTGGCGGCGGCATGGCCGGGCGGGGCGGTGAACTGTCGACTTGCAGCGTCCGCTGGCTTGGCGCCGCACCCAGTGAAGCAGAGTTCATCGATTGCAACTGGTAAACTACATAGCCGCCGATCCCGATGGCGGCCAGACCCAGTGTGCCGAGTGCCAGCCAAAGCGGCGCGCGGGATGGTGGTTTGGCTTCCTTGGCCGCAAATGCATTGCGGATGGCGGCCCGGCTTGCATCATCGCTGATCTGCTGCGCGCTACTTGGCGCAGCTGAGGGGGGCTGCGCTGTAGCAGATTGCGGCGCTGCCGGGCGGTTTTGTGGTGGTGCGCCGGCTTCCAGATCAGCGTTCAGGCTGTCGATGTGTTGCGCCAGATTGGGTAACTGTCTTCCGGTGTCACGAGCGCTGATCGGCTCCAAGCCCAGGTTGGCGCCAGCGCCCGAGTCGCGCCCGGTCAAACTACGCGCCGCTTCCTGTTTGCTGGTTTCGGCACGCTTCAGCGCATCCATCAAGAGACTCATCGTGGTCCCTTAGCGGCTAGGAATAACATTGAACGGTTGAGCTTCATTCGGCTGGCTGAAGAAGCTGTCACCGGGCAGCAGATTGCGCAGGCTGCGATAGTCACCGTCCAGACTGGCATCCCGAATCACAACCGGACGCAGGAAGATGACGAGTTCGGATTTGCGCGCAGCATTGTCTCTCTTGGTGACCAGTTCTCCGGCCAGCGGAATCTGACCAAGCAGTGGCACGCGCCCGGTGTTGTAGTCGATGCCATCTTCCATCAATCCGCCCAGCACAGCGATGTCACCGCTGGATATGCGCATGATCGATTCGATTTCACGGGTGCGAATTTGCGGCACAAAATTGCGCACACCGGCTGCCTTGTTGGATGGATTGGGATCTTCTTTCCAGTCGGAAACGCTGGAGATGGTCGGGCGAACATTCAGGATAACGCTTTGCGTGTCGCTGATCTGGGGGGTGACCGACATAACCAGGCCAACCGACACCGACTGTGGCGTGGTGGTGACCGCCGTTGTTGTTCCAACGTTGGCCGAGGTCGTCGTGTCTGATTTGACATTGAAATAAACAATGTTTTCAACGACTTTAAGCAAGGCTGTCTGATTGTTCATTACCGAAAGTCGGGGGCTGGAGAGAACTTTGGCGGTGCCAAAGGATTGCAGGACGTCGACGGCGGCGATCAGGTTAAGTGGCTTGTCCAGTTGCCTGAGCACCAGATTGAAGGCGGAGTTGGCCGTATCAATGACGCTGCCACTGGTCGGGCTGGTCACCGAGAAGCCGCTGCCATCGGCTTTGAAGCGGCTCCAGTCGATGCCCTGCTTGTAACCATCAGAGAGCTCAACTTCAACGATGGTTGCCTCAATCAGCACCTGACGACGAGCCGAATTGACGACGCGATCAACGAATTCCTGAATGCGATCATGCTGACGTTGGGTTGCGCGCACCGTGACGACGCCGCTCTCCGGGTTGATGATGACCGACGCGGCCTCGCGGAAGGTGCTGCGACGGACTACCGAGTTGCCAACCGCCTGTGTACTCGAGCCGGGATTGGGGTTGCCCTGCAAGGCATTGGCTACGGCCTGTGCGGCGCGGGCGCCAGTGCCTTGCGGTAGTGCGGCGGCACCGGTTGAGGTCTGACTGTTGGCCTGCTCGATGACGGTTTCGCTGGAACCGTCGGGGAGATTTTTGTCGGTTTCGCGCAGGATGTCCTTGACGTTCTTTTCCAGTGACTCCCAGAACATGTTCTTCGAGGCGTTCTCGATCCGGGTATTGGAGATATTGCCGCTGGTCCCCCCGCCGGTAGTGGCGCCGGCAGCGCCGGGAACCCCCGTGGCGATCTGGGTGTTGGCCGATACGGTGCCGGTCACGTTGCGTGACATATTCACGTAGTCGACCTTGTAGTGCTTGAGAAAGGGCGAGTCAGGCATTACCGAAAGATTCGGGCCGTCCATTTCAAAGCGCATGTCGACCTGCTTGGAGATGCGCGTCAGTAGTTGCGGCAGCGTTTGGTCGATGGCGTTCAGGGTGACGATGCCGGTGATACCGGGGTGAATGTCGACATTCACCTTGGCGTCGCGCGCCAGTGCAAACAGTAAATCGCGCACTTGCACGTTGTTGACCACAACACTATAGGTTTCAGCCTTGGGCGCCGAGCGCGGCTTGGGCAGGGCCAGGGTTTGCTGGACCGGCGCCGGAATGTCTCCGCTAGCCATTGCCGGGGTGGTGGTTTCGCTGCTGATGTGACTCTTCAGTGGCTCGCGCGGCGCCGGTGCGGCGCAGGCGGCAAGCATGAGGGAGAACAGGGTGGCGCTGATTAATCCGCTTTTCATCCGGCAGAGCCTTGCGTTCAAGGGGTTATCGTAAATTGTGCGGGGCAATAATGATGCTAGCACATAGCAAACTTGAGCGGCCCGGGTTTGCGAGATTGTTGGCTTGATCATTGCAGTTTTGCAACCTGACGCGGATAGGGGTGGGCTTGGCGAATGGCTTCAGGCAAGGCGCGCATTGCTGCGGTGGCGGCTTCGCGGTTTGGGTAGTCGCCATAAATGACTCCGACCCGGTCGCGCCCGGATAGTGACGAGCGATAGGCACGTAATTCTTCCGGGTTGAGCAGTTTTCCGGCGCGGATCAGAAAATTTTCTATTTCGGCTGTGCTACCGGCATCGGTGGCCAATAACTGGATGAAATAGCGTTCACGTGTTGTGCCTGGCTGCCAGGCTTCGAATTGTGAAAAGTGGTCACGGGTGAGTGGGCCAAAGTTCTCATGGCTGGGGGCTGGTAATGGTGTCGCTGCGGGTAATGCCTGAGTCGGGCGCTGAACGGCAGCGGGTTCTGCTGGTGTGGCTTGCAGCGACGCTGCCAGATGGGGTTCTGCTGTGGCCGGTTGTGACGCGATCACCTGAGCTGGTATCGCCGGCAGTGCAAGTTGCGGTTTCGGCCACAGGCTGAAGGCGATGGCAGCGAGCAAGACAATAATGGTGCCGCTGCCTATACCCCAGAGCAAGGGTCGGTAGTTGAATGGTGCTTTTTGCAGCAAAGGGGAAAAGCGGGCATCGTGCGTTGCGGTTTGAATTTCGCCACTATCGACCTTGTGCGTACCGGCCGAGTAGGCGGCGAGCAGGCCTTTGTCGGCGAGGATGTTGATACGGCGCGAGAGGCCTTCGGAAATGCGGGCAATCTGCTCGACGGCGCGTTCGGTGAACGGGTTGGGGCCGTGATAGCCAGCTGCGCGTAGGCGGAATTCGAGATAGCTGCCGACTTCCCCCGGTTTGAGCGGCGACAGGTTGAAGTGCTGGGTGATGCGTTCGCGCAGCTGGCGCATGTCGTTTGCCGCCAGGCGCTCTTCGATTTCCGGCTGGGCGAAGAGGGCAATCTGTAACAGCTTGGTGGCTTTTGATTCGAGGTTGGAGAGCAGGCGAATTTCTTCCAGTGACTCGGCGGGCATGGCGTGCGCCTCGTCAATCAGGATGACGACACGTTTGCCATCTGCGTAGCGCTGAACCAAGGCATCCTGCAGGGTACGAATCATCGAGTGTGTCGTTTTGCCATCGGCCGGAATGCCGAGTTCATCGGCAATGGCGCCGAGAATTTCGCTGCGTGACAGCGAGGGGTTGGACAGGTAGAGCGATTCGACATCGGCCGGCAGGCGCTCAAGCAGCATGCGGCAAAGCATGGTCTTGCCACTGCCGACCTCGCCGGTGACCTTGACTATTCCTTCGTCCTGGGTGATGGCATAAATCAGCGCATCAAGCGTCGGGCCACGATTGGCGCCGGTAAAGAAAAAGTCGGTGTGCGGGGTGATCCGGAAGGGCGATTCGCGCAGGCCGAAGTGTTCGAGATAAAGACTCATGAGCGTTGCCGGATTTCCATGCGGTTGTAGAGCGTGGTGCGGTTAATGCCCAGCAGGCGCGCGGCATGGCTGACGTTGCCGGAGGCAATTTTGAGCGCGGCGTCGATGTAGGCGCGCTCGAATCCGGCTAGTGTGGTGTCCAGGTTGATCTGGCCAGCGCTGTGTAAATGATCAAGCGCTGATTGCAGTTGTTCGCCACTGGCGGTCGGGCTCATCGCCGGCGCTGCCAGAGTGTTGCGGTCGACCGGTTCAGAAGCGTCAAATTCTGCAATCACCTGCTCGGCGCCAACGCTTTGTCCTGAGCAGCGAGCGGTCAGACGGATTACGATATTGCGCAATTCACGCACGTTGCCGGGGAAGGAGTAGGCCAGCCACAGGCGCTCGGCTGCCGCATCAAGGGCAAAAGGTGGGCAGTTGGCTTGTGTTGCATAGCGCTGGCGGAAGTAGTCCAGCAGCAGCAAGCGGTCATTACCCATTTCACGCAAGGGCGGCACAAAGACACTAAATACTGAAAGCCGGTGATAGAGGTCAGCACGAAAGCGCCCGCCCTTGATCTCCTGGCGCAGGTCGCGATTGGTGGCGGCGATGATGCGCGCTTTTGATACGCGGGTTTGTGTTTCGCCGACGCGTTGGTATTCACCGTTTTCGAGCACGCGCAGGAGTTTTGGCTGGAGGTCGTGTGGCAATTCGCCAATTTCATCAAGGAACAGCGTGCCCTCGCCGGCCTCCTCGAAATAACCGGCGCGGGCACTGGTGGCGCCGGTGAAAGCGCCTTTGGCGTGGCCGAAAAGCGTCGGTTCGATCAGGCTGGGTGAAATGGCCGCACAATTGATTGCCAGAAACGGTTGTTTGCGGCGCTCGGTGAGTTGGTGCAGATGCTGACTGGCGACCAGATCCTTGCCGCTACCTGATTCCCCTTCAATGAGTACCGGAAAGCCGAGGTTGGCGTATTGGCCTAATTGCAAGCGCAAGCGCTGCATGGGCAAGCTGTCGCCGAGCAGGCCACCATGCTGTGGGTCGCTGGCGCCGCCGCCATTGAATGCGATGGCCTGTTTCAGCATTTTGAGCAGCTGTCCGGGGTCGCAAGGCTTGCCGACAAAATCGACAGCGCCCAAGGTGCGGGCGTGGCGCGCGTTGTCTTCATCGTTCTGGCCGGATAAAACGATGATTTTCATTTCTGGCGCAACGGCCAGGAGGTCGCCGATCAGGGCAAATCCCTCGTCGGGGCGATGCGGTAGTGGCGGCAGGCCGAGATCAACCAGGGCCGCCAGCGGCGCCTGGCGTAACTGTTGAAGCAGGCGCAGGCAGTGCGGACGCGAGTGGCTGGTCACCACATCAAAATCGTTGGCAAAAGCGTAGCCGAGCGCGTCGCTGATTAGCGGGTCGTCATCAACAACAAGAAGCAGAGGTTTTTCAGCCAAGGGTGAATGCGGTAAACCGTGAAATATTTCACGCAATTATAGCTGTGCCATTCCGCGGGAATGCCCGGGCCTTCTGATAAAATCGCCAGTCTTTTTTGGGGAAAGCATTTTGTCGGAAGACATTCTGGTCGATATCCGGGATCTGCACTTCAAATTCGATGAGCGGCCGGTGCTGGACGGGATCAACATGAAGATTCCGCGCGGCAAGGTGGTTGCCATCATGGGTGGATCCGGGTGTGGTAAAACAACGCTGCTGCGCTGCATCGGCGGCCAGTTGCGGCCGACCGGCGGATCTGTGCGCCTCGAAAAGCATCAGGTTTGCAAAATGTCCCATGTCGAGCTCTATCGACTGCGGCGCAAGATGGGCATGCTTTTTCAGTTCGGCGCCTTGTTTACCGACATGAATGTTTTCGACAACGTGGCTTTCCCGATACGCGAACACACCGATATGTCGGAAGAGATGATTCGCGATCTCGTTTTGATGAAGCTGGAGGCGGTGGGTTTGCGCGGTGCTCATGCCTTGATGCCAGGTGAGCTTTCCGGCGGGATGGCGCGTCGTGTTGCCCTGGCTCGGGCAGTGGCCCTTGATCCTATGCTGGTCATGTACGACGAGCCGTTTACCGGCCTCGACCCAATAGCGCTGGGCGTCATTGGGCAGTTGATTCGCAAATTAAACGATGCGCTGGGTGCAACCTCCATCATGGTGACCCATGACGTACAGGAGTCGCTGCTCATCGTTGATTACATTTATTTCGTATCGCAAGGTCGGATCGTCGCTGAGGGTACGCCGGACGAAATCCGCGCCTCGAAAGATCCTTTCGTGCATCAGTTTGTCCATGCCGAGCCGGATGGCCCTGTGCATTTTGATTACCCGGCGCCCGCTGTGCGCACAGAATTTTTGGGCGAGGCTGCGCGTGCTTAATCCGGTGAACTGGATGCGCCGGCTTGGTCACGTTACCGTTGAGCGAATCTGGCGTCTGGGTTTCGCGGCGCGCTTCTTCGTTGCTATTCTGTTCTACTCTGGAACGGCTTTTCGGCGATTGCACCTGACCTTGCGCGAATTGTTTTTCAGTGGCGTGATGTCACTGTTGATTATCCTGGTTTCTGGGCTTTTTGTTGGTTTGGTCCTTGGTTTGCAGGGCTATGAAACCTTGCAGCGTTATGGATCAACTGAGGCGCTGGGAACCTTGGTGGCCCTTTCGCTGACGCGCGAGCTGGGGCCGGTTCTTGCTGCACTTTTGTTCGCTTCGCGTGCCGGGTCGTCGATAACCGCTGAAATCGGCCTGATGAAGGCCACTGAGCAGTTAAAGGCGATGGACATGATGGCGGTCAATCCAATTGCCCGCGTGGTGGCGCCGCGTTTCTGGGGCGGCGTGATTGCCATGCCGCTACTGGCGGCGATGTTTTCTGCCATGGGGGTTTTTGGCGGTTGGCTGATTGGTGTGGTGTTTATCGGTGTTGACGATGGCGCCTTCTGGTCACAGATGCAGGCCTCGGTCGATTTTCGTTACGATATCTGGAATGGTGTGATCAAGAGTTTTGTTTTTGGCGCAGCGGTTTCGTTGATTGCTGTATTTGAAGGCTATGATTCGGCGCCAACGGCCGAAGGCGTCTCGCGCGCCATTACGCGAACCGTGGTGACTTCAGCGCTGACTATTCTGGCGCTGGATTTTGTTTTAACCTCGTTCATGTTTCGGGGAACATCATGAACCGTAGCATTCTCGACCTCTGGGTCGGATTTTTTGTCTTGTTGGGCATTGCTGCCCTGATGTTTCTGGCGCTGAAGGTGGGGAACCTTTCCTCGGCACACATGGCCGAAACCTATGTGCTGGAGGCCAAGTTCGATAACATCGGCGGTCTGAAAGTGCGCGGGCCGGTAAAAAGTGCTGGCGTAGTGGTCGGGCGAATTGCCGAGATTAAATTTGATGCGGGGACTTATGAGGCTGTGGTGCTGATGACCATAGATGGCCGATATCAGTTTCCCAAGGACACTTTCGCTTCTATTCTGACCGCTGGCTTGCTTGGCGAGCAGTACGTCGGGCTGGATGCTGGGGGCGATGAGAAAATGTTGAAGGCCGGTGACAAAATCGTCAAGACACAATCAGCCGTGGTACTGGAGAAGCTGATTAGCCAGTTCCTTTTCAGCAAGGCGGCGGACGGGCAGGAAAGTAAATGACGAAAGGTGGGCTGGGCGAGGATTTGAAACGTTGCCGCAGGCTGCTGGTCGGTGTCGCCTTGATACTTTCTGCGGGTATTGCGTCAGGTGATGAGAATCCGCGCGATCCCTATGAAGGGTTCAATCGCATCATGTATTCAGTTAATGACGCCCTTGATACGGTGGCGCTAAAGCCAGTGGCCAAGGCCTATGACACGGTGGTGCCGTTGTCAATGAAGGCGGGAACGGGTAATTTTTTTGGCAATGCCGGTGATCTCTGGATCGGTGCAAATAGCGCACTGCAAGGTAAATTGGGTGATGCCGGCATCGATATGGCGCGTCTCCTGATTAATTCGACGGTGGGGATTTTTGGCCTTTTTGATGTGGCCAGCGAACTCGGTCTGGAAAAACACGAAGAAGATTTTGGTCAAACCATGGCGGTCTGGGGGGTTTCCGATGGCCCCTATTTTTTCTGGCCATTTATTGGACCGCGTACGCTACGTGATACTGCTGGCTGGTTTGCTGACTCTTATGTCGATCCGGTCTGGAGTGCCAGTCGGCGTTCGATCGCCGTTCGTAACAGTCTGGTTGCCTTGCGCTTTGTCGATATTCGCGCCAGTTTGTTGCCGGCCGATAAAATTGTCGACGAGGCGGCGCTCGATAAATATGCTTACATCCGCGATGCTTACCTGCAACGTCGGCGCAACCAGATTTATGATGGCCGTCCGCCACGGCTCGATGATTAAACTAATTTACGGATCATGATGAAAAAGCTTCTCGCCTCTTTGTTTGTTGGACTCGTCGCCACCGCTGCATTCGCCGAGGAGGCGCCGGATGTATTGGTCAACAAGATTACCGACGAGGTTCTGGAGATTGTTCGGAAGGACAAGGATATCCAGAGCGGCAATACGCGCAAGGCGGTCGAACTGGTGGACACCAAAGTTTTGCCACATTTCAACTTCCAGCACATGACCGCCTTGGCAGTAGGCAAGGAATGGCGTAAGGCAACTCCGCCGCAGCAGCAACAACTGATTGTCGAGTTCAAAACCTTGTTGGTTCGTACTTATTCAAATGCGCTGACCGGTTACAAAAACCAGAAAATAGTTTTCAAGCCGTTCAAGATGAACCCCGGTGATACTGATGTGCTGGTGCGTACCGAGGTGCTGCAACCGGGTGCCAAGCCCGTGCAGCTTGATTACAGCCTGGAAAAACTGGAGGGTGGCTGGAAGGTCTATGACGTGAACGTGGCTGGCATCAGTCTGGTTACCAATTATCGAGATCAGTTTACCCAGGAAATTCGCAATGGCGGGATGGATGGCTTGATCCAGACTGTGGCGGCCAAGAACAAGTCCTTGGAATCCACTCTGGTCAAGGTGGATAAGTAATGATTGAGCGGCAAGCCGGGCGTCTGGTTGTGACGGCGCCGCTGATCATGGATAACGCCCGTACTCTGCTGGAGGCTGGGCGTGCTGCATTGCAGCCAGGTGAGCAGGTGATTGATCTTGGGCAAGTGCTTGAGGCCGACTCGTCGGCGCTGGCGGTGATGCTGGGTTGGTTGCGCGGGGCCAATCTGTCGCGGTCGACGATCAAATTTGCCAATATTCCTGCAGGCGTGCGCTCTCTGGCCGAACTCTACGGCGTCGCAGAACTTTTGCCGCTCGCCTGAGCGCTTGTCCCATGAGTGCTGCTGTTTCCATCGTTGACGTCGTCAAGCATTTTGGTTCGCTGAAAGCGCTGGACGGGGTTTCGCTGGAGATAGCCGAGGGGGAATTCTTTGGACTGCTTGGTCCCAATGGTGCCGGCAAAACGACACTGATCTCATCCTTGGCTGGTTTGACGCGCCCAGATTCCGGCGTGCTGAAAGTGCTTGGTTACGATGTGATCAAGGATTTTCGCCAGGCACGCAGCCGTCTGGGCGTAGTGCCGCAGGAACTGGTTTTCGATCCATTCTTCAATGTGCGCGAAACCCTGCAAATTCAGTCCGGTTATTTCGGTATACGAAAGAACGACGACTGGATCGATGAGATTCTTGAAAACCTCGACCTGACCAGCAAGGCCAATGTCAATATGCGGCGTCTCTCAGGGGGTATGAAGCGGCGTGTCCTTGTGGCCCAGGCGTTGGTGCACAAGCCGCCAGTGATCGTTCTTGATGAGCCAACGGCCGGTGTCGATGTTGAGTTGCGTCAGGGCCTTTGGCAGTTTGTCCGACGCCTCAATAATGAAGGTCACACCATCATCCTGACCACGCATTATCTTGAAGAAGCAGAAAACCTTTGTGGGCGTATTGCCTTGATGAAGCAGGGGCGGGTGATTGCGCTCGATACGACGGCCAATCTGATGGCTGCGCATCCGGGTGGTACGCTGGAGGATGTTTTTGTCCGGACGATGAACCAATGATTGGTTTCTGGACGCTTTTCTACAAGGAATTGCTACGTTTCTGGAAAGTTGCGTTCCAGACGGTAGGGGCGCCAGTGCTGACAGCCTTGCTTTACCTGCTGATTTTTGGACACGTACTGGATGAGCATGTCCAGGTCCACGGCGTGCGCTATACCGCTTTTCTGGTACCTGGTCTGGTCATGATGCAGGTGTTGCAGAATGCTTTTGCCAATTCGTCATCCAGCCTGATTCAGGCGAAGATTACCGGTTCTATCGTTTTTGTGCTCTTGCCACCGATTCCCTACAGCGCCTTCTTCGGCGCCTATGTACTGGCGGCCTTGGCGCGTGGTTTGATGGTTGGCATCGGAGTCTTGCTGGCGACCCTGTGGTTTGCCGAGTTGCGCATGGTTGCGCCGCTCTGGGTGCTGGTTTTTGCCCTGTTTGGTGGCGCCCTGTTTGGCGCGTTGGGCGTGATTGCCGGCATCTGGTCCGAGAAGTTCGATCAACTGGCCGGATTCCAGAATTTTCTGATCATGCCGCTGACCATGCTGT
>ERZ724516.2010-NODE-2010-length-11577-cov-4.881705_pt1 | contig 11577 bp, 9 predicted proteins | sample MGYA00376049_ERZ724516 | MGnify/ENA primary metagenome ERZ724516 (study PRJEB28724, sample SAMN07190886) | activated sludge metagenome | isolation source: activated sludge of sewage treatment plant in Hong Hong | place: USA: Christiansburg, Virginia | collected... | reverse complement strand
ATCGTCTGCGGTAAATTTTTTCTTGTAACGCGCATACGGATTGGTAAAACCGTGCTCGGCATTTTTTACTTTCACCTGCGCGAAATCTGCCAGCGTATCCCCGTAAATTTCCATGCGGCGACGCGCATACAACGCAAAATAGCTTGGGTTGGTTATGCCCAGACGGAAACGAACCCAATCCGGATCTTCAGGCCTGTCACCGGGTGCCGGTTTCAGAAACCCTTTTGGCGTAGTATCGGAACCAATGACTAATGCCACTTCGCACTGGCCAGAAAGAATTTTTGCGCGAGCCGCCGCCAGCGCTTGCGAACCGGATGCACACGCCGCGTAAGACGTATTCACTTCCGCACCTTGCCAACCGAGCGCCTGTGCAAACGTTGCACCGGCAACATAACCGGGATACCCACAACGCATCGTCGCCGCACCGGAAACAAACTGAACATCGCGCCAGTCAATGCCCGCATCTTTCAATGCAGCACGTGCAGCTACTACACCATATTCAACAAAGTTCTTGCCCCACTTTCCCCATGGATGCATGCCAACACCAAGAATCGCAATATCATTGCTCATGCAGACACTCCCACCGGCTTCCACTTCCATGTCATCTTGACTGATTGTTCATCTTCAAACAGTTTTTCGAGCACCAATTCAACATCCATGCCGGCTTTCAGTTGCGACACATCTACACCTTCCACAGCTTGACCAAGCACAATCATTTTTTCCTTTTCCAGTTCCACCGCAATAATTGCGTAAGGCACATAAGGATCAGCGGCAACATACGGCTCTGGTGGCTGGTAACAGGCATTAGTGAATGACCAGATTTTTCCAGTGCGCGACAATTGCACTTCATCGAACGCATCACTGTTACACGCAGGATTCTTGCAGAACAAGGACTGCTTCGGGAAATAATACGTGTTGCAGCTTTTGCATTGCGTGCCGATGAGATGCGGTTTTTCCGCATCCATCGTGAACCAGCCTTCAAGGGCGGGAACAATTGTTTTGCCAGTCATGCAATTTACCTTTAGTTGTCAACCCAGCGCTGTCGCGCGAATGTTGTGTGGATCTACCTGATTCAACAGTGCCAGTTGTTCTGCCGTGGGCAAAGCAGTGGTCGGGATGTTGGCAGGTACATACAATGGAAAACCGGTATTTTCCTGTACTTGTTCAACCGTCACGCCAGGATGCAGCGAACGGATACTGACCTGATGATCCGGACCGGTAAAATCCAGGATGCACAGGTTGGTAATGATCCAGCGGATATCCGCGACTTCTTCCAGCTTCCAGCCTTTTGCCAAACGCGCCGTGTTGTATCCGACAGAAGCCACCATGTCGCACTCGCCTTCCACAAATACTTTTTTATTGTGGTTAGGCACGAAAAAAGAATTCGCGTGATTGATGGAGTTGCCGGGGAAACCGCGCACGCCAAGCATTTGTGCCTTCGGCTTCTTGTAGTCGGAACCGATCATGGAAATATTGGCCTGGCCGTAACGATCCACCTGCGTTGGGCCAACCATGGCGTGGCGCTTGCCGCCCCACACATTGTCAAAAATACGCGAGAATCCCATCCACGATTCATATTTCGGCTTGTAATCACCGCGCGGCCCGACTGGTACCGGCTCAGACACAATCCATGCTTCAGAATCCGTCATCATGATGTCGGGGTTGATACTTTTCATGCACAAAGAAGCAGCAAGACGCGGCACCACGCCGATACCCGTCGCCAATACTTCACCGTCATCTTTCCAAGCCTGTGCAGCTGCACAGATAATCAGGTCTACCAAACTGTGATCTGTCATGTTTGCTCTCCTGATTAAAATACTGGAAGTGGCAGTTTCTTGATTGCATCAAGGCCGCCCACTTTTTCGAGATATTCTTTTTCGCTGCACGCAATGTACTTATCAAAATACGCTTGCCAGCCGCCTTCTTCTTTCACAGAGCCGTTGTACTCTTTGAAATGTTTGGCATCGAAGCCGTACATCGGTGCGCAAGACGTTGGATGTGCACCGCCAGCAATATGCACAACGCCAGTCGTTTCACTACGCTCCCAGAAAACAAAACGTGCTTCGTCTGCGCTGTTCAATACGCTGGTGTCGACCAGCTCATCGCACGTCACAAAGGTTTTGTCTGATGCGCGGGCAAACAGGTCGTCCATGTAATGATCCGGTCCTTTGATCTGGCATACACCGCGTGCATCTGCACGATCAACATGCAACAACGCCGCATCCAGTTTGATGGCAGGCATCGCCACCCATTCTTTTCCATCGGCATAAGGCGACTGGATCAGTTTGATATCAGGATTGTGTTTCAACACGTCCGTGCCGAGGCCAATGCGGGTCGGGATAAACGGCACACGCATACCTGCCGCTTTCAAACCAAGCAGGAACATACCCTCATCGATTTCCATCGTTTCAATCGCGCCCTGCTGGCGCGCCTGACGGAAATACGGTTCCAGCGGAATAAAATCCAGCGACACGAAAGCGAAAATCACTTTCTTCACTTTGCCTGCAGCACACAACATGCCCACATCCGCACCGCCATAAGCGACGACAGTGAGGTCTTTCAGATTCGAGCGGAGGATTTCACGCACCAGCGCCATCGGTTTGCGGCGTGGACCCCAACCGCCAATGCCGATGGTCATGCCATCGCGCAGCTGGCTGACTACATCAGCCGCCGTCATGACTTTATTCATCGTTTGCTACCTTTTGATCGGATGACAGGAAATGGAAGGCAAATGGCCGTTCCGGAAAGCGGCGTGATACTACGTTCCGGAAGGGGCCACTGTCAATGCAAACTGCCGCAATCTTCTTCATAAAACCTTTAATAAACAGACAGTTATGCTAGTATGCTGCGAGAACAATCGCACCGCCCAGCCAAGAGGGATCCTTGATGAGCCATTGTGAAACACGTGAAGATGCCGAACGCGCTACCCGCGATATCCCGCAGTGGGAAAAAAGCCTGCTGGCAGCCGTTGAGCAGCATGGGTTCCTCGACACATGGGACAAGCATGTACTGGAGCTGGGACAACTCTACGCCAGCGGGCGTTTACCCACCTGGCGCGCTGTGCGCTTGCTCTTGCAAATGCTGCAACGTGACGAGCGCATCAACGAGCACCTGAAGCAGGCAAGCCAGGCAGAAAAGAAACGTATCCTGCGGGGATTGCGGCACAGGCTTCTGAATCCTGGCTGGTATAAGCGGGCGTTCAAAAAATTATCCAGTCGCTTGCAGTTACAACTCTCAAAAAATGCCGTTAAAGGTGTGACTGAATCTGATGGCAAACCAGTTGAAGTGCATCGACAACTGCGTTTTCGCAATTGGGGAGGCACTGTCGACCATACGCCCGCCTACACTTTTGTACCGCGCAGCAAACAGGGCGTGATGAATATTGTGCGCTGGGCAAAGTCCAACAACAAACGGGTGCGCGCTGCCGGTTATCGACACACCTGGACTTCCTTTTATGGCGCTAATGGCGACGTAACTGTTTCCATGCTGCCACTGGATGTGGCAGAACAGTTGCCCGCATTGCACCCGGATATTGACCCGGCCAACGATTTGCAGGGAATAAAAATAGTCGGCACCCTGAATGAAAATGGCAAGACAAAAGGGCTCTGTAAAATTGGCGCCAGCACATCAAATGAACAATTCAGACGCTGGTGTCTTGATCATCAGGGCGGCAACTGGCAATGGACCGTTCCACTTAATGTGATCATGGTTGAGATTACGTATGGCGGCAGCAATGCACCGATCTGCCATGGCGCTGGCTGGAAAAATGAAACCCTGTCAGATCTGGTCACTGAAATTGAATTTGTAAATGCCAATGGTGAACTGCAAATTGTCAATGATCCGCAACAATTGAAAGCTGCTGCTGGCTGCTTCGGCTTATTGGGCATTGTTACGTCGATCACACTGAAACTGGATCCTATGAGCTACGCAGTGATGCAGCCGAAAAAGAAACCGGTTGCTCTTTGTGTGCCGCCGCTTTCGCGCGGCGATGTGCCGGCAGAAGTGAACATGGAAGGCATCAGCGATGTGGATCTGCAGCAAGCGCAGCGTGAATTTGAACGCCAGTGCGAGCAAGGCTATTACGCCGAATGGTTCTGGTTTGTATTTGAAGAACAAGGCTGGATCAACTGCTGGAAAAACAACGGCAGCCGTGAACAAGCCATCGACTACCCTTCACCTGCAGAAACCTGGTTCCAGGAAATGCAGAATTACGTTGGTCAGCTGGTGCTGGATTTTGATTTGTTTGAATTATTGCCCGGCGATGTACAGGCAAAAATGCTTGCCAAAGCAGCGATGGCAGTGCTGCCCAGCGAGGAGAAAATTGTCACACCGCTGATTGACGCGCTGCATTTCCGCCGTGGTGTACAGAATATGCGCGTGCTGGATATTGAACTGGAAATCCCGATACCGGCACGCGAAGACGATGAAACCAAACCGGACTGGTCTGTTTGTCAACGCGCATGGTGGGATGCGATCCGACTGGTGTATGAGAGCGCCAAGGGAAGCGATGACACACCGATGCGCCTGACGCTTGAAATGCGGGTGATGGGAGGTTCTTCCATCCTGATGGCTCCGCAATATGGCAATACTCTCGGCACGTGCTCCATTGAAGTGCTGACACACTGCAATACACCCACTGCGGAATGGCAGGCGTTCAAACAAAAAATACTGGACGCATGGACTGCATATCGCGATGTAGAAGGAAACTTACTGAATGCCAGGCCGCACTGGGCAAAAGAGTGGGAAGGCCTGACTGTACACAACAATCCGGTGAAAGAATATTTGCGCGATACCGCGTATGTCGAGGTTATTCCTGCATTCAAATCACAGCTGAAAACTATAGCTGCCGCAGGTGGCGTTGATCTGCAAGACATGAAAAATCGTTTTGGTAACAAATTATTGTCTGACATCATTGACTGGAATTAAGGCAGAAAACCTATGCAGCGCAGAAAAGCCGGAATTATTGCAGTCGCCACTTTTCTGCTTTTCCTCCTGTCACCCTACTTGTATGCAGAACCTGTCCTCAATATCAATAACCGGACTGACCATTATTTACTCTCCAATATTCTGCAATACTTTGTCGACACAGATGCCAACAAGACACTGGATGAAGTGTTGGAAAACAGTGACGCATGGCAAACCAGCAACAGTGACACCATCAACCTCAGTTTCACTACAGCCGCGCTATGGACAAAACTGAACCTGCATAACGACACTGCCTTTACACAAGACATGTTGATGGTAATTGCCCAGCCTTTACTGCTTGATATTGAGCTATACGAACAACAAGCCGATGGATCGTGGCAGAAAAAATCATCCGGCCTTGACAAAGCCAATACCGGAAATAGCCTGCGGCACCGCTATCCCAATTTCTCTATCAGCCTGCAGCCAGGGCAGTCAAAAACCGTTGTATATCGCATTACTGCATCAAATCTTGTTTTCCCGCTATCCATATGGAAAAAAGATGCATTCGCGAAAAATGATCATGTCGACCAATATATCACCGGGTTTTACTACGGCATGCTGGCAGCTGTTGGCATCTATAACTTCCTGATGTTCTTTATCGTCAGGGAAAAATCCCATTTGTATTATGTTTTTTATCTGGCCTGCTTTATCAGCGCGATGGCCTGCATAGAAGGCGTAATCATGGAAAATCACGGCGCATGGGTTACGCGCCATGCATTACTGATTCTCTATGCATTGAATCATTTGATGTTGTTTTTTCTTTGCCTGTACTCATCGCATTTTCTCGATATACCCAAACTGTACCCACGACTTTATCAATGGATCAAACGAACTGCCGCTATCTGCCTTGTCACCATCCCCATTCCTTTTTTTATTGGCGTACATGGTTTTGATATTTTTCACACCATTCTGGCCAGCATTGTCTGCACACTGGTGCTGGCAGTGGGCACATACCTGCTTTTCAAGGGCAATCTCCTGGCTCGTTATTTCATGATTTCCTGGTCGATGCTGCTGGTCGGTGCGCTTATCTATGTATTAACCATTCTGGGCTTCCTGCCACACAACCACCTGACAGGCAATGCAATCCAGATCGGCTCTGTACTTGAAGCTATCCTGCAGTCATTGGGTCTGGCAGCAAAAATTGCGCAGCTGAAAAAAGAAAGCCTTGCTGCACACGAAGAAGCTTTGCAAATCCAGAAAAAATCCAACGCGCAACTGGAAGACAAGGTACGGGAACGCACGCATGCCCTTGAAGGCCTGACCGCCAAACTGGCCAAATACCTTTCACCGCAGGTTTACAGCTCTATATTCAGCGGGCAAAACGATGTGCGCGTTGAAACTAGACGCAAGAAGCTCACTATCTTTTTTTCTGACATCAAGGGTTTCACTGAGATGACCGACAACCTTGAATCGGAAGTGTTGAGCGGCCTGTTGAATAATTATCTTGATGAAATGGCACAAATTGCACTCCGGCACGGTGGCACTATCGACAAGTTTATTGGCGATGCGGTGATGGTGTTTTTTGGCGATCCGGAGACCTGCGGCGAAAAGGAAGATGCCATTGCCTGCGTGCGAATGGCGCTGGATATGCGCGACCGGATGGTCATGCTACGCGAGAAATGGAAAAACGAAGGCATCTATAAACCCTTGCGCATCCGCTGTGGCATTAACACCGGTTATTGCACTGTCGGGAATTTCGGTTGCGAGAGCCGTATGGATTACACCATTGTCGGGGGGCAAGTGAATCTGGCCAGCCGACTGGAATCCAGCGCTGATCCTGACCAGATACTGATTTCACATGAAACCTATGCACTGGTAAAAGACGTGATCGCCTGCGCAGAAAAAGGTGAAATCACTGTCAAAGGGATTACGCGACCGATACAGACCTATCAGGTGCTGGACCTGCAGGAAAACATGCAAAACCGTGCTGCAGTCATTTCAGCACGCCATGATGGTTTTGTGGTGGATATCGATATGCACAAAACCAGCCGCAGACAGGTCATGGCTTACTTGCAGGGTTTACTGGATGATCTGGGCAAATAAAGCAGGTTACTGATCCGATGCATGCAAGGCGCAGGGCTGCTCCACTTGCAAGACTTGCAGTAAACGTCCATTGGCCAGAAGCCCCGCAATTACTGCGCTCAGATCAAATATTTCAGCACTGGAGAAATGTTTCTCCAGGCGCCGGAAGAACTCATCATCAATTTTTGTATGGTCCAGCAAAAACCTTTCGGCGTATTCGATGGCCATTTTTTCTTTTTCACTGAACCTGTCACTACTTCGCCAATCCCTGACTGCCTCATAAAATGCCTCATCAATACCGAGCGCCTGCAATTCAGGAAAACGGTATCCAAGACAAATCTGGCATTCATTGATCAAGGCAATGCGCATGCGGACGGCTTCACGTACACGCTTGTCCAGATTCGATTTTTCATAAATAGCTTCAGACAAGCCGGCGAGCGCCTTACCCAGCGCAGGGTGTAAACCGAACACCCTGTAACGCTCGGGCAGATCGCCTTCTGGCAGCGGTATGCGCGCCACGGGAAATTAAAACAACCCGGTCAGCAACAGCACACTGCCAACAAGCGCCAGCGCCAGCACTTCCCACGTCTTGCCGAGGTTAAACAGGCCGTAAAGGTATGACAGCGGCGGCAGGAATACGCTCATGAAGCCCCAGGCATAGTCCGCCTTGAAGGAAATAATGATCATGTACACCCAGCTGACCAGCAGCGTGGCCGCACCAAAGAAAACCAGTACAGAGGAAATGGGTTCCATAAAATACTCTCGAATGTCGGGGAAAGGAAAAATCCGCGCGCATTATAAGCAAGTCGGGAGAGAAAGGTCACGGCGTGCGGGCAATCGCCCAGATATGCACCTCCTCCACACCACCCGACTGCAACAATGCCGTGATTTCGTGGGCGGTGCTGCCAGTGGTCAGCACATCATCCACCAGCGCCACACTGCGATACGGCAAAGGCGCTTGCAGGGCAAACGCACCTGCCAGATTGCGCTGCCGCTGCTCCCTGTTGAGAGCCTGCTGGCTGGACGTGTATCGCTGGCGACGTAAGGCGGACGATACCGGTAACGCCAACCGCCGTGCCAGCACCTTGCCGATTTCACCACCTTGGTCAAAGCCCCGACTGCGCAACCGGCGCCAGTGCAATGGCACAGGCATCACACAGTCAGGCAAGGCCATCTGTCCTTTCTCGTAGTGGCGGGCAATAGCATCAGCAAGCCCTTGCGCCAGCCAATGGCCACAAGCCAGCTTGCCGCTGTGCTTGTAGCGGTTCAGCAATCCCGCCACCGGTTCTTCATACCGAAAAGCGCACAGTGCGTGCTGGAAAACGGGTGGTGCTTGCAAACACTCTCCGCAAAAATATCCGGCAGTGTGCATGGGTATTGCACAGCGAAGGCAGGCACAGGCATTCCACGGTAAATCCTGTTCGCAACCGCTGCACAGTGGTTTCAGGCCACGCACAGCGCCGTGACACAACAGGCAACTGGATGGCACACGTGAATCAAAAAATGAACGCAATGACGGCGTGAATAACATGGAAATCCTTTTCCACTGGATTGAAATACTGCTGCTATGGATTATCTGCCAACTTGAAATGCTGCCCTTCTTTTGCAGGGTCACCCGCATTGTCTGGCGTGCTGAATGCAACACCGCCAGACAGGATGCTTTCAACACTTTCTGTATTGATATCCACACCGGAAAATAATCCGGCTTCCACTTGTATACCGCTGGCATTCCAGAAATGGCTGTTATCGCGCACCAGCTGCACGTGCTGTGGCCAGATGTTGATATACACCTGCACGGCTTTGCCATCTGCAGACAATTCGCTACCCAACACTTCGCCCACTTTCACCTGACGATACAAAACCGGATCGCCCGTTTTCAATGAACCGAGTTGCGGCGTGGTTAACAATACATTCAGGCCAGTATCTCGTGCAGTGACAACCGGCTCCTGTTCGGTGACCGTAAACTCGCGCACCGGGTTGCCCTTGCCTGGACGCAGTTCCAGATAACTGCCCAGCAACGTATCCAGATGTGCTGTGCGTGCCAACCCCAATGCAGGCGTCACTTTCCAGAAACGGCTGCCACTATTCAGTAACGGCAGCGCATCATTTTTAAGTGCTGCTTCAGCATTCACACTTTTCAGGTCTTCACTCAATTGCAAGCGCGTAATTTCACCCAGCGGCAAGCCGCGATAACGAATCTCACTGCCGGTACTCAAGGCTTCCGCATTGGCTAACAGCAGTCGTACTGTTACACCTGCGTTACTGGCTTCATCTTTGCTGCTGAACAACAGAAAGCGATCACCCCTGCGTACAGCGGTCTTGCCTGCCTGCTGGTTTTTGTCTGCAAAACTGTCAAAGGCAATCCCGCCATCCACCATTTGCGCCAGCGAACCAACTCGCATGTTGACGCCGCCACCACCTACTTTGATATCCACCGCACCGCTGCGCCAGAAACGTGTGGAAGCATCAAGTAATTGACTATGCCCTTCTTCAATATTGACAAGGATCTGCACCAGTTTTCCGTTATCGCTATAACTCAATTCCTGCACGCTACCCACTTGCAAATCTTTATGCAAAACAGGCGCACCCACCTGAATTCCACCCGCTTCCGGCGCTTCCAACGTCAGGTAAGTGCCAGGCAAACCACGGGACTCAACAGTTTTCGCAATACTTTCGCTGGCCTGCAGTGCAAATACGTCACCATCGTGCAATTCTTTTTTTCCTTTGATGGCTGGTGAATCAAAAGCGATTCCGCCTGCTATCAGCGCAGTCAGGGGCGCGCTTTGCATCTGGATACCTTTACGCAGGCTTGCATCAACACGCAATCCACTGACATTCCAGAAGCGGCTACTGTCGTTCACCAGATGGCGATATTCCGGTCTAATCAATATATGGGTGGCGATACCATTTTTTTCCAGCAACCGGTTTTCCACCGTGCCAACAACAAAATCATTAAAGTAGACAGGCGCACCAATCGGGACTGCAGCGGTGGGTGAAGTCAATTTCAGGTGCAGGCCGGGCGCACTGTAGTCCAGAGGATCAGGGCCGTTGGCCGCCACGAAATTGTGGTCATGTACCGGATTGCCCTGGTCGCTCGCTGCAAAAGCCAGGTAACTTCCGGATACCAGCGCATCCAGCCCGGTAATTCCTGCCGCTGACAGTTCCGGTTTTACCAACCAGAAGCGCGTCTTGTCGGTGATGAATGATTCAAAACGTGGATCAATACCGAAACGCCCATAAACAGCATCCTGTGTCTTGTCATACCAGACATCGCGCAACTTGCCGACGGCAATATTCTTGTACAACACCTTGGTGATGCCTTTGGTCAGGCCATCTGCAGAAGGAAACCGGACGTTTACAAATACACTGGTTTCAGCTGCTTCAAAATCTTCATAAAGATAAAACGCATCACTGTTCTCGCTGGCTGGTGCCGATGTATCAGGCTCTCCCATACTGACACCGCCTACCATCAGGCTCGCCAGCGAATCCGTCTCCAGCTTTATCCCACCGAGACCAGCTTCCAGCCGGACGCCACTGGCATTCCAGAACCGCGTATTCTTGCGTACCAGATGCGCATATTCCGGCAGGATATGCACACCGATGACAACGCCACTGCCATCTTCTGCCATTGCCGCAGATTGCACAGTTCCCACCTTGATCTGGCGATACGAGATCTGCGTTCCCACACCCACAGAACCCAGGCGGTCTGTCTTGAATGTGATATGCAAGCCCGGCACATACATCGGCAATGGGGGAGGCGTATCAAGCGCCACAAAGTGCTCGGCATATTCACCACTCATTTTTTTGCCGGGTAACTGGACGCCGATATAGTTACCAGACAGCAGTGTGTTTAAACCGGTTATCCCTCCCAGTGTTACCTGCGGCTGCACAAGCCAGAACTCGGTTTCCTTGGGGATGCCTTCAAACCGGTTGTATATCCGTTTATCGATCTGCACGGTGACAATCACACCAGAAAGATCGTCCTTGCCTCTCGTGCTTTTTACAACGCCCAGCACCATGCCTTTGTACTGCACCTGCGTCTGGTTCGGCACAATGCCTTCCGCGCTCTCGAACTCGATAGTGATTTCCGGCCCCATGTCCAGCAGGCTGCGCCACACCAGCCATACCCCGACCAGCAAAGCAATAAATGGCAGTACCCAGATGGGGGCGATATGGCGTTTCTGTGACACAGTAGGGCGAGACACGGGAATATCATTCATGGCGAGCCACCATCGCAGCAATTAAGTTTATTTGATGTATTCACGAACAAAAATACAGGCATCCTGCACCCAGTTATTCAGCACGGGTTTCATCTCTTCAACGGTCACCCTGGTCTTTGGATCAGCCACCATGCCGCCCATGCCCGAGCGGACAGATTTGGCCATGACTTTCTTGCTCTGGCTGTCTAACAGGCGTGACTCCAGATACACAACGAACCCGTGCTCAGGCGGAATAGTGGCTGGCGAGGCATCGGTAAAAATCATCGCCACGGGTAAATTTTTTGTGGCCGATGCACTGTCACTGGTGCCTTTTACACCGGTGATAGCCGCATCCCAACGCAAGACACCTGGTCCAGGCTGCTCCACAATT
>ERZ724516.2008-NODE-2008-length-11597-cov-5.127361_pt1 | contig 11597 bp, 9 predicted proteins | sample MGYA00376049_ERZ724516 | MGnify/ENA primary metagenome ERZ724516 (study PRJEB28724, sample SAMN07190886) | activated sludge metagenome | isolation source: activated sludge of sewage treatment plant in Hong Hong | place: USA: Christiansburg, Virginia | collected... | reverse complement strand
CACCGCGAGCAGCAGCATCAGCACATAGGCGACGAAGAATTCGGGAAAGGAAATCGCGGCCAGTGCGCCGATGGCAAGGCCACGGTCCAGGGCCGTGCCTTCGTGCGAGGCGGAGAGGATGCCAAGCCCGATCGCCAGCGGCACCGAGACCAGCGCCGTCAGCCCCGCCAGGCGCAGCGTGCTGACCAGGCGGGGCCAGATCGTCTCGGCGATGGGGGTCTGGGTGGTCAGCGACTGGCCAAGATCGCCGTGCAACAGATCCCACAGCCATTTGCCGTAGCGCAGAACCAGCGGGTCATCGAGCCCCAGCTGCTCGCGGAACCGGGCCAGGGTTTCCGGCGTGGCGCCGCGACCGAGGATTTCGGTCGCGGCGTCACCGGGCAGAAGGTTGGTGGCCACGAAGACCAGCACCGTCACGCTGATGAGCGTCACCAGGCCAAGCGCCAGGCGAATTGCGATGTAACGGCCCATCTGTCGCGGCCCCTTTTCGTCAGGCGAACCAGGCCTTTTCCGCAACCCGAAGGTCGCACATGCCGAAGCGCGGGTGCTTGTCGACGCCCATCACCGTGGTGGCATAGCCATCCAGCGTGTCGTTGATGGCAAAGACGATGTGCCCGGCCTCGTCCGACACCAGTTGCTGACAGGTGGCATACATTTCCTTGCGCTTCGCCTGGTCAAGTTCGACCCGCGCCTCGGCCAGAAGCTTGTCGAAGGTTTCGTTCTTCCAGTTGCTGTCGTTCATCGGCGAGGCGGTCGAATAGCTGACGGTCAGGCTTTCGTCCGCTGTCATCCGCGCGCCCCAGATCACCGCGCAGAACGGATCGACGCGCCAGACGTTCGACCAGTAGCCGTCGGCGGGCACCTTGTTCAGCTCCAGCTTGATCCCGGCGGGTTCCAGCGACTGCTGGAAGATCTGCGCGCAGTCGGGCGATGTCACCCAGGCACCCTCCGAGACGGTCAGGCGGAATTCGCTGCCGGTCAGCCCGGCCTCTTTCAGGTGGAAGGCGGCCTTGTCGGGGTCATAGGCGCGCTGCGGCAGGTCGGCGTTGAAGAACGGGTTCGACGGGGCGACGGTGTGGTCGTTGCCGATCGTCGCATAGCCGTTCAGCACGTTGTCGATGATCTTCTGCCGGTCGATGCCGTATTTCAGCGCCAGCACGGCGTTCTTGTTGGTGTAGGGGTCGTCCGAGACGCGGGCGCAGAACACATAGCGCAGGCCGGTGCCCTCGCCGCGCACGATGTGCAGGTTCGGCGCCTGCATCAGGAAGTCGACCGTGCGCGGGTCCAGCCGGTTGGCGCCGTCGATCTGGCCCGATTGCAGCGCCGAGGTCCGCGCCACGGCATCGGCGATGTAGCGGATTTCCACGGTGTCAAAGTTGCCGCGCCCGGGTTTCCAATAGTCGCCCCGGTTCTTGAACACGGCACGGACGCCCGGCTCGAAGCTTTCCACGACATAGGCGCCGGTCCCGATCGGGTTCGCCCAGTCGGTATGGCCGTCCGGCACGACGAGAAGGTGATAGTCGCCCAGCAGCGCCACGAAGTCGGCATTGCCCTGCGCCAGCGTGATCTCGATCTGGTGGTCGGTGATCTTCCTGATGTCGGTGATCGGCTCAAGGTTGCCCTTCAGCTGCGAGACGGTTTCGCCACGGTGCAGGTTGATCGAATAGATCACGTCCTGCGCGTCCAGCGTCTTGCCGTTCGAGAAGGTGACACCCTGGCGGATGTTGAAGGTCCATACCGTCGCTCCGGGCGCGACCTCCCAGCTTTCGATCAGCTCAGGTTGCGGCTGGCCGGCGCCGTCGAATTCGATCAGGCCGTTCATCACCGCGTAGCAGAGGCTGATCGGCACTTCGTCCGAGAGCGTCATCGGGTTGAAGCTGTCGGTCGAGGTGCCGCCCTCCATGCCTAGGCGCAGCGTGCCGCCCTTCTTCGCCTCTTGCGCGTGCGCCGCGCGGGGCAACCAAAGGCCACCCGCCGTTACCAGCGCGCCAGCCGCCGCTGTTCCAAGGAACCCGCGGCGGGAAAGCAGTCCTGCCGACGTCCACCCGTTTCCGTCACGCATCCGTCATCTCCCTCTGTCGCCGTTGCGCCTGTCGAAGTTTTCAGTACATAACTGTACTTTTCACGATCTGCCAAGGCCCTTCTGAGCCTCATGCTGTCGAAGGGGCGGCCAGCGTCCACAGTTCTCTTGTAGATCATTGAAGTATCGTTATGATTTGCCAGATTCCGATTCTTCTTCGGGGGCTGCGGCCCGATGCCCTGACGCCAGTCATCGCCTTTTGGATTTGGCAATCATCGCCCATGCTCCACTATTGCGAATCATGGAAGTACACTTGTGCGCCATCCTTGGCTTGACGAGGTGCAGTCCTCAGCCATATCCGAAAGTCATGCCATCGCTGCGCTCCGACATCGGCTACCTTGCCTGGCTGTTCGCCTTTGAGGCAGCGGGGCGGCACCTTGGCTTCACTCGTGCGGCCGAGGAACTGGGGGTCACGCAGGCTGCGGTCAGCAAGCAGATCGTTGCGCTTGAGGCCCATCTCGGCCGGAAGCTGTTCCATCGCAGGGCACGCGGGGTCGAGCTTACGGTTGCGGGGCGAGAGCTTCTGGACACGACAAGCTACGCGCTCGGCGCAATCGCCCGGACCATGCGGGACCTGCGGGATGCGCGGGACGGCCCGCTGACCGTTGCCCTGTCCATTCCACTGTCGCAATACTGGCTAATGCCACGACTGTCCGACTTCACCGCGCGGCATTCAGGAATCGCGATCCGGATCATCGCGCAGGACGAACCCGAGAAAGCCCCCGACGCCGACCTACAGGTTGTCTTCGCGCAAGCGGACAATGCGCTGGTGACGGGCGCGCAGCGCCTGTTCGGCGCATCCGTGGTTGCTATGGCGTCGCAGGAATTTCTGGAGGCGCACCCGCTGCACACGGTTTCGGACGTGCTTCGCGCGCCCCTCATCCGCCATGACGCCCCCGATTCCAGCTGGCTTTCTTGGCGGGACTGGGCACACCACGCCGGTGCAGACACGCAGTCGCTGCGCCCCACCCTGTCGGTCAGTCGCTACGAGGACGCGGTGATCGCGGCGCAGCGGCATCAGGGCGTGGCGCTGGTCTGGTGCATCGAGGGCCAGCCACTTCCCTCGGAAGGCGGTCTGCGCCCGGTGCCGGGACCGGCGATGGCAGCCCCTGGCGCCATCTACCTTGTCGTCCGTGACCGCACTCGCCCGGGGGTCGAGGACTTGATCGCGTGGCTTGCCGAACAGGCGGGCGAGCGGGCGCCCGGCATCCGATAGCCAGTTCCAGCTCAATCCATCGCTGGTGCACCACCCGCTGCCTTGCCCGCTTCGACGACGGGGCGCAGCCGTTCCAGCCGTTCGGCGGCACCCTCTGGCGCGCGGGCCTCGCGCAATACCTGCTTCCAGACATCCGTCGCCCGTTCAGCCGAGGTCCTGGAGCCGTTTTCCGTCCAGGTGCCAAAATTGTTCAGATCGGCCACGATCGGGGCGTAGAAGGCGGTCTGGTAGCGGTCCATCGTGTGCTGTGTCTGGAAGAAATGCCCGCCGGGGGCCACTTCGGCGATGGCGTCAAAGCCGATCTCGGCGGCGGAACCCGAAGGCCGGGTGCAAAGCTCGGCGAACATCTGCAGGCTTTCGACATCGTTGATGAACTTCTCGTAGCCAAAGGTGAGCCCGCCCTCCAGCCAGCCGGCCGTGTGCACGATCAGCGTGCCATGCGCCATCGACGCGCCCCAGAGGCCCATCGTCGTTTCAAGCGCCGCCTGCATGTCGGCTGTGTTTGACGCTGCACCCGATGCCGTGCGCCAGGGCAGGCCGATATGCCTGGCCAGTTGCCCGCCGCCGATCTGCATCTTGATGTGTTCGGGGGTGCCATAGGCGGGGGTACCGCTTTTCATGTAGACGTTCGACGAAAAGCCGCCATAGCTGACCGGGCAGCCGCTGTTGACCAGCTGGGTCAGCGTGATCGCGGCGAGCGCCTCGGCATGTTGCAACGCCAATGCGCCTGCGGGCGTGATTGGCGCCATCGCCCCGGCGAGGCAGAAGGGCGTGACGATGCACATCTGTCGCGCGCGGGCAAAGTCGATCAGTCCCTTGGCCATCGGGTTGTCCAGGAGCCGCGGCGAGTTGGTGTTGATCACCGTGCTGACCCAGACGTCGGCCGCAAACTCATCATCCGTCAGGTTCAGCGCGGACTGTATCATCTCGAACCCCTGCGCCACCTGCGCCGGGCCGCGCGAGAACAGGAACAGCGGCTTGTCGGAATGGGCAAGCTGCGCCTCGATGGTGGCGTAGTGGCGCAGGTGCACCGGCACGTCCTGCGGCTCGACCATCGGGCCAAGCATGTGGATGACGTCATAGGCCTGGCAGAGCTGAAGGGATTCCACAAAGTCCGCCAGCGATCCGGGCCGGCGTCCGCGGTCGCGGTCGGTCGCGTTCGGGCAACCGACGCCCGCCATGAAGATCATACGCCCCTGAGCATAGGTCTGGTCGCGCTGCGGATTGGGCGCGCGCAACCGCCACGTCCGTGGTGCGCCCGCAAGCGCCGACGAGACGATGTCGCGGCCGATGAAGACCATGTCTTCGACAACCCTGGCGCCGGCCGCCGCATAGATGTCCCGCGCCTCTGGCAGCAGGACCCGCATGCCAAGGTCTTCCAGAACCCGCAGCGCTGTATCGTGAATGGCCGCGATCTCGTCGTCCGAGAACATCTTCTGCGCGGGGAAGGGGTGATCCAGATGGCGATAATCCGGGGCGCGGACCGTCTTGGGCGTCGTCTCCCGACCGCGACGCCGCTGGCGTGAAACGAGGCTTTGCGATGCAGACAGGTCTTCAACATCCATGGATACGGCCTTTGGCTGAGACACGTCAGCGCGTCATTCGCCTACAGCCTATGGCTGGTCCGCCCTTTCACAACGCCACTAATTTTCCGCCGATCCATAACCAGTGGGAATACATGGCATCTCTGTCCCGCCGGGGTCGGTTGACATGGAACGCCGTTGCCCCAGGCTGGTCGCGTTCCTGGAACCACCGTATCAGTTCGTCCTTCACTCGATCCGCTGTTCGGACACCGGATCGAAGAGATGGACATGATCCGGATCAAGCACCAGCCGGACCTGCTGGCCCAGCGACGGAACCTTGGCCGATCGTGCCTCGCGCAGGATTAGGGGGCCAAGATCGGTTGCCAGCGTCAGGATCATCTCATGGCCAAGGTTCTCGATATGCTCAACCGATCCCGCCAGACCGGACTCTGACCCTGTCGCGGCCAGGCGCAAATGTTCGGGGCGTTGGCCCAGGACCACCTTTCCCAGATGCGCAGCAGCTGGTGGCAGGGCAAGGGTCTGGCTGCCGAAGCGAACCGTGCCTCCGTCAACCGGCAGCGTCATGACGTTCATCCGGGGCGTCCCGATGAAGCGGGCGACGAACAGGTTGGCGGGGCGGTTGTAGACCTCGTCCGGGGTGCCGTATTGCATCAGGTTCGCCTTGTGCCCGGCGGCCAGCGGCGCCAGCACGGCGATCCTGTCGCCCATCGTCATCGCCTCGGTCTGGTCATGGGTGACATAGACCATCGAGGCGCCCTGCGTGCGGTGGAAACGCACGATCTCTGCCCGCATCGCGGTGCGGAACTCGGCGTCGAGGTTCGACAGCGGCTCGTCGAACAGGAACACCCCCGGCCGCCGCAGGATGGCGCGGGCCAGCGCCACCCTCTGCCGCTGACCGCCGGAGAGCGCGCCGGGTCGCTTGTGCAGATGGTCGGAAAGGCCGACGACCGCCGCCACCTCGGCCACCTTGCGGGCGATCCCGGCCCGCGCCTCGCCGCGGATCTTCAGGCCGAAGCCAAGGTTCTGCGCGACGGTCATGTTGGGGAACAGCGCGTAGCTCTGGAACACCATGGCGATGTCCCGGGCGGCGGGATCGGCGTCGTTCATCCGCTCGCCGCCGATCCGCATGTCACCTTCGTTGATCGCGGCAAGCCCGGCGATGGACCGCAGGATGGTGGATTTGCCGCAGCCCGAGGGGCCGACCAGCACGACAAACTCGCCATCCTCAACGATCAGCGACAGGTCCCGCACCACGGGAACCTCGCCAAAGCGGATGCCCACATTCTGAAACTCGACGGCTGCCATGTCAGGCCCTCCGGAATGAATTGTTCATTTGACGGCACCAAGGCTGAGGCCGCCGACAATCTGGCGCTGCGCCAGCACGGCAAAGATCAGCATCGGCAGGATCGAAGTGATGGCCGCCGCGGACAGTGCCCCCCAGTCGATCGCCGCATAGCCGCGGTAGGCGGCGACGGCCAAGGTCACGGTCTGCGCCTTGTCGAAGGTCAGCCCCAGTGCAATGGCCAGTTCGTTCCAGATGCGGATCGTGTTCAGGATCGCGGTGGCGGCGATGCCGGGGGCGGCCATCGGCAGATAGACGCGCAAGAGGATCTGCCAGCTTTTGGCGCCTTCCAGCCGCGCCGCCTCGTACAGCGCGAAGGGCACGTCGGCGAAAAAGGCGCGCATCATCCAGATGGTGAAGGGCAGCGTGAAGGTCTGGTAGACCAGCGCAAGGCCGAAGACGGTGTCGTAAAGCCCGCTTGCCTGGAACAACCCGTAGATCGGGATGACGAACAGGAACTCCGGCAGCATGTAGGAGAGGAGGAGCCAGGCAAGGATCGTCGCCCGCCCCGGCACCCGCTTCTGGTTCAGCGCGAAGGCCGCCGGAATGCCGATGGCAAAGGCCATCAGGTTGCCCAGAAGCGCCGCGAAGAGGCTGTTGAGGAACCCCTTGATGAAAGTCGCATCGGCCCAGACCTTGGCGTAATGGTCCCAGATCGGCACGAAGACCAGTTTCGGCGGCATCGCGAAGGCATCGGCCTGGGTCTTGAGCGAGATGCCGATGATCCAGAGGATCGGGAAGATGCTGGCGAACCCGGCAATGATCAGGATCGCATAGGACAAAAGCGTGGCACGCCTTGCGCGGGTCATTTGGCACCTCCGGTCCGGCGGTCAAGCGCGCCATAGGCGACGCAGATGGCAAAGATCAGCGCCGAGAAGATCACGACCGTCGCCGCCGCCTCGCCGAACTTCGAGAACTTGAAGGCGGTCTGGTAGGTCAGGGTCTGCACCGCCTCGGTGCGCCGCAGGGGGCCGCCGCCGGTCAGGCCGAAGACAAGGTCGAACACCTTCAGCGTGTCGATCAGCCGGAACACCACCACGGTCACGATGACCGGGCGCAGCATCGGCAGGGTCAGGTAGCGGAACATCTGCCAGCCGTTCGCGCCCTCCAGCCTTGCGGCCTCGAACGGCTCTTCCGGCAGGCTTTTCAGCGCAGCGGCAAGGATGATGAAGACAAAGCCGGTCTGCCACCAGGTCTCGACCATCACCAGGCTGGGCATGGCGGCGGTGGTGGACCCCAGCCAGTTCGGCTCCGGCAGGCCGACCGCGCCAAGGGCGGCGTTGATCACGCCGAAGGTCGGGTCAAGAAGCACCTTCCAGACCAGCGAGACAGCAATGCCGGAGACCATCAGCGGCAGGATCATCAGCACCCGGAACAGGCCCGCGCCCCGCGTCACCCGGTTCGCCGCAAGGGCCAGGATCATCCCCAGCACCAGTTCGACCAGAACCGCCGAGACGGCGAAGGTGAAGGTGTTCACCAATGCAATGACGAAGGACCCCTTCAGCCACAGGAGCCGGTAGTTCTTCACCCCGGAAAAGATCGAATCCCCACCCCAGGTCCAGTCATGCAGCGACATCCAGAGGACGGTGGCGATGGGGTAGAGCGTGCAGGCCCCCAGCACCAGGACCGTGGGCAGGATATAGGGCCAGAGGTTCGGCTGGGACGGTGCGATGTCCTGTGCCATCGGCGGACCTTTCGGAAGGGTGGGACAGGCCCCGCCGCATCGGTTTGCGGCGGGGCGGAACGGTTACTGCATCACTGCGGGGGCAACTTCCTGAAGGGTCGCCACGGCCGAGGCCGGGTCTTCCCCGCCATAGATCGCGTGGATCGCATCGACGATCACCAGCACGACCTCGCCCCAGCCTTCGCGGAAGACCATGGTCGGGCGGGTATGCTCCAGCTGCTTGCTGACCGCCTCGACATAGCCGGGCGCGAAGGCGGCAACGTAGTCGGGATTGGCCCAGGTCGAGCTGCGGGTGGCGCCGCCGGTCTTCAGGCCGAAGGTGGCGTCATTGGCCTGCGAGGTCGCCCATTGCATGAAAAGCCATGCGGCAGTCTTCTTCTCCGAGTTCTCGGCCATCGACAGCCCCCAGGCCCAGTGGCCGCTGACGCTGACGCCATCGACGGCAGGCAGCACGGCATAGCCGACCTTGCCCGCGACGGCGGAATTCGCGGCATCCTCGAAGCCCGGCCCGAAGACGCTGGCATCGACGAAGAAGGCGGCCTTGCCTTGCGCGAAGTAGCGGCTGGCATCTTCCCAGCCGAAGGACAGCGCATTTTCCGGCCCGGCCTTCAGCAGGCCCGCATAATGCGCCAGACCCGCCGCGATGCGCGGATCGTCAAAGCGCGGCTTGTCCCAGGCGCCATCGAACCAGATGTTATAGGGCAAGGGCGCTTCGGCCTCGCCCCAGGCGTTCAGCACAATGCCGGTCATCGTGTCGACCAGGCTGCCCGACCGCTGGCCGCGCATGACCGAACCGAACACCTCACCCGCGCCTTCGTCCGTCACCTTCTGGGCGCCTGCCAGCAGGTCGTCCCAGGTTGCGGGAAGCGTGCCGCCAAGGTGGGCGTCGACCAGATCCTTGTTGTAGAACAGGATATAGGCCTCCATCGAGATCGGGATCGCATATTGCTGGGCCGCCGCATCGCCGGGCGGGAAGCTTGCTCCTTGCAAGAGCGCGGGCGAGAAATCGGCATAGTCCCAGGCCGCGTCGGTCAGGGCCGCGTCATTGATGTAGGGGGTCAGCGGCGCCACGCCGTTCACCTTCCACTGCTCATAGATCGCCGCATCCATCAGGGTCATGAACACGTCCGCGACCGGCTCTTCCGACCGGATCGCCAGGTTGGCGCGGTCAAGATACAGGTCTTCGGCAAAGGCGGTGACGTTGACCTTGATGCCGGTCAGCGCCTCGAACTCGGCCAGGTGCTCGCGCACTCCGGCGGTCCAGGGATGTTCGCTGGCCAGAAGGGTAATCTCGGTGCCCTCGGCCTGCCGCCAGTCAAAGGCGAAGGCGGGGTTGGTGATGGCCGCAGCCGAAAGCATCAGCGTGGCGGCGAGCAGTCTTGTCGTCATGGGATGTTCCTCCATTGCGGCATGCCCTTTTTCAGATCAGGCTAGTCATCAGGTTGACAGGTTGTTATGACATGCTAATGTGTGGATAGCATAACGACGACACTGGCGCAATCTGGATTCTCGGCGTCAAATACCCGGACCCAAGAGCGCGAGGAGCGAGAGATGACGACCGACATCAAGGAAAGACAGGCCATCCGGCGCAGCAGCAATGTGCCTGCTTACAGCCAGTTGGCCGATATTCTGGAACAGCAGATCGCCGCGCTGACCGATGAGGAGCGCGCTCGCGCCCTGCCGTCCGAGGGCGACCTGTCGCGGCAATACGGGCTGTCGCGAATCACCGTCCGCCAGGCGCTGAAGAGCCTCGAGTCCAAGGGGCTGGTCTATTCGGCGCAGGGCCGGGGGTCGTTCCCCACACTTCAGCGCGTCACGGGGATTTCGGGCTTTCACAGCTTCACCGCCGAAGTTCGCCGCAACGGCCAGGAACCGGGGTCGCGGATTCTGGCGGCGACGGAGGTCGACCGGCTGCCCGCCTCCATCGCCGAAAAGCTGCCGGTCGCCGGGGGCGAGGACGGTCCCCAGGTGCATCTGCGGCGCCTGCGGCTGATCGACGGCCTGCCCGTCGCGGTCGAGGATGCCTGGCTGCCGAAGGCGCTGTTCCCCGACCTTCGCCCGGCGGACTTCACCGATGGTTCACTCTATTCCCTTCTGGCGGATCGCTGGGGGCTGGAACCGGCCTGGACCGACGCGCTGATCGAACCGGACCGTGCCGCGCCCGAGGTCGCGCAACTACTGGCGATCGACCCCGGCGATCCGGTGCTGGTCGCCTGGCGCGTCACCGTCACCGCCGAGGACAAGGTGTTCGAGCGCGTGCGTTCGATCTACCGCCCGGGCTTTTCGCTGCGGGTTGCCCGCTATCGGCTGGGATAAGGCATCATGACCGAAGCAGGCGCAATCGGGCTGGATATCGGCGGCGGCAGCACCAAACTGGGGCTGATCTCGCGGGACGGAAAGCTTCTGGCCTCGCGCCGGGTCGTGCTGGCCGAAGGTGCGGATTTCCCGGCGATCCTGGCGCAATATCGCGCCGCGATTGCCGACCTTGGGGCCGACGGGCTGCCGGTCGGCATCGCCTACCCCGGCCATGTCGACCGCGTGCGGGGCCTTGGGCTGAACTCGAACGTGCCCGCGCTGGACGACCATCCGCTTGCTGCCGCGCTCGGTCGCGGGGTTCTCCTCAACGACGCCGATGCCGCCGCCGTGGCGGAGGCGCGGCATCACCCCGAAACCCGGATGCTCATGGTCACGCTGGGCACCGGGATCGGCGTGTCGATGATCATCGACGGGCGGCCGCTGGAAACCGCAGGCGGAACGCTGGGCGACAGCGGGCACCTGAACCTTGACCCCTCGGGCCGGCACCGCTGCCGCCAGGGCTGCACCGGCTGCCTCGAATCCGTGGCCTCGGGTGAGGCGCTGGCCCGCGATGCCACCGCCATGGCGGGGACCGGCGAAAGCCCGGCACTGGTCGTCGAGTTGCAGGCATCGGGCACCGTTTCTGCCGCCGCCGCCTGCCGCGCGGCCCTTGCCGGTGATCCGGGCGCCCTCAGCCTTGTCGCGCAGATGGCCGACTGGCTCGGCATGGCCGTCGCCAGCTGGCGGGCCAGTTTCCATCCCGACCTGATTGTCTTCGGTGGCGGCCTCTCGGCCCTCGGCCAGCCCTTCATCGACCAGATCCACGACCGCGCCGATGCCCGCTCGCTGCCTTTCCTCGCGGCGCATTGCCGCCTGACCCTCGCCCGCCTCGGCAACGACGCGGGCATGATCGGCGCGGGTCTGGCCGCGCTTGCCCCCTGACCCAAAGGAACCACCCATGTCTGACGCCTATCTCGCCGAAATCGCCGAACAGCCCGGAATCCTCGACCGCCTGGGCGAGGTCTTCGATGCAACCTGGGGCGCCGCCCTGGGACAGGTTCGCGCTGACATTCAGGCGGGCCGCTTCGACCGGGTTGTCCTGACCGGCATGGGCGGGTCGCTGCACGGGGCGCATCCGGCGCATCTGGCGCTGACGCGGGCGCTGTCCATCCCGGTCCTCCTGTGGGAATCGGGGGAATTGACCCAGCAGGCGCCAGGGGCCGTCACCGCCCGCACCCTTTTGATCGCCATTTCGCAATCCGGCGAAAGCGGCGAGGTCCGCCGCCTGACCGAGGCCGCGGCCCGCCCGGCCTGCGTGATCTCGATCACCAACACCGCCGACAACGCTCTCGCCCGTTGGGCCGACATCGCGGTTGCCACCCAGGCCGGGCCGGAACGCACCGCGGCGACCAAGACCTACACGGCGGGGCTGGCGG
>ERZ724516.2007-NODE-2007-length-11598-cov-4.895868_pt1 | contig 11598 bp, 12 predicted proteins | sample MGYA00376049_ERZ724516 | MGnify/ENA primary metagenome ERZ724516 (study PRJEB28724, sample SAMN07190886) | activated sludge metagenome | isolation source: activated sludge of sewage treatment plant in Hong Hong | place: USA: Christiansburg, Virginia | collected... | reverse complement strand
ACGCGGCCCGTCGCCGGATTGATCTGCGCCTGCAGCGCGTCGGTGTAAGTCGATTTTAGCTTCGAGTTCTGGCGCCAGTCGAGCACCTTCGCGGCGATTTCGACCCCGTCGCCGGCGAGGCGTTCCAGCTCGGTGACGTCGGTCGTCCAGGCGCCGGTCTTGCTACTTTTCTTGCCGGTCTTGAGGCCCATTTTCTCGAACAGGATTTCCCCCAACTGCTTGGGGCTGCCGATAGTGAACGGCCCGCCGGCGAGTTCGAAAATCTGCGTTTCGAGGGCGGCAATCTCGACTTCATACGCTGCCGACAGCCGCGCCAGTGCAGCACGGTCGACCTTGATGCCGGCGATTTCCATGTCGGCGATGACCGTGACCAGCGGCCGGTCGACGGTTTCGTAGATGCGCGTGCCGCCTTCGCGCCACAGCCGGTCGCGCAGCACGCCGTGCAGCCGCAGCGTCACATCGGCGTCTTCGGCGGCATATTCGGTGGCGCGGTCGAGCGGCACGAAATCGAAGGTGATCGCGGCCTTGGCCGTGCCGGTCACCGCCTTGAACGGAATTGGCGTGTGGCCGAGGTGCTTCGCCGACAGCTCGTCCATGCCGTGCCCGCCGCGCCCGGCATCGAGCGCGTAGCTGAGCAGCATCGTGTCGTCATAGGGCGCCAGCACCGGCACGCCGTGGCGGCGCAGCACGATCACGTCATATTTGAGATTCTGCCCAATCTTGAGAACGCTCGCGTCGGCGAACATCGGGTTCAATGCGGCAATGACGGTCGGGATATCGAGCTGTTCGACGGCCTCGGCGAGCAGCCCCTCGCCCTTCTTGTGCGCGACGGGAATATAGCAGGCCAGCCCCGCTTCGAGCGCCAGGCTGACGCCGACCAGCGCGGCGCGCGTCGCATCCAAGCTGTCGGTTTCGGTATCGACCGCGACCAGCCCGCGCGTGCGCGCCTCGGCCACCCACCACGCCAGCCGCTCGGGCGTCGTCACCGTCTCATAGTCCTTGTGGACGAACGCCACATCAGGTGCCGGCGCAGGGCCGGCGGCGTCGGCCTCCATCTCGCGGCCGAGCTTGGCCATCAGCGAGCGGAAACCGTGCTTGGTCAGAAACGCGCCGAGCGGGCCATGCGGCGGGTCCTTGAGTGTCAGGTCGGCCAGCGGAACCGCCAGCGGTAAATCATCCTTGAGGCTGACCAGCACGCGTGACATCCGCGCATTGTCGGCGTGTTCGGCCAGCGTGTCGCGCAGCTTGGGGCGTTTGACTGCATCGAGGTTCGCCAGCAAATTATCGACGGTGCCGAATTCGAGGATCAGTTCGGCGGCGCCCTTGGGACCGATGCCGCGGACGCCGGGGATATTGTCCGACGTGTCGCCCATCAGCGCCAGCACTTCGCCGACCTGTTCGGGCGGCACCGCGAACTTTTCGATGACGCCGTCGCGGCCGATGCGGATGTTCTTCATCGGGTCGAAGATATCGAGCCCCGGCTGCACCAGCTGCATCAGGTCCTTGTCCGACGACACCACGGTAACGTTGAAACCTTCGGCGAGTGCGGCGAGCGCATAGCTGGCGATGATGTCGTCGGCCTCGACGCCCGGCTGGTCGATGCACGGCACCGAAAACGCCCGCACCGCGTCGCGGATCAGCGGGAATTGCGGCACCAGGTCTTCGGGCGCCGGCGGGCGGTTGGCCTTGTACGCGGGGTACAAATCATTGCGGAAGGTCTTGGCGCCGGCGTCGAGAATGACCGCGAGATGCGTCGGCGCCTCGGCGGCGTTCAATTCCTCGATCAGCTTCCACAGCATCGCGGTGAAGCCATGCACCGCGCCGACCGGCGTGCCCTGCGGATCGGTCAGCTTGGGCAGGCTGAAATAGGCGCGGAAGATGTAGCCCGAACCGTCGACGAGATAGAGGTGCTGCTTGGTCATGGGACAGGGTTAGTGCATTTTCGGCGAGCGCGGAAGCCGGGGGCAACCTTATCCCTCCCCGCAAGGGGGAGGGAGAAGACGTCAGCGCGGCTTCGCGCTCAGACTGGCGTAAATCGTCCGGACCCAGGCATTGGGTTTGATGAAGCCGTTGCCCCATTGTGCGTCCCAGGCCGCGGTGGGCTTTGCGGCGATCACTTGCTCGACGGACTTGCCGCCCGTCATCGCCGCTTCGACTGCGGCAATCGTGTCGGCGACCATCGCGCGGTAGGCGATCAGCGCAGTGCGGTCGCTGACCTTGCCATGGCCGGGGATATAGCGCGTTGCGCCGTTGCCCAGCGCCAGCGCCCGGTCGGCGGCCGCGACCACGCCGCGCGCCGCGCCACCCGATGACAGGTCGACATAGGGGTAGCCGCTGGCGAAGTAAGTATCGCCCATATGGATGACATTGGCGCGGGTGAACACGATCAGGCTGTCGCCGTCGGTGTGCGCGGGCGGAATATGGACGGCGCGAATATCCTCGCGGTTGAGGTGGACGGTCGTGGTGCTGTCGAAGGTCACCACCGGCAAAGCGGCAGCGGGCGATGCCGTGATCGTGCGGTTCATTGCGGCGCTGAACTGGTCGCTCGCCATGCGGGTGCGGACATTGTCGTGCGCGACGATGACCGCGCCGGCGCGCCCAAGGTTCTCGTTGCCGCCGGTGTGATCCCCGTGCCAGTGCGTGTTGATAACGAACTTGATCGGGTGCGGCGACAGTTTGGCGGTCGCGGCGACGATTTTCGCGGTCAGCGGCGCATATTGATCGTCGATCAGCGAGGTCGCATCGGTGCCGGTCGAAACACCGATATTGCCACCGGCACCGAACAGCACGTGCAGCCCGGGCGCCAGTGTTTCGCTGGTGATTTCGATCTTGTCGAAATTGGTTTGTGCCAGCGCCGGCAGTGCCGCCGCGACCTGCAGCAAAGCCGTCGCCATCATCCAATTATGCATGCCAGCTCTCCCCTATCTGACGAGGTGCAGCATCGGCCAGACGCGCGCGGCGGTCAAACCGGGGCGTGGCTGGACATGCGCGTCACTTGGGCGCAATCTCCACGACGGGCTCTCAACCCAAGACGGGGGAACATCTGTGGATATCGCAGGAATGCTGGTGCAACTGGTTGCCGGTGCGGCCGCCGGCAACGGGGTGGGCAAGGTTGCGCCCGGCCTCAGTCTCGGCACCGCGGGCAACAGCATCGTCGGTGGCCTGGGCGGCGTCGTGCTGAGCCAGCTGCTGCCGATGCTGATGGGCAATGCGGCGGCCGCTGGCACCGGGCTCGACATGGCAACGATTATCGCCGGCTTCATCAGCGGCGGTGTCGGCGGCGGCGTGACCAGCCTGATTGTCGGGCTGATCAAGTCGAAAATGGCAAAATAGGCCGAAAGTGTCGCCGCGTCAGTAAGGCGCCCCCGGCCCGCGGCCGGCCTGGAAGCTGAACGCGGCGGCACCGTTCTGGCCGAGCGGCACGACGGTGCTGCCCCAGAGCGCGCGCGTGCCGCCGGTGCCGACCATCATGCCGACGTTGCCATGCGGGCGGCCGTCGTTGAGCGTGGTTTGCGCCTGACCAGCTGCTGGCAGTGGCGGCAATAGCGGCAACTGGCTGGCGTTGCGCGTCGCGGCGGCATCGAGCGTCGCCTCGATTTCGGCGGGGGAGAGGCGATAGACCTCGCCGCCCGCCGTCCCGGCTGCAGACAGCGCCGCATCCGGTACCGGAACCGTCTGTGCCAGCGCTGCGCTGGTACTCATACAGAGCGCAATCAGGGGCAGCCGGCAAGCCATGGCGTGACCATGTGCCGCGGCACCTGAAGCGGGCATGAACCGCACGGTTAGCGGTCCACCGGATCAAGTATGGTGTCGCGGGCCACCGCATTGGTCTGCGGATAGTCGAGCGTGTAGTGCAGCCCGCGGCTTTCGTGGCGCGCCTGCGCCGAGCGCACGATCAGGTCGGCGACCTGAACGAGGTTGCGCAGTTCAATGAGATCGGCGGTGACGTGGAAATTGCTGTAATATTCGGCAATTTCCTTGCGCAGCAGCCGGACGCGGTGTGCGGCGCGTTCGAGGCGCTTGTCGGTGCGGACGATGCCGACATAATCCCACATGAAGCGCCGCAGTTCGGCCCAGTTGTGGCTGACGACGACTTCCTCGTCGGAGTCGGTGACACGGCTTTCGTCCCAAGCGCGGATCGGCGGTGTCGCGCCGATGGCATCCCAGCCGGCAGCGATGTCATCGGCCACCGCAGCGCCGAACACCAGACATTCAAGGATCGAGTTCGACGCCAGCCGGTTGGCGCCGTGCAGACCCGATTGCGAGACTTCGCCGATGGCGTAAAGCCCTGGCAAGTCGGTGCGGCCATTCAAATCCACCAGCACGCCACCGCAGGTATAATGTGCCGCCGGCACCACCGGGATCGGCTGCGTCGTGCAATCGATGCCGAGTTCGAGCAGCCGCGCGTGGATAGTCGGGAAATGGTGGATGACGAAATCGGGCGCGAGGTGCGTCATGTCGAGCACGACGTTTTCGAGGCCCAGCCGCTTCATTTCGGCGTCGATGGCGCGCGCCACGACATCGCGCGGCGCCAGTTCGAGGCGTTCGTCATAGCGCGCCATGAAGCGCTCGCCCGCCGCCGCGCCCGCTGCCGGCGGCAGTCGCAACTGCCCGCCCTCGCCACGCATCGCTTCGGTAATCAGGAAGTTCTTGACCTCGGGATGGTAGAGGCAGGTCGGGTGGAACTGGTTGAATTCCATGTTCGACACGCGGCAGCCGGCGCGCCACGCCATCGCGATGCCGTCGCCGGTCGAGCCGTCGGGGTTGGTCGAATATTGATAGACGCGCGACGCGCCGCCGGTTGCCAGTACCACCGCCTTGCCGGTGAAACGTTCGACGGCATGCGTATCGAAGTTGAACGCATAGACGCCGTGGCAGCGCCGTTCGGCGAAGCGCTGGCCTTCGACATTGCGTTCGGTGATCAGATCGACCGCAACCCGTCCGGTGGCGATAGTGATGCGCGGGTGCGCCTGCGCGGCGCGTTCGAGCGCCTTTTGCACCGCCCAGCCGGTCGCGTCATCGACATGGACGATGCGGCGGTGGCTGTGGCCGCCTTCGCGCGTCAGGTGGAAGCGTTCGCTGACGGTTTCGCCGGGGTTGAACGGCACGCCGAGCGCCGCCAGCCGCTCGATGGCGGGCGCGGCGTTTTCGACGACGAACTCGACGGTGGCGCGGTCGTTCAGGCCGCCGCCGGCGATCATCGTGTCTTCGATATGGCTTTCGAACGTGTCGCCGGGTTCGAGCACCGCAGCAATGCCGCCTTGCGCCCAGCTCGTCGAGCCGGCTGACAATTCGCCCTTCGACAGCACCGCGACGTTGAAGCGGTCGGCAAGGTTGAGCGCCGCAGTCAGACCGGCGGCGCCCGAGCCGATGACGATGACGTCGAAGACCTGCGCCTCGGCGGCGGGGGCGCGCTTACGCATCGACGCCGTCGCGGCGCGTGAACGACAGGAACACGTCCTCAAGGTCGGGCTCCTGCGTCGAAACATCGACGATGCCGAGCCCGGCGTCGGCGAGCGCGGTCAGGATGGCGCCGACCTGGCTGTGGCGCTTGTCGTAGCTGATGCTGAGCGTACGCGGCCCGAGCAGGGTTGCGACAAAGCCCGGCGGCACTTCGGTCAATTCGCGGTCGACGATGACGCGCAGGATCTTTTCCTGCGCCGTCGCCATCAGCGTGCTGGTCAGGTCGTTTGCCACGATCTGCCCGTTGTTGACGATGGCGATGCGGTCGCACAGCTCCTCGGCTTCTTCGAGATAGTGCGTGGTCAGCACCACGGTCGTGCCGCCGGCATTGAGTTCGCGGACGTAGTTCCACAGCTGCTGGCGCAGTTCGATATCGACGCCGGCGGTGGGTTCATCAAGCACCAGCACCGGCGGGTTATGGACCAGTGCCTTCGCCACCAGCAACCGCCGCTTCATGCCGCCCGACAGCGTGCGTGAATAGACGTGCGCCTTGTCCTCAAGGTGCACGGCGCGCAGCAGCTCCATCGTCCGGCGCTGTTTGGGCGGCACACCGAACAGCCCGGCGTGGATTTCCAAGGTTTCGAACGGCGTGAAGAAGGCGTCGAAAACAAGCTCCTGCGGGACAATGCCGATCGAGGCCTTGGCGTTGCGCGGGTGTTCGTCGATGTCGAAGCCCCAGACCGTCGCCTGCCCGCCGGTCTTGTTGACCAGCCCGGCCAGGATGTTGATCATCGTCGACTTGCCGGCGCCGTTGGGGCCGAGCAGCCCGAACATGGAGCCGCGCGGGATTTCGATGCTGACGCCGTCAAGCGCGCGCTTGCCGTTCGAATAGGTCTTTTCGAGACCGCGAAGAGAGATGGCGGATTGGCTCATGTCGCAAGGGCATAGTCGCCAGCGGCGCGCTTCGCAATGCACCGGCACGTCGCAGATGACAGGCGCGCGGCGCCTTGCTAGAACCGCTGCATGGTTACGATCCCGCCCCCCGAAGTGTTCTTCACCGACCACCGCCGCGTCCATTGCGACGGCGACGAGGGCGGCGTGCCCGGCCACCCGCGCGTGTTCCTGCAGATGGACGCCAGCGGCTATGTCGATTGCGGCTATTGCGACCGGCGCTTCATCCTGGCGGGCGGTCCCGCCGAAACCCGCCCTGGCATCGCGCCTGCCAAGGACGACGGCGGCCACTGAGCCGTCACCAATAGCCTGACATGATTTCGCGCGCCCAATCGGGTTCGCGGATTTCCCCGCGCGGCGCAAATCCGCGCATCACCGGCTTGATATCGACGACCGGCGTGCCGTCGATGGCGTCGAGCCCGCGCACGTGCAGCGTCGTGCCTTCAACCTTCTCGATGCGACAAACCGACACGGCGAGGCGGTTCGGGCGGTTGCGGCCGCGCTGCGCGAAGATGCCGACCAGCGGCCAGTCGGGATTGCCGCGTGGCCGGCGGGCGCCCAAGGTCACCTGTGATTCGGGCAACTTATCGAACAGATAGACAATTTCCGCGTGGCTGAAGGCATCTAGTCCCTGCAACGCGTCAGGCCCGAATCGCATCACATCGAGCTCGATTCGCGCGGTGACCGCATCCCAATCGTCATCGTCTGCGGGGACGCGGCCACCGACAACCCGCCCCACCGGTAAAATCGTGAATGACATACATTCCCCCTAGTTGGATTCGTCCCTATATCGGAGACATGACCATCATTGATCCCGCCAACATCTTCTACCGCGACACCGGACTTGACCCGGCGCGCACCGAACGCCTTGTCACGCAGGCCTTGAACGGCTGCGACGATGGTGAGCTCTATCTGCAACACGCGGTATCCGAAAGCTTCGCGTTCGATGACGGGCGATTGAAGGCGGCGACATTCAACACCGAACAGGGCTTCGGGCTGCGCGGCGTGGCGGGCGAAACCACCGCGTACGCGCACGCCAACGAACTATCCGACGCGGCCATCCTGCGCGCTGCCGACACCATCAAGGTCGTGCGCTCCGGCCACGGCGGCAACGCCGCGCTCGACCGGCCGCCGAGCACCAATGCCCGGCTCTATACCGATGCCGACCCGCTGAGCGCGGTGCCGTTCGCGCAGAAGGTCGCGCTCCTGCAGAAGATCGATGCGGCGGCGCGCGCGCGTGACCCCAGGGTCGTGCAGGTGTCGGCCAGCCTGCTCGGGTCGTGGAGCGTCGTCGAAATCGTCCGCGCCGACGGCTTGCGCGCCCGCGACATCCGGCCGCTGGTGCGTTTGAACGTGCAGATCGTCGCGCAGGTCGGCGACCGCCGCGAAACCGGCTTCCACGGGCTCGGCGGCCGCTATCTCTATGACGGGCTGTTCGACGAGGCGACGTGGAACAAGGCGATCGACCTTGCGCTGGCGCAGGCCCTGGTCAACCTTGATGCCGTCGCCGCACCGGCAGGCGAAATGACCGTCGTGCTCGGGCCGGGCTGGCCGGGCATTCTGCTGCACGAAGCCATCGGCCACGGGCTGGAGGGCGATTTCAACCGCAAGGGCACCAGCGCGTTTGCCGGGCTGATCGGCCAGCGCGTTGCCGCACCCGGGGTCACCGTGGTCGATGACGGCACCATCGCCAACACGCGCGGCGCGCTGACCATCGATGACGAAGGCACGCCGACCAGCCGCACCGTACTGATCGAGGACGGCATCCTGAAGGGCTATCTGCAGGACCGCATGAACGCCCGGCTGATGGGCGTGGCGCCGACCGGCAACGGCCGCCGCGAAAGCTTCGCGCACGCGCCGATGCCGCGCATGACCAACACGATGATGATGGGCGGCAACGAAGACCCCGGCGAAATCCTGCGCAGCGCCAAGTCGGGCATCTATGCCAAGAACTTCGGTGGCGGCCAGGTCGACATCACCAGCGGCAAGTTCGTCTTTACCTGCACCGAGGCCTACACAATCGAAAACGGCAAGCTCGGCGCGCCGATCAAGGGCGCGACGCTGATCGGCAACGGCCCCGACGTGCTGACGCGGGTCAAGGCGATCGGCAATGATCCGATGCTCGACGAAGGCGTCGGCACCTGCGGCAAGGCCGGGCAATCGGTGCCCGTCGGCGTCGGCCAGCCGACCTTGCTGATCGAAGGGCTGACGGTGGGCGGCACGGCGGCCTGAGCCGAGCATAGGCCAGATTCTGGGGAGCACGCGCGATGGAATTTTTCGACCATATCACCGACAAATATGCGGCGTTCATCAAGAAGCAGCCGGTGTTCTTCGTCGCCACCGTCGCCGGCACATCGCGCATCAACCTCAGCCCGAAGGGCATGGACACGTTCCGCGTGCTCGGCCCCAACCGCGTCGCCTGGCTCGACTATGGCGGCTCGGGCAACGAAACCAACGCGCATTTGCTCGCCGATGGCCGCATCACCGTGATGTTCTGCGCCTTCGACCGCCCGGCGCTGATCTACCGACTCTACGGCCGCGCCGCGCCGGTGCTGCCGCAGGACGCCGGCTGGGCCGCAATCGCCGAAAACTTCACCATCGAACGCGGCGTCCGCCAGATTTTCGACATGACGGTTCAATCGGCGCAGGATTCGTGCGGCTGGGCAGTGCCTGAAATGGAGCTGAAAGCCGAACGCGAGACGCTGCGCAAATATTACGTCAACGAAGAACCTGCCGAACGGATGCGCAAGTACAAGGAACGCGACCGCAGCATCGACGGGCTGCCGGTGCGTTCGCCGACGCAGCTACCCTACAGCTGATGGACCTCGTCGAAGTCGACCGCGTCTTCGACTCAGTCGGTGCCGAAATCGTCCGTGGCTATCTGGCATCAGCGGGAATCGAAGCGGTGCTGTTCGATGCCGGGCTGGCGTCATTGCTGGGTGGCGTTTCGGGGGTGCGCGTGATGGTGGCGCCCGACGATGAAGCGGCAGCCCGCGCGCTGCTTGCCGAAATCGCCACGCCATGAAGCCGTGCGCGTGAAGCTGGCGCTGGCACTCGGGGGTGGCGCCGGACTTGGCTGGGCGCATATCGGCGTGCTCCACGCGCTGGCGGCGCGCAACGTCAACGTCGTCGCGGTGTCGGGCACTTCGATCGGCGCGCTCGCGGCGGTCTGCCTCGCGGCGCACCGCGTCAATGTGCTCGAGGAACTGGCGCGCTCGACCAATGTGCGGTCGATGATGCGTTTCCTCGACATCGATTTCGGGCGCAGCGCTTTGCTCGGCGGCCGCGCCGTCCAGCGCGAGTTGCGCCACCAGTTCGGCCACACCCGCCTCGAAGACCTGTTCATCCCGTGCGCCGTCGTCGCCGCCGATCTGGTGGCTGGCGAGGAGGTCGCGCTCACCCGCGGCGAGATCGTCCCGGCTGTCCGCGCCTCGATCGCGATTCCGGGCATCTTTCCGCCGGTGCGCCACGACGGACGCTTGCTGGTCGACGGCGGGGTAATGACGCCGGTACCAGTGCGCGCCGCCCGCGCGCTGTCGAACGCGCCGGTGCTCGCGGTCAACCTGCAGGGCGACTATGCCAACCGCAGCGAGACCTGGCTGCGACGCCAGCGCGCCGCGCGCCACGGCGGCCTGTCACCGACGCGCGTCGGCCGCGCCGGGCTGAGCCTGATCATGATGCACGTCGCCCGCCAGTCGCTGGCGCTCGACCCGCCCGATTTCGAGCTGGCACCGCGCATCGGCCACATCGATGTCCGCAACTTCACCCGCGCCGACGAGCTGATTGCGCTCGGAGCCGCCAGCGTTGATGAAAATTGGGAGATGATTGTGCGGATTGGGGGTCGTTGAAGGACGGACGAAAGGGCCTCCGGCGGGCAGGCCTGAGGCCTGCACCCGATTGTTGGCTTGCGTCTGGAATGGGGTGGGTTGCTGACAGTCAGCTATCCACACGCGACTGGAATACGGACGACAGAGGTGCTTGGCTTCAATGATGAACACAGCACATTGCTATTGCGGCATACCGCTATCGAGAGGGAGCCTGGTTGTTTCCCAACGTCAGCAAGATAACTGATCTCCGCTGCATCGTAGCGGAAGACGAGGGAGTCGCCTCGATCCCACCATAGATGGCCAGCCTTGCACTGGTTAACCTTCAACATGTCAAGCGACGCATTGCCGCCCGCGTCGGGTCCTTTTATGGCGAAACCATATTCGTAACGATCAATAATGAATGCAGTTTTGCCATTCTCGAACCTGTAGACCTGCGACGTCACATCGGGCTTGCTGCATCCCAACAGCATAAGGGCCAAGACAAGGCCTAAAGTGCGCATATTGCAATTGCTCGAATTTCAGCCTTCGCTGCGGGGCTATACCAAATTGAAAATCTCATATGCCGCCCATCCATATTCACGAGCAGCATAATGCACAGCAGCTTGCATTTTCTCAACAACCCCAATGACCGCAACGGCGTCGTTTGCTGACCGGCAGCTTTTCACCCCAAAACCGGAACGGCAGGTATCGGGCAATCTGAGATCGATTCGGGAACGCGCTATGACCGGAATGGGGTGGGTTGCTGACAGTCTGGTTTTAGATGTTTGCGCGATGAAACGTGACATTGGACCATTGGCGGTAATGCCTTATGCTCGCGCTCAACGGGAGAGACCATTGTTCGCTCGAATTTTGATTGTCGCCGCTCTTTTGGCCGGACCGTCGGCTGCGCTGGCCGAGCCGCCTGAGAAGCCCATCACAGGTCCGAAATTGATCTGCTTCGGATATAGCACTTTCATTCTTGCTGATGGCGAGCGTGTAGCTGATTTCGGAATGGGACAGGAAACTATAGGCATTACCGTCAATAGTCCGTCGGGTGCCTTTACGATTGTCGAAAGCGACATATTCGCGACTCCTGAAGGAGCCAAGCGCCTTGTTTTTTCCAAAGGCACTATGTCGGTCTACAGCTTTTCGAACCACGGAGTCAGTTACGCCATTTACGGACCGACGAGTTTTTCGGGAGGGAAGGACCGGGTCGTTCTAAGGATTTCTGGCAAGAATTTTGACGGCAATAGGAGTGTGCTTAGTCGCTTTGAAGTTCGCGATCCTGCAGGCTTAATGTGTGATCACACCTTTACCTACTCGACGGAACTTTAGACCAAACACATAAGTCCGGTTTTGAGAGATGCACTCTCGTGGTGCAGCGTCCGCAACTGATGTCGTGGACGGCTCTCCACCCCGCAGGATATTTCTCTGCGGA
>ERZ724516.2006-NODE-2006-length-11601-cov-4.237571_pt1 | contig 11601 bp, 11 predicted proteins | sample MGYA00376049_ERZ724516 | MGnify/ENA primary metagenome ERZ724516 (study PRJEB28724, sample SAMN07190886) | activated sludge metagenome | isolation source: activated sludge of sewage treatment plant in Hong Hong | place: USA: Christiansburg, Virginia | collected... | reverse complement strand
TATCTCGCCGATCGCACGGACCCGCGAGCCTTCGCTCAAGGCCACTTGCTTGCTGGGGTAGAAACTGAAAAACCGCATGACCAGTTCGCCGCTCTCATCCTGCGCCCGAACCACCATCTGCCGCCGCGGCCGGTATTGCACCTCGCAGGCACTGACGACCACCTCGACCTGCACCGGCTCCCCCCAGGGTGCCCGGGCCACCGGCGTGATGCGGGTTTCATCTTCGTAACGCAGCGGCAGATGCACCAGCAAATCGGCCTCGCTATGGAGGCCGATCTTGGCGAGCTTCTTGCGCAGCGCGTCCGAAGCCTGAATCGGGGCTGGCGCCCCGGCTTCGCTCATCCGATGAACATCACCGCATCGGCCTCAACCAGCGCACCGCGCGGCAGCTCCTTGACCCCCACCGCAGCGCGGGCCGGGAACGGCTCGCTGAAATACCGGGCCATCGTTTCATTGACCTTGGCGAAGTTGGCCAGATCGGTCAGGAAAACATTCAACTTGACGACATCGGCCAGCGAACCGCCAGCCGCCTCGGCCACCGCCTTGAGATTGTCGAAAACGCGAACGATTTGCGCGTCAATGCCGTCTACCATCTGCATGGAAGCCGGATCGAGGCCGATCTGCCCCGACATGTAAATGGTGTCGCCAAGGCGCACGGCTTGCGAATAAGTGCCGATGGCGGCCGGGGCATGGGGGGTTGCGATGATCGTCTTGGCCATGAATGACTTCCTGTATCCAGTTTGCAAAACCTTATTTTAGCCTTGGTACCCTGCACCATGAACCCACGTATCGAATCCCTGGAAAAAATGCTCGATGGCCCGCGCGACGGGGCTCTGCTCCGCTTCTCGCTCGGCAATGAATACCTGAAGGCTGGCGATCCCTCGAAAGCTGCAAATTGCTTCAAAAACGCGGTCGACCGCGACAAACACTACTCCGCCGCCTGGAAGGCGCTTGGCAAGGCGCTGGCCGAAAGCGGCGATCATGCTGGCGCGCTGTCTGCCTACGAACAAGGCATCGCGGTTGCAGAGGCCAGGGGCGACATTCAGGCCGCCAAGGAGATGACGGTATTTGCCAGGCGGCTACGCAAGGAACACGCCGACTGACACGGCAACACCTCGTTACAAAACAGGGGTAAGCCATTGCAGGGGGCCACACGTTACTTGCTCAGTAACTCAGCGGACCCCACCATGCAGACCAAGACCATTTTTACCCGCCTCATCCTTGCCACCGGGCTGATTGCCAGTCTTGGTGCCTGCACGGTGGTACCGGCTTACCCCGTGCCTTACCGGTCGCCGCCCGCCTATGTCGAAAGCTACCCGACCTACGGCTACAGCGCACCGCGCGCAACGATCTACTACGAGGCGAATCGCCACCATCACCAACATGGCGGCCATGGTTACTACCGGGACCATCGCGAATATCGCGGGCATCCGCCACCGCGACGGATCGAATCGCCGCTGCAGGGTGCCGCGAGGGCCCACCGCGATGTCAGGCGCAGCCTGGGTCTCCCCCGCCTGCCTGGCATGCCTTGATCAGGGCTTGCTACCCTTCGGAGGCACCAGCACGCTCTCGATGCCGAGTGACTTCAATTTGTGCTGTGCCGCCTCCGCTTCCTGCCGGGTGCGGAAGGGGCCAACCTGGACCCGGGTTTCGATGGTCGAAGGCACGCCGCTCAGGGTCAGCCTGGCATGCAACTCTTCGGCGCGCTGCGCACTGGAAAAAACGCCGGCCTGCAGCAGAAAACCTGAAAACAAGCGGGGGGCCGCCGGCGGCGCAATGGCTGGCGTCGGCCGGGTTTCCACCACGCGGGCTGAAGCTGGTGGCGCAGATGCCCGCTCGCTCGCCGGTGCTGCCAGCGGCACATCGGGGGCCGCAGTCGCTTCCGGTGCAGCCCGCGGCGGGGGCCGGCTGACAACGGCCGGCGCGTTGCCGGCCGGTGGCTTGCTGGCTGCGGTCGACGCAACATTAGGGCGATTTTCTGAAGAAGCCGCTTTGGGCCGATCCGCTACAACCGGCTTCGGTGCCTCGACTACCGGTGGGGGGGGTGGTTCGACAAGCGGTGCAGTCTGCGGCTGGGGATCAGGTGGTTCAGGCAGATTTGCGGCTTGCGTGACCGGCTGCGACACTTCCTTGCGCGGCGCCACCGGCACCGGTTTGTTGAAGACCGGAAGATCCGGCTCTTCGGGTGTTGAGGCCAGGTGGTCGAAGAGCGCCAGCATGCCGAGCAAAACGGCAACCAGCACGCCTGCCATGCCGAGCCGGTTAACCAGGGATTTGCGCAATTCCGCGGCACTAGTTTCGACGGGTAGCTTGTCCTTGTCGTCTGTCATCGTCTTCCTCACTGCCCCTGACTTTTCGCCAGTGCGACGACCAGCTCGGCTTCCGCCCTTGCAATGCCGCAACGCTCGGCGATCATCGCCGGTTCGTAGCCGGCAGCGGCCATCTGCATGGCATCGCCATAAATTGGCGAAACCGTTTGCGCGGCACGCAGGTGCGACAATTCTTCCAGCATGTCCTCGCGCAGGGCAGCTAATTCGCCCCGAATGGAATCCACTTCATCGCGCAATTGCGCGACTTCCTGCTCAAGCGCCCGAATCAACATCTGGTCGGAGAGACCATCAGCCGCCTTTTCCCAGGCCTCATCGGGCGGCGTCGCCGGCAAAATCGGGTCTTCCGCCGGCTCCGTCAATACCGGTATATCTTCCAGCTTGTCCTGCTCTTGTCTCTCCTGCGCTTCGACCGGCGCCGGCAGACGCCGCTGCCGGCGAAGCCACCATACGCGAAACAGCACGAAGGCCATGTAGATGGCCAGCAGCGAAATCAGCGCAATGACCCCTTCGCGCACGCCCAGCGTGAGCCCACCCAATTCCAGCGCCGGCAAGTTGGCAGCAGCCACGAAGTCTTAGAACCCTACCGAATACTGAACGCCAAGCAGGTGAGCGCTGGCATCGTAGTCACCCCGCAGCTTGCTGATGCCGATTGCCGTCTGCTTGCTCTGGCTGATACTCGGATTCTTCAGATAGAGATACGAATAGCCGACATCGAAGACACCAACCTTGCCGGCATGCCATTGCCCGCCGAGCGAAAACCAGACCCGATCGTTGTCCGGCACACGTGCCGAACGGTCATTGGCGCTGGTTGGCGTTTGGTCGTAGGCGATACCAAACCGGATCTTTGTCACGTCCGTTGCCCGATAGGCAGCACCCCAGGCAACCCGCCAGGCGTCCTTGTAATTGAAGGTCTCGACATCCGTCCCGCCGCTGTGGTTGATCTGCAGTCTGCCCAGGGTGCTCCAGTTGGTGTAGGAAAGGTCGCCCATCGCCTCCCAGCGGTCCGAAACCTGCTGCCAGACCGAGAGAATGAAGGTATCCGGCAGTTTCAGGTCGGCAGTTGCCGAACGCGAGCCGGCGCCGAGCGAACGTGTCCCTTCGAGGGTGTAGTCGATGGCCGAACGATAGGAAATGCCGACCCGCATCGCCGGTGACAGCGTGAACAACGCCCCGGCATTCCAGCCCCAGGCACTGTCGTCCCCCTTCAGCCGATAGACCGTTCCCGGTGCGACCAGATTGCTCATTTCCGCATCGATGGTCTGATAATTGATACCGAAGCCCAAGGACAGCTTGTCATTGACCCGATAAGCAATCGACGGATTGACATTGACTGTCGTGATTTCCGACTTGATCGCCTGATAAGCGCCAATCCAGTTACTGTCGGAATATTCGGTGGCAAGACCGAAAGGCGACGAAACGCCGAAGCCAAGCGAAAGATAGGGCGTCAGCTGCCAGGCAAAATAGGCGTTGGGTACCGCCGCCCAGCCGCCGGCATCGCCCCCATTGCCACCGGCACCGAGCACACCGCTCGAACCGCCGTCCCTGAACTTGAAGCTCGGCCCGACACCGGTCACCCCCGTCGAAAGCTGCAATCCCGATAGCTGCGTCATGCCAGCCGGATTGAAGAACACCGTGCTGGCATTGTCGGCAACGGCGGCCGAGCCCGCATAGGCCGTCCCGAGGCCGCTGGCATTTTGCTCCCAGAGCTGGAAGGCAGCGGCAGAAGTCGTGCCGGAAACAGCAAGCAACAACAAGGCGGGCACGATACGCAGCGTCATTTTCTTCATCACTTCAATCTCTCTCAAGCGGACAGCGCCATTAAGCACGTGATTTTATTACAGTTCACCCGGGTATTCGGGCGGAACCTCGCGCTTGCGGCCGTCGACATCAATCGCGACATAGGTCAATTCAGCCTCGGTCACTTTCACGGTAATCGGATTGCTGTAGTTCCGCTCGGCATAAACCTCGACCTTGACGGTAATCGAGGTCTTGCCGACCCGTACGATTTCGGCATACAGGCTGACGATATCGCCTACCGACACCGGTTGCTTGAACAGGAAGGAATTGACCGAAACGGTCGCTACCCGGCCACGCGCCCTGCGCATGGCCGGAATGGCGCCGGCCACGTCCACCTGTGCCATGACCCAGCCACCGAAGACATCGCCGTGCTGGTTGAGATCGGCAGGCATGGGCACGACACGCAAGGTGGAATGCCGCGCGGGGAGGTGAATGCGGTCGACGCTCATAATGTGCTCAAATTCAAAATAAAGTCTGATTTTCGCGGAAACCGGCCAGTTTTCATATACTGGCGGCAAATCACCGAAAAATCCTCCATCAGGCTCCCCATGCGCCGCGCCACTGCCCTCACCAAACCACCCAGCGGCCAGCCGCTCGTCCAGACCCATGTCTGGCAAACCCTGAAAACCTTGCTGCCCTATCTCTGGAGCTACCGCGTCCGGGTGCTCGGTGCACTCGCTTGTCTGGTCGGCGCCAAAGTGGCCAATGTCGGCGTGCCGCTGATCTTCAAGGAAATGATCGACGGCCTGTCGGGCGAGCAGCAACTACTCGCACTGCCGGCACTGCTGCTGGCACTCTACGGCCTGCTGCGCTTTTCCACGGCCCTCTTCACCGAATTGCGCGAAATCCTCTTTGCCCGCGTTACCCAGCGTGCCGTCCGCAAGGTGGCGCTCGAAGTCTTTGAGCACCTGCACGCCCTGAGCCTGCGCTTTCATCTGGAACGCCAGACGGGCGGCGTTTCCCGCGACATCGAACGTGGCACCCGCTCGATTTCCAGCCTGATTTCCTACACGCTGTATTCCATCCTGCCGACGCTGGTCGAGATCGGTCTGGTTCTCGGCATCCTGTTCGTCAAGTACGACAGCGGCTTCGTACTGATCACGCTGGTGTCGCTGGTCACCTACATCGTCTTTACCGTCAAGGTCAGCAACTGGCGCATCGACATACGTCGCGCCGTCAATGAAAACGACTCGGCCGCCAACACCCGCGCCGTCGACAGCCTGCTCAACTACGAAACAGTCAAGTATTTCAACAATGAAGCCTGGGAGGCCAGGCGCTACGATGAACAGATGGTCAAATGGGAAGAGGCGGCAACGCGCAGCCAGACCACCCTCGCCTTTCTCAACCTCGGGCAGCAAGCGATCATCGCACTGGGTGTGACGGCGATGATGTGGCGTGCCGCCAGCGGCGTCGTTGCCGGCACGATGACGATCGGCGATCTGGTGCTGGTCAATGCTTTCCTGATCCAGCTTTACATTCCACTCAACTTTCTCGGTATCGTCTATCGCGAAATCCGCCAGGCACTGACCGACATCGAACGGATGTTCAACCTGATGCAGGAAAACCGCGAGATTGCCGATGCACCGGATGCCCGTGAATTGCCGACCGGACCGCTGCAGATCAATTTCGACAGTGTCGATTTCGCCTACGAAAGCAATCGGGAGATTCTCAAGAACGTCAATTTCGCTGTTCCGCCCGGCCGCACCGTCGCTGTCGTCGGCCATTCCGGTGCCGGAAAGTCCACGTTGTCGCGCTTGCTTTACCGCTTCTACGATGTTACCGGTGGCGCCATTCGCATCAATGGCCATGATCTGCGAACGCTCAAACAGAACAGCCTGCGTGCCGCCATCGGCATTGTTCCCCAGGATACGGTGCTGTTCAACGACACCATTTTCTACAATATCAATTACGGTCGGCCGGAGGCGAGTCGCGAGGAGGTCTATTCCGCCGCGCGGGCTGCCCAGTTGCACGACTTCATCGAAGGCCTGCCGCTGAAGTACGAAACCCGCGTCGGCGAGCGCGGTTTGAAACTTTCCGGCGGCGAAAAACAGCGGGTCGCGATTGCCCGTGCCCTGCTCAAGAATCCGCCCATCCTGATCTTCGACGAAGCGACCTCGGCACTCGATTCCGCCACCGAACGCGCCATTCAGAGTCAGCTTGAGATGGCAGCCGTCGGCCGGACCGCATTGGTCATCGCCCACCGTCTATCGACGGTAATGAACGCCGACGAAATTCTCGTGATGAGCGACGGCCACATCATCGAGCGCGGCAATCACGCCGCCTTGCTCGCCGCCGCGGGTCAATACGCCAGAATGTGGACCCTGCAACAGCAGGAAAACATGCAGGACCAAGGCAGCAGCAGCCAATAAAGCTGCTTCAACATTAAACCCGTCACCATGGAAACCTCAACCGCCCGCCCGCCCAATCGCCTCAGCCAGTTTTCACGCTGGCTATTGCCGATCGCCGTTTTCACGCTGCTGGCCAGTGCGACGATCGTCGCCTGGCGCTGGCAGCAGGACGTCCAGCGGGAAGCGATGGAATCGGTCGGCAACCAGGAGAGCGCGGCCATCACCGCCGAAATTCGCGAACGACTGCGCCTTCATGCACAGTTCCTGCGCTCCGTGCAGGCCTTTGCCTCGGCTGGCAATGCCCGTGATCTCGCTGCCTGGCGGCGTTTTGCCCAGGAAATCGATCTCAGCGACAACCTCAGCGGCCTCTATGCCTTCGCATATGCGCCGCTCGTCCAGCCCGAACAACTTCAGGCATTTGTGGCGACCACCCGCCGGCAGGCTGATCGCAGCGAATTCAAGATATTCCCCGTGCGCAGCGGCGAGACGCTTGCCCCCATCCTGTTCATTGCCCCCGACATGCCGGAACAGCGCAAGGCGATCGGCTTCAACCTGTTCTCCGAAGACAGCCGCGCACAGGCAGCCACATTGGCTGCCACCATGCGCGACGTCAGCATGACCGGCCCGATTGTCCTGCTCATGGACCACGCTGCGCAGCGTACCGGCTTCATGATCATGCAAGCACTCTACCGGCCGGGCATGCCGCTGAACAACACACAGGAACGCCGGGTGGCTTTTGATGGCGTTGTGCTTACAGCCTATCGACTGGACGATTTTCTGAAATCGACGAAACATGGCCTGAATGCCAATTTTACGGTCCAGATTTTCGATGAGAGCCTGACCAGCGAAAACGCCGGCGATGGCAAAGCCAAGCTCATCTACACCACGGATCCGGACTTCAAGGGTGGCGTGGACGACAAGCATTTCCATCATGAGATCGATTTTGCCGGTCGAAACTGGATATTGCATTTCTACCCCCAGCGCACCGCCTTTGAGGACCGCTCACTGGACATTCCCGGGCTGATCCTGTTTGGTGGCCTGGCCGGCTCGGCCCTTCTTGCCCTTCTGGTTTTCAACCTGACCACCCACCGCCAGCGTGTCGAACGCCATGCGCGTCAGCTAACCCGCGACCTGCATCGTTCGGAGGAGCGCTTCCGCCTGGCTACGGCGGGCAGCAACGACGGAATCTGGGATCAGAATCTGCAAACGCAGGAAGATTTCATCAGCCCGCGCATGGCAGAAATATTTGGTTTTCCGCCGACGCAGGCCCCCGCTCGCCTGAGCGATTTTGTCGCCATGGTCGCACCTGAAGACGCTGATCGCTGTGCCGAGGCGCTGCGCCTGCACATGAAATGCAATATTCCGCTCGACATGCAATTACGTATCCGGAAAGCCAATGGCGATCCCGGCTGGATTCGCGTTCGCGGCGAGGCCGTACGGAACGCCCAAGGATTGGCAACCCGCATTGCCGGTTCGGTGACGGATGTCACCGATCGTCAACGCGACGACGACGAATTGCGCCGCCACCGCGACCATTTGCAGGAGCTGGTCAGTGAACGAACTGCCAGTCTTGAGGATGCTCTGCAAAAAATGCAGGCTGCGAATCAGGCCAAGACAGAATTTCTGGCCAACATGTCGCATGAACTGCGAACGCCGATGCACGCCATCCTCAGTTTTTCCGAATTGGGTGAGGACAAGGCCAACAGCATTGGTCAGGAAAAAATAGCCCAATATTGTTCGCGTATCCAGCAAAGTGCCAAGCGCCTCCTGGCGCTGATCGATGAACTGCTCGATCTGTCGAAAATCGAAGCAAGCCGGCTCGAACTGGACTATGCGCCGACGGACATGCTCGCCCTGATCCAGCAGGTTGAAGCCCAGCTTGAACCCTTGTTGCAGCAACGTCAGTTGACGCTGGTCACCGAATGCCGAGTCGCCGATCGGATAATTGATGCTGACGTAGCACGTCTCACCCAGGTGGTCCAGAACCTGTTGTCGAACGCCATCAAATTTTCGCCAGAGGGCGGCAAGATCCGCGTGGAAATCGATGCCGGGCAATTGCCGGCGGGACGTCGGGCTGCCGACCATGGCATTCGTGAAGCCAGGGCGATTCGTTTCATCGATAGTGGCGTCGGCATCCCGGCGGATGAGGTCGAAAGCATTTTCGACAAGTTTGTGCAGAGCAGCCTGACCAAGACCGGGGCAGGCGGCACTGGGCTTGGACTGGCAATCAGCCGCGGAATCGTCAGGCAACACCGTGGTACGATAGTTGCCAAAAATAACGCCGAGGGTGGGGCATGTATCACCGTTACCCTGCCGACCACGCTGAAGACAGCGGTGCGAGGAAAAAATGACTGAAACACATGTCCTGATGGTGGATGACGAGGCACTGAACCTCGAAATCCTGAACGAGTATTTCGATGGTGAGGCAGGCTTTTTACTGGATTCGGCCAATAGCGGAGAAGCCGCCTGGGCGCTGTTGCAAGACCCGGCCAGCCAGTATCAGTTGATCCTGCTCGACCGGATGATGCCCGGCATGGACGGTATCGGCTTGCTCAGGAAGATCAAGGCGGAACCGAGGCTTGCCGGGATTCCCGTCATCATGCAAACGGCAGCCGGCTTGCCGGCCCAGATCCGGGAAGGCCTTGAAGCTGGCGCGTACTATTACCTGACCAAACCTTACCGTCGGGACGCCCTGCTGGCCATTGTCCACGCCGCGCTTACCGACGCTGCGGCGCGGGACAATCTCCGTTATCAACTGAGCCAGCACGTCAACTCGCTGCAGTTCCTCAACGAGGCCGAATTTGCCATCCGCAGTGTCGAGGAGGCTGGCCAACTGGCGAGTTTTATCGCCCAGGCTTGCCCGAATCCGGATATTGCCGTCATCGGCATTTCGGAATTGCTGGTCAATGGCGTGGAACATGGCAACCTCGCCTTGAGCTATGCCGAAAAGTCAAAACTCAAGCTTGATGATGGCTGGCATGCAGAAATCGAGCGACGCAGTGCCTTGGCGGAAAACAAGGGAAAAAAGGTGCGACTGAATTTCCGCCGCGCCGACAACGAAATCGAACTGCGCATCTCCGATGAGGGTAGCGGCTTTGATTGGCAGAAGTTTCTCGAAATGGATCTTGAACGCGCTTTTGATCCGAATGGTCGGGGTATCGCCCTGGCACGGATGATGAGTTTCAGTGGCATTCATTACGAAGGCTGCGGCAACGTTGCGGTCGCGACGATCCCCTGCCCTACGGCTGAACACCAATAAAAGTCTGGCAAACATGAATCCGAAATTGAACAAGATGAAGGTTTTGGCGGTCGATGACAATCGCACCAATTTGCACATCCTTCAGGTCTTTCTGAAAAAACTCGGACATGAAGTCATCGTTGCCGAAAATGGGGAAGAAGCCGTACAGCGATTCAAGAGCGACGCCCCCGACCTGATCCTCCTCGATATCATGATGCCGGTCATGGATGGCTTCGAGGCGGCACGCCTGATCAAGGCCACACCGGGCGAGCGCTGGACGCCGATTATTTTTCTCTCGGCACTCAACCGTGACGAAAATCTGGTCGAGGGGCTGGAAGCCGGCGCTGACGACTACCTAACCAAGCCAATCAATTTTGTCGTTCTCGAAGCCAAGTTACGCTCGATGCAGCGGGCTTTGGCACTCCAGCAGGATTCGCTGGATTCCTTGGGGCGCCTGCAGGCGATTTCGGATAACGTAATCGACGCAATCATCACGATTGACGCCTGGGGAAAGATGATTACGGTCAACCGCTCGGCAGAGCTAATTTTTGGCTGGACTGCCAGCGAAATGCAGGGCCAGAACGTCAAAATGCTGATGCCTGAACCCTATCACAGTGAGCACGACGGCTACCTGAGCCGCTACGCCAGCGGGGAACCGGCGAGAATCGTTGGCCGCAGTCGCGAAGTCGAGGCCATCCGCAAGGATGGCCGGCGTTTTCCGGTAAATCTTGGCGTCACGGAAATCACACTGGACGGTCGCAACGTTTTCATTGGCGTCATCCGTGATATTTCCGAAGCCAAGGCGGCTGAAAAGAAGCTGCGTGACAACGCCCGCCAACTCCAGAACTACTACGAGCAAACCCAGAGCGAACAGCAACTGGCCTTGCGCCTGATGGACAAGCAACTGCATCGCAAGGGTCTCGACGACCCCCGACTTTGCTACAAGGTGATAGCTGCCGAGAATTTCAGCGGTGACGTGGTCGCCGCCTCGCGTTCGCCAGAGGGCGGTTTTTACGTGCTGCTGGCGGATGCAACAGGTCACGGGTTGGCTGCGGCCATCAGCGTGTTGCCGGTGCTGGCCATTTTCTATCGCCTGACGCGCACCAATCACCCGGTTCGTGAAATCATTGCCGAACTGAATCAACAGCTAACCGAGTCGATGCCGATCGGTCGCTTTGTCGCCGCCACATTGGTTCGTTTCGACGAGGTCACCAATACCGGCGAAATCTGGGTGGGCGGCACACCACCGGCCTTCCTTTTCGACCGCTGGGGGCGCAAGGCCGCCGAATTTACTTCAGACAATCTGCCGCTCGGGATTGTCGATAGCAAATCTCTCTCCTGCCAGCCGGTGCAGTTCGGCTGGGAGAAGGAAAGTCAGTTGGTGATTTGCTCGGACGGCCTGCTCGAAGCCACCAACGCGGACAATGTCCAGTTTGGTGCCGCCGGGTTGATGGCTGCCGCCGCACATGCCTCGCCGCAGAACCGCTTTGCCCAGATTGATGTGGCACTGACCCGCCACCTCAACGGCGCGGCCGCCACGGATGATGTTTCATTGATAATTATCGATTGCCCCTGATCCCCGTCGAGGAGAACAAACCATGCGTTTCATCAAACTTGCCACCGCCGTCTTCATCGCTTCCGCTTTCAGCACCACGCCAGCTCAGGCTCAGGAATCGGCAACGCTGAAAAAGATCAGGGAAACCGGCACGATTACGCTGGGCCACCGTGAATCATCCATCCCCTTTTCCTATTACGACGACAAACAACAAGTTATCGGCTATTCGCACGAACTGATGCTGAAGGCCGTCGAGGGCATCAAGGAAAACCTCAAACTTACACTCTTTCCCTACACGACGCTCTTCCGATCTATCGGAAGAGCGTCGTGTAG
>ERZ724516.2004-NODE-2004-length-11617-cov-3.661304_pt1 | contig 11617 bp, 10 predicted proteins | sample MGYA00376049_ERZ724516 | MGnify/ENA primary metagenome ERZ724516 (study PRJEB28724, sample SAMN07190886) | activated sludge metagenome | isolation source: activated sludge of sewage treatment plant in Hong Hong | place: USA: Christiansburg, Virginia | collected... | reverse complement strand
AAATCCCGCCATCGATCCGGCCCGCGAGGGCCGTTTCATTTTGCTGCTCGGCGCGCTGGTCGCCTTCGGGCCGCTCGCTATCGACCTTTATTTGCCAGCCTTGCCGGCCATTGGCGCCGGTCTCGCGGCACCGGCCGAATCCGTACAGCTGACCATCACGGTCTTCCTGGCCGGGTTTTCCTTGGGCATGCTTTTCTACGGGCCGATTTCGGATCGCTATGGCCGGCGCACGGTGATGTTGAGTGGCATTGCCTTGTTTGCCATGGCCAGCCTGGCTTGCGTCCTGGCCAGCAACGTCAGCCAGTTGATCGCCGCCCGCTTTTTGCAAGCCCTGGGTGGGGGGGCGGCCTCGGTGCTGGCGCGGGCTGTCGTTCGCGATGTCTATACGCCCACAGAGGCCATTCGCAAGTTGTCGCTGATGGCGATGGTGACGGCCATTGCGCCGCTTCTGGCGCCGGTACTGGGCAGCGTGCTGCTCGATTACCTCAGTTGGCGCGCTACCTTTGCCGCCTTGCTGGGCTGGGGGCTGCTCAGCCTGGGCGTGGTTTGGTTCCAGCTTCCGGAAACCTTGCCCGCGGAGCGGCGTGGCCAGCTTTCGTTGCGCGACGCCTTTGCCGCCTACGGCACATTGCTGCGCGATCCGGTGGCCATTGGCCTGTTGCTGGCTGGCGGCATGTCGTTTGCCGCGATGTTCGTCTACATCACCAGCGGGCCCTTCTATTTCATCGAACGGCACGGGTTCTCCCCGCTTGCCTTCAGCCTGCTTTTTGCGGCCAACGCGCTCGGTATCTTCGCCGCCAACTTTCTCAACAGCCGGCTCGTTCGTCGCCTGGGGGGCATGAGCATGGCCGGGATCGGCAGCAGTCTCGGCTTTGTCGGCGCGCTGCTGCTCTGGATTGCCGGCAGCGCCGGCGATGCGCTGCCGGCGGTCGTTGCCGGGCTTTTCGTCGTGGTCAGCATGACCGGGTTGCTGGGCGCCAACTGTGTCGGGCTGCTCATGGCGCGCTATGCCAAAAATGCCGGCGCTGCCGCAGCACTCTTCGGGGCGGGGCAGTTCGGCTTGGGCATGCTGGCCAGTGCAACCATCAGCTATCTGCACGATCCAAGCGGCAAGGCCATGGCCTCGGTGATTCTCGTCGTATCGGGGCTCTCATTGGGTGGCTGGATTTTGTCTCGCCTGGCGGGTGGCGGGCGCTGAGCGTATTTCGGGGCAATTTGGAAGGGGCGGACATGATGAATGCCAGTGCATACCAGGACAGCGATCCTTGCTTGCTCGACGAAAGTCGCACCCTGGGCCTGAAGGCGGCCCATGTGCTGGGGCATCCCGACGCGACGCTGTTCAGTCTCGATGTCGATGAAGCCTCGGCCCGCCTGTCCGGCGTCTACAACACCAATCGCCTCCGCGTGGCCGGCAGCCCCGGGAATTTCCGCATGCGCCTGCGCACTGCACAGGTCGGCCGCCTCGGGCTTGCTACCTTGTCGTTTGGCGCCGAGGTCGATATCGAGCAGGCCGGCGATCGACCGTTTGTCCTGGTGACAGCCCAAGTGGGCGGCTTCTCGCGCGTTGCGACGGCGGGCCGGGTGGCCGAAGGGGGCGGCGGTTTTGTCGTGGTCGATTCGGCTGGCCAGTCGGTGAGCAAGCGTTTCAGTTCCGACAGCGAGCGCTGTAATGTGCGCATCGATCAGGCGGTGATCGATGGCAAGTGCGCCGCGCTGCTGGGGCGTCCACTCGACCGGCCATTGAGTTTTTCACCCTTCGGCGCCAATAACGGTGTCGTCCAGCGTCGCTGGCTCGGGCTCCTGCAGATGCTGCTCGGCTATGCCGGGTTGCCTGCGCTTTCCCCGGTCAATCCGATCGTTCATCACCTGGAAGAGGCTGTGCTGCTGCATCTGTTGCTGGAGCACGAGCATCTCTACAGCGCCGAGTAGCGCCAGGGGCAGGCCAGTCTTGCACCCCGTCACGTCCGGCGGGCCGAAGACTACATCCGCAACCATGTGGCGGATGCGCTGACCCTCGAACAGATCAGCGCTGCAGTCGGCTGCAGCATACGGACGCTGACTGACGGTTTCCGCAAGGCGCGAGGCACGACGCCAATGAATTTCCTGCGTCAGCTTCGTCTCGAGCGTGCCCGTGACGACCTTCGTCAGGGGGGCAGCCCGGGCGTCGTCTCGGATGTCGCCTTGCGCTGGGGTTTTCCTCACCTCGGGCGCTTTGCCGCGGAATACCGTCGCCAGTTTGCCGAGTCGCCATCCGAGACGCTGCGGCGGAGCGGCTGAAGTATTTAATTGCCGAATCCGGATAGGCATTGCCTGATCCGGATAGAGCGAGAGGGATCACTTTCCTAAGATTGCAGCGTGGGTTCCAGCCCACCTTGCAAACAATGACAGGAGGAGATCCCCGATGAAGAAGTCACTCAGCAGCGGCCTGCTCGTGGCCGGCATGGCCCTCGCGCTGCCGCTTCAGGCCCAGGAAGTCACGTTCAAAATTGCCCATTTCCTGCCAGCGGTTGCCACCACCCAGAAACAGGTGCTGCAACCCTGGTGCGACGAAATGAGCCAGCTTTCGAACGGGCGCATCAAGTGCCAGTTCTACCCATCCATGCAATTGGGCGGTACCCCGGCCCAACTCTCGGACCAGGTCAAAAATGGTGTCGCCGACATCGTGTGGACGGCGCCCGGCTACAGCACTGGCCGTTTCCCGAAGACCGAGGCGCTTGAATTGCCCGGCGTCCTGCCCTTGGGCGGCCTGCTCGGCGGCCGGGCTGTCTGGGATTTCTACGGGCAGCACCTCAAGGACGAGTACAAGGACTACAAGGTTCTGGCCATGCATGGTGACGGTGGCATGAATATCCATACCGCCAGCAAGCCGCTGGCCTCTGCGGCCGACTTCAATGGCGTCAAGCTGCGCTCCCCGAACCGCACCATCGCGCGCAGCCTGAAGGCGCTGGGTGCGACGCCGGTGGCCATGCCGCCGGCCCAGGTCACCGAGGCCATCGCCAAGGGCGTGGTCGATGGCGCCTCGGCGGTTTGGGAGGTGTTGGTGCCGACCAAGCTCGACGAGGTGACGAAATTCCATTTCGAAACGCCGCCGGATCGCCCGGTGATGGGCGCCACCATCCTGGCCGTGTTGATGAACAAGCAGAAGTACGAATCCCTGCCGGCCGATCTGAAGGCCATTGTCGACAAGACCTCCGGCCTGCCGCTGGTCGAACGCTACGGCAAGGCCTGGGACGATGCCACCGTGCTGGCTCGCAACAAGGTCAAGGCGTTGCCGGGGCATAGCCTGACTGTCGTTTCCGGTAGCCAGTACGACGCCCTGCTGAAGCAGCTGGAAGTCGTCGAGAAGGAATGGCTGGCCGATGCCAAGGCCAAGGGCATCAACGGCGAGGCGCTGGTTGCTGCCGCCCGCGAGTCGGCCCGCAAGCAGAAAAACTGAGATCGATCACCGCAAAAGGAGAACAGCATGATTCCACAAGGCAAGTACTACGACCAGCCGCAACGTTTCAGCAAGGAGGAGTGGGATGCCCGCGTCAAGCTGGCCGGCGTCTACCGCATCTTTGCCCACCTGGGCTGGGATGAACTGATCTACAACCACATCTCCCTGCGCGTGCCGGGGCCGGACAAGCATTTCCTGATCAACCCCTTCGGCCTGCACTACACGGATGTCTGCGCTTCGAATCTGGTCAAGGTCGACATCAAGGGGAACGTGATCGGCCATTCCGATTGGCCGATCAATCCGGCCGGCTTCACCTTCCACTCGGCGATCCACGACAAGGTGGCCGACGGCCACTGCGTGATGCATGTGCACACGACGGCGACGCAGGCGGTCTGCTGCCTGAAGGATGGACTTTCGTACAGCAATTTCTACGCTGCCCAGCTCTACGGCAAGATCGCCTGGCACGAGTTCGAGGGCATTACAGTACACCTCGACGAAGGCGAACGCATCCTGACCAGTGCCGGTAACAAGCCGCTGCTGATGTTGCGCAATCATGGCCCAGTGGTGATCGGAGCTACGCTGGCCCAGGCCTTCTCGTTGATGTGGCTGGTCAACCGGGCGTGTGAAATCCAGTTGGCCTCACAGTCGATGGGGGTGGTGATGGATATTCCGGAGCCGGTGCTCAACAAGTGCGTTGCCGATTCGCTCAATTTCGATCCGAAATATGGCGCCGGCGAGGATGCGCTGGCTGCGATGACCCGGATCATTGACCGCATCGATCCGTCCTATCGCAATTGATTTTGCCCGGGCGGCCTGCGTCGGGAGGGCAGACGAGAAGGGTGGTTTCACGTTAATATATTAGTGAAATAGATGGCGGCTAGCCGCCATCCCCACTCTTTTTCCTGGCCGCCATATGCACTTCGTGATCCTGTTTTGCACCGCCGCCCTCTGCGTCCTGCCCTTGCTGCTCCTTATCGGTCTGGTCGCTTGGCCCAGCCTTGGCCGCCCGAAGCCGGCCCGCTTCGTCGGTGCGCTTGGCACTTATCTCTGTGGCGCAGGGCTATGCGTCGCCATGGCAGGGGGAATCTAAATGGCCTTGCCAGCAGGCATGCGCGCTCTGGCGAATCGCAATTTCCGCCTTTACTTCACTGGCCAGGCGGTTTCCATCCTCGGCTCATGGATCCAGCAGGTCGCGCTCGCCTGGCTGGTTTACCGGCTGACTGGCTCGGCTGCCTTGCTCGGCATCACGGCCTTCTGCGGCCTGATCCCGCAGCTCGTCGTCGGGCCGCTGGCCGGCGCCTGGATCGACAAGCAGGACAAGAAAAAATGGCTGGTCGGCGTGCAGTCGCTGATGGCCGTGCAGGCCTTCGTGCTGGCCGGGCTGACCTGGGGCGACTGGATCGGCACGAGTTTCATCGTGGTGATGGCCCTGGTCCTCGGCACCTTGAGCGCCTTCGATGCGCCGCTGCGCCAGTCGCTGATCGGCAGCTTCATCGGCAGCCGCGAGGACCTGCCCAATGCGCTGGCCCTCAACGCCATGCTGTTCAACGCCGGGCGTTTCATCGGGCCGCCGATTGCCGGCCTGCTGCTCGGCCTGACCTCGGAAGCGTTCTGTTTCGCCATCAACGGTTTTTCCTTCCTGGCGCTGATTGCCGGCGTGCTGCTCGTGCGCGGCACGCCGCCGCCCCGCGCCAAGGGTTCGATGGGCGAGGTGTTCAAGGAAGGCCTGGCCTACGCCTGGCAGACGTGGAGCGTGCGGACGTTGATCCTGACACTGATCGCCCTGAACCTCACCGCCTCGACCTATGCCGTGCTGCTGCCGGTCTTCGCCCGCGATGTCTTCGCCGGCGATGCGACGACGCTGGGCTGGTTGTGGGGGGCGGCCGGTTGCGGTGCCTTCGCGTCGACCATCTTCCTGGCCACGCGCAAGACGACGCCGGCTGTCGTCTCGGCGGTGGTCGCCGGGGTGTTGATCGCCGCAGTGGCGATGCTCGTCTTCGCGCTGACCACCTGGTTGCCGCTGGCGCTGGCCGGCATGGTCGGCCTCGGTTTCGGCATTTCGATCTGCAATGTCGGCATCAACATGGTCTTGCAGAGTTTCGCGCCGGAAACCCTGCGCGGCCGCATCGTCTCCTTCTTCACATCGGCCCGCTTCGGCTTCGATGCGCTGGGCGGCCTGCTCGCCGGTTTCATCGCGGCCGGCTTCGGGGCCGGGCATACCTTGCTGGCCGAGGGCGGCGTGCTGCTGTGCTTCGTCGTTTTCCTGTTTTCGCGGCGTGAGCGCCTGGTGGCCCAGGTGACTGCCGCTCATGAAGGAGCTTCCCGTGGACATTGAAATGATTGCTTCGCTCGGCCTGGGCAGCGCCGAACAACTCGCCGACCGCGCACTCGCCGCTGCCAGTGAAGCCGGCGTCAAAATCTGCGTCGCCGTCGTCGACCGCGCCGGCTACCCGCTGGTCTTCAAGCGCCACCCCGGCGCGTACTTCCACGCCATCGACATCGCGCTCGACAAGGCCTACACCGTCGTCAGCTTCGGCTCCGCTACCGCCAAATGGGACGCCCGCCTGGCCAAAGGCTCCGAAATGCTGCGCCACGGCCTGATGCAACGCGACCGCTTCGTCGGCTTCGGCGGCGGCCTGCCGGTCAAGCACGAAGGCGTGCTGGTCGGGGCGATTGGCGTTTCAGGCGGAACTGAGGCACAGGATGCGGCGTTCGCCGAGGCGGCGCTGGCTGCGTTGGCCGGGGATAGCATCCAGTCTTGAGAGGGCTTGGTAGATCGACATCAGATGCCGCCACTGCCTGTCGTGCAAGGCGTGCGCATGCAGGTCAAGTTGTTAGCCATATCTTCAAGATTTCACGCGGTCATGGAAATGAAAGAAAATTCGATGATGCTGACACTCCCGCATGTCTCTTCAATCAAATCGGTTGTGGCCGGATGAATATCAGAAATTCCGCGTGCGCCTGCCTTTTGCTGCTTCTGGCAAGTATGGGCACGTCCTCTTGGGCTGCCGGTTCGTTGCTGGTGGCTTACAGTCCTGCGGAATGCTCGATGTGGTATCTGGAGGATGCTCTCCTGGAGGACTTGGCGCGGCCTAAGTCCGCACTATCCGCAAGCCCGAAGCTACACCAGGTGCTGACCGACAATCTGCAAAGTGCCACGGCGAAAGGGTTTGACGCCCAGTTGTTGAGGGGGCAAGCCTTTCCGAAGAAAAAAGGCCAAGAGCCCAAAGCAGAGCAGATTTCCGAAATCGGCTGCATTCGACAACAAAGGCTTGTTGGGTCGGGCAACGATAGCGGACTTCAGTGCCATGTTGAAGTCGGTAACCGCATTTCGACTTATGTTTTTCAGACACTGCCAAAGCAGCGGGCCAATGAATTGGAATCCTACGGTTGCACCGGTGATTGCGTCGGATATCCCGTCCTCGTCGTCCATCAAACGCCTTGGGAAGACGGGCCGGCAAGCCGTCGCCAGAAGCGTGCGTCATCGGAATACGCCAAACGTTGTCTCTGACGATTTCTCCATGATGATCATTTTTCGTCTCTTCCAGCTGGCTATTCTCATCGGCTTGTATTCCGGCATAGCCGGGGCCGAGACTGCCACAGGGTGTCCCGAAAAGCAGGTCGCCGCCTTGTACAAGATCATTGATCCCTGGATCAGGCCAGCAACTCAGGGTGATGAACCGATCCTTTCGCTGGCCTGCAAAACGTGGCCTTCGCAGCCCGGTCTGACCATCACTTCGGCCATCTTCGAGCCGGATCGTCCACGTGACGAATCTTCTCCCGTAGCCGGTGACGGCACCAAGGAATGGGTCACCGTGGTGCTGGAAAAAAGCTCGTCAAGGGTTCTGGCGATCCATCGTGGACAGATCGAGGTTGACGCAGCGGTTCGCATCCATTCGGAAAGTTTGTCAATTGACACCGCTGCCTACCGATTGGCACCAGGCATCATGGCATTTGGTATCCGAAAGAACATCGGCTACAGCCCGAATTGTGCGGACGGTGGATTGAATACGTTTTTGACCCTTTTTGTGTATGACCAGGGCAAACTCCGGCCCGTCCTTGGCGAGCCCTACCTCAGCTCCTGGACGATAGACTTTGAATCAGGACACCATCCCTGCGGCCCGGAAACGGCCGATTATTTGCTGGCCAGCGGAAGCACGATTTTAAGAATGCTGAAAACCGACACCAATGGCTATCACGATATTGAATTTGTGACCACAGTGACAACATCCTGGGAGAAATCTGAAGGCTCGGTCGCTCAATACCCGCCGTACATCGCGAAGGTGATCGCCCGCTACGACGGCAAACGCTATGTCGTGCCCGGTTGGTTTGCCTACACAAGTGCTGCCGAAGATATCGCGTTGAGGAGAGCAGCCCTGGCAAGATCGCGAAAGTAGTACAACTGTTCCTGAGCAATTTGAATGGAGGGGCACCAAGCACAGGCTGTTCCATCCGTTTGCGGTTGGGGCGGCGCCTGGCTGCCGATCCGGCTACAGCCAAACGTATTTCGGTAATATCGCGGCCTTAGCATTTCAGCTCCCTTTCTTGGAAATCCGATCATGCAATACCACACCGCCAATACCGATTCCCTGATGAGCATCACCAACCGCCCCGACCTCGTTTTCGAGCGCGGCGAGGGGTCGTGGCTTTACGACCATCAAGGCAAGGCTTATCTCGATTTCATTCAGGGCTGGGCGGTGAATACGCTGGGCCATTGCCCGCCGGAAATCGCTGCGGCACTGACCGCGCAAGCCGGCAAACTGATCAACCCGAGCCCGGCTTTCTACAACGGGCCGATGATCGAACTGGCCGGCCTGCTCACCGCCAACTCGGTGTTCGATCGCGCCTTCTTCGCCAACACCGGCGCCGAGGCCAACGAGGGGGCGATCAAGCTGGCCCGCAAGTGGGGCCGGCTGCATAAGGACGGCGCCTACGAAATCATCACCTTCGGCCATTCCTTCCACGGGCGCACGCTGGCCACCATGTCGGCTTCCGGCAAGGCCGGCTGGGACACGATCTACGCGCCGCAAGTGCCGGGTTTCCCGAAAGCGACCTACAACGACATTGCCACGGTCAACGAGAAAATCGGGCCAAAAACGGTAGCCGTCATGCTCGAACCGGTGCAGGGCGAGGGCGGGGTGATCCCGGCCGACGTCGAATTCCTCAAGGCACTACGCGAACTGGCCACGGCGCGCGGCATCCTGCTCATCGTCGATGAAGTGCAGACCGGCATGGGCCGCACCGGCAAGCTGTTTGCCTACGAACATGCCGGCATCGTGCCGGACATCATGACGCTGGCCAAGGGCATCGGCGGCGGCGTGCCGCTGGCGGCGCTGCTGGCTCGCGAGGAAATCTGCTGTTTCGAGCCGGGCGACCAGGGCGGCACCTACAACGGCAATCCGCTCATGACGGCGGTTGGCGCGGCGGTGTTGAAGCGCCTGCTGGCGCCGGGCTTCCTGGCCGGGGTCGAAGCGCGTGGGCAATATCTGTCGAAGCGCCTGCTCGAACTCTCGGCCAAACATGGCCAGAACGGCGAACGCGGCTCCGGCCTGTTGCGCGCTTTGGTGCTGGCCGACGAGCGCGGACCCGACATCGTCCGCCGGGCGCTCGAAGGCGGGCCGACAGGCCTGCTCCTGAATTCGCCGCGCCCCAATCTGCTGCGCTTCATGCCGGCGCTGAATGTGACCGAAGCCGAGATCGACCAGATGATTGGCATGCTCGACGCCCTGCTGCAGGGCTGAACGGCCCGGCGCCGACCGGGCGCAAGTTCGTCGCCCAACGCACAAGTGTCCCGCCGACGACAGTCGGCAGGGATGCCTTGCTGCTATTCTGTGCGTTATCGGCCGGCGACACAGCCGGACATCGAATAACACCCGGAGACAACATGACCTACGCAATCGACACCGAACCTTTATGGGAACCCAATCCCGCCACTGTCGGCGATACGCGCATGGCGAAGTTCATGCAGGCCAACAGCCATTCCCGATATGCCGATCTCTGGCAATGGTCGGTGGATCAGCCGGAAGCCTTCTGGTCAGCCCTCTGGGATTTCTGCAGTGCGGTCGGGGACAAGGGTGAGCGGGTATTGATCGATGGCGACCGCATGCCCGGTGCGCGCTGGTTTCCCGATGCGCGTCTGAATTTCGCTGAAAACCTGCTGCACATTCGGGATGATTCGGACGCCCTGGTTTTCTGGGGCGAAGACAAGGTCAAACGACGGATGACCAGGGCCGAACTGGTTTCCGAAGTTGCTCGTTTTCAGCAGTTCCTGATCGAAGCCGGCGTTGGCGAGGGCGACCGCGTCGCCGGCTATCTGCCCAACCTGCCGGAAACATTGATCGCCATGCTGGCAGCGACATCGCTGGGGGCGATCTGGTCCTCGGCCTCGCCGGATTTTGGCGTGCAAGGGGTACTCGACCGCTTCGGCCAGATCGAGCCCAAGGTGCTGGTTTGTGTCGATGGCTATTGGTACAACGGCAAGCCGGTCGACTGCCTGGAAAAAAATGCCGCGATTGTCGCCAGAATGCCGTCGCTGGTGAAGACGGTGATCGTTCCCTACCTCAGTGAACAGCCGGAGATCGGTGGTATTGCCAATGCCCTGAACTGGCAGGCCCTGCCCGTGGTCGACCCACAAAAAGCGGTGATTTTCATACGTGTTGCCTTTGATCATCCGCTGTTCATCATGTTCTCCAGCGGCACCACCGGTGTGCCCAAGTGTATCGTGCATTGCCATGGCGGGGTATTGCTCCAGCACCTCAAGGAGCATCAGTTGCACAGCGATGTGCGCCCCGGCGATCACTTGTTCTACTTCACTACCTGCGGCTGGATGATGTGGAACTGGCTGGTCTCCGGCCTCGCTGCCGGTGCCACGCTGCTGCTCTACGATGGCAGCCCGTTTGCCGCGAAGGGCAAGGTGTTGTTCGATTTGGCGGCTGCGGAAAAGATGACCCACTTCGGCACCTCGGCCAAGTTCATCGACGCTGCCGCCAAGTTGGGTTTGTCACCGGGCAAGACCCATGACCTGTCAGCCCTGCGCGCCATGTTCTCGACCGGAAGCCCGCTCAGTCCTGAGGGCTTTGATTGGGTTTACCGCGAGATCAAGCAGGACATTCTCCTCGCCTCGATTTCCGGCGGCACCGACATCGTTTCCTGCTTCGTGCTCGGCAACCCGGTGCTGCCCGTCTATCGCGGCGAAATCCAGTGTCGCGGCCTCGGGATGGCAGTCGACGTTTTCAATGACGCCGGGCAGCCGGTGCGTTCGGAAAAGGGCGAACTGGTCTGCACCAAGCCGTTCCCGGTCATGCCGGTCGGTTTCTGGAACGATCCCGACGGGGAAAAGTACAAGGCCGCCTACTTCGAGCGTTTCGACAACATCTGGTGCCACGGCGACTTTTCCGAGCTGACCGCCCACGATGGCATCATCATCTACGGGCGCTCGGATGCAACCCTGAATCCTGGTGGCGTGCGTATCGGCACAGCAGAAATCTACCGCCAGGTTGAACAGCTACCGGAAATCCTCGAATCACTGGTCATCGGTCAGGACTGGCCACCCGGCAAGAACGACGACGTACGCGTCGTGCTCTTCGTCAAGCTGCAGGAAGGATTGACACTGGATGCCGGGTTGATCGAACGGGTCAAGCAACAGATCAAGGCCAACACCACCCCACGCCATGTGCCGGCCAAGGTGGTTCAGGTTGCGGATATCCCGCGTACCAAATCAGGCAAGATCGTCGAGCTGGCTGTGCGCAACGTCGTGCATGCCCAGCCAGTGAAAAACGTCGAAGCGCTGGCCAATCCGGAAGCGCTGGAATTCTTCCGGGGGCGGGAGGAACTGGCGGACTGAAGCAAGTTGGTGTTGGGGAGCAGTTTGTTGTTGCAAAATTGGGCTCGGGTGGCCGTCAGAGCTCACCCTGCGGGACGATTGGTCTGATACGCCCGGATTAAGGCTAGAACAGGCACAATCGGCCTTATGTGGCTACAGCACTTCGCCACTGACTCGGACTGGTTCCCGCCCAGTTTCTAAAGGCGCGCGAAAATACGTTTGGATCGTCGTACCCGAGAACAGTGGCGATTTCCGCTATGGGCAAAGCTGTGTTTTCGAGCAGCTCTTTGGCGAGTTCATATCGGGCTCTTCGTCGTTTTTATACGGTAAAAATCCGAGCTTCTGGCCCAGGTTCCGGG
>ERZ724516.2000-NODE-2000-length-11633-cov-10.480221_pt1 | contig 11633 bp, 9 predicted proteins | sample MGYA00376049_ERZ724516 | MGnify/ENA primary metagenome ERZ724516 (study PRJEB28724, sample SAMN07190886) | activated sludge metagenome | isolation source: activated sludge of sewage treatment plant in Hong Hong | place: USA: Christiansburg, Virginia | collected... | reverse complement strand
AGGTTGACCGCGGCGATTGGCGCAACAAGCATCTTGGTTTTGTTTACCAGTTCCATCATCTGCTGGCCGAGTTTTCAGCGCTGGAAAACGTCGCCATGCCGCTCCTGATCCGCCGCACACCGCGTGATGAAGCCCTGGCTCGTGCCGAGAAAACCTTGCAGGCCGTTGGTCTTGGTCATCGCGTTGAGCATCGACCGGGTGAGTTGTCCGGCGGCGAGCGCCAGCGGGCGGCTATTGCTCGCGCGCTGGTCAGTGAGCCTTCCTGTCTACTAGCCGATGAGCCGACCGGCAACCTCGATCGCCAGACCGCCAACACAGTTTTTGACCTGTTGATTGAGCGGGTGCATTTGCAGAATGCCAGCCTGGTCATGGTGACGCATGATCCGCAACTAGCCGAAAGAGCTGATCGGGTACTCAGTTTGAACGATGGCGTGCTGGTCAATTGACCGGTAATGTCAGATTAATAAAAACAGGATTCGGAGAAGTTTATGAAAACATTGTTTATTCCAGCGATTCGGCTGATGAATCAAATTCGCTACCCGGGCAAGTTTTTACTGCTTGGATCGGCCGTTTCGCTGGTCATCCTGTTGTTGCTTTTCTCGGTATTCCAAAGCCTGAGCCGGGATATTGATGTAGCTAACCATGAACTTTCCGGTGTGCAGATATTGAAGCCATTCAATCACACAGTACAGTATCTCCAGCAGCATCGTGGCCTGTCGGCTGGTCTGCTCGGTGGTAATGAAGGAATGCGCGACAAGCGTCAGGCCAAGGAAAAAGAGGTGGCTGATACGATGCAATTGACCGATGCGGCGTTGTCTTCGACGCTCCGCGAGAGCGCTGGCTGGAAGAAAATTCGCAGTGACTGGGAAACATTGCGCGGGCAGGGGCTGAGTTGGCCGGTTGCGGACAATATCAAGGCACACAGCGCACTGATCGACCAGATGTTGCTGTTCATGGTCGAAGTGGCGGATGCCACTGAATTGACCCTTGATCCAGCAATGGATACGTTCTATATGATGGACACCGTGGTCGTTAAAATGCCGGCAATGCTTGAGAGCCTTGGGCAAACTCGGGCGCGCGGGACGGGCGTCTTGGCCAAGAAGGAGATTTCGCCGCAAATGCGGATCGAAATGGCTTCGACCTTGGCCGAGATGTCCACCACCCTGCGTGCACAGAATATCAATATGGCCAAAGTGATGCGCTTTGCGCCAGCCATGTCTGGTGTTCTGAGCGGCCCAAGCAAGGAGTTTTCCGACAATATCGGCAAGGTCATTACGCTAGTTCGTGAAGATATCCTGACCGACCGTTTCAGTGTGCCGTCGCAGGACTACTTTAATCAGACGACAGGCATTATCGATGCCGGTTACAAAACGATGTTTGAAGTGCTGATTCCCGAGTTTGAGCGGCAACTCAATACGCGCCGGATTTCTGAGGAAAGGATACGGATGCTGACCTTGTTGCTTTCCTTGGGCGTGCTGGTGGTGGTCACCTATCTTGGCATCGGCATGTACTACTCGGTCATCGATAGTGTCGGGACGTTTTCGCAAGGTGCCAGACGTCTGGCGGATGGCGATCTGACAGTGCAGTTCGATAGCGCCGGGCATGATGAGTTACATAGCGCGGGGGGAGATTTCAATGCCATGGCCCAATCTTTCCGCAGCCTGCTTGGCAACATCCAGCGTGAGGCGCAGGAGTTGAAACATGCCTCCGAGGAACTGGCGCTCTCCAGCCAGCAAATATCGAGCAGTACCGGTGCGCAGAGCGACTCCGCCTCAAGCATGGCGGCTTCGGTCGAAGAAATGACCGTTGGTGTCGATCACATCGCCAGGAATGCCCAGGACGCGCAAAATTACTCCCGACAGTCTGACGAGGTGGCGGCCGAGGGAGGACGCATTGTGCAGGGCGTCGTCAATGAGATACAGGGCATTGCTGAAACCGTGAATGATTCGGCGGTGGCCGTTGAGGCGCTGGGCCAGCAGTCAGACAAAATTTCGGCCATCGTCGGCACGATCAAGGAAATTGCCGACCAGACCAACTTGCTGGCGCTCAATGCGGCCATCGAGGCTGCGCGAGCAGGTGAGTCCGGCCGAGGCTTTGCCGTGGTGGCTGATGAAGTGCGCAAACTGGCGGAACGTACAGCCAAATCAACGCAGGAAATTGCCAGCATGATCGGCGCCATTCAGTCCGGAACGGCAACCGCAGTGAGCAGCATGAAGCGCGGTGTTGGCAAAGTGGCGAGCGGGGTCGAGCAGGCCAGGTTGGCGGGCGATGCCATTGTGCAGGTACAAAAGCAGTCGCGTGAGGTGGCTGATGCCGTTGCTGAAATTTCTGTCTCGTTGCGCGAGAGGCAACTGCGAGTACAGAGATCGCACAGAACGTCGAGCGTATTGCCCAGATGGCCGAAGAGAACGATGCGGCAGCCAGTGGCAATGCGGCAACCGCAGGTCGGCTACGTCAGCTGGCCGAAAAACTGACCAGCGAGGTTTCGCGGTTCCGAACCTGAACCCCTGAAAACACCGACAGGCGGCCGTGAGCCGCCTTTTTTCTTGATGCCGAACAGGTTTTACAGTTACAGTGGCCGCTACTGTAAAAAATTGTAATGGAGCCCGTCATGCAAGTGCTTTTCGCCCCGGCAATTTCCCTGATGAATCGCTTGCGCTACAACAGCAAGTTTTTGCTGCTTGGTCTGGCCATGGGGGTTGTCATGGCGGTGCTCTTGTTCACGGTGTTCGTCAATCTGAGTCGCGATATTCAAACGGCCAACAACGAGCTGGGCGGACTGCAGATGCTCAAGCCGGTGAACAAAATGGCGCAGTTCATGCAGCAGCATCGTGGTCTTTCATCCGGCGTATTGAACGGCAACGAGGCCATGAAAGACAAGCGGGCGGCCAAGGAAAAAGAAGTTTCAGATGTCGTCATGACAAGCGAAGCGGCGCTGTCGCCCAAGCTGCGTGATTCGGCAACCTGGAAAAAAATTCGTCAGGACTGGGAAGATATTCGTGCCCAAGGGCTGACCTGGACCCCGCCGGAGAACATCAAGCGCCATACGGCAATGATCCGCAATGTTCTGGTCTTGATGGTCGACATCGCCGATGACTCCGAGTTGACCCTTGATCCGGTCTGGATACCTACTATTTCATGGATACCGTGGTCAGCAAAATGCCGGCCATGCTCGAGCCGCTAGGCATTACCCGTGCTCGCGGCACGGGCGTGTTGACCAAAAAGGAACTGACGCAGCAGATGCGTATCGACATCGCCACAGTAATTGCCCAGATGGACAGCACCCTGAGTGCCCAGAATGACAATATCGCCAAGGTGGTGCGTTATGCGCCAGGTTTGCAAGCCGGCTTGAGCGGCCCGGCCAAGGAGTTTTCGGATGGTGCCGAGAAAATTTTTGCCTTGGTGCGTAACGATATCCTTGGTGAAAAATTCGCCACCGACCCTAAGGATTACTTTGCCCAGACGACCCAGATCATCGATCTCGGCTACAAGGTTATGTACGAGGTGCTGATTCCGCAATTTGAACAGCAACTTAAAGAGCGCATGGCCGCAGCGCGTAATGCCCTGATTTTTAATGTGGGCGTGGCGCTGCTCGTCATGGTATTGGTTGGCTATCTGGCCATTGGTACTTATTACTCAGTCATTAATAGTGTAAAGATTTTTTCGCAGGGCGCGCGTCGTTTGGCAGATGGTGATCTGACGGTACAGTTTTCGACTGATGGTCATGATGAATTGCATATGGCCGGCAATGACTTCAATGATATGGCTACTGCTTTCCGTACCTTGCTTGGCAGAATTCAGAGTGATGTTCAGCAACTGCGTGGTGCAGCCGATCAGCTCGCCACCTCCAGCCAGCAGATTTCAACGGGTACCGGGGCGCAGAGCGATTCGGCATCGAGCATGGCAGCCTCGGTTGAGGAAATGACGGTTGGTGTCGATCACATTGCCAAAAATGCTCAGGATGCCCAGGGCTACTCTCGTGAATCGGATCAGGTTGCTGAGCAGGGTAGCCGTATCGTCGAAGACGTGGTCAAGGAGATTCAGGGTATCGCCAACACCGTCAATCAATCTGCGGCAGCGGTCGAAGCACTGGGTAAGCACTCGAATCAAATCTCGGCCATCGTCGATACGATCAAGGAAATCGCCGATCAGACTAATCTGCTGGCCCTCAATGCGGCGATCGAAGCGGCGCGCGCCGGTGAATCCGGGCGTGGTTTTGCCGTTGTCGCCGATGAAGTGCGCAAGCTGGCAGAACGTACCGCCAAGTCAACCCAGGAAATTGCCGGCATGATCGATGCAATTCAGTCAGGCACGGCAACCGCTGTTTCCAGCATGAAACTGGGCGTGGCACGCGTGGCGAATGGGGTTGAGCAGGCGGAAAAAGCGGGGGGCGCAATTGCGCAGGTACAGGCGCAGTCGCGTCAGGTGCGCAATGCCGTCGACGAGATATCTACGGCCTTGCGCGAGCAATCAGCTGCCAGTACCGACATCGCCCAAAACGTTGAACGGATTGCCCAGATGGCTGAAGAAAATAACGTGGCGGCCTGCAGTAATACCCAAACAGCAAATGGTTTGCGGCAGTTGGCTGAAAATCTGAACACAGCAGTTTCCCGCTTCAGGACCTGAGTTTGCGCTGGCGCCAGGCGCGGATCAGATAAAAACGCCAGGCTGCCTTGGTCGCCAGATAGCCGAGAACAGCCAGAGTACAGGCCAGGACAATCAACCCCAGACCTAGTGGTTTGGCAGCGTGGATCATCCAGCCTTGCATGGCGCTGGTCCATGCGACAAAGGTCGTTGGATCGAAGGCCGGCGGCGTGACAAAGCTGGAGTTGTCACCCAGTATCAGGCGGCCGATCTGGTAGGACAGCACATAGATGGGCACGATGGTGAATGGGTTCGTATAGAGCGTGACGAACATCGCCAGCGGCAGATTAACGCGAAGAATCAGGGCACAGATCGCGGCACCTATCATTTGCAGCGGCCCGGGGATCAGCCCGCAAAACATACCGGCAGCAACAGCGCCCGCCGCCGAGTGACGGTTCAGGTGCCAGAGTCGTGGGTGCAATAGCGAAGAGGCAAATGGCCGCAGCCAAGGGTTGCTGCGTATGCTCTCGTGACTCGGCAGGTATTTTTTCAGATAGCGGCGCATGGTTGGCTATTATTGCAGGATGCGTCTCAATATTCTTGCTTTTGCCGCTGGCGTGCTGCTCCTGCAGTGGCAAGCGGAGCTCCCTGTCTGGGGGCCATGGGCGCTTTGCGGGGCGCTACTTTTACTCCCGTTAGTGCGCTGGCCAAATCGTGCCGGACGGACCTTGGCTATGTTTGGTTGCTTGCTGCTCGGCTTCGGCTTCGGCTTTGCCTGCTGGCGGGCCGAGATTCGACTGGCAGATGAGTTGCCGCTCGCTTGGGAAGGTCGCGATGTCGAGGTGATTGGTGTGGTGGCCGGCTTGCCACAGGATTTCAGTCACGGTACACGCTTTGAATTTGACCTTGAAAAGCCGTTGACCGCAACAGCCATGCTGCCGACACGGGTGATGATCTCCTGGTATCAAGGGCGCGCTGATGATGAAAAGGCTGAACGGCAGCCGATCAAGCCGGGTGAGCGCTGGAAGCTGACTTTGCGTCTCAAGCGTCCACATGGCAATGCCAATCCGTACGCCTTCGATTATGAGGTCTGGTTGCTCGAGCGCGGTATTCGTGCCACCGGCTACGTGCGCAATAATCCGCCGCAGCGTCTGGACGATATGGTGTGGACGCCCGGTTACGTAGTTGAACGTCTGCGTTATCGAATGCGCGAGCGTCTGCTGGCGGTGTTGCCCGCCGCGAGTTATCCGTTGACCGGTATCCTGGTGGCACTGGCGATTGGTGACCAGAAGTCGGTGCAGGGTGACTTATGGACGACTTTCAACAGGACGTCGACAACACATTTATTTTCCGTCTCAGGAAGTCATATTACGCTGGTCGCCGCCCTGATCGCCGGACTGGTCGGCTGGGTCTGGCGACGTATTCCAGCGCTTGCCTTGCGCCTGCCAGCTCAACGGGCGGCTTTGCTGGCGGGGTGCCTGATGGCTTTAGCCTATGTCTTTCTGGCCGGCTTTGGGGTACCCGCCCAGCGTACGCTTTATATGCTGTTGGTCGCTGCTGCCGCCATGCTTTCAGAGCGGATTCTCGCACCCAGTCGTATTCTTTGCCTGGCGTTGCTGGTCGTGCTGGTGATTGACCCGTGGGCGATACTTGCCGCCGGTTTCTGGCTTTCATTTGGCGCGGTTGGTGCGTTGCTCTATGTCGCTTCGGCGCTGGTCGGCGACGGGCTGGGCTGGAGGGATAGGGTGCGTGCCTGGGGTGTCATGCAATGGACGGCGACGCTGGCTTCGTTGCCGGTTTTGCTGTTGATCTTCCAGCAATTTTCGCTGGTTTCGCCATTGGCCAATGCGCTGGCAATTCCAGTCATTACCTTTATTGTCACACCACTGGCTCTGCTCGGCGCCGTGATTCCGTGGTGGCCAATCTTGCTGGTTGCCCACACTGTTTTGGGCTGGTTGATGCTCTTCCTTGAATGGTGTGCCCTCTGGCCGGTCTGGCAGATTCCGGCACCGCCGTTGTGGGCAGCAATCGTTGCCGCCATTGGTGTTGCTGTTTGTCTGCTGCCGCGCGGCATGGCTGGCCGGGGTTTGGGATTGCTGATGCTGGTGCCGGTTCTGTTCTGGCCGGCTGAGCGTCCGCCGGAGGGGGTTGCTCAGGTGACGCTGCTTGATGTCGGGCAGGGCTTGGCAGCGGTGATCCAGACCCGGCAACACACGCTGATCTATGATCCGGGGCCGCTTTACAGTGCCGAGTCGGATGCCGGGCAGCGCGTTGTTGTTCCGTATTTACGAGCGCTTGGGGTCAATCGTGTCGACATGCTGGTGGTGACGCACCGTGACACCGATCATTCCGGCGGCCTGGCTTCCGTGCAGTCGGCACTGGATATTGGCGAGTTGCGTTCGTCACTGGAGGGCATGGGCGGTACGCGTTGTCAAAGCGGTCAGCAATGGACTTGGGATGGCGTGCTCTTCGAGGTGCTGCATCCGACCGGTGACGATTACGCTAACAAACGCAAGAGCAACAACTTGTCCTGTGTCTTGCGTGTGACGGCGGGGGGGCGGCGGGTTTTGCTCACCTCCGATATTGAAGCGCGTGATGAAGCGGCGCTGCTCGAACGCTATCCGGGTGATCTCGCGGCGGATGTGCTGCTGGTGCCGCACCACGGCAGCAAAACCTCGTCAACACCAGAATTCATGGCCGCCGTTGCTGCTGCCGATGTGCTGATACCTGTCGGTTACCGCAACCGCTTCGGTCATCCCAAGCCGGAAGTGCTTGAACGTTATACGGCGAGTGGCAGTCGTATCTGGCGTACCGACCGTGATGGCGCACTACGCCTTAGGCTAGCAGCCGATGGCGTGACACCGGTTGCCTGGCGTACAGAACACAAACGCTATTGGCATGGGCGGTGATACAGTGCAGGACGAGGAGAAAAAATGCAAATGAGAAAAAATAGTGTGCAATGTGTCAGCCCATCCGGTATTCATCGCATGGCCTATACCGAGTGGGGGGCGCCGGACAATCCTCGCGTGTTGATCTGCGTTCATGGCCTGACCCGCAATGCACGTGACTTCGACTATCTGGCCGGGGCGCTGGCTCAGCATTACCGTGTCGTTTGCCCCGATGTGGTCGGGCGCGGTCAGAGCGGTCGTTTGCGCAACCCGGCTGGTTACGGCATTCCGCAGTATGTGGCGGACATGATGACGCTGATTGCGCGCTTGAATGTCGAAAGCGTGCATTGGGTGGGTACGTCGATGGGCGGTTTGATCGGTATGGCGCTGGCCTGCATGGAAGGCTCGCCAATCCGCAAGATGCTGCTCAACGATGTCGGGCCGTTGATTACGGTCGAGTCGTTGCAGCGAATTGCCACTTACGTTGGTATTGATCCGACCTGGCCCAGCTTTGATGAGGCGCTGGCCTTCGTCAGGCTGGTCAGCGCGCCCTTTGGTCAGTTGAGTGAGGCCGAGTGGGTTCATCTGACTGAACACAGTGTTGCGCAGCGCAGTGACGGCACCTGGGGCTTCCTTTACGACCCGGCAATTGCCGCCCCGTTCAAGGCGGCCTTTGTCGATAAGGACATTGATCTGTGGCCGGTTTATGACCTCATTCGCTGCCCGACCATGGTGGTGCGCGGCGCTGAGTCAGACCTGCTGACCCGAGAGACCTGGCAAGCCATGGGTGAGCGCGGTCCACGCGCCAAACTGGCTGAAATTCCTAGTGTCGGGCATGCCCCGATGTTTTTGCACGACGAGCAGATCGCCGTTGTGCGAGACTTTTTATTGACCGCATGAAACACCTAGTTATTGACGGGCGGCGTCTTGAGTACCGTGATTTTCCCGCAACCAAGGCTGATCTGCCGGTTCTGTTATTGCTGCACGAAGGCCTGGGCTGCGTCGCCATGTGGCGCCACTTTCCCGAGAAACTGGCTGCCGCAACCGGTTGCCGCGTCATCGTCTGGTCGCGGGCGGGCTACGGTGGCTCGGCACCTTACGCCGAGCCACGCTCGCCACGTTACATGCATCGCGAGGCACTGGAGGCTTTGCCGGCCTTGCTCGCTGCTTTGAAGATTGAACGCCCGCTGCTGGTTGGGCACAGCGACGGTGCCAGCATCGCGCTGATTTTTGCCGGTGCCTTTCCAGCGCAGATTTGCGGTGTTGTCGCCATGGCGCCGCACGAGTTTGTCGAGGAAGAAACCCTGGCCGGAATTTTGGCGGCAAAAACGACGTGGACCGCAACAGACTGGCCGCAGAAGCTGGCGCGCTATCACCGCGATGCGCCGCGCGTGTTCAGCGACTGGAACGATACCTGGCTGGCGCCAGCATTCCGCGACTGGAATATCGAGGAGTATTTGCCGCAGATTGCCTGCCCGGTGCTGGCGCTACAGGGCGAAGATGATGAATACGCCACCATGCGCCAGATCGATGTGATTGCCGAAAAAGTGCCGGGAAGTGAATTACTAAAGCTGGCCAATTGCGGTCACTCACCGCAGCGCGATCAGGAAGCGGCGGTGCTGGCAGCGATTGTGGCGTTTGTCAGTCGCGCCAAAGGATCCTGACGGTAGTAGCGTTTGAGCAGGCTGTAGAGGGCAGGGTATTCGCGGTCGACGACCTCAGGTAGCTCAAAAAAACTTTCCGACAGCACGGCAAAAAACTCGGCTGGATCGTCGCTGGCGTAAGGGTCGATGAGGGTTTCCTCGTCGTCATCAACCCGTCGGCAGAAGTCATCGTAGGCGCTGGCGCAGGTTGCTATCCACTCTTCCTCGCTGAGTCCGGAATGCAATGCCGGCATGCCGTCAGCCTCGCCATTGAGCATGTCCAGTTTGTGCGCGAATTCGTGGATCACCACGTTATAGCCATCACCGGCCAACTGGACATCGTGCCAGGAAATGATCAGCGGCCCACCTTCCCAGGCTTCGCCGGAAATCACGTCATCGTATTCATGAATGACGCCGTTTTCGTCCTCTATTTGCCGGGCGACGACGAATTCGTTGGGATAAACCACAATCCCCACCCAGTCACGGTAGGCGCTCAGCCCCAGCTTGAGAATGGGCAGGCAGCCCTGGGTGGCGATGGAAACACAGATTTCGTCACTCAATTGCAGGCCGCCGGCAGCGCTGAATTCTTTCTCGGCGAGAAAGGCTTCAACCAGAATTTTCAGTGCTTTTTTCTCGTCGACCGCAAGATTCTCGATAAAGGGCAGCGCAGCGAGCGTTGCCTGCCATAACGCCGGATCGATTTCCGGGCCTTTTTTGGCGGAAAACCAGTCAAACCAGCCCATTATTTCTTCATCGTCAGCCAGATGCCGCAGAAGATCAGGCCGATGCCGAGATAGTGATACCAAAGCGGGATTTCACTCAAAAAGAGGGCGGAAAGCAGGGTGCCAAAGACTGGCATCAGGTGAATGAACAGGCTGGCCTTGCTTGCCCCCACTTCGGCAACGCCCCGATTGTAGAAAATGTAGCCAAGAAAGCTGGGGAAGATGCCGACGTAGGCGAGTGAGGCGAGCGAGCCGAGATAAACGTTAATGTGCCGCCCACTAGCCATTTCCCATAAATACGCCGGCAGTAGCGCAGCCAAACCGACGGCAGTCATTGCGGCAAGCATCAGCATCGGGTGCACACCGCTCGGGCGCCAGGCAAGGCCGACGGTATAAATAGCCCAGACTAGAACCGCGAGCAGCATCCAGGCATCGCCAAGGTTCAGATTGAGGTGAAAGAGAATATTGAGATCGCCATGCGCCACAATGGTCAGTGCGCCGCACAGGGAGATGACGACCCCCAGGCCTTCAAGGCGCTTCAGGTGCTTGCCGAGAAAGGCCCAGGAAATGGCAATGGTGGCGACCGGAATAAAGGAGTTGAGCAACACCGCGTTGGTCGCCGACGTATATTGCAGGGCGATATAGGCAAAGGTGTTGTAACCGCCAACGCCGATCAGGCCGAGAATCAGCACCGGCTTCCAGCCTTGTTTCAGCAGCGGCCACTGGCTTTTGAAATGGGGCAGGGCGAGCGGCAGGACGAGCGCGAAGGCGATTGCCCAGCGCCAGAAGGCCAGTGCCATCGGTGGCACGTCAGCACGGATACCGCGGCCGAGTACCATGTTGCCCGACCAGAAGAGTGCGGTCAGGGTTAGCAGCAGGTAGGGGTTGGTAAAAAAATGTGAGTGTTTTGTCGTCATGATGTGAATTATGCAGCAGGGCCGGCGCTTGGGTCAGACGGTATAATCCCTACATGGTTTCCGTCGTTCACTCCGTCGCTGCACAAAGCGACTTTGACCAATACTTCACCATTCTTTCCGATGGTTTGCTGCCGGCTGACGCTTTACGTTTGCGTGCGTCAGTCGAATACGCCTGGGAAGTCTATGGTGAAGCGGTGCTCGGCAGTGGCGAGCGCATCTGGTCGCACGCGCTGGGCATGGCGGTCATCATCGCCGGCCTCAAGCTTGATGTCGATTCACGCATGGCGGCGGTTCTTTTCGCCATCCCGGCTCACGACGAACACGGTATCGCCCGTATCGAGGAGCGATTTGGCAAGCCGGCGGCACATCTGGTCAATGGTATTTCGCGCCTGAATCGCTTGCGCCCGATCACCAAGGGTTTTGTCGCTGCCAATGTCGAGGCTGGCGAAGTTAATCCGGTCGAAATGAAAGCGCAGATCGAAGTGCTGCGCAAAATGTTGCTGGCGATGGTTGAGGACATTCGCGTCGTGCTGTTGCGTCTGGCCAGCCGGACGCAGACCCTACGCTTTTATGCGGCAAATCCGAACGACTTGCGCGTTCAGGTGGCGCGTGAAACGCTGGACCTTTACTCGCCACTGGCCAACCGGCTCGGTGTCTGGGAATTGAAGTGGGAACTGGAGGATTTGTCCTTCCGTTTCCTGCATCCCGATACCTACAAGCAAATTGCCAAAATGCTTGACGAGAAGCGCACCGAGCGTGAGCAGTTCATCGTCGATGCGGTGAAAAAGGTGCGCGAAGAGCTTGAAGCCACCGGTGTAAAAAATGCCGAAATTTACGGTCGACCGAAACATATCTATAGCATCTGGAACAAGATGCGCA
>ERZ724516.1997-NODE-1997-length-11638-cov-5.097470_pt1 | contig 11638 bp, 9 predicted proteins | sample MGYA00376049_ERZ724516 | MGnify/ENA primary metagenome ERZ724516 (study PRJEB28724, sample SAMN07190886) | activated sludge metagenome | isolation source: activated sludge of sewage treatment plant in Hong Hong | place: USA: Christiansburg, Virginia | collected... | reverse complement strand
CTCATCGGTGGGATGCCTTGCGCGACCGCAATATCGGCGATCTCGCGAAGCGTCGTATTTGGCCAACGCTTTCGCGCGTTTGTTGGGAGTCTTTGCAAAAGAGCGAAAATCTCACGGCAGGTTCCGCGATTGATCGACGTCATGGGCGTTTCCGCACCCACGATGTCAACGATCGCCGCGTACGTTGTTCTATAGGTGTGAGAACTCTTTTTCGTTCTGGCCGAGGTCGGATCACTGAGAAATAGATCGCATACTGTCCGGACGCTGATGGGTGCCGAAGCAGCGCCCAACGCAGTGGTATGAGTGTTCGGACGCGCCAATTGATCCGGTTGTGACGCCTCGGGCACCACTAGAGCATGTACAGATTTTGCATCCTGTACATCGGCAAAATATGCCTCGATCTCGAAAGCCATTTTTCGAACTGTTCGAAGCGCGTCGGAATAGGAAGTCGTCCGCAATGACCGACTGATGTCACACTTCCCGACGATTCCGACGAGATTTTGGGGGACACGAACTCTGTACTGATAAACTGCACCACGGCGCCATAGGCCGAGATGCCTGCCATTGTGTGACACCGATGTGTGACAGTTTGGACGAGTTTTTAACGAACAATTTGAACGCTTTACTCCACCCTTGGCGGCGACCGTGTGTGACACAGTTGTGCTACACTCTGAGCACAGCTCCCCCGTAGGGGACTGTTTTTCAACGATTTTTGAAGGAATGGTGCCGCTTAGGTGACTCGAACACCTGACCCCATCATTACGAATGATGTGCTCTACCGGCTGAGCTAAAGCGGCGGTGTCGGGGGCAATAGCAGCGACTCCCGCGATATACAAGCGGCGTGCGGCGCAAGTGGGCTGTGGTCGTGTCGTTATTCGTGCGGGACGGTCAGAGGGACCAGCGACATGCGGCAGGACAGCGTCAATCGGGGGAAGGCGGGACGCAGCGCGCGTGACGCGGCGCCAGCCGGCGACGTGCGCTTTGACCTGCCGCCGGTGTTCGGCGGCGACGATGACCGTCGCATGGCGCAGCGTGCCGAGGCGCAGTGGCAAGCCGCACGGGCGCCGCACGCTGCCATGCCCGGTCACCGCGACATGGCGACCGGCGCGGCGGGGGCATTTGCCGAGCATGCGCTGCTGCTCGACTTGCGGCGCGGCGACCGCGTCGACGTGTTGTTCGCCGGTGCCGCAGTGATGGCAGCGTTCGGCATCGCACCGGGCTATCTGGCCAGTGATGGTGACGGCGGGCTGGCGGCGCTGCTGCTCGATAGCTGCGAGCTGATGCGGTTGTGGCACGCGATCGTGCCGGTCGATGCGGCGCTTGCCGGCAGCACCAGCGCCTGCCTGTTGACGCGCGGCGTGCTGCTGCCGCTGGCCGATGATGCGGGCGGGTTCGGCTATGTGCATGGCGTGCTCAACTGGAAGCAGCTGCTCGACCGCGCGGCATCGGAAAATCTGCGGCGCGAGGTCAATGTAGTGCTACGCGGTGACTCCGCGCTTTTGTCGGCATTTCCGGAGTCTTTACGCAAAAACTGATGAACTTTTCAAATTCGCTGACCGATTCCATGCGAAAATGTGGACAAACCCGTCGAAATCGACACAAAATTCGCAAAATCCATCATTGCTTGCGCATAGCAATATCATTGTCCTATTGCCGCGCCCGACGCATAAGCGGTGACGGATCCGGCGAGAGCGAGGAGCAAGGCAATGGCGGCACGAGCAGGCGACGATACGCCAGCCCCGGCAGGCGAAAACGCCAACCGACGGCTGTTTGCCGATTTGCTGTTTGCCACGGCGCTGCCCGGCGAGGCCGACAGCATCGACACTGCCGCCGCAGACCGCATCGTCGCGCAGGTCGCGACGCTTGCCGCCAGGCGCAGCCCCGGCACACCGGCCATCTCGCTCGATCCCATCGAAAGCCAGGGCGGTCGCCGCCGCCTCGGGTTGGCGATTGTCAATGACGACATGCCGTTTCTGGTCGACTCGGTGTCGGCTGCCGTGACCAGCGCCGGGCTCGCCATCGACCGGTTGTTGCATCCCATTGTCACCGTGCGCCGCGACGACAAGGGCCGCCTGCTCAGCATTGCGGCCGCCGATGCCAACGCGCCCGCCACCGGCGAAGCGCGCGAGTCGCTGATCTACATCGAACTCGAACGCGTCAGCGCCAAGGCGCGGCTGGCGCTGGTCGAAACGCTGCACGGCGTGCTCGCCGATGTCCGCGTCGCGGTCAACGACTGGGCCGACATGCTCGCCGCGCTCAAGGCCGCAACGCGGGCGCTGGCCGACAATCCGCCGCCGGTCGCCCCGCATGCGGCGGCTGAAACCACGGCGTTCCTCGATTGGCTCGCCGCCGACAATTTTACGCTGCTCGGCGTGTCGCGCACCGATCTCGATAGCGGCGAAGTGGAAGGCCTCGGCCTGCTGCGCAACCCGAAGTTCGCGGTATGGGGTGACGACGCGCTGCCGGCGCCGGTGCAGAAGTTCCTCGATTCGCCCGAGCCGATGCTGGTCAGCAAGACCGGCGCGGTGTCGACGGTGCACCGCCACGTCAATTTCGACATGATTTCGGTCAAGGGCTATGACCGCCAGGGCCGCGCCGTCACCGAGACGCGCTTCATCGGGCTGTTCACCAGCTCGGCGCTGGCCACTTCGCCGCGCATGGTGCCGCTGCTGCGCCGCAAGGTCGCCGAAGTCATCGACGCGCTTGGCTTCGACGCCAAGGGCCACACTGGCAAGGCGCTCGTCCATGTCCTCGAAGCCTTCCCGCGCGAGGAACTGTTCGAAGCCAGCCCCGACCGATTGAAGTCGATGGCGCTTGGGCTGCTGTCGCTGCTCGACCGGCCGCGCCCCAAGCTCTTCGCACGCGCCGATGCCTATGGGCGGTTCGTGTCGGTGCTCGTCTATGTGCCGCGCGATGCCTATACCAGCGGCGTCCGCGAACGTGTCGGCGCGATGCTGACCACAGCACTCGGCGGCAAGCTGACGCGCTATGAAGTCGAACTGCGCGCCGAGGGCCTCGCCCGCGTCCACTACATCATCGGCACGCCGGGCGGTGAAGTCGCGCTCGACGAAGCTGCGCTCGATGCCCGGCTCGATACAATGGTGCGCGGCTGGGACGAACATATCGAAGCCGCACTCGCCGAAGTCGCTGGACCGGCGCGGGCCGCGCGCCTGACGTTGACGCACGGCAAGGCGTTCTCGCCGAGCTACCGCGCACAGTATAGTGCCGCCGATGCGGCGACCGACCTGCTGGCGCTGTCGCGGCTCGAGGACAGCCATGGCCGCGAGGTGCTGCTGTATCGCCGCGCCGGTGACGCACCGCAGGCGCTGCGGCTCAAGATCTACCGGCTCGGCCAGATCATCGCACTGTCCGACGCGGTGCCGGTGCTCGAAAACTTCGGGCTGCGTGTCATCGAGGAGTTCCCGTTCGACCTCGATGGCGGGCGGCTGGGCTGGATCCATGACTTCCTGCTCGAAGTCCAGGGCGAGGCGGCGACGCTCGACCTCGACGTGCTGCGCGCCCGCGTCGAGCCGGCGCTGCGCCACGTACTGCTTGGCCAGCAGGAGAACGACGCGTTCAACGCGCTGGTCATTGGCTGCGGGCTTGGTGCCGAAACCGCCGGCTGGCTGCGTGCCTATTTCCGCTACCTGCGCCAGACCGGCATCAGCTACGGGCTGACCACCGTCGTCGATGCGCTGCGGCGCTATCCGGCGGTCACCGATGACATCGTCGCGCTGTTCCGCGCCAAGTTCGAGCTCGATGTCGATGATCGCGCCACCGCGATTGCCGCTGCCGCCGAACGCATCGACGCCGGGCTTGCCGACGTCACCGCGATCGATGACGACACGATCCTGCGTCTCTACCAGTCGGTCATCGACGCGACCTTGCGCACCAACGCCTTCGTCCCCGGCGGCCCCGAAGCGCTGGCGTTCAAGCTCGACAGCCACGAAGTCCCCAACCTGCCGCCGCCGGTGCCGTACCGCGAAATCTGGGTCTATTCGCCGCGCGTCGAAGGTATCCACCTGCGCGGCGGGCCGATCGCGCGTGGCGGCCTGCGCTGGTCCGACCGGCGTGACGATTTCCGCACCGAAGTGCTCGGTCTCGTCAAGGCGCAGAAGGTCAAGAACACTGTCATCGTGCCGACCGGCGCCAAGGGCGGCTTCTATCCCAAGCAACTACCGGCGCCGTCAAACCGCGAGGCCTATGCCGCCGAAGGTGTCGAAGCCTATTCGATCTTCATCCGCGCGCTGCTGTCGCTGACCGACAATCTCGATGCCGCGGGCACCAACATCCCGCCCGACGATGTCGTCTGCCATGACGCGCCCGACCCCTATCTCGTGGTTGCCGCCGACAAGGGCACCGCGACCTTCTCCGACACCGCCAACGCCATCAGCCTGGCGCATGACGACGGGCGTGGATTCTGGCTCGGCGACGCTTTCGCCAGCGGCGGGCGCGTTGGGTATGACCATAAGGCAATGGCGATCACCGCACGCGGTGCGTGGATTTCGGTGCAGCGCCATTTCCGCGAACTTGGCGTCGATGTGCAGACCGCGCCGGTGCGCGTCGCCGGCTGCGGTGACATGTCGGGCGACGTGTTCGGCAACGGCATGCTGCTGTCGAAGTCGATGAAGCTGGTCGCGGCGTTCGACCACCGCCACTTCTTCTTCGACCCCGAACCCGACGTCAAAAAGGCGTTTGCCGAACGCCAGCGGCTGTTCGCGCTGCCGCGTTCGTCGTGGGATGACTATGACCGCAAGCTGATTTCAAAGGGCGGCGGCGTCTTCCCGCGCAGCCAGAAATCGATCCCGCTGACCCCCGAAATCCGGCTCAGCCTCAACATTACCGCCGACGCGCTGTCACCGACCGAACTCATCGTCGCCATCCTCAAGGCGAAGGTCGACCTGTTCTGGTTCGGCGGCATCGGCACCTATGTCCGCGCCAATTTCGAAAGCAACGTCGATGTCGGCGACCGCGCCAATGACGCGCACCGCGTCACCGGCGACCAGCTCGGCGCCAAGGTCGTCGGCGAAGGTGCCAACCTCGGGCTGACGCAGGCCGGGCGCATCGAATTTGCCGAACACGGCGGCCGCATCAACACCGATTTCATCGACAACAGCGCCGGCGTCGATTGTTCGGACAACGAGGTCAACATCAAGATCGCGCTCGGTAGCGAAGTCGCCGCCGGCCGCCTGACCGAAGAGGCGCGCAACACGCTGCTCGTCGAGATGACCGACGAAGTCGCCGAACTCGTGCTCCACGACAACATCATGCAGACGCAGGCGCTGTCGATTGCCGAACGCGGCGGTGCCGCCGCGATGCCGCGCTATATCCGGCTGATCCAGACGCTCGAGGCCAGCGCCGCCGAGCTCAACCGCGGCCTCGAAGGGTTGGCCAGCGACGATGTCCTCGTCCAGCGCGGCCGTGCCGGCGACGGCCTCGAACGCCCCGAACTCGCGGTCATCATGGCCTATGCCAAGATGGCGGTTTACGACGCGCTGGTCGTCAGCCCGGTGTGCGACGATGCGCTGCTGCTGCCCGACCTGATGGGCGCCTTCCCCGATGCGATGGCGGCGCGCTTCCCGGCGGCAATCGAGACCCACCGGCTGCGCCGCGAACTCGTCGCCACCAAGCTGACCAACGAACTGATCAACCGCGGCGGGCTGACCTTGCCGTTCGAACTCGCCGAAGAACTCGGTGTCAGTCTCGCGGACGTCGGCGGCGCGTTCGTCGCCGGGCGCGAGCTGTTCGACTTCCGCGATCTGTGGGACGCCATCGACAACGCCGAAGTCCCCGGCCCGGTCCAGCTCGAACTCCACAGCTACGCCATCGAGGCGATGCGGTCGCAAATGGCCGACCTGCTGCGTGTCGGCGCCGGTGTCGGCGATCCCTCGGCGCTGGTCAGCCGCCTCAAGCCCGGCCTCGACCGCCTCGGTGAACGCATCGCGCAGCTGCTGCGCCCCGAACCGCAGGCGCAGATCGACTGGTTCGCCGCGACGCTCAACCGCGCCGGCGCACCGCGCGACGTCGCCGACCGGCTGGTGCGGATGCACGCGCTCGACGGCTCGGTCGGCATCGGCCTGCTCGCCGCCGACCTCGGCGGCGACGAAGCGCAGGTCGCGATGGGCTATACGCATCTCGGCGAAACGCTCGGGCTCGACTGGGCCAAGGGCGCGGCGCTGCTGCTCGCCCCCACCGACCCGTGGGAACGCCTGCTCAAGGCCGGGCTGGTGCGCGATTTCGAACAACTGCGCCTCGACCTGATGCGCCGCATCGTCAAGCCCGGCGGCGATCCGGTGGCAGAGGTCAACACCTGGCTCGCCGACAACCATGCGCGCGCCAACCGCGTCTGCGCTTTGGTGTCGCGCGCCCGCCACAGCGGTGCGGTGACGACGGCAATGCTCGCGCATGTCGCCAGCCAGGCGCGCGCTGTGCTGGCGGGGTAGCGGCTAGAACGTCCCGCGCAGGTTGATGCGGAAGCCGCTGCCTTCGGGCGCGCTGGCGTTACCGGTTACCGGGCCGCCATAGGTCGCGACCACGCCGAACGCCGGTGACAGGTTGAGCCCGACCGAGACGCCGAGCCCGAGCCACTGCTTGGTGTTGTTGTCGGCGACGCCGTCGGTGGTGGTGGCGCCGCCGCTGTTGACGCCGCCGTCGAGCGAGGCCCAAAGCGCGCGGTTGAAGTTGTGCGTCAGATGCCCCTCCATGCGGAACAGCGCCGTTTGCGTGCGCCGGCCGGCGCGGAACGGTGCGTCATTGGGGGTGTACATAATGACGCTCGGCACGACTTCGATCGTCGTCAGCTTCGGCGACAGATACGATCCGCCGAGCATCCAGCCGAACGGCATGCCGAGGCGGAATGCCCAGCGGTTGGTGCCGAGGTTGAGCACTTTGGTGTCGTCATATTCGCCGGTCGGCGCCGTCGCCTGCGCCAGCACGCCAAGCGAGAAACCCGGCTTGTACTGGACATATTGCGCCTTGGTCAGCGCCGGTGAGCCGATGACGCCGAACACGCCCATCACCGTCAGGTCGCCGAGCCCGCTGCTTTCGCCCGACCGCACCAGTGTGTTGCCGAACGGGCCGCCGAGCGCGAATTCGCCCTGAACCCGGCCGAACGGCATCGCCACGACCAGCCCGGCGGCATTGCCGCCGATGGCGACGGTGCGGGTGTATTGCAGCACGCCGACATCGATGCTGCCATCGAGGCCCTTGATCGCCGTCGACGGATCGAGCGAGCTGTTCGAATCCTCGAAAATGCCGATCAGGTTGAAATTGTTGCTACCCACCGGCAGCGGAAAATAGGCGCGCGGCCCGTCATCAATCGCCAGCGCCGGCATTGCCGTAGTCGCCAGCGTGGCCGCGGCCAGCTTCTTCATCCATGCGCGCATTGCAGAATTCCCCTGATCTTCAGCGCGATTTCTAGCGGCCTGCGGTGCGCTGCACCGACCAGATTTGTTCATTTGTCGCAGCCGCCGGACATTGTCATAAACCCTGTCATGACAAGTCGCGAACAAGCCGCCATCAACCTGATTTCCAGCACCGGCTGGCTCGGCGCCTGTGCGCCGGCATTCCGCGACTGGATGGTCGCCAACACCCAGTGGCGCGTCTATGCTGCGGGCGAGGGGCTGACGCATGCCGGCGATACCGATGGCGCCGTTTACTGCGTCGGCGACGGCCAGGTACATTTTGTCACCGGCATCGGCATGGCCGATATCGGCACGGCGTTTTTCGGCTTGCCCGGCGGCTGGTGGGGCCACGCGCCGCTACTCGGTGGCGTCTATATCGGCTCGGCAGTGGCGTCCGCCGATGCTTTGTGCGGTGCGGTGCGGCTGCAGGCGCTGCGCGCCCGGCTGGTATCGCATCCGGGCGACTGGGAACAGATTGCGCTGGCGATATCGGGCCAGTTCGTCATGTCGGTCGGCGCGCATGCCGACATGCTGATTGCCGACAGCCGCCGCCGCGTCGCTGCGACAATCCTGCGGCTGGGTGGCTGGCGGCACCGGCGCTACCGCATTTCGCCACCGCCCAGCTTTGTCTGCACGCAGGAGCATCTGGCCGGCGCCTGCGCGTTCAGTCGCAACACCGTTGGCAAGGTGGTGCGTGGGCTGGAAACCGAAGGGCTGATCGATACGCGCTACGGCCGCATTGCAATTCTCGACGCCAAGCGCCTGCGCAAGGTTGCCGAAGCGGACTGAGTCTTTGCGCCGCTGGTGTGCGATGCGCTAGGGAGACGCCGCGCCGCTGCTGGCGCCGGAGAAGATGATGAGCGACCAGACCGGCGATGATGATTTCGTCTATGACGAAGCCAGCGGCGAATGGATCAGCGGCGCTGAAGCTGCTGCCAAAGCGTCGGCGTCGGGACAGGTCGAGGTGCGCGACTCGGTCGGCAACCTGCTCGCCGACGGTGACAGCGTGACGTTGATCAAGGACTTGACCGTCAAGGGCGCCGGGCAGACGCTGCGCCGCGGCACCGTCATCAAGTCGATCCGCCTGACCGGCGACGATCAGGAAATCGACTGCCGCTACGAAGGCATCAAGGGGTTGGTGCTGCGCGCCGAGTTCGTCAAGAAGCGCTAGCCCCCGCAACTTTGCTGCAATGCAGCAGTTGCCGCGCGGGTCGCGCTTGCCTAGGAGTGACGCCAGTCATTCAGGAGATCTAGGCGTGCAGACAATCGGCGTTATCGGTGCGGGTTTGATGGGCAACGGCATCGCGCATGTCGCGGCCGCATCGGGCTACAAGGTCATCCTGTCGGACGTGTCGAGCGACCGCACCGAGGCCGCCAAGGCAACCATCGCCAAGAATCTGGCGCGCGGGCTGACCAAGGGCACCATCGACGAGGCGACGATTGCGGCAATTCTGGCACGCATCACGCTGACCACCGACACTGCGGCGTTCGTCGCGGCCGACCTGGTCATCGAGGCTGCGACCGAGAACGAGGCTATCAAGGTCAAGATTTTCGCCGAACTGTCGCCCAAGCTGCGCCCCGAAACGCTGCTCGCCACCAACACCTCGTCGATTTCGATCACCCGGCTGGCGGCGGCGACCGACCGCCCCGACCGCTTCACCGGGCTGCACTTCTTCAATCCCGTCCCGGTGATGCAGCTCATTGAAATCATCCCGGGGCTGGCGACCAGCGCCGACACCACGGCGGCAATGCACAAGTTCGTCGCGGCGCTCGGCAAGACCGGCATCGAATCCGAAGACCGGCCGGCATTCATCGTCAACCGCATCCTGTGCCCGATGCTCAACGAGGCGATCTTTGCGCTCGGCGACGGGCTGGGCTCGGTCATCGACATCGACATGGGCATGAAGCTCGGTGCCAACCACCCGATGGGGCCGCTGGCGCTCGCCGACTTTGTCGGGCTCGATACGCTGTTCAGCATCCTCCAGGTCATGCAAGCGACGACCGGTGATTCGAAGTATCGCCCGGCGCCGCTGCTGGTGAAATATGTCGAGGCCGGCTGGCTGGGGCGCAAATCGGGCCGCGGTTTCTACGATTACAGCGGCGCGGCGCCGGTGCCGACGCGGTGAACTTTCGCCCGGCCACGGCGGGGACCATCGGCGCGGTGCTGGCGCTGGCGACACTGCCGTTGCATCTTTTCGTGACGCATGCGACCTCGGTCGTGCTGGCAGCGCTGGCGGTGTCGGCGATCGGTGCGATCTACATCGGCTTTGCGCTGCGCGATGGGCGGCCGCGCATCATGGGCATCGAAGTCGTCGTCGGCATGGCGTTTCTGGCGGCGGGCGCCGTCGGCCTGCTCGTCACGCCCTGGGTGATCCCCGCAGCAACGGCTGCCCACGGGCTGTGGGACGCCGCGCATCACCGCCTGATCGATACGCAGATGCCGCGCTGGTACATTCCGTTCTGCGCCATCTATGACTTTGTTTTCGCGGCCGGACTGGCGTTGATCTGGCTTGCCTGACGCTCAGCCTTGCCGTTCCGACACACGGATAACCAGCTTCAACCCCGACCACACCGCGTTCACCGCACACACCTTCACATCGACAAACCCCAGCGGCAGCGCGATGGCGCGGATGGTGTCTTCGGTGATGTCGGTCGGGACTTTCGACGCCTTTTTGGGCCATGACGCCCAGATCATGCCCTTGGGCGACAGCTCGCCGCGTAGCCGCACCAGCAGCGCTTCAAGCTCGGCGCGGCGGTCGCAAAACAGCTGCACCATGTCCCATGGCGGCGTGCCGTCAGGCGGCGGCGCGCCGTCATCGATTTCGGCCGCAACGCTGGCGGGCATGGCGTGGCGCAGCGTGCGCTGGCCCGGCACGACACCGAGTTTGCGGCGCAACGGCGTGCCCGAATAGCCCGCGGGGGCGGGCGCGCCAGTTATTGCCATCTCCGTCTCCCGCCCTATAGGGGGTGCATGAGCAATGCCCCGCACCCCGACCTGCTGGTCAAGACCGAGACGCTGATCGAGGCGTTGCCCTATCTGCAACGCTATGCTGGAAAAACCTTTGTCGTCAAATACGGTGGCCATGCGATGGGCGACCCCGAGCTGGCGCGCGATTTTGCCGAAGATATCGTGCTGTTGAAGGCCGTCGGCATCAACCCCGTCGTGGTCCATGGCGGCGGCCCGCAGATCGGCGCGATGCTCAAGCGGCTCGAGATCAAGAGCGAGTTCATCGACGGGCTGCGCGTCACCGATGCCGCGACCGCCGAAGTCGCCGAAATGGTGCTGTCGGGCGCGATCAACAAGGAACTCGTCGCCTGGATCAACGCGGCGGGCGGCAAAGCCGTCGGCATTTCGGGCAAGGACGCCAACCTCGTCACCGCCACCAAGGTGACGCGCACCAAGCGCGACCCGGGCAGCCACATCGAGCAGGTCGTCGACTTGGGCTTTGTCGGCGAACCCGAAACCATCGACCGCACCGTCATCGACGTGCTGACCGCCGCCAACATCGTGCCGGTGATCGCGCCGGTCGGGGTCGGCGCCGACGGCCACACCTACAACATCAATGCCGACACGATGGCGGGCGCGATTGCCGCCGCGATCGGCGCGGCGCGGCTGTTCCTGCTCACCGATGTCGCGGGCGTGCTCGGCAAGGACGGCACGCTGCTCACCGACCTGACGCCGCCGATGATCGCGACGCTGGTCGAAGACGGCACGATTTCGGGCGGCATGATCCCGAAAATCGAAACCTGCGTCGGCGCGGTGCAGGGTGGTGTTGACGCTGCGGTCATCCTCGATGGCCGCATACCGCACGCCATGCTGCTCGAAATCTTCACCCGCGCCGGGGTCGGCACGCTCGTTCACGCATGACGGGGGCACCTGCGGTGCGACTGGCGCGTGCCGCCGATCTGGCGCAGCTCGCCGAGGTCCAGCTGTCGGCGGGCGAGCTGTTTCGCGGCACGCATATGGATTTCGCCGCCGACCACCCGCCGACGCCGCTCGAGGATTTCGAAGCCGCTTGTACCGCTGCGACTTTGTGGGTCAGCGAAGACGCCGGGCGCTGCAACGGCATGCTGCTCGCCGAAGCCAGCCGCGACGACCTCCACATCCTCGAACTGTCGGTGGCGGCGACCGCGCAGCGGCGCGGCATCGGCAGCGCGCTGCTGGGCGCGGCGATTGCGGCGGCGCGGTCGCGCGGGCTGGCGAGCCTGACCTTGACCACCGACCGGACGCTGCC
>ERZ724516.1996-NODE-1996-length-11640-cov-3.754769_pt1 | contig 11640 bp, 10 predicted proteins | sample MGYA00376049_ERZ724516 | MGnify/ENA primary metagenome ERZ724516 (study PRJEB28724, sample SAMN07190886) | activated sludge metagenome | isolation source: activated sludge of sewage treatment plant in Hong Hong | place: USA: Christiansburg, Virginia | collected... | reverse complement strand
GCCGCCGCCGCACCACGATATCTATTCGATCGAAGACTTGGCGCAGCTGATTCATGACCTGAAAAACGCCAATTCGAAGGCATCGATCAGCGTCAAGCTGGTTTCCGAAGTCGGTGTCGGCACGGTTGCTGCCGGTGTCTCCAAGGCCAAGGCTGACCACGTCGTGATCGCCGGCTATGATGGCGGCACGGGCGCTTCGCCGCTGTCGTCGATCAAGCATGCCGGCACCCCGTGGGAACTGGGTCTTGCCGAAACGCAGCAGACCCTGGTGCTGAACCGTCTGCGTGGCCGTATTCGCGTGCAGGTCGATGGCCAGATGAAGACTGGTCGCGATGTCGTCATCGGTGCGTTGCTTGGCGCCGATGAGTTCGGCTTTGCCACTGCACCGCTGGTGGTCGAAGGCTGCATCATGATGCGCAAGTGCCACCTCAACACCTGTCCGGTTGGCGTCGCCACTCAGGATCCGGTATTGCGCAAGCGCTTCTCCGGCCAGCCCGAACACGTCGTGAACTATTTCTTCTTCGTCGCCGAAGAAGTGCGCGAGATCATGGCTCAGCTCGGCATCCGCAAGTTCGATGACCTGATCGGCCGCGCCGACCTGCTTGACATGAAAGCAGGTATCGAGCACTGGAAGGCCAAGGGTCTCGACTTCAGCAAAATTTTCTATCAGCCGGCCGTGCCGGCCGATGTGCCGCGTCTGCATGCCGAGACACAGGACCACGGTCTGGCCAAGGCTCTTGATCACCAGTTCATTGCCCAAGCCAAGCCGGCGCTGGAGAAGGGCCAAAAGGTCACGATCGAACTGCCGATCAAAAACGTGAACCGTACCGCTGGCACCATGCTTTCGGGCGAAGTGGCCAAGCGTTATGGCCATGCCGGTTTGCCGGACAACACCATCCACATCAAGCTGACCGGCACCGCCGGCCAGAGTTTCGGCGCCTTCCTCGCGAAGGGTGTGACACTGGAACTGACTGGTGAAGGCAACGACTATGTCGGCAAGGGGCTCTCCGGTGGCCGTATCATCATCAAGCCGAGTGCCGATTTTCGTGGCGATACGACGCAGAACATCATCGTCGGCAATACCGTCATGTACGGCGCCATTGCCGGCGAATCGTTCTTCGCCGGCGTTGGCGGCGAGCGTTTCTGTGTCCGCAACTCCGGCGCCACGGCGGTTGTTGAAGGTGTCGGCGACCACGGTTGCGAATACATGACCGGCGGCACCGTTGTCGTTCTTGGCAACACCGGCCGCAACTTTGCTGCCGGCATGTCGGGCGGCATTGCCTACGTGCTGGATGAGGATGGCAGTTTCAAAAGCCGCTGCAATCTGGCGCAGGTGGCGCTCGAAAAAGTCCTGCCGACGGCCAAGCAGCCGAAGGGCGAGCCGATGCATCGGGGCTATTCCGACGAGGAACAGCTCATGGATCTGGTCACGCGTCACGCCGAATTCACCGGCAGCACGACGGCCAAGGCCATCCTCGCCAACTGGGACGTGTATCGCGAGAAGTTCGTCAAAGTCTATCCGCACGAATACAAACGCGCGCTGACCGAAATGGCCGCAGCGCAGCAGAAAGAGGCCGCGTAATCATGGGCAAACCTACCGGATTTCTCGAGTTCCAGCGCCTCTCCGAGGCCTATGAACCGGTCGAAAAGCGCGTCAAGCATTACAAGGAGTTTGTCGCCCATCTGTCCGATGCCGATGCCAAGGTGCAGGGCGCACGCTGCATGGATTGTGGTATTCCGTTTTGCAACACCGGCTGTCCGGTCAATAACATCATTCCGGACTGGAACGACCTGGTCTTCCGCGGCAATTTCCAGCAGGCGCTGGAAGTGCTGCACTCGACCAACAACTTCCCCGAGTTCACCGGCCGTATCTGCCCGGCGCCGTGTGAAGCTGCGTGCACGCTGAACATCAACACCGAAGCTGTCGGGATCAAGTCGATCGAGCATTTCATCATTGACAAGGGCTGGGAGAGCGGCTGGGTCAAGCCACAGCTTGCTGCACAGAAGACGGGCAAGAAAGTTGCCGTTGTCGGTTCCGGCCCTGCCGGTCTGGCCGCTGCGCAGCAGTTGGCGCGCGCTGGCCACGACGTCACCGTGTTCGAGAAGAACAGCCGCGTCGGCGGGTTGTTGCGCTACGGCATCCCCGACTTCAAGCTGGACAAGAGCATTATCGATCGCCGTATGAAACAGATGGAAGCCGAGGGCGTCAAGTTCCGGACCAAGGTCGTGGTTGGCTCCGAGGCCATGCCGGCCGGCATCATCAACGATGCAACCGAAGTCGTGACTGCCGAGCAACTGAACAAGGAATTTGACGCCGTTGTACTGGCGGGCGGTTCCGAAGTGCCGCGCGATCTGCCGATCCCGGGCCGCGAGTTGAAGGGCACCTACGCTGCGCTCGAATTCTTGATTCCGCAGAACAAGGAAGTGGCCGGTGACAGTGCCAACCCGATCAACGTCAAGGGCAAGCATGTCGTCGTGATCGGTGGCGGCGATACGGGGTCCGACTGCGTTGGAACCTCGAATCGCCATGGCGCGGCTTCGGTCACCCAGTTCGAACTGATGCCGATGCCGCCAGAGCAGGAAAACACGGCGCTGACCTGGCCCTACTGGCCGTACAAGCTGCGTACCTCGTCCTCGCACGAAGAAGGTGTCGAGCGCGATTTTGCCGTAGCGACAAAGGAACTGGTCGGTGACGGCAAAGGCGGCATCAAGGCGCTGAAGGCCGTTCGCGTCGAGTGGAAGGACGGCAAGATGAGTGAAGTTGCCGGTTCGGAGTTCGAACTCAAGGCCGACTACGTCTTTTTGGCCATGGGCTTCACCAATCCGGTAGCCACCATGCTCGAAGCTTTCGGTGTCGCCCAGGACAGCCGTGGCAATGCCAGGGCAACGACCGACGGTACAGGCTGCTACGCTACCAATATCGCGAAGGTCTTTGCTGCCGGCGACGTGCGTCGTGGTCAGTCGCTTGTTGTCTGGGCAATCCGCGAAGGGCGCCAGTGCGCCCGTGAAGTCGATCTGTTCCTGATGGGCAAATCGGATCTGCCGCGCTGATTTTGCCGCAAACCCTGAACAACCCCGCTTCGGCCTTGTTCCGGCGGGGTTTTTCTTTTTCGGAAGCGTCCCTTGTGGCATAGTGACGCATACTCTGGCCTGGGGAGGTCTTTATGAATGCGGAATTGCAGAAATCCTTGCAGGTGACGGGGCTGGTTGGCGGCCTTGATGGCTACATGCTGATCATCCTGGGCATCATGGTGCTGGCTGGAATTCTAGGCGGCGTCGCCAATTTTTTCCTTTCCGACCGTCAGGGCGAGCTGGTTCCGCGCGACTGGATCAAGTACGCCATTCTCGGCGTGATCGCGGCGCTCACAGTCCCTCTCTTTCTGAACATGATTTCTAGCAATCTGCTTGAGGCGGCGCGTACTCGCCCCGTCGATTTCTTTGTCTTTGCCGGGTTCTGCCTGATCTATGTCGTCGCGTCTCGACGTGCTTTCGAGAATGCGGCGCACAAGTTGCTGTCACAGCTGGATCAGATCAAGCGTGACGTCAGTCACCTGAAGCAACAAAAGCATGAGGCATCGCCGAGTGCGCCTGTCAAGGAAGAGGCGCCGGTGGCGGTCGAGGCTGCAGCAAAGTCCGAGCCGGCGAAGGAGGTGCTGTCCTATAACGACGTCGAGATCCTGCGCGCCATTGCCGAAGAAAATTATGTCTACGGCAACCTCGCCGGGCTGACCGACAAGACCGGTCTCGGCCGTGATCTCGTCAGCAATCGCCTGACCGTGCTCAAGAGTCTCGGTATCATTGAAACCCGCATCAGCGACAAGAACGTACTGCACTGGTATGTCTCGCCCCGGGGCAAACAGATGCTCGGTGAAATCCTTGCGCAGGGCGAGCGCAAGACCGCCTAATCGACAGCGCGGCGCAGTGCCGAGCTGCGTCCCAGTCTCTGCATAGTGAACTGGTTTTCCCCATGATTCTCAACGTCGTCATTCTCGCTGCCGGTCAAGGCAAGCGCATGCACTCGAACCTGCCCAAGGTGCTGCATCCGGTGGCCGGAAAGGCGCTAGTTCAGCATGTCATCGACACTGCGCGGGCACTGTCTCCTGCCGGCCTCTGCGTTGTTTATGGGCACGGTGGTGATGTCGTTCGCGCAGCGTTGCCGGCCGCAGACCTTTCCTGGGCTTTGCAGGAACCGCAACTGGGTACCGGCCACGCCGTACAGCAGGCGCTGCCGCACCTCGATCCGGCCGGCATGACGCTGGTGCTTTATGGCGATGTACCGCTGACCCAGCTTGAGACGCTGAAGCGTCTGCTCCACGCTGCAGGCGACGGGCTGGCGGTGCTGACCGTGACACTTGCCGACCCGACGGGGTATGGCCGCATTGTGCGTGACGAAACTGGCCGTGTTGTTCGCATCGTCGAGCAGAAAGATGCCACGGCAGCCGAGCGTGCCATCCGCGAGATCAACACCGGCATCATGGCGATCCCGACAGCGCGGCTGGCTGGCTGGCTGGCCGGTCTTTCCAACAACAATGCACAGGGCGAGTACTACCTGACCGATGTCATTGCTGCTGCAGTAGCAGAAGGCGTTCCGGTTGTCGCCGCGCAGCCGCAAGGTGAGTGGGAGGTGCTGGGGGTCAATAGCAAGGTGCAACTGGCCGAACTCGAACGTATCCAGCAACTTCGCATCGCTCAGCGACTCCTGGAAAATGGTGTGCGCCTCGCTGACCCTGCCCGCATCGATGTGCGTGGAGAACTCACCTGCGGTCGTGATGTTGCCATCGACGTGAACTGTGTTTTTGAGGGTGAGGTCACCTTGGCCGACGCCGTCGACATTGGCCCGAACTGTGTGTTGAAAAATGTACGCATTGCCGCCGGCGCGCGGATCGCCGCATTCAGCCATCTGGAAAACGCGGTGGTCGGCCCGGACTGCATCGTCGGCCCGTATGCGCGCCTGCGCCCGGGCGCCGAACTCGGTCCCGAAGTACATATTGGCAACTTCGTTGAAGTGAAGAACAGCACGATTGCCGCGCAATCGAAAGCCAATCATCTGGCCTACATCGGCGATGCCCGTATCGGCCAGCGCGTGAATGTGGGTGCCGGCACCATCACCTGCAACTACGATGGCGCCAACAAGCATCTGACGGTGATCGAAGACGATGCCTTTATCGGTTCCGATACCCAGCTCGTGGCGCCGGTGACGGTCGGCCGTGGTGCGACGCTGGGTGCCGGAACAACGCTGACCAAGGATGCGCCGCCTGACACCCTGACGGTATCTCGTGCCAGGCAGATGAGTCTGCCCGGTTGGCAGCGCCCCGTAAAAATTCCCAAGAAGTGAGCTGATCCATGTGTGGCATTGTTGCTGCGGTTGCAAACCGCAATGTTGTTCCCGTTCTCCTCGAAGGGCTGAAAAAACTCGAATATCGTGGTTACGATTCCGCCGGCCTGGCCGTGCTGAACGGGGGGCTGCACAGGCTTCGCTCCGTTGGTCGTGTCGCCGAGCTTGAAACCCAGGCCGAAACAACGCAGGCCAGTGGGCAGACCGGGATTGCGCATACGCGCTGGGCAACGCATGGTGTGCCTTCGGAGCGCAATGCGCATCCGCATGTGTCTGGTGGTCTGGCGGTTGTTCACAACGGCATCATCGAGAACCACGAAGCCCTGCGCGAGGCGCTCACGGCCGAAGGTTACGTCTTTACTTCCGATACTGACACCGAAGTAGTCGCTCACCTTGTCGAGAAAAAACTGCGCACCATCCCCGAACTGTTTCCGGCGGTGCGAGCCGCGCTGACCGAGTTGCAGGGGGCCTATGCGCTGGCGGTGATGCGTGAAGACGATCCGGATTGTGTGGTGGTTGCGCGTGAAGGTTCTCCGCTGTTGCTCGGGCTGGCTGAAGACGGCTGCTACGCCGCCTCCGATGCTTCGGCGCTGCTGCAGGTTACACGCCGCATGGTCTATCTTGAGAATGGCGATTGTGCCGAGATCGCGCGCGATGGGGTCCGCATCAGCCGCGTTGATGGCACTCCCGTTGAACGAGCAGTGATCGAGTCGCAGCTTTCGGCCGATGCGGTTGAGCTGGGTACCTACTCGCATTACATGCAGAAGGAAATTTTCGAGCAGCCCGATGCATTGGCCAATACCCTGGAAATGGTCGGTGCCTCGAAGACGCTTCAGCCGGGGCTCTTCGGTGCCGAGGCCGGGCCGGTGCTCGCCGGAGCGAAGCAGGTTCTGATTCTGGCTTGCGGCACCAGCTGGCATGCGGGTCTTGTCGCGCGCTATTGGCTTGAAGCCATTGCCGGCATCCCCTGCTCAGTGGAAATCGCCAGTGAGTACCGATATCGCGAGAGCGTTCCCGATCCGGAAACGCTGGTCGTTACCATCTCGCAGTCTGGCGAGACCGCTGATACGCTGGCAGCGTTGCAGTTTGCCAAGTCGCTAGGCATGCAGCGCACGCTGGCCATCTGCAATGTGCCCGAGTCCTCGCTGGTGCGAGAAACCGCACTGCGATTCATTACACGGGCAGGTCCGGAAATCGGGGTGGCTTCGACCAAAGCCTTCACGACACAGTTGGCCGCGCTCTATTTGCTGACGCTGGTACTGGCGAAACTTCGTGGTCGTCTTGATGCTGCAACCGAAGCTCGCGAAATGAAGGCGCTGCGCCATGTGCCAGCTGCCGTACAGCGGGTGCTGGCACTGGAGCCTGAAATCAAGGCCTGGGCGCAGCTGTTTGGCGCCAAGCATCATGCGCTGTTCCTCGGTCGTGGCCGTCACTACCCGATTGCGCTTGAAGGCGCGCTGAAGCTCAAGGAAATTTCGTACATCCACGCCGAAGCCTATCCGGCCGGTGAACTCAAACACGGCCCGTTGGCGCTGGTCGACAAAGAAATGCCGGTGATCGCTGTTGCGCCGAACGATGCACTGCTGGAGAAACTGAAGTCGAATCTTCAGGAAGTGCGGGCGCGCGGCGGTGAATTATTCGTCTTCGCCGATGCCGATTCCGAAATTGCGGCGTCAGAAGGCATTCATGTACTGCGCCTGCCAGAACATTATGGCGCACTGTCGGCCTTGCTGCATGTCGTGCCACTGCAGCTCCTTTCGTATCACGTAGCCCTGGTCAAAGGCACGGATGTGGACAAGCCACGCAATTTGGCGAAGTCGGTCACTGTTGAGTGAGATGCCAAGTAGTGCCTTGACCTTTGCCCTTGTTTCCCCAAGACTTCCATCACCAAACTGTTGGAAGCCGGCTGATATGTCAAGCGTTTTGGAAGAAGGGCTGTGTTAAAAGCGTTTCTGGCAGGTGTGCGCAAGTCTGGCGCGGCCGATGCGTCAGAGTCCGCTGGGCGCCCTGTTTCATTTGATATCGAGCGGCTAAAGCTCCTGGTCGAATTCTTTCCGATCGGGAAGAAGCTTCGTTACATCCCCGAGTTCAAGAAAGAAATCGAATTCGATACCCTGCTTGTCGCCTATTGCGTCAACGGAGAATTCATTTATTCCTGGGAGTCGATCGAACTCGATGCCTCGGGTGTTCCGTCAGCTTTTCTGGTCGGTGATCGTGGTGTCCGGATACCTGTTTCCCAGCTCAAGCAGTTTCAGATGCTCGTGCCCGACACCTCCGATCTGGAACTGACGCTGGACTATCATCGCCGGGCGATCATCGGCCGTGGGCGCCAGTTCAACAAAGGCAACTACATCTCGCTGATCTCCAATTCGGGCGCGCGCGGGGTGTCGACCATGGACACTGAGGTGGCCAAGCAGGTATTCCTCAAGGACGGCCCCTATGCCTACACCAAGCTGATCCTCCTGACTCCGGAACTGGAGACGCTAGTTGTTACCGATCAGCGTAACAAGAACCGCACGAAAACTGCTGTTCCCGTTACGGTGTCGATTGGCGAAAGTCGCCTGCGTGGCCCGTGCACCATCGTCGATGTTTCCGACCTGGCGGTACGCATTCGCATCCGGGATGGCGAAGTCATGCCATCCTTGAAAGCCGGCGAGGCCGTGGCGCTGGATTTCGATCTGGGCGAGGGGGGGCGGAGTTATGCGATCAAGGGCTCGGTCATTCGCCGCTCATCGGAGGCTTGCGTCATCAGGCTGGATGCGCTTTCCAGAGATGGTCATTTTGCTGGTTTCGGGCCACTGGACATGATCGAGCTCAAGTCCGGCCTGCTCAACTACGGCAAATAATCCGACGCTTTTCATCAAGCCTCATCGCAGCACGCGTGCGAACAACGAGCGCTTGTCAGCGAATCGCCTGCAGGAATTCGCTTCTTAACTGATCCGACTCGGCAAAGGCACCGGCAAAGGCCTGCGTGACGACGCGCTCGTCACCTCGCCTGTCTTCCCCCAGCAGCAAGCAGAGCTGTTCTGCTTCGACGACGCAGGCGCCGCCAGCCGCATGGCCGTGGGCAACCAGCGCGTCGGCGATGTCACGGGTCATCCATTCCTGATAGGTGAAGCGATGGCCAATCGCGTCGACCATGCGTGCGATACGGCCAAATCCGTGAAGTCGACCTCCCGGAATGTAAGCAACATGGGCAACGCCACGGAAAGGTACAAGATGGTGCGGGCAGACGCCGTGAACGGCAATTCCGCGAATGACCACCATGTCCGTTCTGGTGTCGGCAAAGCCTTCCCCGAGCGCTGCTGCCGGGTCGAGTTCATAACCGCCGAGCAATCGTTTTTGCCAGAGCTCCCGGACACGTTGGGCAGTGCGCCCCATATGCGCCATGTCGGGGGCAATCCCGCAAGCGGCCAGAAGATCGGTAATTGCCTGCTCGAAAGCGACCGGGTCAAAAGCATCCTGTCGCGGAATGCCGATATTGCCAGGGCAGCCGCCAGGGGCGTGATTTTCGTCGTGATCGCTCATCATGTGCCTGTCCGGATACGCAAGTCTGCAGTCTAGCCCGGTTGCTACCGCCTGTGCACTCGGGGCGCCCCGGCTACGCTATTTGCGTTGCCGGCGCCAGGGTGTATCGCCGAATTCCTCGACCAGGAAATCGACCATGGCCTTGACCTTGGGCGAAAGGTGGCGGCCGCTCGGATAGGTGGCGAACAGCGGCACCGGTTCAGCGTGATGCCAGTCGCTCAGTACCGGAACCAGCTCTCCGCGGCTGATGGCGTCACCGACAATGACGTCGGTCAGGCGAGTGATGCCGACACCGGCAATGGCAAGTTGCAGCACGGTTTCCGCCGTATTGGCGGCGACGTTGCCACCGACGTTCACCACACGGATGCCCTCTTCGGTATCGAAAGGCCAGCGCCGCAGTGCGGGCAGGCTGGTGATCCACAGACAGTTGTGGCGCTGCAGATCGTCCGGCGTCTGTGGTGTGCCGCAGCGGCTCAGATAGCTGGGTGCGGCACAGATTACCCGCTGCAGGTTGCAGATGCGCCGGGCGACCATCGACGACTCATCCAGCGGGCCGATGCGGATGGCGAGGTCGATGCCTTCCTCCATCGCAGCGGGTGGCTGGTCGCTGATGGTGATGTCCATGCTGATGTCAGGATAGCGGGCGAGAAAGCGGGGTGTCGCCAGCGCCAGTTGATGCATGCCGAAGGCTGAGCCGCAGTGCAGGCGAAGCGTCCCTCGCGGGCTGGCATTGGCTTCCGTGACCTCGGACTCGGCCTCGTCGATGGCGGCAAGAATGCGCTGGGCACGGGTGAAGAACACTTCTCCCTCGGGGGTCAGTAGCAGCCTTCTTGTCGTGCGCTGGAGCAGCCGTGCACCGAGGCGGTCTTCCAGTCGTGTGACCAGTTTCGAGAGCGCGGAAGGTGAGAGGCCCAGTTCTCGCGCAGCCGATGAAAATCCGCCCTGTTCCACGGCACTCACAAAAGCACTCATCTCTGCAGCTCGGTCCATGTGGATATTATGGACGAAAATTCATAAATGTTGTTCCAAATGGCCTGATTGTTCTTTCAATCACAACTAATTAAAGTGCAGTCCATGCAGTGCTGCACTGCGACAAAAAAAGGAGTTGATCATGTCCCCCATCGATATTGCTGCCATTGAACGCCGTGCCCGTCAGTTGCGTGCCGAGGAAATCCGCCGCGTTGAAGGGATTTTTGCCGAGCGTATGGTTCTCCTGGGACGTTTGTTGGCCGCGACCGCATTTTCCGCTGCGCTGTCCTTCGCCCAAATGTTGCGCCCGATGTTTTCATGGAACCCACAGGCCGCGCCGGCCCCGGTGGTCCCGGCGAAACCCCATGTTGCTCTGCGTACGCGCCTCAATCGCGCCGCTCGCCGCCTGTTCGCCTGGAATCCTGAAGTCCATCACCACGTCTGAATGTTGGCCGGTGTTGCCTGATTAGGCAGCGCCGCCCAATGGCGCGGAGCGGCCTCCGCTAGAATGCCCGGATTCGCAACGAACTTCGGGCCTGTGCAGGGCCTCCCCCGCCGCCATGACGCCAGCCACACCGCTTGTAGCCGTTGATCCCCCCGCCGTTCCCCGCTATACGCCGGGCGAAGAAATTGCCAACGGGCTGACCCACGGTTTGGGTATCGTTCTGGCGATCGCTGGGCTGGCCATAATGACCGCTTTCGCAACCCTCAATGGCGATGCATGGCATGTTGTCGCCTGCAGCATCTTTGGCGCGACATTGATCCTGCTCTACACCACCTCCACGCTCTATCACAGCATTTCGGGAGATCGTGCCAAAGCCATTCTGCGCATCTTCGACCATGCTGCAATCTTCCTGCTGATCGCCGGAACCTACACCCCCTTCATGCTCGTCAATCTGCGCGGACCGTGGGGCTGGAGCCTGTTTGCGGTGATCTGGTCGCTGGCCTTGGCTGGCATTGCGCTTCGACTGTTCCTGCGCGGCCGCCTGCACGGGCTGGTGGTGGCGATCTATGTGGCCATGGGCTGGGCCATCGTCGTGGCCGTGCAGCCGATGCTGGAGAATGTCGCGACCGGGGGCTTGCTGTTGCTTGCAGGTGGCGGCCTGGCCTATACCACCGGGGTGGTTTTCTACAAATGGCGGAGCCTCAGATATCATCACGCCATCTGGCATGGTTTTGTGCTGCTCGGCAGCGCATTGCATTTCTTCTCGGTGCTTTTCTACGTCATTCCCTGGCCAGCGGCAGCCGTGGCCTGAGTCAAAAGCGCCCGGCGACGGCTGGTCGTGGTACGCTTGTCTCCTCCATAAACGCTTCTGCCTCACGCAATGACCGCCTCGTCGCAAGCTTCAGCACCAACTCCCATCCAGTCCGCACGTGCCCTGCTGAAACAATTGCAGGAGCAGTTCGCCGTCTTTCGCGATTGCCAGCCGCTGGCCATCGGCGTCGACAAGCAGTTGCTTGCGGTCCTGCCTGATCTCGAGCGCAAGACCCTGCGCCTGGCTTTGCGTACGCATACCAATTCGCTGCGCTACCTGAAGACGATGGAGAAGGCGACGCAGCGCTTCGATCTCGAAGGCAATGCGGTGGCTGAAGTTCCCGATGAGCATCGAGCCCATGCGACCGAAACGCTGCGCGAACGTTTCCGCAAGGAAGCCGATCAGCGGCGTGCAAAAATCGAAGCCGAGAAAGCCGCGCAGGCGGAGCAGCAGCGCGTCGAGAAACTGAATCAGCTGGCTGCCAAATTCTCAAAGCGTTAACGCAGTTGCGGCGCCCGCAGGCGCCGCAACTGAAAATCCCGACTTTGCTAC
>ERZ724516.1994-NODE-1994-length-11642-cov-7.002762_pt1 | contig 11642 bp, 9 predicted proteins | sample MGYA00376049_ERZ724516 | MGnify/ENA primary metagenome ERZ724516 (study PRJEB28724, sample SAMN07190886) | activated sludge metagenome | isolation source: activated sludge of sewage treatment plant in Hong Hong | place: USA: Christiansburg, Virginia | collected... | reverse complement strand
GCGCAGCGACCCGTGGATCTGGGTGGCGCTGGCCGTCAACGCACTTCTTTGGCCCCACATCGCTTATTTCCTTGCCAAACGGGCAGCCGAGCCACGCCGGGCCGAACGCCGCAATCTGATTGTCGACTCCGTTATGGGTGGCTTCTGGGTGGTGGCGATGCAGGGCAGCCTGTTGCCCAGTGTGCTGCTCATCTCCATGCTCGGCATGAACAACGTGGCGGTCGGAGGACTTCGCTTCCTCGGTTTCGGCCTTGGTGCGCAACTCGCCGGTGCCGGCGGCGGCTTGCTGCTGCTCGGCTGGCGCTTTCAGCCGGAAGCCAGTCTTCTGGTCCAGGTCTGCTGTCTGCCCTTGCTGATCATCTATCCGATGCTGATCGGCAGCGTCAATTTCCGCCTTGCCCGCAAGCTAAGCCGGCAGCGCAATGAACTGCGCAGCCTGAGCGAAACCGATGTGCTTTCCGGTCTCTACAACCGGCGCGTCTTCGAGCAGCGGATCGATCTCGAATTCGGCGCCTTCAAGCGCCATGGCATTCCGATCGCACTGGCGATCGGCGACATCGATCATTTCAAGTCGATCAACGACCGCTACGGACATGGCGCCGGGGATGCCCTCATCCGGGCGACCGGCCAGATCCTGCGCAGCGAGAAGCGCGGCACGGACCTGGCCGCGCGGATCGGCGGCGACGAGTTTGCCGTGCTGATGCCGGTCACCGGGAGCGACGAGGCGGCCGTGCTGGTGCGTCGCCTGCAGGATGCATTCGCCAGGGCCGTCGCCTGTGATGAGCGGATGGCCGGGACGACGATCAGCTTCGGGGTCGCGGTGCCCCGCCCCGACATGACTTCCCGTGCGGAATGGCTGGATCTTGCGGACCGGGCGCTCTACCGCGAAAAGTCGGCAAAGCGCAGTCGTCCGGCGCAGGATTGATCCATCCGTGCCGCCCGGCGCCCTCAGTGCGCCTCGCCGGCCTCGACGGTGAATGGCGGGCGGGCGAACCAGATGGGAACGATCAGGGCCAGCATCAGCAGTCCGCCGACGATCTGCATGTCGTTGGTCGCCATAAGGAACCCCTGGACGTTGATGGTGTTGTCGAGTGTCGCCAGGGCTTGCCGGGTGTCGAGGCCGAGCCCGGTGAGCGTGTCGACATAGGCGGTGGCGGCGGGGTCGAATGGCGTGACGTGTTCTACCATGCCGGCGTGGTGGCCGATCGCCCGGTGGTCCCACATCGACACCATCATTGCCGTGCCGAAGCTGGCGCCGAGATTGCGCATGAATCCCGAGAGACCGGAAGCGCTGGCCATCTGTGACGGAAGCAGCCCGGACAGGTTGATGCTGACCAGCGGCAGGAAGAAGCAGCTGGCAGCGATGCCCATGAGCAACCGCGACAAGGCGACCGTCCAGTAATCGACGTCGGGCGTGAAGTTGCTGCTCCAGAAGCTGACCAGTGCGAATACCGTGAAGCCGATGGTGGCGAAGATGCGGGCATCGACGCGGTGGATGTTGGCGCCGATCAGCGGGCTGAGAAAGATCGATAACACGCCGCCGAAGGCCGCCACCTTGCCCGCCCACAGCGCGGTGTAGCCCTGGAAGGTCTGCAGCCACAGGGGGATCAGCACGACCCCGCCGAAAAAGGCCATCGAGCCGAGCATCAGGCAGGCGGAGCCGATGGCGAAATTGCGGCGGCCGAAGAGGTGGAGATCAACGACGGGATGCTCCTCGGTGAGTTCCCAGGCGACGAAAAAGGCGAGCGCGACGAACGAGGTGCCGGCCAGTGCGATGATGGTCCCGGAGGCGAACCAGTCTAGTTCGTTGCCCTTGTCGAGGAGGATCTGCAGGGTCCCGATGCCGATGGTCAGCAGGATCAGGCCGACGTAATCGACCGGGAGCTTGCGCCTTTCAGATTCGCGTGCCTGCAGCAACTGCCAGCTGAGCATGGCGACGACGATGCCGAACGGCAGGTTGATGAGGAATATCCAGCGCCAGGAGAAGGTCTCCGTCAGCCAGCCGCCGACCAGCGGCCCGACGATGGGGGCGAGGATCGTCGTCATGATCCACAGCCCGAGGGCCATGCCCCGCTTCTGCGGGGGATAGATCGATACCATCAGGGCCTGCGAGAGCGGCAGCATCGCCGCACCGAAGACGCCCTGCAGGACGCGGGCCCCGACCAGCAGCGGGAAGTTGGGCGCGAGCCCGCAGAGCAGCGAGGCCAGCGTGAATAGCAGGGTGGCGGCGACGAACATGCGGACCTGCCCGAAGCGCAGCGCGAGCCAGCCGGTCAGCGGCATCATGATCGCTTCGGAAACCGCGTACGAGGTGATGACCCAGGTGCCCTGGGAGTAGCTGACGCCGAGGTCGCCGGCGATGGTCGGCACCGAGACGTTGGCGATCGACATGTCCAGGATGTTCATGAACGAGCCGAAACCGAGGACGGCGGTCACCAGCGCCAGCGGCGCGCCGGTCATCGGTGGCGGCGGGGCCGGCGCTGCTGCTGCGCCGCTGCTCATTGCTTGCCGGCGGCCCGGTTGGCGGCGATTACCCGGGCAATCCGGAGGTCGGCCTCGCGTGCCGGCTCAAGGAAGACCTCGGTGCTGTGGCCGGCTTCCTTGCGCGCTTTGCCGGCGAGCAGGGCGCCACTGCGGTCGCGGGTGTCCACCTCTACGCGCATCGAAAGGCCGATTCGCAGCGGGTGTTCGGCAAGTTCGCCGGGATCGAGCGCAATCCGCACCGGCACCCGCTGGACGATCTTGATCCAGTTGCCGGAGGCGTTCTGCGGCGGCAGGACGGCGAAGGCGCCGCCGGTCCCGGACGCCAAGCCGAGGATGCGCCCGTGATAGTCGACGCCGCTGCCCCAGAAGTCAGCGGTCAGACTTACCGGCTGGCCGATGCGCACGTTGGCCAGATCGGTTTCCTTGAAATTGGCATCGACCCACATCTGATCGGCGGGCACGATGGCCATCAGGGGATTGCCCGGCGCCACGCGTTCGCCCAGTTGTACCTTGCGCCGCGCCACGTGGCCGCGCTCGGGGGCGACGATCCGCGTACGGCGCAGCGCGAGGAAGGCTTCCTTGACCCGCGCCGAGGCGGCTGCAACGCGCGGGTGGCTTTCCAGCGAGGTGTTGTCGACCAGGCCTTCGGCGCCGACTTTCTGCTCACGTGCCTGAGCCAGACCCGAAGTAGCCTCGCTGATCCCGGCCTGGGCCGCTGCCCGCGTCGCTTCGGCGGATTGCAGCGCGGTCCGGGCATTCTGCAGACCGTCGGCCGAAATGAACTTGTTCCGGTAGAGGGCTTCCTTGCGCGCGTAGTCGTCGCGGGCGCGGCGCAGTTCCGCTTCGGCGCGCGCCGCTTCCTGACGGGCGCGCTCGATGTCGGCGATGCGCTGGTCGACGACCGCCGACGACTGCCCGGCCCCGGCATACAGTCCGCGCACCCCGCGTACCGCTTCGGCGAGGGCCGCCTCGGCCGTCTGCAGCGCGATCCGGGCATCGGCATCGTCGAGTTCGACCAGCAGTTGTCCTTCCTCGACCAGGTCGGTGTCGTCGACCTTGACGGAGACGACCGTTCCCGCTGCCTGCGGCGTGATCTGGATCACATTGCCGGCGACATAGGCGTTGTCCGTCGTCGCCCGGTGACGCGCGACGAGCAACCACCAGCCGATGCTCGCAATCGCCAGCAGCAGGAAGGCGATGCCCAGTCCGAGCAGCGCCCGTTGTCGTTTCGGATTGCCGCCAGCTTGCTCGGTCGAGGTATTCGATTCAGTCATTTCATTCCATTTCTAGGGTGGTGCCTGCGCCGGCCGTATTCGCAGCGGCCAGCGCGAGGGCGCCCTTGAGCCCGAGGTCTTCGTCGGTCAGCAGGTAGACCGGCAGCGAGCTTGCCAGCGCCCGGTGCTCCCGTTTGGCGAAAAAGGCCTCCAGGAAAGGCTGCGTGTCCGTATGCGGCATCAGTTTGGCGGCCATGCCGCCGGCCAGGTAGACGCCGCCGCGCGCCAACCAGTGCATCCCGAGGTCGCCGGCGAAGGCGCCGTAGCAGGCCAGCCACAGGCGCAGGGCTGCACCGGCCAGCGGGTCGCTGCCGGCGATGGCCGCGGCGCCGATTTCAGCGGGCTCTTGCACCCCAAGGGCACTTGAGCCCGAGGCCCCGTTGCCTTCGGGGCGCGGTCGACCGCCGAGAAAGGCATGAATTCGCGCGAGGCCGGGGCCGGAGACGATGTCTTCGGTTGTCACCCGGCCGTTACGCTCGAGCAGCCAGCGCCAGAGTTCGCCCTGGTCTACGGTTTGCGGTGCGAAACCGATATGGCCGCCCTCGCCGGCAATGACCCGGTAGCGGTCGCCCTGCCAGACCAGCCCGGCGACGCCAAGCCCGGTACCGGCGCCGAGGATGATGCGCGGGGCGCGGTCGACCGGCTGGCCGCCATGCAGGGTGACGATGTGTGCAGGCTCGACCAGCGGCAGGCCGTGGGCGGCGGCGGCGAAATCGTTGGCCAGCGTGACGCGCCTGATGGCGTAGCGCCTGCCCAGGTTGGCGGCCGCAAGTTTCCATGGCAGGTAGGTGAGTTTCGCGTGCTGCCCGTCGGTTGGCCCGGCAACGCCGAAGCAGGCGGCGTCGATGGGTTCGGCCCCGGCCAGGAAATCGTCGAGCAGCGCTTCGAAAGTCGGGAAGTCGGCGCTGGCGTAGCGTTGCTGGCGGACGATGCGGATCGCGCCCGCTTCCTGCCGGGCGAGCGCGAGCAGCGTCTTGGTGCCGCCGAGGTCGCCGCCGAGGAACATCCCGCTCAGACCGCTACCTGTGCCGCGATGTGGGGGTGCGGATCGTAGCCGTCGAGCCTGAAATCTTCGAATTTGAAGGCAAGAATGTCGTTGACCGCAGGGTTGACCCACATCGTCGGCAGTGCGCGCGGCAAGCGGGACAGCTGCAGCGCCGCCTGTTCGAAATGGTTGGTGTAGAGGTGGGCGTCGCCGAAGGTATGGACGAATTCGCCGGGCTGGTAGCCGCAGACCTGCGCCAGCATCAGGGTCAGCAGCGCATAGGAAGCGATGTTGAAAGGGACGCCGAGGAAGATGTCGGCACTGCGCTGGTAGAGCTGGCAGGAGAGCTTGCCGCCGGCGACGTAGAACTGGAACAGGCAATGGCAGGGAGGCAGCGCCATGCGGTCGACATCGCCCGGATTCCAGGCCGAAACGATATGGCGGCGCGAATCGGGATTGTTCTTGAGGCCGGTCACGAGTTGCGCGATCTGGTCGACCACGCGGCCGTCCGCCGTCTCCCAGCGGCGCCACTGCTTGCCGTAGACCGGGCCGAGGTCGCCGTGCTCGTCGGCCCATTCGTCCCAGATGCGTACGCCGTTTTCCTGCAGGTACTTGATGTTGGTGTCGCCCTGCAGGAACCAAAGCAGTTCATGAACGATGGACTTCAGGTGCAGCTTCTTGGTCGTCACCATCGGGAAGCCGCGGGCGAGGTCGAAGCGCATCTGCCAGCCGAAGACGGAACGCGTGCCGGTGCCGGTGCGGTCGGACTTGTCGTGCCCGTTTTCGAGCACGTGGCGCATCAGGTCGTGGTATTGCTGCATGGGAGAAAGTGCGGGAGGCGATCAAAGGGTGGATTTTACATGTTCCGCCGGTCCCCGCAGCGTCAGCATTGACCCGCAACCGGCCATGGTGTCCAATCCCGCCTGTCGCCCCTCGGTGGGGGCCGGCCGGGCTTACCCAGCTCCATTCTGGAAGGCGTTCATGTCCTCGACCATCATTGCGATACTCATTATGGCCGGCAGTTGCGGCGGCCTGCTGCTGACCATCTTCTTCCGCCACCGCCTGCCGCCGCATCATGAAGAAGACGCGACGCGGGACCTGCTCAAGATCGCCACCGGCATGCTGGCGACCCTGGTTGCCCTGATCCTCGGCCTGCTGGTCAGTTCCGCGAAAAACACGTTCGACACCGCCACCGCAGAGGTTACCCAGAGCGGGGCACAGATCATCACGCTCAATCGAACGCTCGCCGGCTACGGGCCGGAAGCACAACCGGTGCGGGTGCTGCTGCAGCGCAGCCTGGCCGCCAATATCGACCGACTCTGGTCCGGACGGCAAGCGCACCCTCCCGCCAAAGCCATCGCCAGCGTCGACGCCTCGGCGACGAACGAACTGGCCGAAGCCATCCGCAGGCTGGTACCGCAGAATGATGCGCAGAAGCATTTGCAGGCGAAAGCCGAAGCGCAGATGGCCATCCTGGCCGAGGGGCGCTGGCTGTTTTATGAGCAGATGCAGAATCCCCTGCCCCCGGTCTTCCTGATCGTCCTCGGTTTCTGGCTGATCCAGCTCTTCATCGGCCTCGGGCTGATCGCGCCGCGCAATTCGACATCGGTTGTAGCGATGCTCACCTGCGCGCTCTCGATGTCGGCAGCCGTTTTCCTGATCCTCGAAATGAACCACCCGCTCGACGGGCTGATCAAGGTCTCGAGCGCGCCGCTGGAGGCCGCATTGGCGGTCATCAGCAAATAAGGTTTCGGGGTAGACTGTAGCTTCATGAAATCGAAGCCGGCAGAACAGACCGGCGGGTGATCGGGGGGATGGAATGCTGAACAAGCTGCGGGGGCTGGGGAGTATCGTCGGGCCGAAGGTGGATCATCCGCTGGGCGACCCGCGGGAATTGCGCCGCCTCATCGACGAGATTCCCGCTGACAACCCCTTCCGGGCACTCGACGAGGTAGTTGGCTGGCTCGAGTCGCTGCAGGGCGCCAGCGACTTCCCGGAAGACCGCCTTTACGATGCCGTGAGCCGCCTGGACGATGCGGCGCAGCCACACATCAAGCGGCTGGCCCGCGATTACCTGCACACCCCCCGCCTTTCCCGGGCCGAGGAAAAGCGGCTATGGACGATCGGCCATGGGTTTTGGACCGTGCTTGCCGCCAGCTACGAGCGCTGTCTTGCCGGCGCCGCGCACAAGACCCGGAGCGCCGACCAGTTGCGGCCGCAACTGCCGGCCTTGGCGGCGCGCCTGATCGCTGCGCTGGCTGCCGTCCTAAAATGGGAGCAGTTCCGCTACGGACCGTCGGCGGGCGCGCTCTGGCTGCGCCTCGGCAGCACCCTGCTGGCGGCCGAGAGCGCCGGCGTGGCGACGCGGTCGATCCAGTTGCATGCGAACCAGCCCGGCGTTACCAGCCCGCAGCAGGAATTCGTCAAGGCAGTGGCCTTCCAGGCGGCGTCGATGGACAGTCTCCTGCCACTGGAAATCGAACTGGCCGAGCGGCTGATCGCGCATTTCCTGCCTGGTTTCGTGTTTTCCGCGGCCGCCGAGCATGACTGTGTCTACTGGGTCGATCTCGACCTGCCCCAGCCACCCCAGCGCCTGGCCCGAATGCCCCCCCAGTCTGCCACGACCCAGCGCTTCTTCAAACCGGGATCGGCGCATGCCGGCATCGAATTGCTGCTGCACGACCTCGAGCGAGGACATGAAGTGCCCGCCGACATCAATCTCGGCGGCCAGTATTTTGCACGCGGCTTGTTGCCCGTGCTCCGCCACCTTGCGGCCTATCTGGCGCCCATTCCGCCGCAGCGGCGCCATGACCGGCATCGCGTCAAGCAGCGGGCCATAGTCCTCAACGGCCTGGCCAATGCCTTCATGGCTTTTTCCGGATTGTTTCCGGCGCGTGCCGACGGCGTGGCGATGGAGAGCTGGGTCATCGACGACGTCAGCCGGGGCGGCTTCGGCGCCGTGCTCAACACCATTCCCGGCGAGTGGCTCAAGGTCGGCGCGCTGGTCGCCATGCAGCCGCCCGGCGGCGAGCACTGGCTGCTCGGCATTGTCCGCCGCTACCACCGCACCGGCGAATCCGACGCCCATGTCGGGGTCGAGACGCTGGCCCGGCAGGCGACGCCGGCCGAACTCAAGCCGCGTACCGCGTCGAGCTATGCGGCGGTGCCAGGCATCCGTGCGTTGCTCATCGGCGAGGGCTGCGAGCCGGGCGAACTGCGGGCCGTCATGCTCTTCGGCTCCTTCGACCTGCGCGAGACGCTGGAATGGAACGACAACGGCAAGCGCATGCAGTTGACGCCGGTGGCCATCGTCGAGCAGGGCGCCGACTACGAGGTGGCGCGCTACCGGCTGGCGGCCCTGGCCTGAGCACTACCTGTTGCGGATGGCGCTCTTGGGCCGGAAGGCCTTGATTACGGCGTCGTCGGTTTCGGCGTAGGGCCCGCCGATCAGGTCGATGCAGTAGGGCACGGCGGCGAAGATGCCGACGTGCGTGACATTGCCTTCGCCGTCGCGGACGCCTTCCAGCGTTTCCTTGATCGACTTCGGCTGGCCGGGCAGGTTGATGATCAGGCACTGCTTGCGGATGACCGCGACCTGCCGCGACAGGATCGCGGTCGGCACGAAGTTGAGGCTGATGCGGCGCATTTCCTCGCCGAAGCCGGGCATTTCCTTGTCGGCCACGGCCAGCGTCGCTTCCGGGGTCACGTCGCGCGGCGCCGGGCCGGTACCGCCGGTGGTCAGCACCAGATGGCACCTGCTGTGGTCGACCAGTTCGATGAGCGCATTTTCGATGGCCGGCCGGTCGTCGGCAATCAGCCGCGCCTCGGCGCGCCACGGGGTGGTCAGCGCGGCGGCCAGCCATTCCTGCAGGGCCGGGATTCCCTTGTCTTCATAGACGCCGCCCGAGGCGCGGTCGCTTATCGAAACCAGGCCGATGACCAGTTCTTCATTCTGCGGCATTGGGCGCTCCCTGTTGATCGAGTTCCTGCAATAGCTGGAAGATGGCGCGGAAGTTCTTTGGCGGCTTGCCGGCTTCCTGTTCCTTGAGCGCATTGCGCCGCAGCTGGCGCAGGTGCTGGAGGTCGACGCCGGGCCAGGTGGCGGCAATGTCGGCCAGCGCGGACTCGTCCGCGAGCAGGCGCGTGCGCAGGCGTTCGAGGCGGTGCAGGCGGGCCGTTTCGGCCGACGACTCGCCGCGGATCAGTGCCAGGCCGGCGCGGATCGGCTCGTCGTCGGCGGTGCGCATCAGCTTGCCTAGGTACTGCAGCTGACGGCGGTGGGCACCGTGCGCGGTGATCTTCTGGCATTCGCGCACGGCTTCGTAGATGTTTTCCGGCAGCTTCATGCGCTTGAGCTGGCCCACGGAAAGCTCGACCAGTTCGGCGCCGAGATCCTGCAGTTCGTGCATCGCCTCCTTTTTCTTGGTCTTGGAAGGGCGTTCGCTGCTGTCGATGAAATCTTCGTCTTGCATGGCAAAAGTGGGTGGCATGGGACTGCTATGATAGCGGCTTTCCCGCCCGGACGTCCCATTCATGCCTGAAGTCGCAAGCTTTTCTTATCCCTTCGCCACGCTGCAGCAACTGGCCGAGGATGTCCTGAAATATGCCCGCGACAAAGGCGCGACGGCCAGCGAGGTCGATGTCTCCGAAGGCTTCGGCCAGTCGGTCGGCGTCCGTTGCGACGAAGTCGAGACGATCGAGTTCAACCGCGACAAGGGCATCGGCATCACCATCTATTCCGGGCAGCGCAAGGGCTACGCCAGTACATCCGATTTCTCGGCGCAAGCCTTGCGCGAGACGGTCGAGGCGGCACTCGACATCGCCCGCTTCACGGCAGAAGACGACTGCGCCGGCCTCGCCGATTTCGCCCTGATGGCAAAAAGCTGTCCCGACCTCGATTTGTACCATCCCTGGGCGTTGACCGTGGAAGACGCGATCGAAACCGCCCGGCGCTGCGAGCAGGCGGCTTTCGATGCCAGTCCGCTGGTCAGCAATTCGGAGGGCGCCTCGGTATCGACGCAGCAGGCACATTTCGTCTCGGCCAACAGCCTCGGTTTCATGGGCGGCTACCCGACCTCGCGCCACTACATCTCGTGTTCGGTCATTGCCGGCGAGCAGGACGCCATGCAGCGCGACGACTGGTACACCACAAGGCGCTGTGCCGACGAGCTCGACGACCCCGCCTTCGTCGGGCGTACCGCCGCCGAACGGGCGGTGGCGCGCCTCGGCGGGCGCAAGGTGAAGACCGGCGATTTTCCCGTGCTCTTCGAGGCCCCGCTCGCCGCCGGCCTGCTCGGCGGCCTGGTGCATGCGGCCAGCGGCGGCGCGCTCTATCGCAAATCGTCCTTCCTGCTTGACCACCTCGGCAAGCGCGTGATGCCGGAATTCGTCAATGTCAGCGAGCGGCCGCACATCCTGCGCGGCCTCGGCAGTGCGGTGTTCGACAGTGACGGCGTGGCGACCGCCGACCGCGAAGTCGTCAGCGGCGGCATCCTGCAGGGCTATTTCCTCAGTGCCTACACGGCGCGCAAGCTGGGCATGCAGACGACCGGCAACGCCGGCGGCAGCCACAACCTGATCATCGAACCCGGCGACCTAGACTTCGCCGGCCTGCTGGCGAAGATGGGCCGCGGCCTGCTGGTCACCGAACTGCTCGGTCACGGCATCAATTACGTGACTGGCGACTACTCGCGCGGCGCCGCCGGTTTCTGGGTGGAAGACGGCAGGATCGCCTACCCGGTCGAGGAAATCACCATCGCCGGCAACCTCAAGGACATGCTGGCCGGGATCGTCGCCGTCGGCAACGATGTCCAGGTGCGCGGCTCGAAGCAGACCGGCTCGATCCTGGTCGATCGCATGACGGTGGCCGGCGAGTAGTGAAGTAAGGGTTTTCCGCAACTCGCCAAAGTTGCGGCTTTGGTTAGAATCAAGCTGCTACATGAACTGACGTTCCCAATCACTCTGGAGGAGACAATTTATGCAACGTCGTAATTTTCTTGCAAAGGCAGCAGTCGGTGCAGCGGCTGTCGGTCTGGCAGCTTGTGGTCAGAAGGAAGAGCCCAAAGCAGCGGCGCCGGCTGGTGCGGCGGCACCTGCAGTTCCAGCCGCACCGGCAGTCAAGGGGGCGTTGCCTGAAATCAAATGGCGCCTGACCTCCAGCTTCCCGAAGAGCCTGGATACCATCTTCGGTGGTGCCGAGGTGCTGGCCAACAGGGTGCGCGCCATTACAGGCGGCAAGTTCGACATCCGTGTCTTCCCGGGCGGCGAAATCGTCCCCGGCCTGCAGGCGCTCGACGCCGTGCAGCAGGGCACCGTCGAGTGCTGCCACACCTGCTCCTACTACTACGTCGGCAAGGACAAGACCTTCGGCTTCGGCACCGCCATGCCCTTCGGCATGAACGCCCGCCAGATGAACGCCTGGGTCTACTATGGCGGCGGACAGCAACTCCTCGAAGAGTTTTACTCGAACTACAACGTCCTGCACTTTGCCGGCGGCAATACCGGTGTCCAGATGGGCGGCTGGTGGCGCAAGGAAGTCAAGACGCTGGCCGACCTCAAGGGCATCAAGATGCGCATTGCCGGTCTCGGCGGCACGGTCTTCTCGGAACTCGGCGTCGTCCCGCAGCAGATCGCCGGCGGCGACATCTATCCTGCGCTGGAAAAAGGCACCATCGATGCCGCCGAGTGGGTCGGCCCCTACGATGACGAAAAGCTCGGCTTCTACAAGGTCGCCAAGAACTACTACTATCCGGGCTGGTGGGAGCCGGGTCCGATGATCAACTTCTTCATCAACAAGGCCGAATGGGCCAAGCTGCCCAAGGAGTATCAGGAAGCCTTCCAGGCTGCCGCGTACGAAGCCAACGTCACGATGATGGCCGAATACGACGACAAGAACCCGC
>ERZ724516.1988-NODE-1988-length-11656-cov-2.894578_pt1 | contig 11656 bp, 9 predicted proteins | sample MGYA00376049_ERZ724516 | MGnify/ENA primary metagenome ERZ724516 (study PRJEB28724, sample SAMN07190886) | activated sludge metagenome | isolation source: activated sludge of sewage treatment plant in Hong Hong | place: USA: Christiansburg, Virginia | collected... | reverse complement strand
AAGACGGAGCTGACGAAAGCGCTCGCCGAATTCCTGTTCGACGACAGCAGCGCGATGGTGCGCATCGACATGAGCGAGTTCATGGAAAAGCACTCTGTCGCCCGCCTGATCGGCGCGCCTCCCGGTTATGTCGGCTATGAGGAAGGGGGAGTGTTGACCGAAGCAGTCCGCCGCCGCCCCTATCAGGTCATCCTGTTCGACGAGGTGGAGAAGGCGCATGGCGACGTGTTCAACGTGCTCCTGCAAGTGCTAGACGATGGCCGCCTGACCGACGGGCAGGGTCGCACTGTGGACTTCACCAACACGATCATCGTGCTGACCAGCAATCTGGGCAGCCAGTTCCTCAGCAACATGGCCGACGGACAGAAGGTCGAGGAGGTGGAGCCGCAGGTGATGGACATCGTCCGCGCGCATTTCCGCCCCGAATTTCTCAACCGGCTCGACGAGATCATCCTGTTCCACCGCCTTGGCGCGGAGCATATGGGGCCGATCGTCGATATACAGGTGGGCCGGGTCGGCAAGCTGCTCAAGGACCGCAAGGTGACGCTCGACCTGACGGATGGCGCGCGGAACTGGCTCGGACGTGTGGGCTATGACCCGGTCTATGGCGCGCGACCACTGAAACGCGCGGTGCAGCGATACCTGCAGGATCCGCTGGCCGACATGATCCTGCGCGGCGACGTGCCCGATGGCGCGACCATACGGGTGGACGAGGGCGATGGCGGGTTAGTGCTAAAGATCGCCTGAACGGCGGACATGAAATAGGGCGGCCCCGATATGGGACCGCCCTATTTTCGGTCGGGTGATACGGGTCAGAAGGAAACTGAGGCACCGATAAAGAACGCGCGGCCCAGCGGATCATAAGTCGCAGGATAGGTGTTGCCACTGTTCTCTGCCGTGCCGCCATAATCATTGCCGATAATCGGGGGCTTCTTGTTGAACAGGTTATTGATGCCGCCGCGCAGTTGAAACTGATCGCTGATCGTCACAGTCCCTGCCAGATCGAAATAGCTGCGCGCGCCGATGACGGGTACAGCATAGTCACTGGGCAATGCCCCATTGAGAACGATGTCGTCCTTAACGATCTTGCCGATATAGTGCCAGCGGAGCAGCAGGCTGACCTTGCCATAATCAAGCTGGGTGTTCTGCACGAACGACCATTTCGGCTGCGGGCGCGTACAGGTTTCACCGGCCAGACCAACGCAGTCATATGCGGCGAAAATGGCCGCTGGCTGGTCGCTCGCCTTCAGTGACCGGGTCGCATTGATGCCGAACCGCAGCTTCGCATCAGTGGCGAAATCGAACTGATAGGAGGCTGCAAAATCGATGCCTTTGCGCTTAAGAACGGCGGCATTGATAGTGCTTGAATCGACGCCGGTTTCGGTTCCGCCATTGAGCGAGCCATTAAGCGGATTACGGTGAATGAGTTGACAGAACGGCCCATTGGGGTCCTGCTCCTGATTATAACAGGCATCGACAATCACCTGCTCGCTAAAGCTGGTAAGTGCGTTTTTCACAGTAATGCTGTAATAGTCCACCGAAGCAGTAAAGCCCCGCATCGCCTTCGGCTGGAACACGGCACCGAAGCTGAATGTGTCGGACTTTTCCGGTGTAACCGTCGGATTGCCGCCTATATAGTTGCTGATCTGACCCGCGATCGGACCGTTTACGTTACCGATACGGCCCGGTGCAACACCGGTCGCCACGCACAGTGCGGTCAAAGTGGCATTGCCGACCGGGTTGGATCCGGCGCAGGGATCCTGACTGAGATCGCCCGTGCTCGATGTCTGCGGTTCGCCGATCTCGCCCAGATTGGGCGCCCGCACTGCGCGTTGATACAGACCGCGCAGCTTGACACCGCTCACCGGTTGCCATTCACCGCCAGCCTTGTAGGTCCAGTTGGAGAAGCTGTTGTTGAACGACTGCGCCGTCACCAGATTGTCTACGCTGTTCTTGTACTTCGAATAGCGCAAACCGCCCTCGAAGCTCAGGCTTTTGCCGAACATCGAATCCTCGAAAATTGGCACGTTAATCTCGCCGAATACCTCGGCGACATTATATTTGGCGTCGATGGGCGATTGCGAACCGAAGCCGATGGAATTGCCCGCAACCAGATTGCCGTCCGGGCGCGATGTGCTGGTTTCGCGGCGATATTCGACGCCGACAGCATAACCGATCGGGGCGGATGCGCCGGGGAAGGCGAATGCTTCGCCCGACAGGCTGGCACCGGTAACAAACTGCGTCGTCTTGTCATCGGCATGCAGGTCGAGGCGGATGAAATCGCCTGCCGCCGCACTCAGGTTGCCCGCACCGAACAGGTTGACCGGAACGCAGCCATTGCTCGGGTCGATACAGGTCGGTACGCCGCCAACATTGCGCACGAGCATACCCTGTTGCGCCTTGTTGAAATCGATATCGTTCAGATAATCCTGCGCGCGCTTCACCTGACCATATTGAGCGAACACCTCGTATTTGAGCTTTTCGCTGATCGCGCCGCGAAGGCCGCCGACAAATTGCAGCGCCTTGTTGTTATAGACCGAATCGCGCGTACCCAGCTCGACCGCGCGACGCCCAAAAGCGATATCGACATTGCCATCCGCGTCGGTGTCCAGCGGGGTCAGCACGCTCACCGCCTGCGGCGAAAGGAACGGGTTGTCGAGGTTGACGGTGAAGGGGAAGAAGAAGGTACCCGACGGCGCCAATATCGTCTTCACCTTTGTCTTCACATAGGAAGCGCGCCCGAAGAACTCCACCGCATCGGAGAATTCATAGCTCAGCAGGACGTGGCCCTGATACCGCTCCTGCGGCACCTGAAACAGGTTGTAGGGGTTGAAGTTGAACGACCCAACCAGCGGTCCCAAATCGCCGTTGGGCGCGAACTGGGCATAGCAGTTGCCATCATCGATATCAGTCTGACTACAGATGGTCGGGAAGGTGTCGGAGATATTGCCGGGCGCATCGGTGAGACTGCCGGATGGCGAGAGGTCAGCCTGCCCCAGTGCGAACTGAGAGAACTTGCGCTTTGCCTGCGTGACCGCCGCCTGCTTGGAATAGCCTGCGTTGACGATGAAATGGCCGCGATTGTCACCGAAGGCAGTGCCATAGGTGACACTTGAATCGAACTGACGACCATCGCCCTTGGCGGTCAGGCCATATTGCGCATCCATGTTGAGGCCGGTGAACTTGTCGTCGAGAATGAAATTGACCACGCCCGCGACGGCATCCGACCCGTAAACGGCCGACGCGCCGCCGGTAACGACATCGACCCGCTTGATGAGCACGGTCGGGATCATGTTGACATCGACAGTGCCGTCCTTGTCATAAGGAACGAAGCGCTTGCCATCGACGAGCACCAGTGTGCGCTGCTCCGTCAGGTTGCGCAGATCAATGGTGGCGACACCGGGATTGCCGTTGTTCGTCTGGCTGCCATAGGCAGGAACGACTTGCGGAATATCGCGCAGCACATCTTCTACGTTGGCGGAACCCGACAGCTTTATGGTGTCGGCCGACACGACATTGATAGGCGAGTTGGACTCGAGATCAGGCCGGGCGATGCGTGATCCGGTGACGATGATGGCGTCGGATTCATCTGCGGCGGGGGCGTCCGGCGTGACGGCATTGTCCTGCGCGAGGGCGGGAACGGACATTGCGGCGAGCGCGAGTGCGAACGGCGCTACGCTGGCGGAAAGCGTGTTCAACGAGATATTTTTCATGATAGACGACCCCTTTCGATGTGCAGACGGACTGAACGTGCGGCAAAAGGTGAACTCATCCGGTTGTTCCGGTTCTGAAGCCCACACTCAACGGATCATTTATTGAGCAAGTGCACAACGGCGGTCGTGTCCCGTAGTTGCGGGACATGGAGCAATTTTCGGGCATTGTTGCGTTTTTACTACAGTGGGGGGACGGACCTGCTGCGCGAGATCAGTCGCTCATATCCCCCGCCAGCAGCATCGGGTCGATGCGGGCGGCGTTCCACTTCATGCCCCAGTGGAGATGCGGGCCGGTCGCGCGGCCGGTCATGCCGATCGCGCCGAGCATCTGCCCCTGATGCACGACATCGCCTTCTTTCACATCAAGGCGGGCGCAATGCAGAAAGGCGCTGTTCAGCCCCATGCCATGATCGATCATCAGCAGGTTCCCCTCCAGCGTGAAGGGCTGGCTCGCAGCAAGGATGACCACGCCGTCCGCTGGCGCAACGAAAGGTGTGCCCGCACCGCCCGCCAGATCGACGCCGCTGTGGTAGCTGCCGGGTGTGCCGCGATAGATGCGCTGCGCCCCGAACAGGCCGGATATGCGCGCCTTCACCGGCCAGATGAAGCGCTGTCGCCAGCCGTCCGACACGGCATTGATCCGCCGCGCTGCATCGATCTGCGCCAGCTCGCCCGCGCGCCGCGCCTTAAACTCGGCAGTGGTGGCAGCAGCGCCTATCGGTGAGGCGTCCACCTGCTCGATCCGCCAATGGCCGGGCGCGACGGTGAGGGTGCGCTCCACCATATGCCCATCGGCAAGGACAGCGCGCAGGGTTGCGGTATTACCGGCATCCCGGTCGAAGGCGATGAGGAAGCGCCCCGCATTGTCCATCGGCAGCGGTGCGCCATTGAATTGCAGGCTTGTGGTCGATGCCGGAGCGCGGCCAAGGATGACGCCGCCCTGTCGTGGTTCGCCCGAGAGGTGGAAATCGCTGACCCGTGCGGGCGGGGCAGCGGGCACAACAGGCCCAGGCACCGGAAGAGCGGGAACGGTGGGCGTGGCGGGAGCATTTACCGGCGGCACCCCGGACATGGCACAACTGCCGGTCGCCAGCAAAACCCCTGCGCCGATCAGCACGAGACGACGCATTCCCGGTGTGCGACTGCTTCCTATAGCGGCAAACCCCGCGCCGCCCGGGCCTTCATCTCTGCCCGGGTCGAGGCGTCGGCATCGACATATGGCTCCTGCCGGTCGATTGACCAGTAACGCAGATCGTCGAGCAGGATCTTCTCGCCCGTTTCGGCGCAGATCACATAGTCGCCCGTCGACAATATGCGGAAGCTGTAGGGCATATAATGCAGCTTCGCGGGCGGGTTGGCAGACATCAGCATATCAGGTCATTCCATTGTCATCGCTCTGGCTAAACAGGTCGTTTTGCCCCGTTTCGGGCGTGGCGGACCGGCCTTTGCGCGCAGGCTTCGATACCGATGATATAGCGCGCACTGGGGCGGCGGCAAGCCCCGCGCCGTCCTGCACCCTATCTTCCCGCGCCGTAACATCGAGTGCGCCATCCTGAAAGGTCAGCCGCATATGCCCCGCCGCCCGGGCGTCGGCAGCGCGGGTCAGCACCCGTCCGTCCGCACCCGTCACCATCGCGAAGCCAAGGGCCAGCGGTCGGCGCGGATCGAGCGACAGCGCCAGCCGCCACAACCCGTCAAGCGCCGTGCGGCGATCGGCCAGCGCACGGGTCAGCAATTCGGGGCGCAGGCGCAGGGCGGCGAGCCTGCCCCGGTCGCGCTCCACCCGCTGATGCAGCACGGCGGGCCGCAGTGCGCCGGCAACGTCCGACAATTGCCGCCACGCCAGCGACACGCGGTGGCGCAGCCCCCGGCCCAGCCGCTCACCCAGATCATCGCTGCGCTGACGATGGGCGGCGAGCAGCGCGTCGGGCGCAGGCAGCAGGCGCATCTGCACGCCGAGCCGTTCCCGCGCCTGCTCCGTACCCCGCCGCACTGCCCGCCCCGCACGCAGGCCCAGTTCGGTCAGGCTCGCGATCAGGTCGGCGCGCACCGGCACCGCTATTTCCGCCGCCGCCGTGGGGGTTGGCGCGCGGACATCGGCAGCGAAATCGCACAGCGTCGTGTCCGTCTCATGCCCCACCGCCGAGATGATCGGGATGGAGCAGTCCGCCACCGCGCGCACCACCGCTTCTTCGTTGAACGCCCATAAATCCTCGATCGAGCCGCCGCCGCGCGCGACGATGATGAGGTCGGGTCGGGGGATGGCTCCCTCCGCCGCCATTGCATCGAACCCGCGCACCGCGGCAGCGATTTGCGCCGCCGCACCGTCGCCCTGCACCAGTACCGGCCAGAGCAGCACATGGGTGGGGCAGCGGTCGGCGAGGCGGTGCAATATGTCGCGAATCACCGCGCCCGTCGGCGACGTCACCACGCCAATCACGCGCGGCAGGAACGGCAGCGGTTGCTTTCGCGCCGGATCGAACAGCCCCTCCCCGGCGAGCTTTTGCCTGAGCTTGTCGAGGAGCTGCATCAGCGCGCCCTCGCCCGCCAGCTCCATCCGTTCGATGACGATCTGATATTTCGACCGCCCCGGATAGGTGGTGAGCTTGCCGGTGACAATGACCTCTATCCCGTCCTGCGGCGCGAAAGCGAGGCGGCCCGCCGTCCCCTTCCACATCACGCCGTCGATGACCGCATTTTCATCTTTCAGCGCAAGATAGACATGACCCGAAGCGGGGCGCTTGTACCCCGAAATCTCTCCGCGCAGACGAACATGGCCAAAGCGATCCTCGACCGTGCGTTTCAGGATCGAGGATAATTCTGAGACGGAGAGCGCAGGCGCGTTGTCGCCCGGCGGCACATCGGCTAACAGGCGGCCCGAAGCATCCAGCATGGCATCATTTTCCGGGGGCATAGGCGCGATGAATATCCTGTTGATAGGTGGCGGCGGGCGCGAACATGCCCTTGCGTGGAAACTGGCGCAATCGCCGATGACGCAAAATCTGTTCGCGGCGCCGGGCAATCCCGGCATAGCGCAGCACGCGGCGCTGGTCGACCTCGACATTGCCGATCATGGGGCGGTCATCGCATTTTGCGCGCAGAACGCCATCGGCCTGGTCGTCGTCGGGCCGGAAGCGCCGCTGGTCGATGGCCTCGGCAACGCCCTGCGCGCCGCCGGGGTGCCGGTGTTCGGGCCGGATGCCGCTGCCGCGCAGCTCGAAGGGTCAAAGGGCTTCACCAAGGATCTGTGCGCGCGGGCGAACATCCCGACCGCCGCCTATGTCCGCACGATATCGCTCGAACAGGCGCGGGCGGCGCTGCCGCGCTTCGGCCTGCCAGTCGTCATCAAGGCGGATGGCCTCGCGGCGGGCAAGGGCGTCATCATCGCCACCAGCGCGGACGAGGCGGACGCGGCGCTCGTCGACATGTTCTCCGGCAGCTTTGGCGCAGCAGGGGCAGAGGTCGTGCTGGAGGAATTCATGACCGGCGAGGAGGCAAGTTTCTTTGCCCTCACCGATGGCAGCTTCATCGTCCCCTTCGGCAGCGCGCAGGACCACAAGCGCGTGGGCGATGGCGATACCGGCCCCAATACCGGCGGCATGGGTGCCTATTCCCCCGCCCGTGTATTGACGCCGGAACTGGAAGCATTGGTGATGGAGCGCATCATCCGCCCCACCGTCGCGACGATGGCGGCGGACGGCATGCCCTATAGCGGCGTGCTTTATGCCGGTTTGATGCTGACCGATGCGGGGCCAAAGCTGATCGAATATAATGCCCGCTTCGGTGACCCGGAATGTCAGGTGCTGATGCTGCGTTACCGGGGCGATCTCGCCGCGCTGCTGCTCGCGGTTGCAACCGGCACATTGGCACAGCATGGCCCGGTGCTGCTGTCGGATGAGGTGGCGCTCACCGTAGTGATGGCGGCGAAGGGCTATCCCGGAACGCCGGAAAAGGGCGGACATATTAACGGCATCGCGGCGGCGGAAGCGGGCGGCGCGCGGGTGTTTCATGCGGGCACGGCGCTGGCGGGCGATGCGCTGGTGGCGAGCGGCGGCCGCGTGCTCAATGTCACCGCCTCGGGCGCAAGCGTGAGCGAAGCGCGGGACCGCGCTTATGCCGCCGTCCGCGCCATTGATTTTCCCACCGGCTTTTTCCGCAGCGACATCGGCTAGCGCGAAGTGGCGCGCGAAGGCGGCGCATAGTCCCTTACCCATTGCATTGTCCGGTTCCGGGACAGTTAAATAAGGGGCTGGTTTCACCTTTTGTTTACGATACACTCTGCTCGTCTGACCGGATCGAGAGGGGGATCGAGGTGGAACCTGTTGGCAAGCTCATCTGTGGCGGGCTGGCGACGATAGCGCTGGGTCTGGTGTCGCATATGGCGGGCACGAGCGAAGCTGTCATCGACAAGCTGCACAGCCAGTCGAACGCCGCCCTTGCAGCGACGGGAATACGGGGTGTGACGGTCGCCTTTGAACAGGATCCGATGCGCCGGGTGGCATTGCTCTCGGGAACGGTCGACCCCTATGTAAAATCCAGCGCACTGGCCTCTGTCCGCGCCTTGCCCGGCATGATGGGCGCCCGCTGGGTGGACCCGAAGCCGACGGTTGTGGCTGCTGCAACCTTACCCGGCAAAGGCGATGGCGAAGTTGAGCCAAAACCGGCCACCGCTCCAACACCCCACGCAGTTTCAAAGGCTTACGCCAGAAATGTTGGATCTGGAACCGCAACAACGCCGCAAAATCCAACAGCTTCCGTCTGTCAGGGCAAGGTCGATGCCGCCATTGGCGGGCGCAAGATCACCTTTCGCCCGGGTAGCCCGTGGGTCAATCTGGAGGCTCGCGCGCTGATCGCCGATGTCGCCGGAGCGCTCTCAAAATGTCCGGGTGCGCACGTCATCATCGGCGGCCATGCCGATGAGCGCGGCTCCGCGCAGGTCAACCAGAACATGTCGCAGGCGCGGGCCGAAGCCGTGCGCGACTTCCTCATCGCCAGGGGCTTCCCGGCGGCACGGGTCGTCGCCAGGGGTTATGGCTCCGCACCAGCGGCAGGTGGCGGCACGACCAACCGCCGCATCAGCTTCACCGTCAACGGAGGATAGGGCATGCCTTTGCTTGTCGAAACGCTGGTTCTGTTGCTGATCGCCTTTGCCATCGGCGTGGGCATGGGCTGGCTGATCTGGGCGCCCAGGGACTGATGGGCCGGGACTGATGGGGATAAAAAGGGGAATGCGGCCATGAGCCTGTTGTTCGCGACCATATGGTTTCCGCTGCTGATCGCGCTGCTGATCGGTATCGCGACGGCGTGGTGGATGTGGGCATATCCCGAGCCGGACTGGGATTATGTCGACGAGGACACGGTCCCCTATGTGTCCGCCGATGACCCGCATGTGCAGATATTCAGCGACCTTGGCTCCGGCCTGCCGCCCCAGCCGATTATCGGCACGAGCGTGGATGCGGGCATGGCACCCGACATCGACGCCGAGGCATTCATCGCGCCGCCGCATCCGTTTACCCGCATCGCCCCGGCACAGGGCGCGCCCGACGACCTGATGATGCTGAAGGGCGTGGGGCCAAAGCTCAACGCGCTTCTCACCGGGCTGGGCATTACGCGCTTCGACCAGATTGCCGCGTGGACGCCGGACGACATCGCCGCGATCGACCCGCACCTTGAACCGTTCAGCGGCCGGGTGGAGCGGGAAGACTGGGTCGGTCAGGCGAAATTGCTCGCCGCCGGGGACCATGCCGGGTTCGAGGCGAAATACGGGAAGTTGTAGCAGTCTGTCTGGAGATACGGTGCCAGCCCGCTCCCCCGTTCAGCGCGCCTCGGTGCTGACCAGCAGCTTGTCGACCTTGCGTCCGTCCATATCGACGATTTCAAAGCGCCAGCCTTGATCGTGGAAATACTCCCCTTCTTCGGGCAGGCGCTTCAGCTTCCACAGCGCATGCCCCGCAACGGTGGCATAATCGCGCTCATCCGGCAGGGTGATGCCGATGCGCTCGGCGAGCTGGTCGATCGCCATCTGGCCCGACACCAACAAGCTGCCATCCTCCCGCTCCACCACCCACGGCGCGTCATACAGGTCCGAGTCTGACGCGAACTCTCCGGCGATGGCGGACAGCAGGTCGGCCGGCGTCACGATCCCCTCGAAATGTCCATATTCGTCATGGACCAGCACCATCGGCACATCCGATCGGCGCAGCACCTCCAGCGCGTCCATCGCATCGACCTGATCGGGTACGACCGAGACGGGGCGCATCAGCGCGCGTACATCTATCTTGCCCCGCTTGAGCAGCGTGGTCATGATGTCGCGGGCCTGCACAACACCGATGATTTCCTCGACCGACCCCTGCCCCACCGGCAGGCGCGTATGGGGGGTTTCGAGCAGGCGGGTGCGAAGTGCGCGGGCGTCGGCGTCGGCATCGATCCAGTCGACATCGGTGCGCGGCGTCATCACCTCTCGCACTGGACGGTCGGCAAGGCGCACCACGCCCGAGATGATGGCGCGTTCGCTTTCCTCGATCACGCCCGACTTGCTGGCTTCGGCGACGATGAGGTGCAGTTCCTCCGCCGTCACATGCGCCTGCGATTCGCGGTTGAGGCGCAGCAGGCGAAAGATGAGCGCGCTCGTGCCGTCGAGCAACCAGACCAGCGGTGCCGTCGCCCGGGCGAACCACAGTATCGGCAATGCCATGAAGATGGCAATGGGTTCGGGTGCGCGCAATGCAAACTGTTTGGGCACCAGCTCGCCAATGATGAGCGAGGCGTAGGTGGTCACGCCGATGACCAGCACGAAACCGATGGTCGAGGTGGTGTCGGCGGAGAAACCAAGCCAGTGTAGCCGGTCGGCCACCGGCGGCCCCAGACTCGCGCCCGAATAGGCGCCGGCGAGAATGCCGATAAGGGTGATGCCGATCTGCACGGCGGAGAGAAACCTGCCCGGATCGGCGGCCAGCAGCAGCGCCGCATGAGCGCCCTTGCTGCCCGCGCGCTCGGCGGCCTGTAACCGCGGCCTGCGCGCCGACACAATGGCAAGCTCCGACATCGCGAAGACGCCATTCACACCGACAAGCGCGAGGATGATAACCGCGTCGATCCAGGGAAAGGGGGTGAGGGGGGACGGCTGTGCCATGTCGTTCAAACCCCTAATGCCGGGATTCTGTCAGATTCACAACAGGGCAATCAGACTATGTTCACCGGCGGGATGGAACAACGGCGTCTGTCATGTGCTCTCACCCCATGGAGCACCACAAGAGTGCCATAACAAAGGAAAATACTCATGAGCTATAACCGCCTGTTCATCACCGGAATTTCGCTGGGCGCGCTGTTGGCGACGGCGGCGTGCGTCACCGACCCCAATACCGGGCAGCGCCATATATCGAAGGCGGCGATTGGCGGCGTCGGCGGCGCGCTGGGTGGTTATCTGCTCGGCGATCTGGTCGGCGGACGGCGTGACCGGACCGAGAAGATTCTGGGCGCGGGCATAGGCGCGGTCGCGGGTGCGGGTGTCGGCGCCTATATGGATGCGCAGGAAAAGAAACTGCGTGAACAGACGGCGGGAACCGGCGTCGATGTCATCCGCGAGGGCGACAATTTGCTGCTGCGCATGCCGTCCGGCATCACCTTTGCCTATGACGACGCCGCTGTGCAGCCACAGTTCCAGCCGACGCTGAACGAGGTCGCCGCCACCCTCGCCCAATATCCCAAGACCTATATCGACGTGCTGGGCCATACCGACAGCGACGGGTCGGATATCTATAATCAGGGATTGTCGGAACGTCGGGCGCAGTCGGTCGCAGCCTATCTGTCGGCGCACAGCGTTCAGTCGGCGCGCATCGCCACGCGCGGCTATGGCGAAACGCAGCCGATCGCCAGCAACCCAACCACCGAGGGCAAGGCGCCGACGCGCCGCGACGGGAACCAGCTCGAGCCGGTGACGGCAG
>ERZ724516.1986-NODE-1986-length-11660-cov-3.985179_pt1 | contig 11660 bp, 12 predicted proteins | sample MGYA00376049_ERZ724516 | MGnify/ENA primary metagenome ERZ724516 (study PRJEB28724, sample SAMN07190886) | activated sludge metagenome | isolation source: activated sludge of sewage treatment plant in Hong Hong | place: USA: Christiansburg, Virginia | collected... | reverse complement strand
CCCTGCTGTCGCCACGCCTCATACACCATCACGGCCACCGCATTCGACAGATTGACGCTACGGCGTTCTGGCAGCATCGGCAGGCGCAGACGTTGCTCCGCCGCAAACTCTGCCAGCAGTTCTGCCGGCAAGCCGCGGCTTTCCGGGCCGAAGACAAAGACATCGCCTGAAACAAAACCTGGCGCATCGTGCCGCCGGCTGCCCTTGGTCGTCATCGCGAACATCCGTCGCCCGGCCAGCGCAGCCTTGCATGCAGCCCAATCCGCATGTCGTTGCACCGGTGCGAACTCGTGATAATCCAGCCCGGCGCGCCTTAGCTGTTTGTCTTCCCACGGAAATCCCATTGGCTCGACCAGATGCAATTCCGCCCCGGTATTGGCGCACAGGCGAATGATGTTGCCCGTGTTGGGCGGAATTTCTGGCTGGTAGAGGACTACGGCGAACACTTGTCAGTCTCTAAAAAGGGGCGTAAAAAGAAACGTCAACTGGTTAATCTCGGCTAAAATCAGCCGATTACAGTAATAAAGCTAGAAAATACTGGAGCTTGGCATGGCCCGCCCGGAAAAAATTCGCCTCGGCGATCTTCTCATCAATCAGGGGCTGCTCACCAACGAGCAGCTCAAGATGGCGCTCGACGAGCAGAAGCGCAGCGGGCGCAAGCTTGGGCGTATTTTCGTCGATAGTGGCTACGTAACGGAAGAGGGGATTTCCAAGGCGCTGGCCGGCCAGTTGCAGATTCCGTTCATCGACCTCAAGCATTTCAGCCCCAGACCCGAGTTGATCAAGCTGCTGCCGGAAGCTCAGGCGCGGCGCTTCCGCGCGCTGGTGCTCGACGACGTCGATGGCCGCCTGCGCGTCGGCTTTACCGACCCGACCGATCTGGCCGCCTATGACGAGATTGTCCGTCTCGTGCGTCGTGACATCGAGCAGGCGGTGGTCACCGAGTCGCAACTGCTGGCCACGGTTGATCGTGTCTATGCCCGTACCGAGCAGATCTCCGGTTTGGCCAAGGAGCTTACCGCCGAGATGGGCGATGTGCCGGTCGAGTTCGGTGATTTGCTCAACCTCACGCCTGGCAGCGAAGACGCGCCGGTGGTCAAGCTGCTGCAGACCGTGTTTGAAGAAGCCCTGCGTACTCGCGCGTCCGACATTCATATCGAACCGCAGGAAAAGTCGCTGCGCATCCGCTTCCGCATCGACGGCGTGCTGCACGTGCAGACTGAAGCCGACCACAAGATTTCCACTGCCATGTCGCTGCGCCTCAAGCTGATGTCCGGGCTCGACATTTCGGAAAAGCGCCTGCCGCAGGACGGCCGCTTCAACATCAAGATCAAGAACAGCGCTGTCGATGTGCGTATCTCGACAATGCCGACGCAGTATGGCGAATCGGTGGTCATGCGTCTGCTTAACCAGGGTTCCGGCCTGCTCGGACTGGATCGCATCGGCATGCCGCAGCGTATTCTCGATCGCATGCGCCATGCCATCCGCCGCCCTTCCGGCATGGTGCTGGTGACCGGTCCGACCGGTTCCGGTAAAACGACCACGCTCTATGCCGCGCTGACTGAACTCAACTCGCCGGAAAAGAAGATCATCACCGTCGAAGACCCGGTCGAATACCGCCTGCCCGGCATCAACCAGGTACAGGTGCACGAAAAAATCGATCTCTCCTTCGAGCGTGTGCTGCGATCCGCCCTGCGTCAGGATCCGGATATCGTCCTCGTTGGCGAAATGCGCGACCAGATGACTGCCGAAATCGGCATGCGTGCGTCGATCACCGGCCACATGGTGCTCTCCACCCTGCACACCAACGACGTCATCTCGACGCCGATCCGCCTGCTCGATATGGGCGTGCCCCGCTACATGGTAGCCCTCTCCTTGCAGATGGTGGTCGCCCAGCGTCTGGTGCGCGTGATCTGCGAAAACTGCGCCGCACCGCATACGCCGACGCCCGCCGAACACGAATGGCTCAAATACGAGCTGGCTGACAAGGTTGATAGTTACAGCTACAAGCGCGGTACTGGTTGCTCGCACTGCAACGGCATGGGCTATACCGGCCGTACCGGGGTCTATGAAGTGCTGGAGATGACCAATGAACTGGTCGAAGCCATCAACCACGACGACACCGGTGTCTTCGTGCAGGCCGCGCGCAAGCAGATGGCCGGCCAGACCCTGCGCCGCGACGCCGTGCGGCTGGTGGTCAATGGCAGGACCAGCATCGACGAAGCCATGCGCATCAGTAATCAGTTTGAGGATTGATAGGAAGCGTGAACCACGGAGAGCACGGAGGACACGGAGAGAAGCAACTGCAGGAATGCCCTGAAGAGACGGTGGATGCTGTGCTGGGTGCGGCAATTGATGTTCATCGCTACTTGGGGCCAGGGTTGTTGGAGTCTGTGTATGAACGGGCACTTGCGTGTGAATTGTCGGATCGTGGCATTGGCTATGTCCGGCAGCTTGAGGTTCCGGTGAATTATCGCGGTAACGATTTGGGGGTTGGCTTTCGTGCGGATTTGATCGTTGAAGACTGTTTGCTGCTGGAGCTCAAAGCAGTTGAAGCGTTTTCACCTTTGCACCTTGCACAAACGATGACTTACTTACGCCTGCTCAGATTGAAGCGGGGTCTATTGCTGAATTTCAATGTGCGCTTACTGAAGGATGGTATTAAACGTGTCTCGATTTAAGGTTGTCTCCGTGAACTCCGTGTTCTCCGTGGTTTAAGTCTCGGAAAATAAATGGCCAATTTCGCCTACAAAGCGCGCAACAGCGGCGGTCAGCTCATCGAGGGGGTGCTGGAAGGCGCCACCTCGGGGGCGGTTGCCGATGTGCTGCTGGGGCAGGGCGTGGTGCCGGTCGAGATTCGTGAAACCGGGGCTGCTGCCGGCGCCGGTCAGACCTTCTCGTTCAACATCAACATCATCGCGCCGAAGGTCGGACACATCGACCTGCTGCTCTTCAGCCGGCAATTGCATACCCTGCTGAAGGCCGGGGTGCCGATCCTGCGTGCGCTCAATGGCCTGCAGGAATCCGCGATCAATCCGGCGATGAAGGATGTGATCAGGGATGTGCGTGAAAGCCTGGAGGGTGGTCGCGAGTTGTCGGTGTCGCTGGCGCGTCACCCGAAAGTGTTTTCGCCCTTCTACGTATCGATGGTGCGCGTTGGCGAGGCCACCGGCTTGCTTGAAGAAATCTTCCTGCGCCTTTTCGAACACCTCGAGTTCGAGCGCTTCATGCGCGAGCAGGTGAAGGCCGCCCTGCGTTACCCGATGTTCGTCATCATCGCAATGGCAGCAGCACTGGTGGTCATCAACCTGTTCGTGATCCCGGCGTTTGCCAAGGTCTTTGCCGGATTTGGCTCCGAGTTGCCGCTGATGACCAAGATACTTTTGGCCACCTCGAATTTCTTCGTCGAATGGTGGCCCTACATGCTGGTGGCCCTGGTTGGCGGGGCGTTCGCCTTTCGTTCATGGGTTGCGACAAGGGAGGGGCGATACCGCTGGGAAAGCATTGCCCTGCGTTTTCCCATCGCCGGCAAGATCCTGCACAAGGCCGCGCTGGCGCGTTTTGCGCGCAGTTTTGCACTGGGTACTCGCAGTGGCGTTCCGGTCATGCAGGCCTTGGCCAATTCGGCGCAGACCGTCGATAACAGCTACATTGCCAAACGCATCGACGCCATGCGCGAAAACGTCGAGCGCGGTGAAAGCGTGCTGCGGGCGGCGATCACCACCCGGATTTTCACGCCGATCGTGTTGCAGATGGTGGCCGTTGGCGAAGAGTCCGGTGCGCTGGATGAAATGATGGACGAGATCGGCGAGATGTATCAACGCGATGTCGAATACGAATTGAAGACCCTCGGTGCGCAGATCGAACCGATCCTGATCGTTGCGCTGGGGATCATGGTGCTGATTCTGGCGCTCGGCGTCTTTCTGCCGATGTGGGATCTTGGCAAAGTTGCGTTCAAGCGCTAACAACCGCCAACTGGGTGCGATCCGGCTCGAGATCGTGGTTGTGGTCGTGGTGCTGTTGGTGCTCGGAGGGATTCTCCTGCGCGCATTGGCCGTGGTGCAGGATGGCGTTGAACGAACGCTCGTTGATGCAGAGGTGATGACCCTGCGCACCGAACTGCAGTTGGCGGTTGCAAGTAGCATCAACCGCGGTGAAGAGGGGCGATTGACAAGCTGGGTCGGCAAGAATCCGCTTGAGCTTGCCGGGCGGAGTGTGGGTACGTCTGGCCTACCGCAATCTGTGGGCGGAGCTCGAGTTGGCAGTGAGTGGCGTTGGGATGCGGAAAAAGGTGTTTTAACTTACGAATATGCGGACGGCCATCACGTGAAGTTGCGTGTTGTTCGTGCCGCCAGTAACCAGCCCGCTGGCTGGGGATTGGGCGGCAATTTGGTATTGGTGCATGAGCAGAATTAGGTGAATTTCCCTTGCCAATATAGGTAAGTGTTAATAAATGCCTGGTTCTGCCGATATACTTGACGTAGTGTAAAGATATGACTTTAGGAGTAATGGCGATATGAACAAACCAATCTCACGCGGCACTAGTGGTGGTTTCACGCTGATCGAACTGATCGTCGTGATTACCATTCTTGGCATTCTGGCGGCGGTGGCCTTGCCCCGCTTTACCAGCTTGCAGCGTGATGCACGCGTAGCAAAACTCAATGCGGCGCGGGGCGCTGTAGTCGCTGCGTCGGCACTTGTCCACGCTACCTACTTGGCGCGTGCGGGCACAACCGACATCGCGACGATGTGCGGGGGAGCTGCAACCAACATCGCAGGAACCGCCGCCGCTCCCGGTACTATATGTACGGAAAACGGCTTGGTTAACGTGGTTTTTGGTTACCCTGATGCAACGGCCCTGGCAACCGCCGGGCTGCTCTCGGCAGCAGGCTTGACCTCGGTTTTCAATCCGACTGCCGCCGATCTGCTCGCGGAAGGTTATACCTACGCGATGGCGGGCACTACAGCCACTTTTGGGGTTGTAGGGGCACCCACTGCGGCCACTTGCGTCTTCACTTATACAGAGCCGGCAGCAGTCAATAACGGCCCGGTAATCACTGCAACAACCACTACGGGTTGCTAAGCTGTTTTTTAGGAGATTCCAAATGAAAATCGCACAGCAAAAAGGTTTTACCCTGATCGAACTGATCGTCGTCATCGTCATTCTCGGTATTCTGGCGGCGACGGCGTTGCCGAAGTTTGTTGATCTCGGCACCGATGCCCGCAAGGGGGTGCTGAACGGCGTTGAAGGATCGATGCGTTCAGCGAATTCAATGCTCTATGGCAAGGCGGCGGCAGCTAGCCAGGTGGTTGCCGGCCCGGTCAACGTTTCTGCCGTTGGCCAGAACGTGAGCGTGGTTTGGGGCTATGCCGCCAATACCACCGAACTTCTCAAGGTGATGGATGTGAGCCCCACCATTACAGCGCCCACCGCCACGACCATGTCGGTTTCCGGTGGTAGCGGTAGCTGTCTGGTGACCTATACGGCCGCCACAGGCGTCAATACGCCGCCGCTATACGTTCAGACGGCCGGTGGTTGCTAAGGGTTATATTTCGTCGATTGGCGTGGCGCTGATGCGGGAGCTTCTTCCCCAACCATGGCGCCCCGGATCACAAAAGCCCGGGCGCTGTTCCGGGCTTTTTTACGTTTTCCTGGGCGTTGCCAGTTGAAGGTCGATCATGAAAATCGTTGACCTGCTGCAGTCGCTTGCCGACAACAAGGTTCAATACGTTCTGGTTGGCGGCCTGGCTGTTCAGTTGCACGGGTTTATGCGTGCCACCTTCGATGTCGATCTGGTGTTGGCGATGAATGATGAGAACCTCCTCCGGTTTATCGAGGTTGCCAAGCAGCATGCCCTCGTGCCGGGAATCCCCGTTTCGATCGAGTCATTAAGAGACGCGGCGCAGATTGATCAGTGGCACCGAGAAAAAGGGATGCTGGCTTTTACCCTTCGGGAACAGCGTGCGGGAGGAAGTGTTGTCGATGTCCTGGTGCGCCCGCCCGTCACCTTTGAGTGCTTGAGTCGCAACGCGGTCACGGGAATGCTCTTTGGGCGCAGCGTGGCGATCGCCTCAATTGAGGATCTGCTGGTAATGAAACAGTTCGCAAATCGCCCCAAGGATCAGCTTGATGTCGCAGCACTGGAGAAGATCAAGCGAGGAGAGGATCCCAATGCGTGACACGGGCGGCCCGGGCCATTTTATTCCGGAAGAAACGATGCTCGTGCGCTTGGCCCAGTCTGAGCAGGTGCGGGATTTTTTCATGCAGATGTGGCTGCAGAATCCGCAACTGGCAAAAAACCTCAGCTATCGGGTGCAGAAGCTGTTGTCTCCCCTCCCAGACGATGTGAATGCCGGCTGCGACAAAAACAGCGCTGCCGGCGAAAGCGGCGAATCATGGACAAACCGCTCCTGACATTCCGAAGATCGCTACCCGTATTTTCGTCTGCTGCTGGCGGATTCACGCTCGTCGAATTGATCGTCGTCATCATCGTCGCCGGCATTCTCGCCGCCGTTGCCTTGCCTCGCTTCAACGGCCAGACCGGTTTTGAAGAGCGCGGCTTCCGGGATGAGACGGCGTCCGCACTGCGCTATGCGCAGAAGGCGGCGATTGCGCTGCGTCGACCGGTTTGTGCGGCTTTCACCGCCAACCAGCTCAGTTTTACCGTTGGCCTAGCCTACGATCCCGCGCCTGCGAACTGCGCGGGCGGTGGCGCGCTGCAGGGGCCGAATGGGGTTGCCTATGCGCTCAATGCGCCGGCTGGCACCACCTATACAGTCTTTCCGGCCGCCATTGTTTTCAACTCGCTAGGCGGCGTTGCGGCTACCGTCACGGTATCGGTGTCGGGTCTGCCGGCCAACCTCTCTATCACCGTCGAGCAGGAGACCGGCAATGTGCGCTAGTGCCGTCCGCCAACGTGGCGCCACACTTGTCGAACTGATCGTCTTCATCGTTGTGGTAAGCGTCGGCGTTGTCGGCGTGTTGTCGACGATCGGGCCGATGGTGCGCGATAGCGCGAATCCGATGATCCGCAAGCAGATGGCTGCGGTGGCTGACTCCCTGCTGCTGGAAATCCTGCGCCAGCCCTTCACCTACTGCGACCCCGACGACGCAGCGGCGATCTCGGCAACAAGCACGGCAGGCTGCACCGGCGGCGCCGTGAACTCGCAGGACAAGGGCGGGGCGCCGTTGACAACGCCGACGCCGGTGGGCGAGACGCGGCTGGTCGCGCCGTTGTTTGATAACGTCGCCGACTACGGGGGCTATGTCCAGAATCCGGTCACCGATGCCGTTGGCGCCAATGCGATGGCCGGCTATGGCGTTGCTGTTGCAGTCAATCGTTCCGGCGCCATCTTCGGGCTGGCACCCGGCGATGCGCTCGAAGTCGTGGTGACCGTCAGCTTCGGTACTGAAACCTTTGCCCTCTCCGGCTACCGGTTCCGCTATGCGCCGCGCTACTGAACTCCGCTTGCGGTGCGCCCGCGGCGTGACGCTGGTCGAGATGATCGTCGCAATCGTCGTCACCGGCATTCTCGTCTCGCTGACCAGCATGTTCGGGCGCTGGCAGATCCAGAGCTACTTCGATGTCGCCAATCGGGCGGAATTAACCGATGCGGCCGACACCGCACTGCGCCGCATCGCACGAGACCTGCAGGCGGCACTGCCGAATAGCGTGCGGGTTACAGGGGATTTCATCGAGTTCGTCCCCGTGCGCGACGCTGGCCGCTATCGGGCGATGCAGACCCCGGCGGCGACCGGCGATATCCTCGATTTTTCGCTAGCGGCTGATAACTCCTTCGATGTGCTGGGGCCGACCGTAGCGGTTGCCGCTGGCGAGGAACTGGCCGTCTACAACCTCGGCATTCCCGGGGCCGATGTCTATGCCGCCGGCGATGTGCGGCGGGCGATTCCTGCCGGTGGCGTTGGCGCAGTGCGCACTAGTGTCGTGTTTACGCCAACGGCCAGTGCCCTGCCGCTTGCCTCGCCGATGAACCGCTTCTATATCGTCGGCCAACCAGTCACCTATCGCTGCGATCTCGGTGCTGGCGTCCTGCGGCGGCACTGGAATTACGGTTTCACGGCCGTGCAGCCGACACCGCCGGCCGGCAACACGGCAATTCTCGTCAATGGCGTCACCGCCTGCGCCATTTCCTACGCACCGGGTGTGCAGCAGCGCAACGGCATCGTTTCGATCCGCCTTACCCTGGCGGGAAACGGCGAGGCGGTAACACTGATGCAGCAAGTGGACGTGCTGAACTCACCATGAAACGAAGTGCTCATTCCCCCTCGTCGCTGCGATTGCAGCGTGGCGTGTCGATCCTCGCGGCGATCTTCCTGTTGCTTCTGTTCGCCGCGCTGGCAGCGCTGATTGCCAACTTCCGTAACGTTTCGGAATTGACTTCGGCTGAAGATGTGCTCGGTACTCGCGCGCATTTTGCCGCGCGTGCCGGCGTCGAGCGCGTGATGTTCGCTGTCATGGATCCAAACACCGTACCGGCCGCTGCGCCGCTACCCGCTCCGGCCGCCGATGGTCTGCCCGGCTGCCCGGCTTCGCCGCTGGTGCTTCCGGCCCTGCCGCAGTTTCCGGGGTTCACCATTAGCGTCACCTGCGCGCAGACGGCTTACGACGAAGGTACGCGCCGCTTGCGCATTACCCGCGTCGTCTCGACAGCGACGGTGACAGGCCCAGCAGGGGTGATCGAGCGGCAACTTGAAGCGACGATCGAGAAATGCCGCGACACGGCGAGCGTTACGTCGCCATTCGAGTGTTAACCGGGCCGCGATGAAGGAGTGATATTCATGCAGAAGATATTGCAACGAATCTTTCGCCTCTTTTTGGTGGCAGCATGCCTGCTGGCCGCCTCGGCTCATGCACAGACGTACGCCTACCGTAGTGACACCTTTAGCTGGGTCGCCCCTTCGGGCACTGCAACAACCGTTAGCTGGGATAACACCTGCACCAGCTATCCAAACGGCGACGATGTGCGTGCCGAGGTCAATTTCCCGGGGGGCTTCGTCTTCCCCTTTGCTGGCACCAACTACGCGCAGGTCCGCATCATGTCGAACGGGATCATCCAGTTCGGCGCCGACGCAGGTTTTCATCGCGACTACACCTCGCAGACCCTACCGATCACGGCAGCAGCAGGTGGGGGTGGTGGCGGCTGCCCGAACAGCGTGCCGCAGAACCTGCTGCTGGTGTACTGGCTCGACATCAATACCGCACCGAACATCGCCGGGGCCCTCGTCCAGTACGAGATGCTGGGCACGGCACCGAACCGGCGCTTTGTCATTACCTGGAACAACGTGGCGCTCTACGGCAATCCGGCGACGCGCTATTCCTTCCAGGCGATCCTCAACGAGAACGGTACCTTCAAGTACCAGTACACAACCGGTTCATCGACGGGCACTGGCGCAGCGGTCGGCGTTCAGGTAACGACGACGGATTATTCCCTCTACGCCTTTAACCAGAACTTCATTGACACCACGAACGGAACGGCGATTCTCTGGTACCGCGCCGACCAGGCGCAGCCCAAGGATGCCGAGTATTTCTTCAACGAGGCGACCTGGGCGCCATCGCCGGCAACTGATGTCAAGGATTCTTCCGGCAACGCCCGTCATGGCACCCGCATCGGCAATGCCCAGTCGTCGAATGTGCAATTCCAGTCCTGTCGCTCTGCCTTGATTCCCAACAACACGACCAATGTCGCTCAAGATGCCGTGTCTTTGCCGTGGACACCGGGGCCGGTGGGTTCGGTCAGTTTCTGGTATCGGCCTTCCGCTAATGCAGACGCCATGTTGCTGGACGCATCGACGGTGGCCAACCGGCCTTTCTTTCTGATGAAGACTGCCGCCGGGCAGATAAGGCTCGTTGTGACGGACACCACAGGGGCGAGCGTAACGGCAACGACCACTGCTGCCAACGTCACCCAGAACAACTGGCGGCACATCGCTGCGAGTTGGTACATGCAGTCCGGGACGAACCAGACCGTCCTGCGCATCTATGTGAACGGTGTGTTGCAGAACGTGTGGCGGGGTACGACCAATGGCACGCCAGGCAGCATTACCAATGCTTACCTTGGAGATAACCGCAGCGCTGGCGTGACGCCGACCAATGGCACGCCGAATTCAGCCAATGGCTACATTGACAACCTAAAAATCTATCCCTACGACATGAGTAACGTGCAGGCGGTTTCCGATATGGTCGTTGTGCCTGGTTGTGCCACACTCGACCATTTCGATGTCACCGTGTCGCCGGCGTCGGCGCTGACCTGCGAGTGGGTCAATGTCACGATCACGGCACGAGACAATATCGGTGGTGCGGTACTGACCAGCGTGACAACGGCACTATCGAGTTCGACCGGGCACGGCGACTGGCGGGTCGGTACCGCGACAGGGGTGTTTGCTCCCGGGGTGTCGGGGAGCGGCAATGCGACCTATACCTTCAACAACGAGAGCAGCACGACCCTGCAGTTCAATTCGCGCTGGGCGGAGAGTGTCAGCCTGGCGGCGAATGCGGGCGGCATCCTTGGTAGTTCGGCGCCAGTAGCCTTCTCGCACGAGGGCTTCAAGTTCGTGACGGCGAGCATGGCCGAGGCGGTTGTTTCCAAGAAGATCGCCTGTCTCGCATCCAATACTTCTGCAGTCGGCTCGCCCGGGCAGACGGCGCAAACGCTCTTTTTGCAGGCCTGGAAGAGCGATCAAAGCACCTTCACCTGCAATACGGCGACACAGGATTTTCGCAACGGGCAGTCAGCGAATATCGGCTTCTCTCTGCAGTGCTCGAATCCAATGACCTGTGTTGGCGGCCAGGTGGCGACGGTCAACGGTACGAACATCGGTCTTTCCCCAGCCACCCCGGCAACGCCGGGAACGGCGACCTACACCAACGTTTCCCTGACCTTCGACGCACAAGCAAAGGCGCCGGTGGTCTTCAGCTATACCGATGTCGGCCAGGTCAAACTGTGGGCGAGCTACAACCCGGCGGGCGCGGGTGCCTTGCCCCCGAATCACATGAACGGGGTGTCCAACGTCTTTACCGTGGCGCCGGCGTCGTTCCGGATCAACGCAGTAACAACATCCGGCGGTACGCCGAATCCGATCGGCTGGCCGTCAGCCGCGACGCCGACGCCGGCGACGGCAGCATTCACACACGCGAGCGACCCGCTTTCGGTGACGCTGGAGGCGATGAATGCCTGCGCGACGCCGGCACGGACCCCGAATTTTGGCAACGAACTGACGGTACCGACCAATACCCGCCACGGCGGCGGTACCTTCGCGACCTCTATCTCTGGCGGCAATGCGGTTCCCGCTGTCAGCGTGCCGGCACCGGTGATCGTTACGCAGCCGGTGTTCACGAGCGGAACGACGTCGACCGCTGCGGTCCTTCGTTGGGACGAAGTCGGCGCCTTCCGCCCGACCGTCTCACTCTCTGATTATTTCGGCGCCGGCACGGTCAGCGGTATCAGCGACTGGGTTGGCCGTTTGTATCCGCATCACTTCGATACGGTACTGACGCCGGCAGCCGGCTGTGCTGGATTTGCCTATTCCGGAGTGCCCGGGCAGCGCGGCCAGCCCTTTGCCGTGCAGGTGACCGCGAAGAACGGCCTCGCACCGGTAGCCGGAACAACCCAGAACTACAACTACAGCGCGACGCCGGGAT
>ERZ724516.1983-NODE-1983-length-11672-cov-3.933460_pt1 | contig 11672 bp, 15 predicted proteins | sample MGYA00376049_ERZ724516 | MGnify/ENA primary metagenome ERZ724516 (study PRJEB28724, sample SAMN07190886) | activated sludge metagenome | isolation source: activated sludge of sewage treatment plant in Hong Hong | place: USA: Christiansburg, Virginia | collected... | reverse complement strand
GTTCGTCGCTCGGAAGCCCCGCTGCCTGCCGCCGAAAAACTTGAACAGCGCGCGCGCCGCCAGCAGCTCCAGTCCGAAATCAAATCCGCCCTCACCGCTCGCGACGCTGCGGCCGCAGAACGCTCGAAAGCGTCATCGCAACTGACCGATGCTGAAGTCACGCTAATGGCCGTTCGCCGTAACGTGCCGGAACTCACGCGCGCGGCCGCACAGGCGCATGAGGCTGCGTTGCGCGCTGAGCAAGATGTCGAGCGCCTGTCCTTCAAGGGCGCTGCCCTCGACGAAACCATCCGACGTCTCACTGCCGAGCGCGATCTCGCCTCGCAGTCGCTTGCTATCGCGAAATCAGCTCTCGCGACCGCGCCCACCGATCGCGACCGCGCCATGCTGGCAGAGCTCGCCGAAAAGGTCCGCCGCGCGCGCGAGACAGAACGCACAACCGCAGCCGCGCTCGATGCTTTCATCCGTGAAACGCAACGCGCCTCTGCCACCCGCCTCGCACTCACGCGCGACCGCGACGAATGGCTTGCGCGCGCCTCCGAAGCTTCCGGCCGTCTCGCCGCCATCGGCCACGATCTCGTCGAAGCACGCGCAACATTCGCGCAGGCCAAGGATCAACCTGCCGCGCTCCAGAAAAAGCTCGACGACCTCGCCGCTTCGAGCGAGGCGGCTGACGCTGCTCGTCGCACCGCCGCCGACACGCTCGCAGAAGCCGAAAGCTCGCTGCGCGAAACCGAACTCGCATCCCGCGCAGCGCGCGACCAGTCCGCTTCCGCACGCGAAACACTGGTTCGCACCGAAGCCCGCCTCGAAGCGGCCATCCGTCGCGAAGCCGAAATCGCGGAACAGGTTCGCGCCGCGTTCGACAAGGATCTTGAAGAACTCGAAGGCGTCGTCGCACAAGTTCTGGCCGCTGCACGCGCAGCCCGCGCTGAGCATGGCGACGACGATGCACCGGAAGAATCCGAGGCCCTCGCCGACGCCCACGCGCTCGATACCCGCCTCGCCCAGCTCCGCCGCGAACGTGACCAACTCGGCGCCGTCAACATGGAGGCGGACGAGCAGCTCACCGAAATCTCGAAACGCATGGGCTTCCAGATCGAGGAGCGCGACGATCTCGTCGCCGCGATCGCGAAACTCCGCGAAGGCATCGATGCGCTCAACATGGATGGCCGACAGCGCCTCGTTGACGCCTTTCATCAAGTGAATGGGCATTTCTCGTCGCTCTTTACCGCCCTGTTCGGCGGCGGCCACGCCGAACTGCGCCTGACCGAGAGCGACGACCCGCTCGATGCCGGCCTCGAAATATACGCGTCCCCTCCGGGCAAACGTCTCGGCCAGCTATCCCTGATGTCGGGCGGCGAACAGGCGCTCACGGCAACCGCGCTCATCTTCGCGGTCTTCCTCTCTCGCCCCGCCCCCATCTGCGTCCTCGACGAAGTCGATGCACCGCTCGACGACGCTAACGTTGATCGCTTCTGTCGCCTCCTCGAAGAGATGCGCACACGCACGCTCACACGCTTCATCATCATCACCCACAATGCAGTGACGATGTCCCGCATGGATCGCCTTTTCGGGGTTACCATGCAGGAGCGCGGCGTCTCCAAGCTGGTCTCCGTCGACCTGCAAGCCGCCGAGCGCCTCGTCGCAGCCTGATCCAGTAGCATCGCTCGCACCGCGACATTCACGCTGTTGGCAAGCTCGGGCAATATAGGGTACCACCCTATCCTATGTCGCACACATCCGCATCGAAGAAGCAACTCACGGCGCGCGTCCGCCGCATTATCGGACAGCTCGAGGGTGTCGAGCGCGCCCTCGACGAAGGCGTGGAGTGCGAAAAGGTTCTCCACCTCGTGTCCGGCGCACGGGGCGCCATGAATGGCCTGACGGAAGAGGTTCTGGCCGATTTCGTGCGCGAACACGTCGCTGCCCCTCGCCTCAGCAACGACGCCCGCCAAGCGGCGGCAGACGAGCTGATCGCCATCATCCGCCGCTATTCGAAATGAACACTCCGATGACAAACGCCGCCGACGCTCTCCGGCATGAGCACGTCTTCCTCGGCAGGGATCACGACCGCAACGCCCGCCGTACGCTCTGGGTCGTGGCGCTGACCGCCGTAATGATGGTCGGCGAGATCATCGCAGGCGTCGTCTATGGATCTATGGCCCTGCTGGCCGATGGCTTTCACATGGCGACCCATGCCGGCGCGCTCACCGTGGCCGCGGTCGCCTATGCCTTCGCAAAGCGCAATGCCCGCAACCCGCGCTACACATTTGGCACCGGCAAGGTGGGCGATCTCGCAGGTTTTGCCTCCGCGCTCGTGCTCGGCATCGTAGCCCTCGCTATCGCGGTCGAGTCAGCCCAGCGCCTGATTTCGCCCAGCATTGTCGCCTTCGATCAGGCCATCATTGTCGCCGCCATAGGCCTGCTGGTGAACCTTGTCAGCGCCGCCCTGCTCGCGGGCAGCGGCCATCACCATCACGGCCACCACCATCATCACGGGCATGACCACCACCATCACGACGTTCATGATCACCACCATGATCATCACCACGGCCCCTCGACCGACAACAATCTCCGCGCCGCCTACCTCCACGTCCTCGCCGACGCGTTGACGTCTGTCCTGGCAATCGTCGCGCTCGTCGCCGGCAAATATGCCGGATGGACCTTCCTCGACCCCGCCATGGGCATTGTCGGCGCTATCGTCATCGCCCGCTGGTCGTGGGGCCTGATGCGGGATTCGGCGGGCATCCTGCTCGACACAGCCGATCCGCACCTGGTTGAGGAGATCCGCGAACAGATCGAAGGCCCGGGCGACACCCGGATCGCAGACCTCCACGTCTGGCGCATCGGGCCGGACGCCCACGCCGCCATTCTCACCGTGACCGTCAACGTCGATGTCGACCTCGTCACCATCCGGGAACGCCTGAAACCCGTGCATGAGCTGGCGCACATCACCGTCGAGCGTCACACTGTCGACGCATAAGTCAGCAGACGTTCCGTTAAGCTGCATAAAAACTCAGTCCTCCGCGCGCGGAAGGCTTGCAAAAAAACCCCGCGAGTCGCCTGATCCCTATCTGGCTGGCTCGTGGGGGATGCGATGCGCCATGGAATAATTGCGACCGGCTTCATGGCCCTGATCGCGCTATCGGCTCACGCACAGGGAAGCGCGAAACTCGCCGTCGGCCCCGACGCGGGCGGTTACCTCTGCCCTGACGGGCGGCAGATCTGGGTGTCGCGCTGTTACGATCAGTCAGCGCAGGCCAGCTGCCAGGTCGTTCAGCTACACATCAAGAACAACGGCCTCAATCCCGAAGCCGCCGCGACGCGCGCCGAACTCCTTGTCAGCCTGAAGAACTGTGCGATCACCCCGCTCGATTTCAGCGTCCCGGGCGCCCCCGCCCTTCTCAAACCGAAAGCCCTGCAGAACAAGCCGCCTGCCGCCGCGCCCACTGCGACGCCTGAAGCCGAAACCTACACCGTCAACGTCCCGGGCCCGACAACGCCAGTGTCGCTGCTGAAAATCGCCGGCAACGATACGTCCGTCCACTATGTCGACGAGAAGTCTGTCAAAGCGCCGGACAAGACCGGAAGGAAGGAAATCTGGGAGCTGCAGGTCTTTCCGAAAGGCAGCACCGCCTATCCCAAGGCCGCGGCCGTCTGGAATCGCTATCTGACAGCCTGCAACACAAGACAACTGACGTTCGAAACGGTGGTCGAGCTCGATCAGACCGGAGAAATGCTCACGATCAGGGATGCTGGCGGCGTTACGAAGCCCCTGACGGGCGGCTCGATCGCCGACGTGATCGTGGGCATGGCCTGCAACCCAGCCACGTTCACCAGCGAGCGCCACAAGACACCCGCCGCCGCTATCAAGGCCGCGCTGGGGTCAGCCGCCGCCGCTTCCAAACCTGCTGCGAGCGTCGTTGTTACCCCGCCCGGACCAAGCCTGGCCTTGGTCAATGTCTCGGCAGATCTGCACGGCGAGTCGACCTACTATATCGACGAGCAATCGGTGAAGCCGGCGGGGAAGAACAGCCCGGCCGAGATCTGGGCGTTCCATGTTTTCAAGAATGAAATTCCCAGGACGCCAGGTGCCCGGGCGGCTTGGGAACGCTACTTCGTGGACTGCAAAGGCAAGACTTACAGCAACGAGAGCTGGGCGGACGTCGATACCAAGGGCAAAATTCTCAAGACCTGGGACGGCAACCACAAGGCGGAAACGGCCGCCAAGGGCTCGGTCGCGGAATGGCTCGTGGCGGTTGCCTGCAAGACGGAGCCACTCCGCGGCTTGCGTCTGACAACCATCGAAGACGCCATTATGGTTGCTTACCCTCCACCGCCTGCGGATCCGAACACTGTCGGATCGAAAACGCCGCCAGGGCCGGCAACCAAAACCCAGCTCTTCAGGATCGGAAACGTCGCCAGCAGCGTCTGGTATGTCGACGCGGAGACCTTCGACCCGGTCCCCAATGCAGTGGCGGTTGTGGGCTGGGTGCTGCGCGTTCTGACGAAACCAGATCCGGCTTTCCCCGGCTCCAGCGCGGTCTGGCTGCGTTACCATTTCGGATGCGACAGCCCCAGCGGATCCGGCGGCGTCCTCACCAAGGTCGAGATCGACCAGACCGGTAAGACCCGTAAGACGACAGCCTCGAACGCGGAGGACGCCGCGCTCCGGCCGATCACTGAAGGCACGATCCTAGAAAAATTGGCCAGGACGGCCTGTTACGTCGATTACCCCAACATCGCGCCGCAGTTGACGGTTGCTGCCGCGATCAAGGATGCCGCAAAGCCGCAATAGTCGGCCATGGCGCCCTGTCCAAACAGCGTCCGCCAGCGCACGACTTCGCTGCGACCTAATGGCCGTTGGAATTAGCCCATTTATTCAAGGCGCTAGCGCCACAAAACCTCGTGACATTTGCTTGACTGGACTCAGACCCGCCCATATAGCTTCGCGCGCGGCGAAACCTTGGCTTTCCAAGGCGTTGTCGCACGCAGGGACGGACTTTCTCCCACCTGTTGCGGACGTTTCCGATGAGCAAGCCCGATCTGAACGACCGGATCGCAAAGGCTCAGGCGAAAATCGACGCACAAGAACGCCCCGCTCAGATGAGTACGGGCAAGGGAATGGGTCTTGGCTTCCGCATGGCGTCGGACTTCGCGGCCGCCGTTGTTGTGGGAGTGTTCCTGGGCCTGGGGATTGACGCGGTTTTCAAGGTTCAGCCTTGGGGCGTCATTGTCTGCCTCATGCTCGGGTTCATTGCCGGCGTCAGGAATGTCGTTGCTACCGCGACGAAGATGAATCGTGCGCCGCAGGGCGACGTAACGAAGGGCGAAGGCGACAGCGCATGATGGTCTCCACCGACCCGATGCACCAGTTCAAGATCGAGCGCCTGATCGATTTGCGGATCGGCGATCTCGACGTGTCGTTCACGACGTCGGCCATGTGGATGGTGATCGGCGTTCTGCTGCTCATCGGCATCCTCGCCCTCGCCACCTCGAAGATGAAGACCGTGCCGACGCGCATGCAGTCTCTCGGCGAGATCTGGTACCAGTTCATCGCCGGCATCGTGAAAGACGTGAACCACGCGCCGGGCAAGCCCTTCATCCCGCTGGTTTTCACGCTCTTCTCGTTCATCTTCATCGCGAACATCGTCGGCATGATGCCGTACTGGTTCACGACCACCAGCCACATCGCCGTCACCGGCTTCATGGCGATCTTCACCATCGGCCTCGTTGTGCTGGTGGGGATCATCAAGAAGGGCTTCGGCTTCCTCAAGATCTTCGTTCCGTCAGGCGTGCCGTTCGTGCTGCTCCTGATCGTTACCCCGATTGAAATCATCTCGTTCCTGTCACGCCCGATCAGCCTCGGCATGCGCTTGTTCGCGAACATGCTTGGTGGCCACGTGGCGCTCAAAGTCTTCGCTGGCTTCATTCCTTCGCTTGCTGTCGCCCTGGGCGGCGTCGGCATGCTGATGGGTGGACTGCTCGTGATGCCGTTGATCGTTGGTGTGACTGCACTGGAATTCCTGGTGGCGTTCCTCCAGGCCTACGTGTTCGCCATGCTCACATGCGTCTATCTAAACGACGCTCTGGGCGAGGCGCACTGATCACCAACGGACTTCTAAGGAGAATTACTATGGAAGGTCTCAACTACGTCGGCGCCGGCCTCGCTTGCCTCGCCATGCTTGGCGCCGCCATCGGCGTGGGCAACATCTTCGCCGCCTACCTCGACGGCGCGATGCGCAACCCGTCTGCCGCCCCGCAGCAGTTCGGCAACCTGATCTTCGGCTTCGCCGTGACGGAAGCTCTGGGCATCTTCGGCTTCGCCATCGCCCTGATCCTGATCTTCGCAGTCTGATACGGACCGCTCGACAGCTAGATCTTTGGGCAGGAAGACGGAGACCACGACGTGGAGCACGAAACGGCAGAAGCGGGACATGCAGCCGGCAGCGGCTTTCCCCCGTTCGATCAGATCGGAGATTTTGGGGTATCCCAGATCTTCTGGCTGGTGCTGACGTTTGGCGTTCTCTATTTCGCCGTCGCCTACGTCTTCCTGCCGAAGATCAGACAAGCGGTGGAAGACCGCGACGGCGCCATCAAGGCCGACGTCGCCAAAGCCGCCGCCCTTTCTTCGACCGCCGACGCCTCGGTGAAGCAGTTCGAAGCGCAGATCGCGGAAGCCCGCGCCCGCGCTCGCGACACTGCCTCCAAGGCCAAGGCCGAATCCGACGCGAAAACTTCAGCTGAGACCACCAAGGTCGAAGCGGCGCTCAACGCCCGCCTCGCCGCAGCCGAAGCCCGCATCAACGAAACCCGCGCGAAAGCGATGACCAATGTTTCGGCTGTCGCCGAAGACGCGGCCGCCGCCATCGCCGAACGCCTTACCGGCGCCAAACCTTCGCCAGCCTCGGTCAAGTCCGCCGTCGCCGGCGTGATGGGAGCCTGAGATGGAACCCGAACACGCCCCCGTTGACGCACACGCTGCTGCTGCCGACCACGCTGCCGCCGCTCCCCTGCCCAGCTTCAACCTGCTCGGCTGGAATCTCGACCTCAACGACCCGGCTTTCTGGGCGTTCGTCGGCCTGCTGATCTTCATCGGCGTCATCGTCTACATGAAGGTGCCGGGAACAATCACGAAGTCGCTCGACGACCGCGCCACCAAGATCACCTCGGAACTCGCCGCCGCCGAAGCTCTCCGCAAGGAAGCCGAAGCCAAGCTGGCCGAAGTCCAGAAGCGCGCAGCCGAAGCCGAAACCGAAGCCAAGGGCATCGTCGAAGCCGCTCGCCGCGAAGCCGAACAACTTGCAGCCGCCGCCAGCACCGCTCTCACCGAGCGTATCGCCCGCCGCGAAAAGATGGCCGAAGACCGTATCGCCCGCGCTGAATCCGAAGCGATCCGCGATGTGAAGATGGCCGCTGTCGACACCGCATCGAAAGCCGCCGCTGCGATCCTCACGGAACAGCTCACCGGCAAGGCCGCTGACGACGAGTTCGCCAAGAGCCTCGCCGCCGCCGCCAAGGCGCTGTCGTAAACCTCAAACGACAAGCCGGCTGACATTCAAACGCCCGCCCTCACAAGGGCGGGCGTTTTGCTTTGCGCCTACTTCTTCCGCCGCGCATCCAGCCAGGTGCGGATCGTCGTGTTGACCAGCTCGGGCTCGTCGAACTGCACGAAGTGGCCCGCATTCGGCGCCATGACGATAGTCGTATCCTTCGCCGCCTTGTTCCACGTCCCAGCATGGCCATCGGCCAGCAGCGCCGTGTCCTTCATGCCGTGGATCACCAGCAGCGGCACAGGAATCTGAGGCGGGTTATCGGGAAGGAAGGGACGTTTCGCATCCGGCCCCACCGTCTTCGGATAGTTCGCGCGGTAATAGTTCATCATCCCCGCAAAGCTCGAGCGCTTGAACGCCTCGAGATATTTGGCGTGTAGCGCCGGGTCCTGCACGCGCCGCGCAAGCCCTTCCGCCGTCATGTTCGCTTCAGAGCCTTCCTTCTGGAAGTTTCGCGCATATTGCGACGTTGCCTGCTGCTTCGCGTCAGTCCGCATCCGCTCCATGAACAGCACGGGATGCGGCGTCGACAGGATGATCAGGTTGTCCAGCTTCTCGGGATGCGTGAACGCATACATCCAGGCGATCGAGCCGCCCCAGTCATGGCCGAGCACGGTCGCCGTCTCGTAGCCTTCCGCCTTGATCACGGCATCGACGTCGGCGACCAGCTTCGGCATCTCGTAATTTTCGACGCCTACCGGCTGGCTCGAAAGATTGTAGCCGCGCGTATCCAGCGCCACGACGCGATAAGCGTCATTCAGCTTCGGCGTCAGGTATGTCCACGAACCCGAGAAGTCCGGGTAGCCGTGGATCATCACCACCAGCGGCCCCTTGCCGGAGGCCACATAATGGATCTTCACATCGCCATTCTGCGCGTACTTGTCTTCAAGCGGCACGGCGGCTTTCACGCCTGACGCGGGGGCTTCCGCTGGCGTGGCGCACGCCGAAACCATCAACGCGGCAAACATCATTCCGGCTATGAGGCGCATGGAGAAACCCTCTCAATCTTGAAAGCCTGTCAGCGGTTAGCCCTCATCCTGAGGAGCCCGCGGAGCGGGCGTCTCGAAGGACGAGGGCGTATTCGCTGGTCTTAGTTCACCGGATGGATTTCCAGCCAGCTGCGGATCTGCGCGGCGAGCAGGTCCGGCGCGTCACGCTGAATGAAGTGGCCCGAATCCGGGATCATCAGGATCGTGGTGTCCTTGGTGATCTGGTCCCACGTATCGTTGTGACCGAACGACAGCAGCGCCGTGTCCTTCATGCCGTGGATCACCAGGGTCGGCACGTCGATCTTCGGGAAGGCCGGTGGCGCTTCGCCCGGCTTGGGCGCTGCCGGATAGTTCGCGCGATAGTAGTTCATCATCCCGGCAAAGCTCGAACGACCGAATGCCTCGATATACTTCGCCTTGTCTGCAGGGTCCGAAACGCTGCGCGCCAGGCCTTCCGCGGTCAGGTTTTTCTCCGAACCCTCCTTCTGGAAGTTGCGCGCATAATTGCTGTTTTCCGGGCTCTGGCTGATCTGACGACCGAACAGCGCCGGGTGCGGCACCGACATGATGATCAGACGCTCAAGCGTCTCGGGGTGCGTGAAGGCGTAGTTCCAAGCCTGCACCGCGCCCCAGTCATGGCCGAGCACAGTCGCCTTGGCTACGCCCTCGGCCTTGATCACCGCCTGGATGTCCTCGACCAGCTTCGGCATCTTGTAGTTGTCGACGCCGTCGGGCTTGTCGGAAAGGTTGTAGCCGCGGGTGTCGATCGCCACGACGCGATAGGCGTCGTTCAGCTTCGGCGTCAGGTGGTCCCACGAGCCCGAATAATCCGGGAAGCCGTGAACCATCACGATCAGCGGACCCTGCCCGCTCGCAACGTAGTGGATCTTGGTGCCGTCATCGCTGGTCGCATACTTGTCTTCCAGCTCGACCGGCATCTTCGCCGTCTCCGGCGCCGCGGCGGCTGGCTCCACAGGCGCAGCCGCCTGAGGCGAACATGCCGCCAGCGAAATGGCTAAAGCCGAGACTCCGATCAGTGTGCGCAGCATGGGTATTCCCTCCAACGTCTTTTTCTTGACGCCGTCAGGCTAGACCCGCTCGGGGTCGCTCACAATCATGTCGTCAGGGAAGTGATAGGGAGGGGTTACCCCGCCCGCGCACCGATCGTGAACGCGGCCATCAGGCCAACGCCCAAAGGTCCGGTCAGGACGACCAGTGCAAAGGCCGCGATGCCTGTGCCGACAAAGCCGAACGTCATGCCACTCGCCATGTCGGCCCCCCTTGCCGGCGCAGCCGGATCAGCCTTCCAGGTCTTCCTGAAGGATGGTGATTTCGAGCTGATAGCTCGTCTCGCCTTCGTCCTCGATCAGGTAGACGAGTCCGACATGCTCGCCACCGATCAGCACTTCAACGCTGTCATTCACGCGCGGGCGGGCAGCCAGCGTGATGCCGGGGTTCAGCGAGCGCTTGAGATACGCTTCGACGCGCTTCACGGTTTCCGGGTTCATCGGGAGGCTCCTAGGTTTGCCGGCGGAGACTTAGCCGCCCCTCGCTCCGGCGCCAACCCTGCCAAAAAGCCGCCAACAGGCTTCCTGTCCGAAGAAATGCGCTGCCGGAATCTTGCCTCGCCGCCATGATTCCGGTCTTTTCTCCCCAGTTATGGGGACTTATCCATGTTCAGAATCGTTGCTGCGTGTCTTGCCGCCGTCGTGGTTTGCTCGGGCTGCCTGCTGACCAAGGAAGATCTCGACTGCTGGTATGACGACATGTGCATGGCGGCCAGCGGCGCAAAACCAGCTCCAACCCAGGAGATGCAGCCGGCCCTGACCGGCCGCTAGCGCCCGCTCACCGCAGTGCTAAGCAGAGATCGGGTGGGGCTGGAGCTGATTTGCATGAAACGGGCGATTCTTGCCGCCGTGGTGGCCATCACCTTTTGCTCAGGTTGCGAGCTACTCGATATCGGCTTCATCGAAGACGAGCCCGAAACCAATTTCGCGTCGCCTGCCCAGCCCACGCCCGCTCACCCCGCGCACTGACCGCCAGGACCTGCATCTCATGAAACGCGCGATCCTCGCCGCGATCGCGGCTCTCACCCTGTGCTCCGGTTGCATCCTGGATGACGAGTTCTGGGAAGATTACGACAGCACCTATGACAGCCCGAGCGGCGACGACGATTACGACCCGGATTGCGACTGCTAGCGACGCGGACCGGCGCTCGCTCCGAAATCCGGCCCCGGCGTTCGGGTCACGCAATCCATGTCGAGCGGCGCCTTCGGGTCACGCAGGAACGCCACCGATATGCTGGTCGCGCACGCGCTGAACGATGCGCCATGGCTTTCGCCCGGCATGATGACCAGCCGCGCATTCGGCAGATTGTCGAGCTGGCCCCGCGCCCAGTCGGTCGGCGTGTCCGGGTCGAACGCGCCTGAATAGATCAGCACCGGCATGTCTGCGCGCACAGCCGTATTCTCTTCAGCTGCTGCCGTGGGCACATTCCATGTGCGGCAGACATCAGGCGTCGCGGTGCGTTCGTCCACGCCGCCAAGCCCAAGCGCAGGGCTTACCTGCCCCGTCATGCGTCCGACATTCTCGAACGGCATCTCCTCCGCGCACCATGTCGACAAACGCAGGCCCCATGCGAAGCCTGCCCCAGTCATTCCATCGAACATCGGCGCCAGCAGGTCGTGACGACCGCCCGCAACATCGGCAATCAGGCGCGGCATATCGCCAAGTCGCTTCACGTCGTGCAGCGCTTCATAGAAAGCATTGGCGACCTGCGCGCCACGCACGATCACCGGCCGCCCATACGCATCACGCGCGCCTACCGCCAGCGGCTTGCGATCCGCCTCGGCAATCAGCGAGGCAAACTTCGCGCGTAGATCAGGATAGGCCGCCGCGCACGCCGCATCGACAGCGCAGCCATCGAACACCATGTTCAACGTCCGCAGGATATTGTTCGACGCCGTCTCGTCGAATGCAGCTTCCGGCGGCAATACCGAATCCAGGATCACGCTGCGTACCGCCTCCGGGTGCCGCCGCACCACCGTCAGCGCCAGCCGCGTGCCATATGAAAGCCCGTAGAGGTTGATCTGCCCAAAGCCGAGCGTTGCGCGCAGATCCTCGATAT
>ERZ724516.1979-NODE-1979-length-11688-cov-5.656151_pt1 | contig 11688 bp, 9 predicted proteins | sample MGYA00376049_ERZ724516 | MGnify/ENA primary metagenome ERZ724516 (study PRJEB28724, sample SAMN07190886) | activated sludge metagenome | isolation source: activated sludge of sewage treatment plant in Hong Hong | place: USA: Christiansburg, Virginia | collected... | reverse complement strand
CCGAGGGTGCTTGTTGGACTTCAACATGACTGTCTGGTACGGCTTCTAATGAACTGATTTTAGATCATTTGAAAGTGTATTGAAAGGTTTCCCGCGGAGCGTCGCCGAGCGCTGCTGGAGGGCGTCGCGGAGAGCCCGGTCAAGCCCATAGATGTCCGGGAAGAAATGGACACGACCGTCCCTGACGGTGGCGGTGCGGTAAGCGATGACCACCGGAATCTCCTCTTTCAGGCGGAGGGTTGCCGACTTGCCGCGTTTCATTGCCTGGATGATGCGTTGCCGCGTCCACTCCGGTTCTCCCGCGAGAACGAATTCCGCCAGATCTGCCGGTGCCTCGACACGGATACAGCCATGACTGAAGTCGCGCCGGTCGCGCTTGAACAACTGCGCGGTCGGGGTGTGATGGAGGTAGATGTTGTCGGTATTGGGAAAGACGAACTTGATGTCGCCAAGGGCATTTCTGGCACCCGGTTTCTGGCGGATCCGCATCCGGCCCTGTGCGAGAGCATCGAGGCCACCCTCGGGCAAGCTGCCGAGCACCCGGCCGTCACTGGTGACCAGTTCAAAGCCCTGCCGCTCGAAATAGCCGGGATCGCTGCGCAGCCTGGGCAGGGTTTCGCCGCGGCTGATCGAAGGGGGAACGTTCCAGTACGGACTGAATTCGACGAAGCGCATTTCGGCATCGAAGAGCGGGGTGCGGGTCTTGCGCGCGTTGCCGACGATCACCCGCATCACTGGTCCCGGGTCGCTTCCCTTGTCGTTCATCTGATAGGTGTGCAGCATGAACTCGGGAACGTTGACCACGATGACGCGGCCCTGACGCTGCAGCGGCGTCCAGCGCAGCCGTTCGAGCGCCAGTTCCAGTTGGCCGACGCGCGCTCCCGGGGACACTTTGAGTTGCTCGAAGGTTTCCTTGCCGATCACCCCATCCGGCGTCAGGCCGTGGCGCTCCTGAAACGACTTGATGCCGTCGACGAGGCTTCCCTCGTAGCGTGGCGGGGGCAGCGTTCCGACTGGGAGGTCGGCAAGCACGATCAGTCGCGCGGTCAGTCGCGAAACCCCGCTGTAGGCCTGGCCCGGAGCCAGCTTGCCGGACGGCAGCGGCGGCAGTTCCTGCTGCCAGGCCGGGTGGCCAGCCACTGCACGGTAAGCGGCAAGCGCCTGACGCAAACGCTCATATTCGGCTGAGCGCGGTGCGGCACGGCGTGCCAGGTCCGGCATCTGGTCGTCGGCCATGGCCGAGTGCAGCAGGGCATCCGGCGCAGGCGCGCTGCCAATGGGGCTGTATCTGGCGCCCAACTGCTGCGGGTCGACGCGTCCGTAGCGCAGGTCAGAGACATAGCGTCGCAATGCCGTATGCAGCATGGCATGCAAGCTGGCTGCGCCCTCTGCCGTCATTTCCGGACCGTCGCCGGGACCGGCAAGGCTGGCCCGCAGGGCCTCCACGCCGTAGTCGCTGGGCTCCAGTCCGTCGGCCGCCGCCGACGCCAGCAACTCGAAAGCCTGATGCGCGGCAGGCGTCGGCCCCTGCCGGTCGAACCACGACGGAGCCTCGGCGGCCGAAGTGAACCCGGCGCCAGTAATCAGCACCACGGCGAGGTAGAGGCTGGGGGCATTCCAGCCCCGGCAGCGCATGGCGGAAACGAAGACGACGAGCGGCGATCGGGCGGGCATGTGGACTCACGGGACGTTTTCTCGCATTATCGGGGAAACCCGGCCTCCCCGCACTTCGATCCGCCCGTCTATCGATGAACAGCCTTGCCGATGCACAGACCCTTGTGCGTGAAACCGAAGCCCTGCTCAGTCAACGCAGGCTCTGCCATCGCCCGCCGCCGCCTGTGCCGACCGTTTGTTGCGGCCGCGGCTGCAATGGCTGTGTCTGGGAAGGGTATTACGCCGCGCTGGCTCGCTGGCGTGACGATGCCCGGGAACTCCTGCGATGATCGCGTGCGCGCGGGCACTTGAAGACTGGGGGCTAGCCTCTGCCGGCATTGCCGCACGCGCCCAGGCCGCCACTTTCCGAAGCCGCCGGTCGAGCCGCCACGAATGAGTCAGGAAGGTGGCGTCGCGCCGGGACGCCGGCGTCTGCATCTCCTGGCCGCGTTCTGCGCGCTCGGGACAGGGGTTGGCGTGACGAAGTATCTGGCGGATCGGTCGCGGCCGCCAGCCGGCAATGCGACGCCAGTCGATCTTGGCGATCTGCCGGCGGGCCGGCTGCGCACGGTCGACTGGAATGGTCGCACCGTCTGGATCCTGCGGCGAAGTGCCGCGGAACTTGCCGCGCTGGCAGACCGCGAAGGCGATTTGATCGACCCCGATTCGGCACAGTCGATCCAGCCGGTGGGTTGCCGCAACCGACATCGCTCACTGCGTCCGGAGGTCTTTGTCGCCATCGGACAATGCACGCATCAGGGCTGTCTGCCGCAACTCAGCGAGGGCCGTGGCGCCCACGGCGAGTTTCTCTGCCCGTGCCACACGTCGAGGTTCGACCTGGCGGGGCGGGTCTTCCGCGCGGGTCCGGCGCTCGCCAATCTGGTCATCCCCGAATACCGCCTGGAGAGCGATGCCCCTCTCCGTCTGGTGATCGGTGAGGCGTAGGCGCCGCTACCAGGAGCCAGCGCGCTCCGCCTGCGGCGCGCCTCAGGACGGCCGACTTGGCAGACCCGACCAGATCTCGTTGAGATCGGGAAAGTTCCACTTCGCCGGGTCCTCGCGGCTGACGATCTTGAATTGACCGCGCGCAAGGTCGACGATTTCCGGCCGCACGCGCGCGTTGCCTCGCGTCGAGAAGAAGATCTTGACCCGTGGCTGGAGAAGCGACTTCTCGCCCTGCTCGATGACCACCCCCAGTCGACCACAGCTGAGCAGCACCAGCGAGCCGATCGGACAGAATGCCGACGCTCTTGACGAAAGCCTGGAACACTGCCGGGTCGAAATGCCCCGTGCTCCACTCGGCCATCTTGCGTAGGGACTCGGCCGGATCCCAGCCCGCCTTGTACGGGCGGTTCGAGGTGATCGCGTCGTAAACGTCACAGACGGCGCCCATCTTGGCGAAGATGCTGATCTCCTGATCCTTGAGCCGCTTCGGGTAGCCGGAACCATCGGTCTTCTCGTGGTGGTGCAGGACCACATCTAGGGCGATGGCGTCGGCGCCGCTCCCGGCAAGCAGCATCCGATGTCCTTCTTCCGGATGCGACTTGATGATCGTGAACTCGGCGTCGGTCAGCTTGCCGGGCTTGTTGAGCACTTCGATCGGCATGGCTGCCTTGCCGAGGTCGTGCAACAGGCCGGCAATTCCGGCGGAACGTGTCTCAGCTTCGTCGAGGCCAAGCTGCCTGGCAAGCGCGACCATCAGCGCGCATACGGCGACCGAATGCATGTAGGTGTAGTCGTCGGCAGTCTTCAGGCGGGCGAGGCTGATCAGGGCGCCGGGGTTGCGGCTGACCGAGTCGGAGATCTCTTCCACCAGGCGTTGCGCCCCGGCTGTATCGACAGCGTTGCCCATGCGCGCTTCCTCGAACATCGAGGTGACCGCCTGCCGGGATTTGGCGACGATCTTTGCTGCACGGGCGAGTTCGACTGAACTGGGAACACGCTCGATTTGCCGAACCCGACTGGCGGCGACGGCGAGCTCGGCCTCGACCTGGGCGTCCGATTCAGCGACCGATACCACCGTCTCGCCCGCTGGCACGTCGAGTCCCTTGCTGCAGTCGATCCAGACGTCCCGGATGCTGCTTGCGCGAACGGCTTCGATGTCCTTGGGGTCGGTGATGACGAAGGATGAGCGCCAGAACGGGTGCTCCATCCAGGAACCACAGAACTCCTTGAGGTACATGCCGACGGTGAGTTGTTGAACGCTGATTCGCTTGAGCATGGCAGTATCGTGGCTGACGCACCAGGGGGCGATAGATGCAGTCTACACCCGCGGCACCGGCGGGCAAACGAAAAGGGGGCCTGGCGGCCCCCGTCTGAATGTTCGGGGCAGCTACAGCCCCGCGTCTGCGCGCAATGCCGCTGCCTTGTCGATCGCCTCCCAGGTGAATTCCGGTTCGTCGCGGCCGAAGTGACCGTAGGCGGCCGTCTTGCGGTAGATCGGGCGCAACAGATTGAGCGACTGGATGATGCCTTTGGGACGCAGGTCGAAGTGCTTGTCGATCAGCTGGACGATGACCTCGTCGCTGACCTTGCCGGTGCCAAAGGTGTTGACCATCAACGATACCGGCCGGGCGACGCCGATGGCGTAGGCGACCTGGACCTCGCAGCGGTCGGCGAGGCCGGCGGCGACGATATTCTTGGCGACGTGGCGCGCCGCGTAGGCGGCCGAGCGGTCGACCTTCGACGGGTCCTTGCCCGAGAAGGCGCCACCACCGTGCCGGGCGGCGCCGCCGTAGGTGTCGACGATGATCTTGCGGCCGGTCAGACCACAGTCGCCGTGCGGGCCACCGACGACGAAGCGTCCAGTGGGATTCACCAGATAGCGCGTACTGGTGGTCATCAGTTCCTTCGGCAGAACCGGCTTGATGATCTCCTCGATCACCGCTTCGGCGATCTGTGCGTGTGATACGTCCGGATCGTGCTGCGTGGAAACGACGATGGTGTCGATCGAAACCGGCTTGTTGTCCACGTATCTGACGGTCAGCTGGCTCTTGGCGTCCGGGCGCAGCCACGGCAGTCGGCCGTCACGGCGGACCTCGGCCTGTCGCTGCATGACGCGGTGCGCGTAATGGATCGGCAGGGGCATCAACGATGCCGTCTCGTTGCAGGCGTAGCCGAACATCAGCCCCTGGTCGCCGGCACCCTGGTCGAGGTCGAGGCCCTGGCCCTCGTTGACGCCCTGCGCAATATCCGGTGACTGGCGGTTGATTGCTGTCAGAATGGCGCAGCTTTTGTAGTCAAAGCCGATTTCGGAGTTGTTGTAGCCGATGCGGCGAACGGCGTCCTGGGCGATTTCGCGATAGTTGATGTGCGCTTTGGTCGTTATCTCGCCCGAGATGACGACCAGACCGGTGGACACGAGAGTCTCGCAGGCCACCCGGGCCGGGGGGTCGTCGGCAAGGATCGCGTCGAGAATGGCGTCGGAAATCTGGTCGGCGACTTTGTCCGGATGGCCTTCGGAAACGGATTCCGAAGTGAAAAGGTACTCTTTGCTCACGCTGGGTCTGCTCCAAAGAAAACCCCGATAAGGCGGCGTTGCCGGCTCCGGGGTTCGAGCAGACGACGCTTTAGCAGTATTTTTCCGCCGCATTTGCGGCTACCCCGCCCTGCAAGTTGTCCTGATTAACTCGGCGGAGGGATAATTATAGTTTTTCTCGTGGCGGCTGGTCAAACCTTCCTGCCGTCACCCTAACGTGTACCAGCCTTGTGATCACTCTGTCTCGTCTTCTCAGCTTCCTGCCGTTGTCCTGGCTGCACGCGCTCGGCGTGCTGCTCGGCTGGCTGACATGGCTCTTCTCGCCCACCTATCGGCGGCATATGCGCGAGAACATGGTGCTCGCCCTCGGCGAGGCCGAGGCTGCGCGGATTCGCGCGGCAGCCATCGGCGAAACCGGCAAGGGCATGCTCGAACTGCCGCGCATCTGGCTGCGGCCGCTTGCCGAGACCGCGTCTCGCGTCGTCAAGGTGTCCGGCTGGGAACTCGTCGAAGCGGCCTCGCGTCGGGGTAAAGGGATCCTCTATCTGACACCCCACCTCGGCTGTTTCGAGGTCACCGCACAGTACCTTTCTACGCAGGCGCCGATTACGGTGCTTTATAGGCCGCCGAAGCGTGCCTGGCTGCAGGCGATGATCGAGGCCGGGCGGGCACGCGAGCAGCTGCATCTGGCGGCCGCCGACCTGTCGGGTGTGCGCACCCTGCTCAAGGCGCTCAGGCGTGGCGAGGCCGTTGGGATGTTGCCCGACCAGGCGCCGAGGGCCGGCGAGGGTCGCTGGCTGGACTTCTTCGGCCGGCCGGCCTACACCATGACTCTCGCCGCTCGACTGGTCGAGAGTGGTGCGAGCGTGATCATGGTCTGGGCGGAACGTTTGCCCGCCGGTGCCGGTTACCATTTTCGCCTGCAGCCGCCGACGCAACCGATCAGCGGCACGATCGAGCAGCGGGCGCAACAGATCAACCACGAGATCGAGCATCTCATTCGCCAGTGCCCGACTCAGTACTTGTGGGGCTACAACCGCTACAAGCGACGCCGCGGCAGCGAACCGCTGCCGCCGGTCGAGGTCGGGCGGGCATGAGGGTGCCGGGAAAGCGCTGCGCGTCACCGGCCCTTGCCGCGGGACCGGCCTGATGCAGGTAGCCTTCTGTCTGTACAAGTATTTTCCGTTTGGTGGCCTGCAGCGCGATTTTCTGCGCATCGCGCTGGCCTGCCAGGCACGTGGTCACGCCATTCGCGTCTACGCGCTGGAATGGCGCGGCGATGTCCCGGCAGGCTTCGATGTTCAGTTGGTGCCGGTCAGGGCGCTGACCAATCAACGCCGCTATGCGCGGTTCAGCGGCTGGATCCGGGATGACCTGGCCAGGCGCCCTGTCGACCGAGTCGTCGGTTTCAACAAGATGCCCGAGCTTGACGTTTACTTTGCCGCCGATCCCTGCTTCGAAGACAAGGCGCGCACCCTGCGCCATCCGCTCTACCGATTGTCCGCGCGCTACCGTCATTTCGCGGCCTACGAGCGTGCGGTCTTCGCGCGCGACAGCGGCACCGAGATCCTGATGCTCTCGCCACTGCAAAAACCGTTGTTTCAGAAGTACTATGGCACTCCCGACGAGCGCCTGCACTTGCTGCCGCCGGGAATTGCGCGCGACCGGCGGGCACCTGCCGATGCCGCCGAGATCCGGGCGACCTTTCGTAGCGAGTTTGCGCTGACGCGTGACGACCTGCTCCTGCTGCAGATCGGTTCGGGCTTCAAGACCAAGGGGCTCGACCGCAGCCTGAAGGCGCTGTCGGCGTTGCCCAAGGCTCTCGGCAGTCGTTGCCGGCTGATTGCCATCGGTGACGACGATCCCAAGGCGTTCCTTGCTCAGGCAAGATCTCTCGGGCTTGCTGACCGCGTCCAGATTCTCCGCGGGCGCAGCGACATCCTGCGTTTTCTGCTCGGCGCGGATCTGTTGGTGCATCCGGCCTACAACGAGAACACCGGGACGGTGCTGCTCGAAGCTGTGGTCGCTGGCTTGCCGGTGCTTGCCACGGCCGTCTGCGGGTATGCGCACTACGTCGCCGAGGCAGATGCCGGTATCGTCCTTCCCGAACCTTTTGAGCAGTCACGTCTCGACCAGTCGCTCGTGCAGATGCTCAGTGACGAGCCGGCACGCGACCGCTGGCGGGCCAACGGTCTCGCTTACGCTGAGCACGCGGACATCTACGACAACGCCGAACATGCGGCTGACGTGATTCTGAGGCATCGGCGGTGAGCGGGGACACTGTATTTCTCGACGAGCCGTTTCGCTCGCTGTGGTCGGGGAAGGATCCCTTCGCCGCTGTCGAAGCGCTCGCTGGCGAGGTGTTTCGCGAGTTGGAGGGGCGCCGGACGCTGCGTACCGAAGTGGCGGGGCGCGCTTACTTCGTGAAGATCCATCGCGGCATTGGCTGGGCCGAGATCGTCAAGAATCTCGTCTCGCTGCGCCTGCCGGTACTCGGTGCGCAGGACGAGTGGCGGGCCATCCGTCGCTTGACCGACGTCGGCGTCGACACCATGCGCACGGTTGCCTTCGGCCAGCAAGGCGCCAACCCAGCGCGCCAGCGTTCATTCATCGTGACCGAAGAACTGGCGCCGACCGTCAGTCTGGAGGATTACTGCAGCGACTGGGCGACCCATCCTCCGCCGATCCTGCTGAAACGTGCGCTGATCGCCCGCGTCGCGTGGACGGCAAGAACCATGCACGCGGCGGGTGTCAACCATCGTGACTTCTACATCTGTCATTTTCTCGTCCATCTTGATCCGCCACCAACAGAGGATCGGCTCAAACTGTCGCTGATCGACCTCCATCGTGCCCAGGTCCGGCCGACGACACCCCGGCGCTGGCGCGACAAGGATCTGGCCGCCCTCCATTTCTCGGCGCTTGACATCGGCCTGACGCGGCGTGACCTGCTGCGCTTCCTGGTTGCCTATTTTGGCTATCCGCTGCGGCGGGTCGTAACTGAGGAGGCAGCCTTGCTGGCTCATCTGGCGAACGAGGCGCGGCAGTTGCAGGCGCGCTTCGTTCGCAAGGTTGCGCAAGGCGAGATGACGTGAGGTGTCGGTGGTGCACTGCGCACGCCTTGGATGACGGTCCCCTGGGCGGCGGACGATGACCTCCCCCAAGCTGACCTCTGCCGCGGAATTGCGTACGGCCGGCCGCCATCCGGCGCTGCCTTTTCGCGTCTTCCTGGTCGATGGTCGCGAACTCAGCATGCTGCGTCTATTGCGCGTCTTGCCAGAAAAGCGAATTGTCGGCGAGGCGCAGCTGGACGGTTGCCGGGTGTTGGCCAAGCTCTTCATCGGGACGCGCGGCGAAAGGCACTGGCGGCAGGAATGTGCCGGTCTCGCGGCTCTCGCCGAGGCTGGCGTCGCCACTCCGCCGCTGGTTGCTGCCGTGGCCATGGCCGGCGGTGGCTACGCGCTGATGACCGCCTTTCTCGATCGTGCAGAAGATCTCGCTGAATGCTGGGCACGCGTGACTCGGCGAGCGCCTGGTGATGGCGAGGCACTTGCGGTCCTGGCTCCCGCCCTGAGCTTGCTCGGTAGACTGCACGCCGCCGGGCTGGTCCAGGAGGATCTGCACCTGGGCAATTTCCTCCGTCATGACGGCAGCGTGTTCCTTGTCGACGGCGACGGGGTGCGCGTCCTCACGCATGGGCAAGCTGTGCCGCGTGCGCGCGCCTGCGCCAACCTGGCAGTTCTGCTTGCGCAGTTGCCGCCGGTCTGGGATCGGCAGATGGCGGCGCTGCTGCCTGCGTACATCGCTGGCTCGGGGACGTCCCCACCCGACTTGCCGGCATTGGCCGAGCAGGTCGCGCGTGTCAGGGCCTGGCGTCTGGGTGACTTTCTGGCGAAGAGCATTCGTGACTGCACGCTCTTCGCCGTCGAGCGAAGTGCTACCCGTTTCAGCGCCGTGGTGCGCGCGCAGGCAGAGCCGCTGGCCTCCCTGCTGGCAGCGCCGGATTGCGCCATCGATGCGGGCTCGCGCCTGAAGGACGGTGGTACCACAACGGTCGCCCGCGTGGTCGCCGCGGGTCGCGTTCTGCTCATCAAGCGCTACAATCTCAAGGACTTGCGTCACGCCTTCGGTCGCCTGTGGCGCCCCAGTCGTGCCTGGCATTCGTGGCGTGAAGCGCACCGGCTGCGCTTTCTCGGCATCGCCACTCCCGAGCCGCTGGCCCTGATCGAGGAGCGCGTCGGCCCGCTGCGCCGACGCGCCTGGTTGATCAGCGAGTTCTGCGCCGGGCCGAGTCTACTGAGCCATCTGGCCGCCGATCGCGAACCGCCCGAGGACGAGGCGACGGCGATTCTGGCCCTGTTCGAGTCGATGTGTCGGCAGCGCATCAGCCACGGTGATCTCAAGGCGACGAATCTGCTCTGGGATGCCGGCCAGGTAATGGTGATCGATCTGGATGCCGTCGTGCAGCATCGATCGGCCGCGGCGCACGCGCGCGCCTGGCGGCGCGATCGCGCCCGACTGCTGCGCAACTGGCCAGCCGGTTCGCTGTTGCATCGCTGGCTGGACCAGCACTTGCCAGCCGCTTGAGGAGCACCGGCGCTGCCGCCACTTCTGGCGGCGCGCGCTTCGCTCAGTCCGTGGTGCTGGCTGCCTGCTCGCTGAACTGCATCGCGTGCAGTCGGGCGTAATGGCCGTTGCCGGCCAGAAGTTCGGCGTGGCTGCCGCGTTCGACGATGCATCCCTGATCCATGACGAGGATCTGGTCGGCCCTTTCGATCGTCGACAGACGGTGGGCGATGACCAGCGTCGTCCGCCCGGCCACGACATGATCGAGCGCGCCCTGGATGTGGCGTTCGGATTCGCTGTCGAGCGCCGACGTCGCCTCGTCGAGAATCAGGATCGGCGCGTCCTTGAGCAGCGCCCGGGCAATGGCCAGGCGCTGACGCTGCCCCCCCGAGAGCATCACGCCGTTTTCGCCGACCAGCGTCTCGAAACCGTTCACCAGCTGGTCGATGAACTCGCGCGCGCATGCTGCCTCGGCCGCCTGTTCGATTGCCGCCCGCGGTGCCGTGGCCAGGTCGCCGTAGGCAATGTTGCTCGCCACCGTGTCGTTGAACAGAACGACCTGTTGGGTGACCAGGGCGATGTGGCGGCGTAGGTTGCGCAAGGTGTAGTCCCTGACGTCAACCCCGTCGATCAGGATTTGGCCTGAGTCGTGCTGATAGAAACGGGGGATCAGGCTGGTCAGCGTCGACTTGCCGCTCCCCGAGCGCCCGACAAGCGCGACCATTTGCCCTGGCTCTACCGAGAAGCTGACGTGGTCGAGGACGCGCTGGGTGTGCTCCGGATAGGTGAAGGAAAGGTCTCTCACCTCCAGGTGGCCGGTGACACGATCTCTTTCGACGCTGCCGTGATCCGGCTCCGGAGCTTCATCGAGCTGGGCAAAGATGCTCTCGGCCCCCGCCAGCCCTTTCTGTATGGTCGCGCTGACTTCGGAGAGCTGACGAATCGGCTTGGGCAGCATGCCGGCGGCGGTGATGTAGGCTACCAGATCGCCGGCCGACGCGTCACCACGCAGCATGAGTACCAGCAGGAGCACAGCCGCCATGGCGGTGAAGGTGACGAACTGCAGCGCCGGTGTGTACGTGGCGGCGGTCTTGACCATGCGTAACTGCTTGGCCTTGTTCTCCTCGCTCGCCGCTCGGAAGCGGGCCGATTCATAGTCCTCGCCGCCGAAACTGCGTACCACCCGGTAGCCCTGGATGGTCTCCGACGCGACATGTGTCAGGTCGCCCATCGTTGCCTGTATCTTCCGACTTTGTCGGCGAAACTTGCGGCTGGCGTGGCTCACCATCAGACCGATGACCGGCAGGATGGCGACCATGACCAGGGTGAGTCGCCAGTTCATCCAGAGCAGATAGCCGAACAGGAAGACGACCGACAATCCTTCCCGGATGACCACCTTGATCGCGTCGGTTGCCGCACCCGTCACCATGGTCACGTCGTACGTGATGCGTGAGATGAGGTGCCCCGAATTGTGCTTGTCGAAATAGACATTCGGTAGCCGCAGCAGGCTGTCGAAGAGCGCGCGCCTGAGATCGTCGATGAGACCGAGAGAGACCTTTGCCAGATAGAAGTTGCCGAGGAACGACCCGATCCCCTGCCAGGTGACAACCAGGACGAGCAGCAGCGGCACGACGTAGATCAGTTCCAGCGCGCCGACCAGAGGAAGTGCGTGCGGCGTCGTGCCGCTGGTCGCGTTGAGTCCGTCGACGAAATACTTGAGAATGCCCGCCATCATCGGCTGCGACGAGGCGAAGATGACGTAGCCCGCGAGGCTGATCGCGAAGAGGCCGGCCAGCGGCCGCAGATAGCCGAGCAGCCGCAAGTAGATGCGCCACGAGGAAACGCGAGATTGGCTGGCGGGTGGCATTCTTGGGCGGGCTCTCGCCGAGTTTTCTGACCCCCGAGTTTAACACGCGGTGCTCAACCGCCCGGCCTGCGCCGCTGGATGCCTGGATGCTCGACATCATCCACGAGGGGCCGGGCAGCTATCGGCC
>ERZ724516.1978-NODE-1978-length-11690-cov-4.063257_pt1 | contig 11690 bp, 13 predicted proteins | sample MGYA00376049_ERZ724516 | MGnify/ENA primary metagenome ERZ724516 (study PRJEB28724, sample SAMN07190886) | activated sludge metagenome | isolation source: activated sludge of sewage treatment plant in Hong Hong | place: USA: Christiansburg, Virginia | collected... | reverse complement strand
TACCTGGGGCGCCCGTTTTCTGTGTATTACATTTGGGTTTGTAACGGCATAGTCCTGTACAATGAATAGCGATGAGTGAAGTCCTGCAAGCCAACATCTTCTTTTTTATTGCGAGTGCCGCCACAATCGTCTTTGCGATTATGACGTGCATTGTGCTGTACTACGTCATCAAGATTCTCATTGCCATCCGCTCTATCGTCGAACGAATCGAAGCGGGGAGTGATGTGATAGCAGACGACGTATCAGCTATGCGAGAATTTGTGAAGAGTGGGGGCCTCGTGGCATATCTCATTAATCGCGTCTCACCAAAAAAGCGGAGTACCCGCTCGTCGCGAGCCAAACAATCTACCGACGAAGCGAACGATTGATTTTATAACTTTTCATTCACTATACCTATGGCAGAAAAGAAACAGAAAGGGCTATCAAATACCGAAAAGATGAGTATTGGCGTGGGTCTGACCGCCGCTGCAGTCGCAGCCGCTGGAGCCTTCTTCCTTGCAGGCAGTAAAAATGCCGCGAAGAACCGCAAGGTCGTAAAGAGTTGGGTCCTCAAGGCCAAGGCCGAAGTCCTCGAAGGTCTCGAGAAGGCGCAGCAGATGTCTCAGGCCGAATACGAAGCGTTGGTTGAGACTGTTGGTGCCGCCTACGCGCAGGTACAGACAGTTTCAAAGGCCGATATCTCTGGCTTCAAGAAAGAAATGAAAGATCAGTGGCAGAAGATTGCGAAGACTGCCGCACCAAAGAAGAAGAGTGTAAAGAAGGTAGTGGCCACCAAGGCCGCTGCAGCCGTGACCAAGGTCGCGACGAAGGCCGTTGCGAAGAAAGTAGCAAAGGTCGCCAAAAAAGCGGCAAAGTAGGGAACAACGAGCCAAAACACAAAACACCACTTGGGGTCTACCGACCCTTGGTGGTGTTTTGATTTGGTACTATAGAGAGAGTCATGCAGAAAGCCGTTTTTGTACACGTGTTTGTTTGGTGTCTCTTTGCGACCATGGTTATGGGCTTTTTGGCCTGGTCTGGCGGTCAGGCCACTGCCACCAACAGTGAGGCCAAAGTGTCCTACCAATATGTGGTCGCTCCGACCGAACTTGTCCCTGGCGTATCAGGGTATGTGGTGATCGATGAAGACACCGGGGAGGTACTGCTCGCGCAGGCCGCGGATGTCTCGCGCCCTACGGCGTCCGTGATCAAACTCCTTGTGGCTGCGGCTGCGCTACAGTCTGACCTCCTTGATGCCACCACCACGATTACCTGGAGTGATGTCGACGCGCCCGAAGACTTTGGCAAGCTTGTTGTCGGGGAGGTGTATACGCTGCGTGAACTGCTCTTTCCGTACCTCATGGAATCATCAAACGATGCTGGTGCCGCTATCGAGCGCACCTGGGGAGCGGCACTCACACCAATCATCAAGGAGGGCCTTGCGGAGGCTGGTGTGGCAGACGCCGTCACGGTTGCTGATTATAGTGGCCTCAGTCCCAAGACGACCGCCACTCCAGCGGCACTCGCACGCCTGACCCAGCATCTCGCAAAGACAACTCCGACCGTCTTTGATATCACAAAGCTCCCGCAGTATGTCGGCCATCAACCACTGGTGAACAACAGTCCGTTTATCGCGGACGTAGATTACGAAGGCGGCAAACACGGCTACACGCCTGAGGCGGGCAAGACCGCGGTGGTGCGCTTCCACGCCACCTACGGAGACGGCGAGCGCACGCTGGTGGCCGTCCTCCTGGGTGCCGATGATAGTAAAGCGGCGCTTAAGGCCCTCAAAACCGCTCTAGAAGGGTCAGTGACGCGTGTGCCGCAGAGTGGAGGAGACTCTGCTATACTACCTGCATCCTAACTAAGACCATATGACTGAATCAACTGCCCTTTATCGCAAATACCGACCAGACAGTTTTGCCGCTGTCCGTGATCAAGACCATATTGTCTCGGTCCTTGAAGGCGCTATCAAAAAGGGCAGTATCCCACACGCGCTACTCTTCTCTGGCTCACGCGGTACCGGCAAGACCACCATGGCGCGTATTTTTGCGCACGCCATTGGTGCCAAAGATATTGATATCTACGAGATGGACGCTGCCAGTAACCGTGGTATCGATGATATCCGCGAACTGCGTGATGCGGTCCATACGGCACCCTACGAATCACCGTTTAAGGTGTACATCATCGACGAGGTGCACATGCTGACTAAAGAAGCATTTAATGCACTCCTCAAGACCCTCGAAGAACCACCATCACACGTCGTCTTTATCCTCGCGACGACCGAAGAGGAAAAGCTCCTTGATACGATTCTCTCGCGCTGCCAGGTGTTCCGCTTCCGCTCACCATCACGTGAGGTCTTGGTCGCGACCGTGACCGATGTGGCCAAAAGAGAAGGCTTTACGCTAGATACCGCGGCCGCTGACCTCATTGCTATCGCAGCCGATGGCTCATTCCGTGATGCACTTTCAATCACCCAGAAGGTCCTCTTGGCTTCGGGCGATACGGTTGGTACAGCAGACGAGGTCGCTATCATTATCGGTGCGCCGAAGGTCACCCTCATGATTAACCTCCTTACCGCGCTCCACAAGAAAGATGCACCTACCGCCCTTGGTGTGGTCCGCGAAGCGACCGCCCTCCATCTCGAGATGAAGCTCTTCCTCCGCCTCCTCCTTGAGTCGGTGCGCGCGGTCATGGTGATTCGCAATGATGCTGCGAGCGCCGATACTATCCTCGCCCCCTTTAGTGGTGAACTGGCGACCACACTGCGAGGCTTCGCGTCTGAAGCCACCTCGCCCTTGAATTCGCACTTGCTCTTGAAGCTCCTCGCGGCCCTTGATAATGGCTCACGCTCACCACTGCCGTACCTGCCGCTTGAAGTGGCGGTCGTCGAGCACTGCGGTGGACAGTAATTTTTTATGAAAAAGGTATATCTTGTGCGTCACGGAGAAACTAACAGTAATGTTAGTCGTGCCTGGCAAGATCCTGAAGAGCCTCTGAACGACACCGGACTTGCTCAAGCCGAACAAGTGGCTGATAGACTCCGTCACCTTAAGGTCGATCGGATTATCTCGAGCACCATGCCCCGAGCACTCCAAACGACAGAAAAGATAGTTGCGGCTCAGGGTATGCCGTTTGAAACCTCAGACCTGTTTCGTGAGATCAAGGTACCGACATCCTTGATTGCGGCACCCTTTACCGAAGTAACCGAAACCCCACAACAGCAGTTTATTGCCGAGCGTGTTGCACATGCGAGTGAGGCTGACTGGTATTTTGAAGATGAAGAAAATCCTACTGATTTTTTACTCCGAGTGAAGTCCGCTTTGGCATTTTTGACCGAGCAGAGTGAAGACACGCTCCTGGTGGTTACCCATGGTGGCTTTTTACGCTGTGCACTCGGCTACATCATCACCGAAGGTACCTGTGATGCCACTGACGTGTACCGCTTCCTCAAAACGATTAAGACTACGAACACAGGCATAACGGTGCTGGAGTTTTCAGAAGGAATGTGGACATTACGAGTCTTTAACGACCACGCACACTTTGCGGAATAATATGGAAAAACGCGTTTATTTTGTCCGACATGGACAGTCAGTCGCTAACCGAGATGGTGTTCTTGGTGGCAAAGGCACCCTCTTGAGCGAAACGGGACAAGAGCAGGCCGCTCGTGTAGCAGAGCGCTGTGAGTACATCGATTTTGATACGCTCATTGCGAGTGATTTTGTACGCGCCCAAGAGACTGCCGCACCTATCGCAGCGGCCAAGAACTTGCCGATTATTACCAACCCACTATTTGGTGAATTCTTTGAAGCGTCCGAATTTAATGGACTGACAGAAACTGATCCAGCCGTCGTAGCGTATCGACAAGAACGTAACGATAATGTAGTGAATAATCCCACCTGGAGCTATGCCGATGGTGAGACGGTAGCGGCCTTTATGCTGCGGTTAGAAGCCGCAAAGCGTTGTCTTGAAGAGATTGAGTCATCTAGTGTCCTTGTGGTGTCTCACGCCTTCTTCATCCAAGGCTTCTTGTCTTCTATCTTGCTCAATTCATACGTGCCGAGTCGCGAGTGGCTCCACGCTATTCAAACATTTCAGCACAGCAATACCGGTGTCTCGATGTTGCGGTATAGTGAAGGGAAGTGGAGTGTAGTAATGTTTAACGACCACGCGCACTTTGCGGAATAATCTATGGATATTTATTTTGTACGGCACGGGCAGACGGATGGGAATGTGGCGGGCCGTCACCAGCACCCGGATATCACCCTCAATGAGCTGGGGAAGCTTCAGGTCGCGCGAGTAGCGAAGCTGCTGAAGGGTATGAAGCCCACGCACCTCATCACGAGTACGAACAAACGCGCCATGGAGACCGCGATGGTGATTGGGCGTGAGTGTGACCTCATCCCCGAAACCTATCCGAAATTCGAAGAGATGCACCGACCAGACTTCTTGGTCGGGAAGCGCTTTCTCGAGTGGGAAGCTTTTAAATATGTCGTCGGGTGGCTCTTTGGGGTGAAGGCGGCCTCCATGCACGATGGTGAATCATACAGCGACTTCCTCGCCCGCATCCTGGCCGCGAAGCACCAGCTTGAAGCCCTCCCCCAGAACAGCAAGGTCGTCATTGTCTCCCACACCGTCTTCATCAATTTCTTTTTGGAGCACATGAACCGAACTGAGAAGATGGGTGTCTTCCGCGCCACCATCCGCTTTTTTGCTATCCTTCGGCTCAAGAATACCGCAGTGACCCATGTGACCGTAAAAGATGGACACTGGCGCATTAAGGAGCGATTCTAGGGCAGTAGAGAACAGGGCTTCACTTTTTCCGCATTTTCTGGCACTATAGTCCCTGCCGCACGTAGTCTCTGACCTCTGCGGCACCATCTGCTCCCGCGCAGCCCTTTCCCGAGGAGGGAGTAGATGCGGGTGGTGGCGGGCGTCCCCCACGGATTTTGCCCGCCATCACCTCATTTTTGCCGATTCGTCTAATGGTAGGACTCTGGTTTCTGGTACCAGCTATTGGGGTTCGAGTCCCTGATCGGCAGCCAACATGAGCTAGCTCAAAGATAGCTAGTAAAAGATACCTATACTGTAAATTGCATACCTGCTGAGAGCAGTATTCAGAACAAAAAGCACTTCCGATACAGAGGTGTTTTTTGTTGTTTTATATTACAACAAAGTATGCTATAATCTTTTTATGAAAGATGATGCCAAAAAGTTGGGAGAAAATCTCAAAAAACTTAGGGTTAAAAAAGATATTAGTCAAATAGAACTCGCTCGAATATTGGGCGTTGATCGATCTTTTGTAAGTAATGTGGAGAATGGGAAAAATAACCCAACACTCTCAACACTAAGAAAGATTGCTAGTGCACTCGGTGTGTCAACTAGCGAATTATTGAAATAAATTATGAATACAACAAATCAAATTTTAATAATAGTTCCAAGCATCCTAATTCTTTTTAGTTTTTTTGTATATATTTTTTATAAATCTAAAAGATATTCAGATGGATTAGATGAACTTTATAAAAAAATTAGTGAAGAAATAAAATATGCAGTAGCTCCAAAATCTATAGAAATATCTCTTGGCGTAAATGATCTTGTTGATTTGGCTATTGAGGTATGGCGCATGGAGCAAAGAATAAAAGAATCCTCTTCATTAATTACAGAAAATCACAGTAAGGGTTTAAATAATTCGATTGAACGGCTCAAGAGGTATGTAGAAAAATATGATATTGAGATTGTTGATTATACAAACCAAAAATTTAACGACGGTCTAAACCTAGAGATCCTTTCAGTAGAAAAAGATGCGTCTATATCACACCCTATTGTGCAAAAAACTATTGAGCCCACAATTTTATGTAAAGGACAGGTCGTAAGAAGGGCAAAAATAATTCTATTAACAAATAACTAATATGGCTAATCCAATAAACATTCAAATAGGTATTGATCTTGGGACAACAAATTCCTCTGTAGCCATAAATAATAATGGTTCTATTGAGATAATAAAAAAACCAGGAGGAGTAGAATATACGCCATCTGTTTTTGGTTTTGATAAGGCTGGCAATAAAGTAGTGGGTCAAAAAGCATACGAAGCATACTATCGCTACTCATCAAAAGATGAAGAAAAAAACTATAAACCCGAAGTAAAAAGACTTATGGGAACATCTGAAACTTTTCATTTTGAAAGAGCAGATGTTGAAATGAATCCCGAAGCAATCTCTGCTGAAATCTTAAAAAATCTTAAAGAAGACATTCTTAGAAAATATCCTGATTTTAATACTACTGGTGTTGTAATTACTGTACCCGCAGCGTTCTCTGTTTTACAATCTGAAGCGACAAAGCGAGCAGGTAATCTTGCTGGATTTAAACATGTGGTTCTTCTTCAAGAGCCAATTGCTGCAGCGGTCGCTTATGGATTTGGAAAATCGGAAAATGAAAACTGGCTTATTTATGATTTGGGTGGTGGTACTTTTGATGTTGCCTTGATTGCTTCAAAAGACGGTGCTCTCTCTGTGCTTGGACATAATGGAGATAATTTCCTGGGTGGTAAGAATATTGATCTAGAAATAGTAGATAAGGTAATTGTACCTAAGATTCTTGAGAAATTTTCGATAAATAATTTTAATAAAACGAATGAAAAATATCGTAGTGTCTTTTCTCAACTAAAATTTATAGCTGAAAACGCAAAAATAGAATTAAGTCAATATGATAAGACGTCGATTTTAATTGAGAATATAGGGACAGATGACGATGGAAAGGAGATTTTTATTAACTTCTCTTTTTCTCGAGGAGAATTTGAAAAACTTATAGAGCCATTTATCGATAGAACTATAGAACTTTCAAAAGATACGCTTAAAGATGCAGGCATAAAGAACTCTTCTGTCTCAAAAGTTGTTCTTGTCGGTGGTCCTACTCAAATTCCTTATTTAAGAAAGCGAATTGAAGCAGATTTAAAAATTACCGTTGATGCTACTGTTGACCCTCTCACTGTAGTAGCAAGAGGTGCGTGCGTTTTTGGGATAAGTCAAAAAATCCCAAAAGAATTTATTGAAAATGATGAACAAAAAGTAAAAGCAGGAGCATTGTCTTTAAATATAAATCACGAAACCTTAACTTCAGAAACCGAAGAAACTATTGGTGGTGTAATTCCGGATTTACAAGGAACTGAAGATGAATATTATATTCAGATTCAATCTGATAGCGGTTCATATAATGGTCAAAAAATTAAATTAAAAAATGGTAAGTTTTTTGATACTGTCTCTGTGGAGACTAATAAAACCAATCACTACTGGATTTATTTGTTTGATAAAAATGGGAATTCTGTGACCATTGATCCTGATTCATTTTCAATAACACATGGACTCTCTGTCTCTGGTGCTCCGATGCCACATTCAGTTGGTATTATTGTGGTTAAAAAGGATCATGTGAGAAATATAGCTACAAATATAAGTGAGAAGATTTTTGATAAAGGTTCAATTCTACCAGTAAAGAAAGTTTTAACTGATTACAAAACATCAAGAAAATTAATAAAAGGAGCTGAAAATAAGTTAGATATTACTCTTGTAGAGGGAGAATCTGAAATTCCAGATCGTAACACTTTCTTGTGTGAGCTTGGAATTAATGGAAAAGACTTACCATACGACCTACCCGAAGGTACACCATTAGAGCTTAGTGTAGAAATGAATGAATCTCGAGAAGTCTCTGTTACAGCATATATTCCTTTAATTGACTTAACTTTAAAAGCTCGATCAACCTCGCAAGATGAAGATATTGAGGTAAAAAATATTGAGTATGATTTAAAAATTCAAACAGAAAGAGCTCAGGTTGTATCAGACACATGTACATCAGAGGAGAAAAATAAACTAAATAGCACAATTAGGGCTGTTAGTTATAGTCTGGCTAATGCACACGCTGATCAAGATGAAAAAAGAAAAGCAAACAAACAACTTAAGGACTTAAAGATGGCTATTGATTTGATGGAAAAGGAAAAAGAAATGCCACAACTCATTAAAGAATTTAATGACAACATAGAAAACACTGAAAAAGTAATAGCTGAACTCGGTGATGATAAAGATAAGGTAAAACACGAAGACCAAATGACACAATTAAAAGCAGAGGGCCAGAAAGCTATAACCGATAACGATAAAGCTCTCTTAATAAGAGTAAATGAACAAATTTCTGAGTTGAGTACAAGAGCAATATATTCCAACCCTTCTACATGGGCTTATATTTTCAGAAAGTTAACTGATGGTAGTAAAACGTTCATAAATGAAAAAGAGGCCGGTTATTATATAGAAAAAGGAAGAAGATCAATTGAAATGGGTGATGTTGATGAATTAAAACGGTGTGTTCATAATTTGCAGTTGCTGCTTCCGTCGGGCGAGCAAGATGCAATGAAAAGTAACCTTTCGGGGATCACCCGTTAAATCATATGTCTAATACACTTAAAAACAACGCATATCATATCTTAGGGCTCGATGTATCAGCGAGTGAAAAAGATATATCAAAAAGATCAAAAGAAATTTTGAATCGTTTGTTGGCTGATGATATACCTGAATATGATCTTGATATAGGAATGTTCAGTGATTTTAGAACGGAAGATTCAGTAAAAGATGCATTACAAAGGTTGCAGTCTCAAAAAAAGAAGATTAAAGAATATTTCTTTTGGCTCCAAATTGCTGACAGTGTGGACGAACAAGTATTGAAGTTTTTGAAAACCAAAGATTACTCTAATGCAATCAAAACTTGGCAAAATGTAAGTGATGGCGACGGTACAAAAAATCTTTTATATAAAAAGAATCTAGCAATTTTATATTGTTTGGTTTTATCTGTTGAAAATAATGAGGAATATCTCAAAGACTCATTAAGAGCTTGGGGAGATTTAATCAATTCTGATAAATTCTGGACTTCTTTTTCTAAGATATATCGACTTCATGACGAACAGACAGCCAGTGAGGATGTTATTAATGATTTCAGAAAGCATGTTGTTGAATTACTTTCAGATATCTATGCTGAACTTCATCAAATTCATAAAAACAATGACTACGTTAATGAATTTCAAAAAACCTTTTCTGTAAAAGGAGAAAAGATTGAAAAAAATGTATTAGCTCCTGCATATCAAACAATCAATAAGGCGGTCGAAGGGTTAGAAAAAATGGAAGTTAGTAAGGACGGAAAATTTGATAAAGAGGAATCTGAGATCATTAAAAAATATATTACTTCTGTTCAAGAAGAACTAAATAAACTTATCGACCTAGGATTATATGAAGATAGTCAAACAAAAATTATGCGTGATCGTGCTGCGAATGCCCTTCGAAGTATTGTCATAGATCTACATAATAATCTTAGTGAGTTAGAAAAATCAAAAAGACTGTTAGAGATTGCTGTCAGCCTAGCTGGAACAGATAGTTTAAAAAACAAACTAAAAAGCGAATTAGACCAAATAGAAAAGAATGTTAAGGACGATGCTGAAAGTGTTGTTGTAATAGAATTGCCTGGAATGTTTAAAACATCTACTATTGTATTTAAAAATAATTTTCTTGAGTATAATAATAAAAGATTTTTTTATAAAGATGTAGATAGTATTGCTTTTCATTCCACAGCAACTAAGCATTCAGTTTATTATATTCCAACAGGAACAACATACGATTACAGCTTTTCATTGATTTCTGGGCAAGAAAACATTTCGATATCACTAAATGCAAGTAAAGATGAGAGTGATAATAAACAAAAATGGGTGCAGTTAATTAGTCTTGCTTCTGCTATGATCCAGCCACTCATAATAAAAAAGATTGTAGATAAAATCTTTAATCGTGGTGAAGAAGTTAAAATTGGCGATGTTACTTTTACGAAAAAAGGATACTATCGCATAAAATGGAAAATGTTTGGTGAAAATGAAAAACTGTGGGTTTACTGGTCGGATACAATATATATCCCAAAAATGTTTCAAGGAGAAGTTATTCTATGGGAGGAAAAAGAAGGTAAAAGTGCTCAATTCACTTCTGTGTCGATGTCTACACCAAATGCCATTATTATACCTGATCTTGTTCAGGCTTGTTACGATAACCGAGAAGACAAATAATTTATGAAAGATCCAAAAGACCATTTAAATATAGACTTAGACTTTCTAGATAAGAAAGATCCAATTCGTGTCGCCCCAAAGCCTGAGACTAATACTAAAGACAAGCAAGAAAAAGTAGAGTCTAAAAATAATTCCAAACAAAGTGAAGATAAAAAGACAGTCAGTGAAGTATCTACAGATGTTAAATATAATTGGAAGAAGATCTTAATTGTTGGGGGTATTATTCTATTTTTTGGATGGGCTATATTTTCTGGAAGTGATGATAGTGGGTCATCAAGCAACTCAAATTCATATTCTTCTAACAGTAATGCAACTTTTACTGATGAATCAGGTCAAACATTTAGATGTTCTGATTACCGTTACGACCAAGCGATGGCTATGAAGCCAACACAAACAGAATCAGATTTATTAGATAGCCGTGTTAGTGCAAGTCAAGCAGAAAAAAGTCGTATAGAAAATATGTATGTGGATGAGTATGATCAAGATTCGATTGATTCATATAATTCTGCAGTAGATAGTTTCAATTATAAAAATAATAGATTAAAATCTGATCTTGCAGCATGGGATGCAAAAGTAAATGCGTACAATAATTACCTTGATAGTTATTGTACTCCAGAATAAATAAATTTTATGTCAACACCAACAAAACCAATTTTATACAACGGATTTACAGTAAGGGATGGCCTTGCGGTAAAAAATCGCATAGAAAGAATATTTTTTACAGAAATTTATCTTCTTTCTGATGAACGATATTTATACTTATTCACAAATTTAAAACCAGAAGAAGTAATTGATCGAGGTAATGAGTATGACATTGTTACTCTTAGTGTTGAAAATAAAAAATATGTTGGTGTAATTATCGCAGAACATTCTCATGATAAGGTAACAAGTATTATTGACGACCTTACGGTACTTAGAGGACTTGATTCAGTGGCGGGAATGAAGCCATTAAAAACTCTTCTTCGTAATGAGGTGATAGCACCATTACTTGACCCTGAAAAATTTAAGAAATTTAAACTTGGAATTCCAAATGGTATTTTACTTTTTGGTCCACCAGGATGTGGAAAGACTTTTATAGTTAAAAAATTAGCTGAAGAGCTGGGATATAATTTTATAGAAATGGCTCCTTCCTCTGTTGCTACTTCATATGTCCATGGTGCGGTTGGCAATATTGGTAAGGCATTTGAAATGGCAAAGTTACAAGCCCCATCAATTATGTTTATTGATGAAATTGAAGGCCTAGTTCCTAAAAGAGAAGAACTTAGCGGATCTGCGGATATCAAAAAGGAGGAAATTAATGAATTTCTTATTCAATTAAATAACGCTGGTCACAATAAAATTCTTGTTGTTGGTGCAACAAATCGTCCTCACATGATTGATTCTGCTATTATGCGTTCGGGTAGAATGGACAAGCGTATTTATATCGGAGCTCCAGATTTTGAAGCACGAAGAGATATGTTTAAGTTGTCTTTATCAGGTCGTCCTTATGATAAAGATATTAACTTTGAAAAGTTATCTGAAATGACTGAAAATTATGTTGGGTCTGATCTTGAATTGATTGTAACTGAGGCTGCTCGAATGGCAGTAGCTCATAATAAAAACCTAATAGATGAAGAAATGCTCATATCTGCAA
>ERZ724516.1976-NODE-1976-length-11698-cov-6.677231_pt1 | contig 11698 bp, 10 predicted proteins | sample MGYA00376049_ERZ724516 | MGnify/ENA primary metagenome ERZ724516 (study PRJEB28724, sample SAMN07190886) | activated sludge metagenome | isolation source: activated sludge of sewage treatment plant in Hong Hong | place: USA: Christiansburg, Virginia | collected... | reverse complement strand
GCCGATCTTGCCGGCTTCGCGCTGGGCTTCGAGCGCCTTGGTCACGTCGGCACGCGCCGCGCGGATCAGAGCCCACTTGGCAAGCAGGTCGCCCTCCCCGGCCGGCTTGGGCAACTCGTGCCAGACCTGGAACATCACCGAATCATCGGCTGTGCCGCCGAGCACCTGCCACACTTCTTCGGCCGTGAAGGCGGTGATCGGCGCCAGCAGGCGGACGAAGCTCTGCGTGATGTGCCACAGCGCCGATTGTGCCGAACGGCGGGCTGCGGAAGCAGGCGCCGTCGTGTACAGGCGGTCCTTCAGGATGTCGAGATAGAAACCGCCGAGATCTTCGGAGCAAAAGGTCTGCAACGCCTGGACGACGCGGTGGAATTCGTAGCGGTCGTAGTCGGCGCGGCAGTTGTCCTGAAGTTCGCGGGTCAGGGCCAGCGCGTAGCGGTCGATTTCCAGCCATTCCGCCACCGGCAGCATGTCGGCCGACGCATCGAAGTCGGAGACGTTGGCGAGCAGGAAGCGCAGCGTGTTGCGGATGCGGCGGTAACCCTCGACGACGCGCTTGAGGATTTCGTCGGAAATGCTGAGTTCGCCGGAGTAATCGGTCGAGGCCGTCCACAGGCGCAGGATGTCGGCACCCATCTTGTCGGAAACCTGCTGCGGCGCGATGACGTTGCCCTTGGACTTCGACATCTTGTGGCCCTTGCCGTCGACCACGAAGCCGTGCGTCAGCAAGGCCTTGTATGGCGCACGGCCGTCGATGGCGCAACCGGAGAGCAGCGAGGACTGGAACCATCCACGGTGCTGGTCGGAGCCTTCGAGGTACAAGTCCGCCGGGTACGCCAGGTCCGCCGCATGCGAGCCGCGCAGGACATGCCAGTGGGTGGTGCCGGAATCGAACCAGACGTCCAGTGTGTCCTTCATCTTGACATACTGGTCGGCCTCGGCACCCAGCAATTCGGTTGCATCCAGCTTGAACCAGGCTTCGATGCCCTCTTTCTCGACGCGTTGGGCAACCTGCTCGATCAGTTCGGCAGTGCGCGGATGCGGCAGCGCCGTTTCCTTGTGCAGGAAGAAGGGAATCGGCACCCCCCAGTTGCGCTGGCGCGAGACGCACCAGTCGGGGCGGGTCTTCATCATCGCCTCCAGCCGGGCGCGGCCCCAGGCGGGGAAGAACTGTGTTTCATCAACGGCGCGCTCGGCGATCCAGCGCAGGGTCGAGGCGTTTTCGTCCTTCTTGTGTTCCATGCCGATGAACCACTGCGTCGTGGCGCGGAAGATGATCGGCGTCTTGTGGCGCCAGCAGTGCGGGTAGCTGTGCTGGATTTTCTCGGTTTTGAGCAGTCGACCGCAAGCCTCGAGTTCCTGAAGCACTAGCGGATTGGCCTCCCAGACCGTCTTGCCGGCCAGTTCGCCAACCGACAGCGCCGGGGTGTTGCCGAGGAAGCGGCCGTCGTTGCCGACCGGGTTGTTCACCGGCAGGCCGTATTTCTTGCCGATGGTGAAGTCGTCGGCGCCGTGCGCCGGGGCGGTGTGCACCAGGCCGGTACCGGCTTCGGTGGTGACGTGGGTACCGCAGATGATCGCCACGTCGCGGTTCTGGAACGGGTGGCGAAGCAGTATCTGGTCTAGTTTGTCGCCCTGGCAGGAAGCGACAGTCGTACCGCTCAGCCCGTAGCGCTGCAGGCAGGCTTCGGACAGTTCACGGACCAGGATCAGCGCGCCCTTTTCGGTTTCGATCAGGTCGTAGGTCAGTTCCGGATGGACGCTGACCGCCTCGTTGGCCGGCAGCGTCCATGGGGTGGTCGTCCAGATCACCGCGAAGGCCGGGCCGCGCAGGTGAGTCAGGCCGAAGGCGGCAGCCAGCTTCTCGGCATGGTTTTCATGCACGGCGAAAGCGACGTCGATCGCCGGCGAGTGCTTGTCCTCGTATTCGACCTCGGCTTCGGCCAGCGCGGAGCCACAGTCGAGACACCAGTTGACCGGCTTGAGGCCCTGGTAGAGGTAGCCCTGGTCAAGAATTTTGCCCAGAGCGCGCATCTCGTCGGCCTCGGCCTTGAAGCTCATGGTCAGATAGGGGTTGCCCCAGTCGCCAAGGACGCCCAGTCGGATGAAATCCTTCTTCTGGCGCTCGACCTGCTCGGCGGCGAAGGCGCGCGAGAGCTCGCGCACCTTGTCGGCGGGAATGCTCTTGCCGTGCAGCTTCTCGATCTGGTGTTCGATCGGCAGGCCGTGGCAGTCCCAGCCCGGCACATAGGGCGCATCGAATCCGGACAGCGTCTTCGCGCGGACGATAATGTCTTTGAGTATCTTGTTGACCGCGTGGCCGATATGGATGTCGCCGTTGGCATAGGGCGGGCCGTCATGCAGCACGAAGCGCGGGCGGCCGGCGCTGATCTCGCGGATGCGCTGGTAGAGCTGCTTTTCCTGCCACTGGCCGACCCATTGCGGCTCGCGCTTGGGCAGGTCGCCGCGCATCGGGAAGGCGGTATCCGGCAGGTTCAGGGTGTCTTTGTAATCAGCCATTTTGCGTGCTCACAGCTTGAAGAAGGCCCGCGCCGCCGCGGCGTCGGCCGCGATCTGCGCCTTGAGGGCGTCGAAATTGGAAAAGCGTTGTTCGTTGCGCAGCTTATGAACGAAACGAACGGAAATGTGCCTGCCGTAGATATCACGGTCGAAATCGAACAGGTGAACCTCGAGCAGGGGGCGCGTACCGCCGACAGTCGGCCGGATGCCGAGGTTGGCGACACCGGGCAGGGGCTTGCCGTCGTCGAGGCCGCTGACTTCCACGGCAAAGACGCCGGTCATCGGCAGCGGGTCGTGCCGGATGCGGATGTTCGCCGTGGCAAAGCCCAGCTGGCGCCCGACCTTGTCGCCATGAACGACTTTGCCGTCGATGATATAGGGGCGCCCGAGGAGCGTCGCCGCCTGTTCCATGCTTCCCGCCGCCAGGGCCGCTCGGACGCCGGAACTCGACACCCTGGCGCCGTCGACCGTGACGCTGCCCATCGCCTCGACGGCAAAACCATGCGCGGCGCCTGCCTGCTGCAGCAGCGCGAAGTCGCCGGTACGCCCTTTGCCGAAGCGGAAGTCGTCGCCGATGATCAGGTGCTGCACGCGCAAACCCCGCACCAGTACCCGTTCTATGAACTGCTCAGCCGAGAGCGCTGCAAATGCGGCATTGAAGCGGCAGACCATGGCCTGCTCAATCCCCGCCTCGGCCAGCAGCTCCAGCTTCTCGCGCAGCGTCGTCAGACGTGCCGGGGCCGATGCCGGGCTGAAGAACTCGCGAGGATGCGGCTCGAAGGTGAGCACTGTGGGCGGCAGGGAAGACTGGCGTGCAAGGTCGCACAAGCGCCGCAGCAAGGCGCCGTGACCGAGATGTACGCCGTCGAAATTGCCGATGGCGATTGCCGTCGGCCCTGGAACCGGGCGCGAAAAACCGCGAAAAACCCGCATCTGATGCCCGAAAAAATGTGGAATTATAACGACTTGTGAGCGACCACGCTCATTCGGGACGCCCGCGACGGCGCCCGGTCAGCCACTTGCCAGCGGCGAAGGGTGAAATTTGCTAGAGTCACCGGTCTGCTCCCGCGAAACCATCGCCCGCCATGCTCCAGCTCATCGAACACATCATCCGCATTTCCTCGAAACGCGACCGCAGCGAAATCAACTCGGCGCTGGTCGACGCCGTGCGCGACATCTTCGATCCCCCCGCGATGGCCATCCATCGCTGCTACCAGGGCGCCGGGGACACCATCGTCTTCACCTGCGCCGGATTGGAGGGAGCCAGACAGTTCTCGCACAATGCCTACCTGCCCGAGCGCCGTTTCTGCCACCCGATCGACCATGACCCGCTGCTGAGTGAGTGCCAGAAGGCGCGGGCCATCGTCCGCGAGACCCTCGCCGATGGTGCAGACCGGCTGGTATTCCCGGTCATCCGGCAGGACCAGCTGATCTACCTGATCGACATTTCCCTGCCCGGCGACTTCCCGGCGGACCGCCGGGTGCTGCTGATGGGCCTGGTTGAATATTTCGGCCACCACATCTCGCTGCTCGACTACGGCGAAGGCGATACCCTGACCGGCCTGGCGAACCGCAAGACTTTCGACAAGCACCTGTTCGAGGTGCTGGGCAAGGCCGCCGACGACGAGGCGCAGCACTTGCAGGGGAACCCTGGCCGGCGGCGCGGCGCCAGCAACAACAGCCACTGGCTTGCCGTATGCGACATCGACCATTTCAAACGCATCAACGACACCTGGGGCCACCTGGCCGGCGACACAGTCCTCGTCAGATTCGGGGAACTGATGCGCGAGTCCTTCCGCTACGATGACCAGTTGTTCCGCTTCGGCGGCGAAGAGTTCATCGCCGTGCTGCAACCGGCCAGCCAGATCAATGCCCAGCGTGCGTTCGAGCGCTTTCGCGGCGCCGTCGAACGCCACGCCTTTCCCGACGCGGGCCGGGTGACCGTGAGCATCGGCATCTGCCACTTCCAGCCGCACGACACCCCGACCGCCATCATCGACCGCGCCGACGCGGCGCTCTACTGGGCCAAACAGAACGGGCGCAACCGGGTCGCCTGCTACGACACGCTGATCGCCGCGGGGCAACTGGCCTCCAGGGACGCCGCTCCCTGAGCGACCCGCGGTGGGTACAACCCGCGCACAAACTGTTGCAAACCGTTACTTGAATCCGGGCGCCGACGCCGCTATCTTGTTCTCAAGCGCTGATCTCCGTCAGCGCCGGCGGCCAAACCTCCCCCTCCCCCAAACCGGCCGCCTTGAAAGCCCCTTGCCCCCCTCAAGGGGCTTTCGCCTTTTTTGCAACAGCACGAGGATGGCGGCAGATAAATTGTTGCAGCGCAGCAATTCCACGTGTATAGTGGCCCTGTCTCCTCCTCCAGTCCTCTGGATGGATTTACGCCCGCCTTGTGCGGGCGTCTTTTTTTGGTGACGCGCCAGCGCCCGGGCCGACCCTTGCGGCGTGAATCAGGCGATGCTGGCGAGCCTAGCCTTCGGGCCCGGCGGGTGCTTGATGAAAAACTGGCGCACGCCGCGGACTATGGCGTCGGCCAACTTGTCCTGATAGGCGTCGTCGTTGAGGCGGCGCTCTTCGTCGGGATTCGAGATGAAGGCCGTTTCGATCAGGGCCGACGGGATGTCCGGCGCCTTGAGGACGGCAAAACCCGCCTGCTCGACACTGGTCTTGTGCAGCGTATTGACCGAACCGAGTTCGCCGAGCAGGTATTTGCCGAGTTTCAGGCTGTCGCTGATCGTCGCCGTCTGCGACAGGTCCAGCAGCGTCCGCGCCAGGAACAGGTCCTTGGCGCTCAGATTGACGCCACCGACCAGGTCGGCATCGTTCTCGCGCTGGGCCAGCATACGGGCCTGCGTGCTCGAGGCACCGCGCTCGGAAAGCACGAAGACGGACGAACCGCGCGCATCGGGCTTGACCCAGGCGTCGGCATGAATCGACAGGAACAGGTCGGACTGGACGCGCCGCGCCTTCTGGACGCGCATCTGCAGGGGCACGAAGAAATCCGAGTCGCGCGTGAGGACCGCCCGCATGTTCGGTTCGGCATCGATACGCGCCTTGAGCCGCCGGGCAACCGCCAGCGTCACGTTCTTTTCGTAAGTGCCGCCGCGCCCGACGGCGCCCGGATCCTCACCGCCGTGCCCGGGGTCGAGGGTGATAGTGACCAGGCGATCGACAATCGGCTTGCCGGACTTGCGCGTCGTCCTGATCTCCGGTGCTTCCGGCGCCGCTGACGGTTCGGCCTTCTTGGCCGTCAGTTCCTGCGGCTTGGGCTCGGCTTCGAGTTTCGATGGCTCGACCGCATCCTTGCGTCCTTCGACCAGCGACATCAGCGGATCGACCGGCGTCAGCGGGTAGACGTCCAGCACCAGCCGATGGCCATATTCGCCTACCGGCTTGACCTCGAACACCTGCGGCGTGACCTTGGACTTCAGCTCCATGACCAGGCGCACGACGCCCGGCTTGTAGCGCCCGGCACGCAATAACTTGATGTAGGGGTCGTCGGTCGTCACCTTGCGTGCCAGGCTGTCGAGGACGCTGTTGAATTCGACGCCCTCGATATCGACCACCAGGCGGTCGGGGTTCTCGACGGTGAAATGGGTGAACCTGAGCGGGCCGTCGTGTTCGAGCGTAACCCGGGTGTAGTCGGCGGCCGGCCAGATGCGCACCGAGAGCACGGACGGCTGCTTCGCCGCGGCACCAGCCAGCGGCGAAACCGAGAGTATCAGCGTGGCACCGGCGTAACGGAGGAGTTGCCGCCGCCCGACGCTGTGGTCACTGCCTTTATGCATTGCGCCCCTTCCGGTGTATCTGCTTTGGCTTCGAGGACTCGCCCGGGACCTGCATGATGAAGGCGCAGCCGCAGGTCTGGCGGGGGAACGCAGCCCTGAGCGCGCTCCGGCCATTCGACCAGGCAGACTGCACTATCGTTGAAGTATTCATCAAGGCCCGCATCGAGAAACTCCTCTGGTGACTCGAAACGATAAAAATCAAAGTGATATAAGTATAAGCTCGAAATTACGTAAACTTCAACCAGAGAATATGTCGGGCTTTTCACCGGTCCCTGATGGCCGAGCGCGCGGATCAGGGCACGCACCAGTGTCGTCTTGCCGGCACCGAGCTCACCCTCGAGAAAAATCACCAGTCCGGGGCTTAGTGCCGGCGCCAGCAATTCGCCCAGCCGCTGCGTGGCGACCTCGTCGGGCAAGGGGAAAACGGCGGTAACATCGGGGCTATGCACGTTCGGAACTCCACGTTGGATGAAGCGGCGCTGAAGGAGGCCATCCGCCAGGCCGGCCGCGAACTGGGCTTCGCGGCGGTCGGCTTCGCCCGGGCCAACACGAGCGGTGCGGCGGCGCATCTGCGCGACTGGCTGGCGGCCGGCTGCCATGGCGAGATGGATTATATGGCCCGCCACGCCGAATTGCGCATCCAGCCCGGCTTGCTGCACGCCGGGACGGTGACCGTGATCTCGGCTGCGGTCGACTACCTGCCGCACGCAGAAATCACTCACGATCCCGCCCAGGCAGCCATTTCGCGTTACGCCCAAGGCCGCGATTACCACAAGGTCGTGCGCCAGCGCCTGCAGAAACTGGCCGATGCCGTCGGCGCACTGGCCGGCCCGTTCGCCTACCGCGCCTTCTCGGACTCGGCGCCCGTCATGGAAGTCCATTTCGCGCAGCAGGCTGGTCTCGGCTGGCGCGGCAAGCACACGCTGCTGCTCTCGCAGCAAGGGTCCTGGCGTTTTCTCGGCGAAATCTACTGCGACCTGGCATTGACCCCGGACCCGCCGGTCGACGACCACTGCGGCACCTGCAGCGCCTGCCTCGACGCCTGCCCGACGCGGGCGATCACCGCCCCCTACCGCGTCGACGCCCGCCGCTGCATCTCCTACCTGACCATCGAGCTCGCCGGCGCCATTCCCGAAGAATTCCGGCCGCTCATCGGCAACCGCATCTACGGCTGCGACGACTGCCAGCTGTGCTGCCCGTGGAACCGCTTCGCGCAACTTGGCGACCCGGCCTTCGCTGCGCGCCAGGGGCTGGACGCAGCGCGGCTGGTCGAACTGTTCGCGTGGACGGAGGCGCATTTCAGCGAGCGGCTGGCGGGCAGCCCGATCCGTCGCATCGGCCATGAACGCTGGCTGCGCAACATCGCAGTCGCCTTGGGCAACGGCCCGGCCTCGGCCGAAGTGCTGGCCGCCTTGAACAGTCGCGCCGTGCATCCGGCGACGCTGGTGCGCGAGCATGTTGCGTGGGCTTTGTCCCGGCTGTCGGCTACCAGCTCGGCCCCTGCACCCCGGGCATGAAGCGGATCGGCGCGATTTCCGCCTTGTCGAGGGCCAGCTTGCGGTGGATCCGCGCCGTCATCTCCTCGCGTGCCGGCACCGGGCAATCGTAGATTTCATCGAGAATGGCGCGGAAACGCAGCAGCCAGACGTGGGTTAGCTCGGCCAGCGCCGCATAGAACGGGGTGTTGCAGCCGAGCGCGACGCGCCGGGCGAAATCGGGGAACCAGTAGCCGACGTGCTCGTCGATGAAATTCGTCAGATTCCGGCCGTCGACCGCAGCCTGCAAGGCGTGGCGCAGGTAATGCAACTGGAGGACCAGGTGGTCGTCGAAGCGGCTGCGCCAGTCGGTGACCTTGAAGCCTGCCGCGGCATAGATGTCGCGCAACTCGAACATCGGCCGCTGGCAGGCGAGGTGCTCGTCGTCCAGCCAGACCGATTCGTAGGGCGAAGCACCGAGGCTGTTGTTTAGATAGATCGCCGCAAAATCGGCGGCCAGTTCGTCGGTCACCTGAGGCGGCGGATCCTCAGGCAGGCCCGCCAGCGCCGCGTGCAGATTGGCGTAAGCGAGCACAGCGATTTCAGAATCGGGGCCGAGCGCCAGCCCACCCGGAAATCCTTCTGACTTCAGCGCGCGCAGGGTTTCAGCATCGAGCTCGCGATCATGCAGGCGGATGAGCTGGTCGAGGTCGTCAAGCACTGCATCACGGAATTCGGGTTGCATGTCAGCGGCCTGCGCCTTCGGGAAAAGACCGGTAGCTCAGGCGGCAGCTGCGTGACACTCCACGTAATGCTTGAGGACGCTCTTGAGCAGCGCGGCATGCTTGGTGTTTCCGGTTTCCTTGGCATGGGCGATGTCATCGACGATCATGCGCTTGATGCGCTTCTCGCCGCTCGGCGTATGCACGAGATAGTTACCCAGTTCGACAGCCACCATTTCCGGGATGTTTTCATGCTCGGCGATGGCGAGAATTTCTTCTTCGGTCAACTCGGACAGTTCGATACAGTCTTGCAACGTCAACATGATGATGCCCCCTATTCTGTGAATGGCTTGCGTCCACCATTAGGACGCGGGCATCAGGAATTTGCGTTGACTTGCGACAAGCTTGTGTCAAATCGCGCCAGAAATTTCTCAGGGACGAACCACCGGCCGCGCCGGGTCGGCACACCATTCGCTCCACGAACCGGCGTAGAGGCGAGACCCTGGCAAACCGGCGATTTCCATGGCCAGCATGCTGTGGCAGGCCGAAACGCCCGACCCGCACTGGTGCACGACCGCCTCCGGGCGCGCTCCGGCGAGCAGTGCCAGCCACTCGGCGCGCAATTCGGCTGGCGACTTGAAGCGGCCATCAGCCTGCAAATTGTCGCGGAAGAAGCGGTTGACCGCACCAGGAATATGGCCGGCCACCGGATCGATGGTCTCGTTTTCGCCCCGGAAACGGTCGGTGCTGCGTGCGTCGACCAGATACATGCGCGAGGTAGCCAGGAAGGACTGGACATAGCCGGCATCGACCAGACAATCGCGAATCCTGGCCACGAAGCTTGCCGGCCTCTTCGCAGGCAACACCTGCGTCAGCGGATGTCCCGCGGCCTGCCATGCCTGCAGGCCGCCGTCGAGCAAGGCCACCCGGTCATGACCCAGCCAGCGCAGGAGCAGCCACAGGCGACCGGCGATCATGCCTTGCGCATCGTCGTAAACGACGACCTGCGTCTGGGGCCCGACGCCGATCTCACCAAGCCTGGCAGCCAGCCGCGCCGGTTCCGGTAGCGGGTGACGACCGTTGCCGCCATCTGGCGTACCGGACAAGTCACGGTCGCAATGCAGGAAGGCAGCACCCGGGATATGTCCTTCGGCGTAGACAAGGTCGCCGTAGGCTGCGTCGGCCAGCTGGTGCCGGACATCGACCACCAGCCAGTCCGGAACGTCAAGATGGGCCGCCATCGTGGCCACATCGACGAGGGTCGTAAAACTCACGGCGCCGAGTCCAGCCAGCTGCGCGCTTCTTCGGCGTCGTCGAAGACCTCGACGTCCGCGTTAACAAAGGTCTGCGACAACCAGGCACTCCAGGTCACCCACTGGCTGTCGGTGACGACCGCCACCCGCTTGAAGTCGTCGGGGTGGGCGCGCGAGAACTTGATCTCCTCCCAGGCGACATCGATGGTCAGGTCGGCCATCTGGCTCAGGTCGAAATATAGGTCGACGGGACCTTCGAACTTGACCTTGTAATTGACGACCTCCTCGAATTCCTTGTAGTCGGCCAGCGTAAATTCGCCGAAGACGGAAACGCTGACCCGGTGAGGCTTATGGTCGATGACAATCATTGCAGATCTCCACTGTTGTTTGCTGCCAGTTTAATCCTGTTCTACCGGGCTGGCGCGGGAAAAATGCGTGGCCGCAATGCCCGAGAGGATGATCAGCCCGATGGCGAACCAGGCTGATGCGTCGAGCACCTCGCCCCATAAAAGCGCACCGAACAGGCTGGAAAAGATCACCGTGCTGTAGGCCAGCGCCGCCGACATCAGGGTCTTGCCGCGCGTGTAGGCGCGCGTCATCGCCAGCTGGGCGACCGTCGCGAAACTGGCCACGCCGAGCAAAAGCAGGGCGCTGCGCAGGTCGACCGCGTGCAGCTCGCTGAACATCAGCCAGAGCGCAGCGCACGCGGACGACACCAGCGAGAAATAGAACACCGTGCGCATCTCGGGTTCGCCGCGGGCACCCAGTTCGCGGACGCTGAAATAAGCCATTCCGGCCAGGATGCCCGAGCCGAGGCCGACCAGGCCGCCGGTCAGCTGATCGGCATGGAGAGTTGGCTTCAACAGCAGGGTCACCCCGACGAGGCCGACCACCAGGGCACCAAGCATGCCCCCGCGCATGCGCATGCCGGCCAGCGCCAGGTAAATGGCGAGGAAGATCGCCGAGGTGTAGTTGAGGGTGACGGCCGTTGCCAGCGGCAGCAGCGTGATGGCGTAGAAATAGGCGAACAGCGCCGAAAAACCGACGACGCCGCGACTGATCTGCCAGCGCCAGTGCGCTGTAGCCAGCCGCACCCCGCGCAGGCGAACCAGGCCGAACATGATGATCAGCGAAATGAAACTGCGGTAAAAGGTGATTTCGACAGCCGAATGCGTCTCAGCGGCCAGCTTGACGCACACGCCCATGCAGGCGAAGAGCAGGCTGGCAACCAGCATCCAGAGGGACTGCATTCGTGGGCGACTCGAAAATGGGCAAGGCGCCGGATTCTACCGGTTCGCCTTGTGCGGCGCAGCAAACACCTAGATCCGGCCTTGCATGATCCGGCGATAAAATTCATGGAAGTGCTGCATCCCGTCCTCCATCGGGCTCTGGTAGGGGCCCGTCTCGTTGCGCCCATCCTTGAACAGCGCGTAGCGGCCGCGATCCATGCGCTCGCCGATCTCGTCATCCTCGATGGCGGTTTCCATGTAGGCTGCCCGTTCGGCCTCGATGAAATCGCGCTCGAAATCGACGATCTCCTCGGGATAGTAGAACTCGACGACGTTGAGCGTCTTGTCCACCGCCTGCGGAATCAGCGTCGACACCACCAGCACATGCGGATACCACTCGACCATGATGTTGGGGAAATAGGTCAGCCAGATGGCGCCATGCTCGGGCTTCCTGTCTTCCAGCCCGTAGATATCGAGGACCGCCTTCTGCCAGCGCTCATAAGCCTTGGAACCGAATTTCTTCAGCGAGGTGATGCCGACCCGCTGCACCGAATACCAGTCTCCGAACTGCCATTCCAGATCGTCGCAGGTTACGAAGTTGCCAAGCCCCGGGTGGAAAGGTGCGACGTGGTAATCCTCGAGATAGACCTCGATGAAGGTCTTCCAGTTGTAGTTGCATTGGTGCATCTCTACGTGGTC